>Ga0209517_10007967_pt1 | contig 12519 bp, 9 predicted proteins | sample PeaSoiMetSII2010_FD_187695 | JGI IMG/M metagenome (GOLD analysis project Ga0209517, IMG submission 187695) | Peat soil microbial communities from Weissenstadt, Germany - SII-2010 (SPAdes) (version 2) | ecosystem: Environmental > Terrestrial > Soil > Wetlands > Peat | place: Germany: Weissenstadt...
GCAGGGGGTCCCAATTTTTTCAGCGATAAGCCGAACCGGGACATCTTCACAATAGAGTTCGTCTTCTTTGTACTGGAAATGATGCATTGAAAATCCTTATGAACAAAATTCAGGAATTTAGAAATTATTCATCTCTCAATCCCAAAATTCCCCAATCCCTAAATTCCTCAATCCCCCAGCAGGTTTCTAACCTCGACCCATTTGGAGAGAAGGCCTTCTTTATGGTCCGCTTGCCCGCTTACTGCCGATACGGCGTAGAAGTAAGTGGCCCCCTTCCTGGCGCCTTTGTCCACAAACGGCTGATGTTGGAGCGGACTGGCCGTAAGACGGATAATTTCTTTTCCTTCCCTGCGATATACGTGATATCCGGCGGTTTTCCCATCACTTTCAGTCCAGTGTATTTCGAGCGCCCCATTCGCCGGAGTTATCCAGACCTTGGTCGGAGGCGGTGGAGGCACTGATACGGGACTTTTGACCAGGACAGTGGAAGATGGCTCTCCATAAATGTAAGTCTCGTCTATAAACAGCACAGGAACGACCCTGTAGCTGTAGCTCTGCTCGGAAGCAATCGCCTGATCGTAAAAGGCATTTCCTTTTACAAGAGGGGAGGCTTTTTCCCAGCCCTTTTCACTGGAAAGCCTTTCGACCTGGAAGGATACGCCAGCCGGGTCGAGATTCTTGCCTTCGAGGTCCTTTAAGACCCCTTGCCAATTAACCAGGACCCCCTTGGGCTGTGTGGCCGCCGTAACGTTTATAGGAGCAGCCGGTCCCGGATAGACTTTGGCTGTTGCCGGGTTTGACGTGCTCAAGAGCTCGCCTTTTTGATCAGTAAGAGCTATCTGATAATGATACGCCCTGTTATAGCATACAGTGGTATCGGCCCAATGAATTTTGCCGTCCACCCCCGGTTTTGCTGAATCCGCATCTATAATATGAATCCGCTGCTGGTCGGGCACGGGACATTCAAGACAGTTGCGGTTTTCCCATTTGAGGTCGGACCTCATGATGGAGTAGCCGATTTGCTTGCCGGATTCAATGGGAATCGGGGTCCACGAGAGTTCAACCGACTGAGGCATGATCTTGGCCCTAAGGTCATTCACTCGCGCAGGGGGCGCCACTCCCATCGGTTTTGGGAAGATTTTCTGGCCGCACCCTGAAATTATGGCGCTCAACACGCAAACAGAAATTACTCCCAGGTATTTATGTTTAGCGAAACAAGCGAAGTTCGCGATATTAGGCATTATTCGCATAAGCTCCCTATTTTTCCGGTTTCCGGTTTCCCTTCGTTTCGCAGGCTTCAAGTTCCGCCCGTGCCCGGGCGATGGCTTCTTTTACCCGTGATGTGGCAGTCCCTCCAAGCGATTTTCTCCGGTCGATTACGCTCGAAACCTCGAGGCACTGAAAAACGTCCTCATCGAAGGCCTTGTGGAAGGTTTTTAATTCCTCGAGGGAGCATTCGCTCAGCTCTTTGCCGTTTCGAATACAGTATTGAACGACCTGCCCCACTACATGATGCGCTTTGCGAAAAGGTATGCCGCGTCTAACCAGGTAATCCGCCAGATCGGTGGCCAGCGTAAAGTTATGTACGGCCATCCGGGCCATCCTGTCCCGATTTATCCGGATTTCCGGAAGCATTTTGCTCAGCAGGCGAAGTGTGGCGACGAGCGTGTCGACGGTATCGAAAACCGGTTCCTTGTCTTCTTGCAGATCGCGGTTATAAGCTAGGGGGAGCCCCTTGGTCATGGTTAAAAGCGCAATAAGATTCCCATACACCCGGCCGGTTTTGCCGCGCATCAGTTCGGGCACGTCCGGGTTTTTCTTCTGAGGCATGATGCTGGAACCGGTGCAGAATGCGTCACTTATTTCGATAAAGGCGAATTCCGGGCTCGACCAGATGATAAGCTCTTCGGCCATGCGGCTAACGTGCATCATTAAAATGGCTGAATCCGAACAAAACTCTATCAGGTAATCCCGGTCGCTGACCGCATCCATCGAGTTTGCCACAACCCTGGGGAAACCAAGCTGCCGGGCGGTCCATTCCATGTCGGTTGGAAAAGTTGTGCCGGCCAGAGCCGCGCTTCCCAAAGGCATTACATCCGTTCGGATGAGGCAGTCTCCAAATCTTGCGAAATCGCGGCCAAACATCTCATAGTAGGCCATCAGATGATGTGAAAAAAGAATCGGCTGCGCGTGCTGGAGGTGAGTAAAGCCGGGCATAATGACATCGATATATCTTTCAGCCGTTGCGACCAGGGTCGATTGAACGTTCCTCACAAGGTCCAATATGCCGGAGAGCGCATCCCGCATGAAAAGCCGCATATCAAGGGCAACCTGATCGTTTCGGCTCCTGGCCGTGTGGAGTTTGCCTCCCGTCTCCCCTATCCGCGCGGTGAGCTCGTTTTCAATTGCCATATGGATATCCTCCTGCGAGGAATCCAGGGCAACCTGCCCGCGCTCTATGTCGCGAAGTATTTCACCCAGGGCCTGCACGATACTGGAGGCCTCGTCGTGAGAAATTATGCGGCACTCCGCCAGCATACGGCAATGCGCGATGCTCCCTTCGATGTCATAACGATAGAGCCGACTGTCAAAATGGATGGAGGAGGTGTATTCCTCTACCAGCTTGTCCGTGGGCTGCTCAAAGCGTCCCTTCCACAGCTTTTCGGCCATGTGCTCCCCTATTTTTGACAAGCGATTCAATCCGCAGTCTCAGTCCGAGCAGCCGGATGAAACCGCCTGCCTCATCCTGCCTGTAAACGTCGTCTTCTTCAAAGGTGGCGAAACTGGGCTGATAGAGAGACTTCTCCGACCTGCGGCCGATCACCTGACAGTTTCCCTTGTAGAGCTTTAGACGCGCTGTCCCCCACACATTTTCCTGCGCCAGGTCCATCATAGTCTGCAAATATCTCATCTCGGGCGAATACCAGAACCCGTTGTAAATCATGCGAGAGTATTCAGAAATGAGACCGTCCCGAAGGTGCATGACTTCCCGGTCCATGGTTATGGATTCTACCGCCCTGTGGGCTGTGCGCATAATAGTGCCCCCGGGGGTCTCGTAAACTCCACGCGATTTCATACCGACGAACCGGTTTTCAACCAGGTCCACCCGGCCGATCCCGTGCTTTCCGCCTATCTTGTTGAGGTGCTGGAGGAGGAGGGCCGGGCTCATGCGCACCCCGTCAACGGCAACCGGGTCTCCTCTTTCATAGTCAATTTCAATAACTTGAGGCGCATCGGGAGCATCTTCCGGATTCACGGTCATGATAAACATTTCCGGGTCCGGCTCCGACCACGGGTCTTCGAGAATGCCGCCTTCATAGCTTATATGCAGCATGTTGCGGTCGCAGCTATAAGGCTTTGCCTTCGTAACTGGCACGGGTATTCCATGTCTTTGGGCAAAGGCGATAAGGTCGCTTCGCGACTTGAGGTCCCATTCACGCCATGGCGCGATCACCTTTATATCCGGTCTCAACGCCATGTAAGCCAGCTCGAAGCGCACCTGGTCGTTTCCCTTCCCGGTGGCGCCGTGGCTCACAGCATCGGCCCCTTCCTCCTCGGCTATCCTGATCTGATGTTTGGCGATCAGCGGCCGGGCAATCGAGGTGCCGAGCAGATACTGGCCTTCGTAGATGGCGTTTGCGCGAAATGCCGGGAAAACGAACTCGCCTGCGAATTCCTCCCTCAAATCTTCGATGCGCGCTTTTATAGCGCCGGTCGCAACAGCTTTTTTCTCGACCCCGTTCAGTTCCTCATCCTGGCCCAGATCTGCAGAAAAAGCGACAACTTCGCATCCGTAGGTCTCGATGAGCCATTTGAGAATGATCGAGGTATCAAGTCCGCCCGAATAAGCGAGGACAACCTTTTTGACACCCATTACCAAAATACTCCATTTTCTAAAGTGGGAATTTTTATTTACTCAATCCTGGCCTCAGGCGCCCGGCCTCCCGCTTCCGATCAGCCAGTCAAGCAGCGCCATTTGCAGGTGAAGCCGGTTTTCGGCCTGGTCGAAAACCGGGGCCCGCGGGCTTTCGATCACCTCATCGGTGATCTCCTCTCCACGGTGAGCCGGCAGGCAGTGAAGCACTATCGCATGGGGCGGCGCAGATGCCAGAAGTTGCGAATTTATCTGGTATCGCTGAAAGGCTTCTATCCGCTCCCCGGCCTCACGCTCCCGTCCCATACTCGCCCAGACGTCGGTATAGATCACATCCGCCTCAGCTACTGCTTGTTTTGGGTCGGAGATCAGTTCGACCTTTCCCTTTGCCTGGCCGGCTGCCCAGTCGAGCATATCATGATTAGGCTCGTATCCGGGCGGGCAGGCGAGATTCAGGGAAAAGCCAAGGCGCGCGGCCGCATATATCCATGAATTTGCGACGTTGTTCCCGTCCCCGACCCATACGACCGTGAGATTGTCGAGCGAACCTCGCTTTTCACGAATGGTCACCAGATCGGCCAGCACCTGGCAGGGGTGGGAATGGTCCGTCAAAGCATTTATTACCGGGATGGAGGCGAATCTCGCCAGTTCCTCGACGTCGCTTTGAGCAAAGGTCCTCATGACAATCGCGTCGATATATCGCTCCAGGACTCGCGCCATGTCGGCAAGAGGCTCCTGTCTGGAAATCTGCGTATCCTTGGCGGTCAAGAACATCGGTTGCCCGCCCAGCCGGTAGATGGCCGCCTCGAAGGAAACCCTCGTTCGGGTAGAGGGCTTGAGAAAAACCAGACCCACAATTTTTCCTTCAAGCGACATGGGCAGGACCCCGGCGGCAAGCTCCGACTTCATCTTTTCGGCTTTGGCGATCAGTCCCAGAATTTCCTGGGCGGAAAGGTCCCGAATCGAGAGCAGGTCGCGCTTCATATTGTTTCCTCTTTAAAAATGCCATCCAGGATGCCGACCATCTCATCGACTTCCGAGCGGCCGGCAACAAGCGGCGGAACGAACCTCAAAACGGTTTCATGCGTGCAATTTATTATGGCGCCTCTCTCCAGGCATTTGGAAACGAATTTCGCCCCCGGGGTGCCCAGTTCCATCCCCACCATGAGACCGCGCCCGCGAACGCCCTTGATGAACGAATAGCGCTCTTTTAACTCCTGGAGACTCGATTTGAGATAGGCCCCGGTCTCTCGCACTTTCGCCAAAAAAGCCGGTTCGGAAATGATCCTCAGTGTTGCCAGCGCCGCCGAGGCAATCAGGGGCCCACCGCCGAAGGTGGTAGCATGGCTGCCGGGGGTAAAGGCCCGCGCCACCTCATCGGTGGCCAGCATTGCCCCCATTGGCAACCCGTTTGCCAGCGCCTTTGCCAGGGTCATTATATCAGGGGCTGCATCCTCCTGCTCGTAGGCAAAAAGTGAGCCCGTTCTTCCCATTCCGGACTGGACCTCATCAAAGATGAGCAAAAGCTTTCTCTCTTTGCAAAGGGCCTTAAGCTCCCTCAAAAAGCCGGGCGCCGGGAAATTGAGGCCGCCTTCTCCCTGGACCGGTTCGACCATTACCGCGCAGGTCTTGTCCGTAATAGCCGCCTGGACAGCAGAAACGGAGTTGAAGTCGACAAATGAAAAGCCTTCCACCAGCGGCTCAAAACCATGATGGACCTTGCTCTGACCGGTTGCCGACAGAGTGGCCATGGTCCGGCCGTGAAAGGAATCCTTCATCGAAATGATGTGGAATCTGCCAGGTCCGAAGTTGTCACTGCTATGTTTTCTGGCGAGCTTTATCGCCGCCTCGTTTGCTTCGGCTCCGGAATTGGAAAAAAATACCTTATCCGCAAATGAAAGCCGTGTCAATTCCGCCGCCAACTCAACCTGCGGATATGTATAAAAGAGGTTGGAAACATGAATCAGTTTTCGTGCCCCTTCGCTTATTGCCAGGGTTATTTCCGGGTGACAGTGTCCGAGGCTGCACACGGCAATCCCTGAGAGGAAATCGAGGTATTCTTTTCCGGCATCGTCCCAGAGCCTGCACGCTTCTCCTCTGACAAAAGCGACCGGAAACCTGGCGTAGGTGCCGAATATATGCTTGTTGCACTTCTGCTGTATGTCTTCGGTGGTTGCATTCATTTCGTTTAATTCCTAATTCCTAATTGACTTTAATCTCCGTCCCGATTCCCGCATCGGTGAATATTTCGAGCAAAATGGCGTGGGACAGGCGGCCGTCGACTATGTGGACTTTTGCAGCCCCGGCTGCCAGCGCATCAATCGCGCATTGAACCTTCGGGATCATTCCGCCTTTAAGCGTCTGGTCACGCATGGACTCTTCGGCCTGGCTCACAGTCATGCTCGATATAAGCTCTCCCCGGCTATCGAGCACTCCCGGCACATCGGTCATGAGCAAAAGCTTATCGGCCTTCAGAGCGCCTGCAATCGCCCCAGCCACAAGATCTGCGTTTATATTGTAGGTTTCCCCGTTCTCACCCACTCCGACCGGGGCGATCACCGGGATTATATCGCTTTGTGCAAAGGTTTGCAGGACCTCGAGGTTGATTCGCGCCACCTCGCCAACAAGTCCTATGTCTATTATCTCCGCAGGCGTGTCCTGTGCGGCAGCCGCAACCATCTGGAGCTTTCGGGCTTCGATCAGCCGGCCGTCTTTGCCGCTCAACCCTACAGCGAGTCCTCCATGCCTGTTGATCAGGGCAACGATCTCTTTGTTTACCTTCCCTGCGAGCACCATTTCCACGATATCCATGGTGTCGGCATCGGTTATGCGCATTCCCCGGTAAAAGCACGATTCCTTGCCGATCCGCCGCAGCATCTCGCCTATCTGAGGTCCACCGCCATGGACCACCACCGGGTTTATCCCGATGTATTTCATCAGCACGACGTCCTTGGCGAAACTCTCCTTGAGTTCTTCGGCCACCATCGCGTGACCGCCGTATTTTATGACAATCGTTTTCTGATAAAACCTGCGAATGTAAGGCAGCGCCTCAACCAAAATATTTGCTTTTTCGATCATGGCAATCCCAATAGAAAAATCCTCCCTTTCCGTCAAAACGGGAGGATTGACCAAAGAATATGATATAAGCCCTTCAATTTAAAAGATTATGGCAGGGGTTTCAATGTTTTTTCACACGAAGGCGCGAAAAGGGAGAAGGGATGGGGGGGAGGCAACGCACGCCTTACGATCACCCAATCAGTGCTATTGGCTCTACCCCAGTTTCGCTATTTCTGCCTCACTCAGCGCCACAGGCGCCGTTCTATCCTCGAGCATCGAGGCGTAGAAAAGAATTTTTGCGCAATGCTCGAGTTTTTCCATGCGCATCCAGGCTTCCATCAGGCTTCGGCCCAGAGTAAGCGCCCCGTGCCTTTCCAGAAGTATCGCCCGGCTGTCCATTATATAAGGCTCAATAGACTTCGGGACTTCATCGGTCGATGGCGTTGCGTAGGGCGCAACCGGAACTTTTCCCAGCATCATCCAGACTTCGGGCAGGACCTTCGAATTGAAGGGGTACCCCGCCAGTGTAAGCGCCGTCGCCACGGGAGGGTGGGCGTGCACGATCGCCGAGACCTCCGGTCTCATGCGGTAGACAAGCAGGTGCATTCGAATTTCGCTCGACGGCCTGAGCGGGCCTTCCAGAAGATTTCCCCGCATGCAGGTCTTCGCAATTTCGTCCACCTCCATGTCCCCCTTTGAAACGCCGCTCGGGGTTATCAGGATGCAATCCTCGCCGGCCCGGCAACTAACATTCCCGTCACTTGCCGCAATCAGCCCTCTGCTCTCCAGCTTGCGGCAAACCTTGATTATCTCCAGACGTAAAATCCGCTCTTGACTATCCAAACTGCTCCCTCCAAAATCGAGCCGGGCGGTGGGACCGCCAGCCAGGTTGGCCGCTGCCTGCGGCGGCGGCAAGAAAAGGCGGTGGGACCGCCTGCCGGGATCGCCGCTGCCTTTGGCGGCGGCAAGGCAAAAGTTAACGAACAATCCCTTTAGAAAAGCGGGATGATTGGGTTACATATTATATACTTTACAGCCTTGTCGGCGCCATACCGAATAAAATCTCCGAAGAGGAAGAAAATATGATCAGGTGGTTCAAACGAAAGAAAAAAGATAGAAGCGAAGAAGGCGAGGGTATCAGCGAATTCGAGACCCCGGAAGACGAACTGGAAGAAGAAGAGGATGCTTCTGCCGAGCCGGAACAGGCGGACGAGTTCGAAGCCCGAACCGAAATGTTTGCCCCTGAAGTCGCCGAAGAGGAGACTTTGGAGGAAGAGGAAGCCGAAGAGGTCCCCGGCGAAGACGTTCCCAAAAGAAAGGGTTTCTTCAAACGCTTTAGACGACGGCTCAAAGATAGAAGAGAAGAAGGCGCGGGTATCCGGGAATTCGAGGCCCTGGAAGAAGAACTGGAAGAAGAGGAGGAAGCCTCTGCCGAACAGGCCCGGATCGCTGCCGAAGCTGCACTACCCGGACAGGCGGACGAACTCGAAGCCCGAACCGAAACGTTTGCCCCTGAAGCCTTCGAAGAGGAGGCCTGGGAGGAAGAGGAAGCCGAAGAGGTCCCCGGTGAGGACGTTCCCAAAAGAAAGGGTTTTTTCAAACGCCTTCGAAAACGGCTCAAAGGCACGCGTGAGAAATTCGTCCACCGGATAGATCGGCTTGTTCTGGGCAAAAGAGTCATAGATGACGACCTGCTAGATGAGTTGGAAGAAATTCTTATCACCTCCGACCTGGGGGTGAGAACGGCCGGGATGCTTCTGCGCAATGTGGCGGACAAGGTGAAACGAAAGGAATTGAGCGACCCGGCCCGCCTCCGTGAGCATATACGAGAGCAAATCAGGACCGTTTTGAACGTTGAAGCTCCCCCGCTCGACTATCGCACCCACAAGCCGTTTGTCGTGATGATCGTCGGCGTAAACGGCACGGGCAAGACGACGACTACCGGAAAGCTGGCCAACCAGTTGAAACAGGACGGTATTAAGCCGATGCTGGTCGCCTGCGATACTTTCCGGGCCGCAGCCGTCGAGCAGTTGACAATCTGGGGCGAACGCACCGGCGTCCCCGTGGTGAAACAGAAAAGCGGATCGGACCCTTCGGCCGTCGCTTTTGATGCGCTCGATGCAGCGGTTTCCCGCGACATAGATGTCGTGCTGATGGATACCGCCGGCCGCATGCACACCAAGGTCAATCTCATGGAAGAACTGAAAAAAATCCACCGGGTCATCGACAGAAAGTTGCCTGGCGCACCACATGAGGTCTTCCTGGTGCTCGATGCTTCGACGGGTCAAAACGCGCTGTCACAGGCAAAACTTTTCAAGGAGAGCATAGGCCTGACAGGACTGATTTTGACCAAGCTCGACGGCACTGCCAAAGGCGGGATTGTAGCCGCCATTTGTGACGAGCTTCAGGTCCCGGTTCGCTATATCGGGATCGGAGAGAGCATCGACGACCTTCGGCCCTTCGACCCCGAGGAGTTTACGAACGCGTTGTTTTGAGATCGTCAAATGATTGTGCAAGAGAGAGCGGATATGACCGGTCGTGAGTTCACCGAATAAATTGTCTACCCCCGAAGTTGGTGGACAGTAAATTGATGCTCTGGTACAACTATCACAACAAATATCAATTAATTGGAGCACTTTCATGGCCCCGCCGGCAAAAACAGTTTGGGAACTCGGCAACCAACTCAAGTTTGACGAACCGCTGAAAGCCGACGATGAGCGTTTTGTTCATACCGAAAGTGCTCGCGGAGAATTCAGCTTCAATGGACTGCTCAGGGCATACGGCATAGATCCAGGGAAAGATCCCGGGGAAGACGTAATGAAATTTGTGCCTAGTGGTAAGTACAGCCTTTTCTGCGGACATCGGGGTTGCGGAAAGAGCACTGAATTGCGCCGTCTGCGAGCCCGGCTGGACCGGCCTGATCTCTTTTTCGTTGTTTTTCTCGATGTTCTGTCAGAACTCGACATAAATAATCTGTCGTATGCCGATGTACTCCTGGCTATCGCGTACGTGCTCGTTTCCAGAATTGAATCTGAGGGCCTTATTATCGACCCGGTGCACCTTGGTAAGATGGAGAATTGGTTCTCGGAACGTATCGAGATACATGAAACGATCAAAGAATATACCGCGAAGATCAAGGCAGGTTTAAAAGTAGAATCGGGAATACCGTTTCTCGCAAAGATTTTTGCCCAACTAACCTCATCATTCAAGATGGGATCTACTTACAAGGAAGAGCTGCGAACTGAGATCTGCAACTCCTTTTCGCAATTCGCAGAGGCCTTCCAGAGCCTGATTGATGCGGCAACCGAAAAAGTTGCTGAAAGCGGCAGGGGGAGATCCATTCTTTTCATCGTCGACGGCACGGACCGCCTTCGAGGCGAAGACAGCGAAAAGTTCTTCATTCATGACGCCCATCAGTTGCGTCAGCTTCGCGGGAATTTTATCTACTGCGCACCCATTCACATGATCTACGAGCACAATCAGCTAAACCAGGTTTTTGAAAGTATTCATAAATTGCCTATGATCAAGATCGAGGAGAAAGATCCGGGTATTCCGAACCCTGCCGGAATCTCTGCGATGGAGGAAATCATTTACAAACGTGCAGATCGGTCCCTATTCGATAATGAGGAAACGGTCAAATACCTCATCACCCACTCAGGCGGACATCCCCGAGACCTGCTCCATCTGCTTATGTACGGCTTCGAATCTGCGGAAGGAGACTTGATTGACCGATATTCCGCCGAGAAGGCCGTCAAAAGATTAGCGACCGATTATCGAATGACCCTGAGCAAGGATGATTTGCAACTTCTCTGTGAAATAGACAGCGCCCCTGAAGAAACGCATAATAGCGAGGAGGCGCGCAGGCTTCTGTATAACCTCGCACTGCTGGAATATAATTCCTACTGGTGGCGTTCCCATCCGGTGGTGCGTACACTGCCCGGCTATATAGCGTGCAAGCCCAAGAAGAGGGGCACTGATAATGAGCTACAAAGGACCAGCAGTTGACAATCCTGCCAATGAAGGATTCCTCTCATGGGACCTCGAAGGCTCGCATTCCAGTACGCTGCTTGCTTTTCGCCGTCTCATTAGCGGCCGGTCCGGCTTTTCGCTGCTCCTGCTGCAATACAATGACCCCCTCTACCGCGATAAAGTGATCCCCTATCTGAATCGTTATGCCTCCCAGCCCGAGGTGTATCACTTAGACCCGGAAACCGAATATCACCATTTTGAAAAACACCTGGTTGACCTGGGCCGCGATCACGACCTGATACAGGTGACCGGCTTTAGCGAGTGGCTGACCGAAGAATCACGCAAAGCCAAGTTTCGCGGCTTTAATTACCACCGGGAACTGCTGGCCGATAAAGTGCGGGCGACGGTTGCCCTTTGGATGACGGAAAACGACATCCGGGATTTCGCACTGGAAGCGCCGGACATGTGGGCCTGGCGCACGGGAGTTATCGACTTTTCTACACCCGGGCGAGAGGAAAATGAGCTGGAACGGTCACACCTCGATTTCGCCATCGCCGATTTGATCAACCGCGAAAAACGCATGAAGGAAATCGAGACATACCTTGCAGCCAATCCTGAAGAACGGGTCTCTCGTGCAAATCTGTTGCGCGAGCTCGGTCAGATTTACCGGGACTTGGGGCGAATCGATGACGCGCTAAAAGCGCTGGCCGATGCGGGAGCTATTTATAGGAGCAACGATCACAAACGGGATTATCTGTTTGTTAAGGGCGAGATCGCCCGTATTTACGTGGACAAGGGGAATATTGATGAGGCGCTCAAGCTCCACAAGGAGATGCTGGCGGTTTTCGAACAACTTGGAGACAAGCGGTCACGGGCGATTACACTTGGAGACATCGCCCACATTTACCGTGTCAAAGGAGATGTTGACGAGGCGCTCAAGCTTCTTGATGAAGAACTTAAGGCATACGAGCAACTCGGAGATAAGCGTTCCAGGGCCGTAGCCCTCGGAGAGATCGCCCGCATTTATGTGGACAAAGGAGATGTTGATGAGGCGCTCAGGCTTCACAATGAGGCACTTAAGATACACGAGGAACTTGGAGACAAGCGCTCACGGGCCGTTGTATTGGGAGACATCGCCCACATTTACCGTGTCAGAGGAGATGTTGACGAGGCGCTCAAGCTTCACTATGAGAGGCTGGCTATTTTCGAGCAACTTGGAGACAAGCGTTCACGGGCGATTACACTCGGAGACATCGCCCGTATTTATCAGGGGAAAGGGAATGCTGAAGAGGCACTCAAGCTCCATAATGAAGAACTAAAGGTATACGAGCAACTCGGAGACAAGCGCTCACGGGCCGTTACACTCGGAGACATCGCCCGCATTTATGTGGACAAAGGAGATGTTAACGAGGCGCTCAAGCTTCACAATGAGGCACTTGAGGTATTTGAGCAACTCGGAGACAAGCGCTCACGGGCCGTTACACTCGGAGACATCGCCCGCATTTATCGGGGGAAAGGGGATGTTGACGAGGCGCTCAAGCTCCACAATGAAGAACTCAAGGCATACGAGCAACTCGGAGACAAGCGTTCGCGGGCGATTACGCTCGGAGACATCGCCC
>Ga0209517_10007968_pt1 | contig 12518 bp, 5 predicted proteins | sample PeaSoiMetSII2010_FD_187695 | JGI IMG/M metagenome (GOLD analysis project Ga0209517, IMG submission 187695) | Peat soil microbial communities from Weissenstadt, Germany - SII-2010 (SPAdes) (version 2) | ecosystem: Environmental > Terrestrial > Soil > Wetlands > Peat | place: Germany: Weissenstadt...
GTTCTGAACCGTAAGCTCACCCGCCGTAATGTAGATGTCGCCGCTTCGGCCTGTCGCATAGGCATTGGACTGGAGCGTGCCGTAAAAGCCGAAGGAGGACCCGTAACCAGTCCCGGGAGCATCGTCTCCAAACCGTGCGCTGCCGGCCACTACAATCTGTATGTCTCCGCCCCGCCCTCCGAAAGCAGCGGAAGAATCGATTATTGATTCGTTTTTCATTACAAGATCGCCGGTAAGGGCCACCTTTAAAACCGGCTGGGCAGGGTCCGTTCCGCCGGCGTTGACCACGTTGATAAAAGAGCCGTCCAGAATAAGGGATCCCCCTTTGATATCAACAGAGCCGGGCGGGGCCCCTGCCGCATCTATTTCACTTTTTAACAAAATATTTCCACCCCTGATCATGACCGAGCCAGCGGGGTACACGGTAGGGTCGGCGCCCATGACGTTAATGCTCGCGAATTCAAGAAAACTGAGGGTTCCCAGCTTCGAAAAGGAACTTATCCCCAGGTCCGTGGCGTCCAGGTTGACCTCCCCGGGTGAGGCGACGCTTACGAGATTTATCCTGCCTTCCGGCGCTGACAGTACGTAGCCGGGCGCCTGCGGGTTCCCATTAAATGTGATGTCTCCTCCGATAATCGAAAGGGTGTTGCCGTCCGGCACTTGCAGGAAAGCACCATTCCCGGAAATGCCGGCAGGGTTTCCATTGAGGAACCCGAACGCCTGCGGCTGCGCCGTGGACAGCACGCTGCTCAAATTGAGGTTCGAGTAGAAAACGCTTCCATCGCCGAACTTGAGGTAATCGGCCGTGCTCACGTGGAAGCTGCCCTTTACATCCAGGCTCGCGTTCGGGCCGAACATCACTCCGTTCGGGTTCAGCAGGAAGAGGTTCGCTCCATCAATCGTAGACCTCAAAAGCCCGTCTATGCTGGATGGACTGCCTCCGGTCACCCGGCAGATGATATTGCTGTAAAAGTCGTTGCCGGGACTTGTAAATGTGGCGCTCTCGCCCGTGTAGATGTTGAATGTGTTGAAACTGAAGAATAGATTGCCGCCGGCTTTCTTCCCCAGAGTATCCGTAATCAGATAGGTCGTCGAGACCCCGTCAACCGTACCCGGGCCTACAGGTCCACTTGGGCCGAGGCTGCCGTCCAGGGTTATTCCCGTGCCCGCAACGGTCGCCGTCATTTTGACGGTGCCTGGGACCAAGGAGCCCTTGGGGCCGGAGCTTCCGTCCGGCGTTCCTTTTGCAATCGCCACGGAAGCCATAAAACATATAAAGCTGAAAGCTAAAATGCAGACCACGCAGCGAGAAACCAACCCGGAATACCTTGGTGCCGCCATTTCGCCCTCTCTCTCCAAGCTGTGAGGGGCGCAGCAAATTGCCGCGCCCGCCCTTCTATGTTGATGAGGTTTGATTGCCGCCACGCCATTGCCGGGAAAAAAGCATATCCTGCCCGAGTGGATTTGACCTGCGTTGTTACCGCGTGCACTCCAAGCCAGCCTCAAGTTTACCGATAACCGCCGGATGAATGGCAGCAGCTTGAACTAAAAGCAGGACCTATACTGGCGTTTCCGGACGAATCAGTCCCAGTTGCCGTGACCGTATAAATCCTGCCACGTCCCCCTCCGGATCACTCGGCGAGAAGTCGGAGAGTGATCCGGAGTCTGGTCTATTAAGGGCCGATTCCAGTCGTCTACCTTCTCATTACTCCTCCCCGTAACTCCTCGTTGACTTCTGCGATGATAGCGGTAAGTTGTTGATACACCATTTCTTGAGACTGACAATCAATGATCCAGTCATCTCTGTCCGGTGCCCCAGACGCAGTACATCCGTCTACTCTCCCCAAAATATGATTTAAATCATTCAGAGCGTCTCCGCCACATTGAAACTCGACGTCAGTCGTAACATCATGCAACATGCAGATTAACTCGTTTCGCATACTGCAATTTTTGAAAGCCTTGCAATCCAGAGAGCCGATCAAGGTGACCAAGTCCTTGAGAAGGCCATGGATGTAAGTCAACTCGCTGACCACTTTAATCTGCGCCGTGCTGGCGTCGCTGGTAAGAAAACCGTCTTTTACGACCAACTGGACTATATATATGCCGGGCTGGTCCGGAACAAAACCAGCCTGGACAGCCGTTGGATTACTGATAACGGCCTTACTCCATGGCGGCAGTGAGGCAATGCTCCACTGGTAAGTGAGAGGCAGTAAATTGGCATCATAGCTGCCACCGCCATTTAGAGTAATAGGATCTCCAACCACCCCTGTTTGCGAAGCGCCCGCAATGGCCACAGGCTTTATGTTGTTAAAGCTCACCGTCACGGACTTCGGTACGCTTGACGCACCCCATGAATCAGTGACCACCAGCTGGATAATATAGGTCCCATCCACATCCGCCACAAACGTAGGCTCAGATGTAGTGGCGCCTGCGAGAGTGGTCTGGCTGGCTGCCGGTTTGGAGGTGAAAGTCCAGGTATAGGTTATCGGGTCGCCGTCAGGGTCGTAGCTTTTGGACCCGTAAAGTTGGACGATGCTGCCGACTTGGATGACGCCGTTAACCCCGGTCTGGTCGGGTCCTGGGTCAGCAACGGGCGCGGAGTTGTAGGTGCTGATGGTGACAGTACTTGGAGTGCTTGTTAAACTGACAGTATTCGTCACCACCAGTTGGAGCACGTAATTCCCCGTCAGATCCGCAGTGAAAGTTGGATGAACTGCGGTCGGGTCAGAAAGGGTAGCCGTGCTGCCTGTGGGCACGGAGACGAAACTCCAGGCGTAGGTGAGCGGGACAAAATTCAAAGGATCTGAGCTGCCGCTTCCATCAAGCGTGACGAGATTCCCCTCATGTTTTGTCTGGTTTTGCCCTGCGTTCGCGATAGGCAGTTCAACGATGGTCAGGAACATATCAGCGGTAGCGGTGTTGCCAGTGACAGTGTCGGTGACCTGTAATATAAGGTTATGAACGCCTGTGATCTGAGCTAGGGGAGAAATGTCAAGAGGGCAGTCGCCGATGTTCCCGTTATCCTTGTTAGGTGACACCGTTTGCCCCTGCACTAAAGGTTTCAACGAACCATCTGTATTTCCCTCATACCAACTGTATGTCAGTCCAGCTACATAGGAGTGGACAGCTCCAAGTATAGTGTATCCAGTGACACTGGTTTGAGAAAGACTAAGATTTTGTTCACCAGCATCCGCACAACGGCCATTTGTCAACCATACATCGCCAGAACCATCAGAAGAGTTTGACGTATAGTTTAAGTCCCAAAGGCACTGAGGAGCATTTAAACACGTCGCATCTTGGCACTGATAAGGCGATAATAATTGGTTGGGAATCCCATTGGTCGCATGGATTATCTTAAATTCGTCTCCAGTGCTCGGGAAAAAGTCAGGACCGAGAAGAACTGACAAGTAGCTAGAGTTGTTAATATTATCTAAGCCAGTAATAGGATCTCTGGATTTGTAACCGAGATAGGCTGTACCCGTAACATTAAGACTACTATATGATCCCGCACTTGCTCCTCCCAGCTCAGCAATCACTGTCCCAGGGCCAGTCACGCCATCATCAGGATAGGTGATAAAGTTGGAAAAATCACCGGTAATATTGAGTGCTATCGGGGATGATCCTTGAAAAAGCCCTACATACCCACCGTTGAAAACCTCAGCTTGGATCGTACCTGGTCCTCCTGCCATTGTCCCAAAATTTAAAAGACTATTGGAGCCCATATTCAGGATCGCTCCGGCGCTAAACGCCAGAGAATTCATGACGGCAAGGTTTGCGGAGCCAGTGACTGTGTTATCCACCGTAACAGTCGTATACCCATCAATAATGGTAGCAGCATTGAAGTCCCCAAGCGCAGTCGCGCTAAAGTCAAGGGCTTTGTAACCCAGTGTGTTTGTTAAATATGTATACAATAAATTCACAGGGTGTGCCACCAGAACTGGGGTAGCCCCACGTGGGAGCGTTGAACAACCGGGGGACGTGCAGGTTTTACTGGCATAACACGAGTAAGGGTAGGAGTTATCCAAACAAGCACCATATGTGTTCCCGCTGGTGAAGAGGGGAGAGGTGTATGTGGTGCCGTTAATGAGGACGCTACCGCTGCTGGTGCAGGTGCCGGTGGACACCACACAGGCGCCGTTGACGCAGTTACCGCAGGTTGCCGGGTTACAGACGGCCTGCACAGGGGTTGCAGGTAGAATGGCCCAGGCAATCACCAGTACTGCCATGATCAATGCCGATTTCAAGCTTCTCATAATTGTCTCCTTTGGTTTATGGTCACTAATCCCCCCCAAACTCAAATCATTTGATATCCTACCTGCTGCGAAAAAGGCCGATAGGTTGCGCTACGGTTCACTGCTCCCCGCGAAGCGATAGAACCACAAGGAATTATTTTTTCTGCTCACTGCTCACTGCTCACTGCTCCTAAAGCAGCCCCGACTTTGCCGCGTAGCTGACCAGGGCTGAAGTCTTGTGCAAATCCAGCTTATGCATTATGTGCGAGCGGTGCGTTTCGACGGTCTTCCTGCTGATCCCAAGAGTTTCGGCGGCCTGAATGCTGGTCATTCCCCTGGCAAGCAACTGCAGTATCTGCCGCTCCCGCTGGGTGAGCCGTGCCGAACTAGTTGAAAATGTCGACAGATCGTCCCCCACCTTCCTTATTTCTGCTATCTTCGTCGAAACGGTCACCACGGCCTTGATCCCGCCAACTGCATCCCTTACAGGGGATATCCGGTCAAAGAAGCGCAAAGTTTCGCCTCCCCGGGTGAAGTCGAATTGCTCGGTGATATCCCTCCCCGATGCAACCGCCTTTTTTACACGCTCTACAAGTTTTGATGCCGTTACGGAATCAAAGAGATCGAACGGTGTCTTTCCGATAAGGTCATAGGGCAACCGTTCACCGGGCATGGAGTTGAAAAAGACGTATTTGCCCTCGACGTCCTGGATGGACGAGGTGTATTCAGAGCTCTTGAGGAGCTTCCTCATGCACTCCTCGCCGCTCCTCCTTACCTCCAATGCACGATCGTTTTCGGTGATATCCCGGGCAATATAGAGGCAGCCGACGGCATTGCCCTCCCCATCCATGATCGGGGAAATGTTGCTTACACAATCGCAGCCAAGATGCGACTCTCTTACTTCCGCCGTATATTCTCCGCCGCCGTTACCGTTCACGAACGGACAAAAATCCGGCGGCTCCGTTGTGCCATGGAGCCTCTCGTAGCAGGTGAGTCCGATTGCATCGCGAACGTTTGATTTCAATCTGTGGGCCATCGCGACATTGACCCGCTGGATGCGGTGATCGCGGCCCGCAACCGCGAGAAGATGAGGCATGCCGTCGATCGCCAGAAGCCACTGCTTCCTGGACATGGATATCAGGTCCTCCCGCTGCTTTCGCTCCGTTATGTCCCGTGCAATTCCCAAAACGCCCAGGACACTCCTACCCCCATTGCGGATGGGACTGAGGCGCACATCGAGGACCAGTTGCCGATCCGGCAAGGCAAGATTATTTTCGAACGAAACCGGTTCTCCCGATTCGAAGACCCTCTTGAAATTGGTGTTCAGAGGTCCTCCCCGGGCTTCGTGGACCAGGTCGGCATAGGACTTGCCGTGTACTTCCTCCAAGGCAGAGCCGATCAGACCCGACACGCTCGCGTTCAGGTATTCGACCCCAAAGGATTTGTTAACCACAAATATCAAATCGTCTGAATTAGCGGCAAAACGGTTCAGTGCTTCTATGATCCCACCGTCTAAGAGCACTTGATCACTCCTCTGGTAAAGAAAATTATTGAGTGGAAACTTATTTGAGGATGAGGTTGCAAGACTACAGTGAAAAAGGTCGGCATACAATCGGGCAAAAGTTGTATCTTTGTAGGGCTAAAGTTGTATTTCCCTACGAATTGATCCTTAAGAAAAGGGAGAAAAGCAGTGTTCGGTTTCGGCGATAACAGAGTTGAGCGTGGCTTCTTATCAATTAGGGACATCTCCCCCAAAGAATCATTCGTGGAAAAGCGGTTAACGTCTTGTCCGTCTTTATCCACCCGGGATAAAAATAAATTCGTATCCCATATGAACCTTCTTTAACGATATAATTATCCGCAGGTATGCTGACTTCTTCAGTGATTTTGGCAATCTCTTTTAAATGTCCTTTGCTGAGATTGCTGAACAAAGGCACTGTCTTGAGAAGATCAAGCGTTTAGTCCCTGCGTATGCTTCATCATTTGTCCCCCTTATTCGTTCTGTCCGCTTCAGGATCGAATGGATATAAAAATTAGCGTAACAGTTAGCAGTTCACTGTTCACTGTCTTAAAATAACCCGCATTTTCCGGCATATCGCACAAGGCCGGAGATCTTATGGATGCCCAGTTTTTCCATCATCCTGGACCGGTGGGTGGCAACCGTTTTTTTGCTTATAAACAGCCTTTCGGCGATTTGGGACGTGGTAAGTCCCGAACTGATCAGCTTCAGGATTTCGCATTCACGCCTGGTTAGCTGCTTTGCCGATTCGCTTGAGATCTCTGGGTCCCCCGAGTCTGCCTGTGCCCCGGTCTTTGTCGAGATAGTCATGACCGCCCTGATCCGGCCCGAGCTATCATGGATCATGGAAATGTGATCCATGAAGTGCATTACCTCTTCTCCGATTTTCCATTGGCTCAAGACTGCCTTGCCTTCTCCCGACTTGACTGCATGTTTTATTCTGTTGCATATGCCGGCAGCCGTTTCTGGATCGAAAACTTCGAAAGGGGTCTTTCCGGCTGTGGGTTCCGCCATGCGTACATTGCCGGGCATGGCCCTGAGGCTAAGGTATTTACAGGTGGTGCTCTGGACGGCGACTATGTAATCCGCATTTTTCATGAATTGTTTTAAATGGTTTTCATTTCTTATTCTCGCCTTTAATGCATTCTCTCTTTCTGAAATGTCCCTGGCGGTATACAGACAGCCTATGGTTTTTCCCTCTTTATCCGTTAGAGCGGATACGTTGACGCGAAAAGGCCTCCCAAAACAGTTTGTTTGCGTTTCCACCGATCTGCACTTGTCCGTCAGACCGGGGTCCATCAATGGACATGAATTCGGGGGGCATTTCTCCCCGAAAGTCTCGTAGCACAGCCGGCCATGCAGTTCCTGCAGACAAGTCCCAAGCTCATCGGCCAGTGCCCTGTTCACTTTTTTGATGCGATATGTCTTATCGATAACGGCAAAAAGGAGAGGCATGGAATCAACGGCCTCCAGCCATTCCATTCTGGAACGCGAGATCAGCTTTTCCTTGCGCTTCAGTTCGGAAATATCCCGTGCTATCGCGAGAACGGCGCCGATATCGCCCGATCCGTCCAAAACCGGTGTCAGCCATGTATGGAACCATGTCTCATCGTCAGGCTGCCCAAGGGCTGTTTCAATGTCTGACGCCTTGCCCGACTCGAAGACGGCATCTATGGAAGCTCTCAGACCTTCATACATCCTCGAACACAGTTTCTCTGAGCGGCCTCCAAAATCCAGGGATTTCTGCGCCCGATCGTTACAGTACTGGACTGAGTGGGAGCGCCCAACGATGAAGATTATATCTTCAGCAGAATCCATTACCTGCAGGAGCAGATCGGTCGCCTTTTCCTGGATTTTCGATTCCGGTTTGTGCATGACTCTCATTTAGACCCCGCTTCCAATGCGTTTGCTGAATCCGGTTTCAGAAATCATGAGATCGACAACTCGCACAATCCAGTGATCCCTCAGAGGGGCCTCGGTTGATCTCGAGATGACACAGATAACCGCAGATAGAAGCATAGATGAAAATAATCTGCGAAAATCTGCGACATCTGCGGATCAATGCCCTTGCTCTCGAAGTGAGATGCCTTTTGCCCTTGCCTTTCGCTTTCATATAGCCGGTACTAGCTGCCGGAGGGCCGAAAGAGCGCAAAGCCGGGAGGGCCCTGGAATGACAGCACCCTTGGAGAGACCAGGACGCCTCTACTTTGCGCTCTTTTCGCCCTCCGACTTATACCTGGTTGCGTTTTGGAATGCGGATTTTATGCAATCCCTTAACTGATAATCCACTCCAGATTGTCTGCTAATTTGACATCTCCTTAGATCATCCAATTTAGGTCCCTTAACAGCTTCCATTGCCAGGAACATATTGATGTGGTATGGCGATAGCAATCGCCGGGCCGGGGTATTCTCGGGGTATATGTCAACCGGAGCATAACGGTCTTAGCGAAAGATTGAGATTGTTCGGCTTTCGATTGTAGTATCCTAACGTTTTGCGCTTGTGGTAGGGTATACGTACCGGAAGGCGGTTCACCTCAAAAATCCCTTATCTACTTTTCATCCTGGCTTTTCCGAGCCTTACGCTGCGATTCAACTATCTGTCCTGGAGACCATGTCTGCTATGAGTAAGAAATGGGTTTACATAACAGGCGTCTTACTGTTGCAGGCAATCCTTATTTGCGTATCCCTTTACTTTCTCTACACCGCCCCGTCGGTCGGAATCAGCACTGCCTGGGACAAAGGATTCCAGCGCTGGAAAGTGACGTCGGCCGAGCCCTGGAGCGGTCTAAAGGAAGGTGACCTGATCGAGAGCATCGAAGGGCTCGAAATCGGCCGTATTCACCTGATAAAATGTTTTTTTTACCTGGAGGACAGGAAGGAGGTTCTCGCCTGGTACCATGCATTGAAGGACCTCTATAAAAGACTCAACCAGAAGGAAGTCTCTTTCATCGTCACCCGTGGTTCCGGGCGGTTGAGGATAGCTCTGCAGCCGCGAGAGTTGAGGCTCTCTTTTCTCTCACCCTATGCGATGATGCCATTCATCGGATTTGTTTTCTTCATTATCGGCGCTGCAGCCCTCTACAGGAAGGGTATCGATGAGCAAAGCCTGGTTCTCTTCCTGATGTGTTCGTGTACAGCTGTTTTCTACATCCCCAATACCGTATCCCTTTTACCTGAGACGGTCATGGAGCCTCATTTTCAGTTCCTGATCTCCATCGTCCAGGCCCTGTTCGGTTCTCTAGCCTATTTGCTGATGCTCCATCTCTCATTGTTGCTGCCCAAAAGGAACATTGTCCTCCGTAGATTCCCGAGACTTCTCTGGCTGATGTATCCCCTTGTGATCCTGGTTGATGCGACACTGCATATGACGGTGATAAGTTTAAATGTCTTGTGTATCTGCACACTTGCCGTCCTTGCAACGTGCCGCTCCTATTTCTCCTGCGCCAACCCCGTGGAGAAGCAACAGATGAAATGGATAGGCGCTGGATATCTTTTTGGATTCTCTCCAATCATAGTGCTTTGCCTCATCCCGGTGATATTGACTGGAGAGACGCTGGTCGATCCGAGCTTTGCGCAAATATTCTCAGTTCTCCTTCCTCTTTTCATGGCCTTTGCCATCCATCGCTTCAGGCTCATGGGAATTGACGATCTTCTGCACGGCACTTTGATCTATATGGCAACCATGGGGCTTCTTATCGGCATAGACCTCGGTTTTATGGGGATTTTTGGCGTCAGGTTCGGAGGTCACCTCGATCTGCGTCAACGGGGGATGGCGATGCTCGCATTTGCCATCACGATCTCTCTCTATGCGGTGCTAAGGGAGAGGGGGCGGTTCTTCCTGAGGAGACTCTTCGGCAGGGAACCCCTCAGGGAGCGAGAAGTACTTTCCGCCTTCACCGATGGGGCATTAGGCCAGTCCCCCCTCTCCATTGCAAAGTGTTTGGAGTCCTCTATCCGGAACACCTTCAGGCCAAAGGGGCTCACCCTCTTTGAAAAGGGGAACGGGGTCGGCGAGGAACTCCTTTCGGCCTTCCGGGGAATAAGCGATCCGATCCTGCTCTGGGAGAGTCCCCTCAAGGAGAAGGCCCCTTCCGCCGACATGCTCCTGGCGCTTCCTATGGGAAGAGGGCAGGAGGTAGATTACGTTTTATTCTCTGGAGAGCTGCCGGGCGGAAAGCTCTACGGGAGTCATGAATTGAGAATTCTGCGCTCCCTGCTCAGGCAGGCAAAACTTCTCTATGAGAATGCTTGGCTCTACGAGGAGGAGAAAAGGCACCTCTCCGAGAAGGAAAAGATCTTTCGGGACCTGCACGACGGCATAGGTGGGATCATGACCAACATAGGCCTTCTGGCCGAGATTGCCCGGAAGTCTCCGCCGGTTCCCGAGGGAGGTGGTCCCCTTTCCACCATTTCCCAGCTATCTCAGGAGGGAATGTCGGAGATCCGTACCATTATGCACAGTTTAGACAGCACCGATCTGACCTGGCGGGGGCTTGTCTCGGAGTTGCGAGGGCTTGGCTCCAGAATGATCGAGCCCAACGGGATAGCCTTCGAGATGGAGGGCATCCTTTCGAACGGCCGGACAAGGCTGGGAAGCTTCCTCTATCTCAACCTCCTTCGCATCTACAAAGAAGCCCTCACAAACGTCATCAAACATTCCGGGGCAGCGCGTGTAAGGGTCAGGGCAGAGATAGGCCCGGAAAGTATCGTTCTTTCCATAGAGGATGATGGTGTGGGGCTTCAGTCCAAGCCATACGGGGGCGGAAGGGGTCTCATCAATATTGAGAAAAGAGCGAGGGATATCGGAGGCGCCCTTTCAATCCAATCCGGTGATGGAACCAGGGTGCATCTGGAGGTAGCCACGAAACATGAGGGAGATGTCAACGGAGAGGTTGTCCCTGCTCGAACATAAACAGATCTTCTTCATACCCTAAAAATACCCCGATGCGGCGATGGAAATCATAAGAACTTCCGGGTAGGTTTGAAATACCCAACGTAGAAAGGATGGATGATGCGGCTGGCTATCATAGAAGATAATCGGATGCTTCGGGAGAACCTGAGGATATTGCTTAACGGGGAATCGGGGATAGATGTTGTGGGGGCATTCGGCTCGGCCGAGGAGGCGCTCTCGCAGTTCCCGGCCTGCTCTCCCGAGGTTCTTTTGGTCGATCTCGGCCTTCCGGGCATCTCGGGAGTGGAGCTTATAGAGAAAGCCAGGGAGGAGATGCCTTCAGTCGAGATCATGGCCTACACGATCTTTGAGGATCGGGAAACAGTCTTTGCAGCTATAAAAGCCGGAGCCTCCGGCTATATCCTCAAAGGAAGCTCACCGCGAGAGATCGTTGAAGCCCTCCATAGCCTCAATAGTGGAGGTGCGCCGATGAGCCCCAGGATAGCCCGGAAGGTAATCGGGGAGTTTCAAGAAAATGCCGTAGGCGAACAGTACCTTCTGAGCCCGCGGGAAAAGGAAATCCTGATGCAGATCGAAGCGGGGCTCTTGTACAAGCAGATCGCGGATAAGCTTGCAATAAGCCCCCACACTGTGCACAGCCACATAAAGAAGATCTACGAGAAGCTTCACGCACAAAACCGGCAGGATGCACTCGTCAAGGCCCGAAGGAAATGTATTATATAGCGGCCATAGCTCTCATGAAAGTGCACCGACCGATAGTCTCCCTTATTGACCTCCCCAAAAAGCCCAACTTCTGCAGTTAGAACGGTTAAGTTGTTGATATTTCACAATTCGAAGTCAAAAGTCGTCATGCGATAGACTGACCTCCAAAAGAAGGGCAAAATTCATAAAAATAATTCCAACTGCGGAAGTTGTGCTAGCTGGGGCAGGGGGGGCTTTTCTTGCCGCCACCGAAGGCGGCGGCGATCCTGGCTGTGGTCCCGCCGCCCGCCGCCGAAGGGTGGAGTCGAAAACCTGGCTGGCGGTCCCACCGCCTAAATAGCAGGGCTGACTTGCTGCGGCTGCTTTTCCGGCTGATGCTCTAGCCGCAAAAGATCGAATAATGATTTGACCGGGTTGAAGGTGATGGCGGGTACTTCTATGAATACAGTTATCCAGTTGGCCATGCTGCCGTTCCAGAGTCCGGGAAGTTCCAGCGCCTGGACATCTGTTCCGTCAATTGACTTTCTGGATATTATGACTGCTTTGGGATCGACAAATTTTCTTAGATCGTAAGGATTCCCTTTAAAATCGCGTAAGGAACATACGATGTCGACAGGGTTGAAATGGGTGGATAAATTCCATATGGCGCTCTGTTCCGGGGAATTGAGATCCACCTGGGCCTTTTCCACTATCTGAACCGAGAGTTCGCCCTTTTGGTCTTCGACCCAAAAGGGGGCGCCTCCAGGTTCACCTGAGTTAGGGACCACACCGCAGACCCGAATCGGTCTGTCCAAAACATTTACAAGAAAAGAGCGTTTCTTTTCTTCGGACCATACCTCAAAACCTTCAGGAAAGCTGGCAAGAGATTCTTGCGCAGCGAATCCGGCAGCCTCGGTGACCGCGCGGGCCGAATCCGGACCTTGCATTCGGCGCAAAAACGAATTGATCGTATTCTGAATAGAGACGAGATAGCCGCCCAGGACCTTTTTCCATAAACAAACCGACTCCTTGAGCCTGTCTGGAACTACATTGTCCACATTCTTGATATAGACGAGGTCTCCATGGAGATCATCTAAATTTTCGATCAATGCACCATGACCCGCAGGTCTGAAATGGAGCCTGCCGAGCCTGTCCCGGAAAGGGAATCCCTCCA
>Ga0209517_10007970_pt1 | contig 12517 bp, 9 predicted proteins | sample PeaSoiMetSII2010_FD_187695 | JGI IMG/M metagenome (GOLD analysis project Ga0209517, IMG submission 187695) | Peat soil microbial communities from Weissenstadt, Germany - SII-2010 (SPAdes) (version 2) | ecosystem: Environmental > Terrestrial > Soil > Wetlands > Peat | place: Germany: Weissenstadt...
CCACTTGCGCAGTGATCGCCTCAGCCAAACTTCGGCCGCTTACAGTTGCGGGGCAGTGGCGGATTTACACCGCCTTCCCGAGCATCCGTCGCTGTTCAATTTGAAAAGATCTGAGGCGAGTATAGCACGGGGTTTAAAGCTTTTTGCCCGATCGCCGATGATTGAGGATATGGGCAAGTTCGGCGCATTGTTTGGGCTTTTCGCACTGAGCGCGTTCGGCGCTTCCGACGACGACGCGATCCGGAACACGTTCGTGAAACCGTGGATCGAGGCACTGCGGTCCAAGGACAAGGCGAGGATCGAGCGGTTCTATCATCCGGCGGTACGCGCGTGCATCAATCCAGGCAACCAGGAGTACTTCGACTTCACCCTCGATCTAGAGGCGGACGCCGACACGAGCGGCGCGGACCATATCACCAGGCTGGCGCCCATAAAAAGCATGCCGGCCGGTTTACTTCCCGAGGACGGGTTCCGCATTCCGGTGCAGCCGACGTATGAGATACAGGTGGATTTCGACCCCGGTGAGCTGATGGTGGAGTTTCTGGCGCAGTGGAACGGATCGTGGTTTGAAGTCTTACCTTGCCCCAATGAAAAGGGCATGGCATACTTCCGCAAGCAATTCGCCGAGAGCGCCGAACAGCGAAAGGAAGCTGTTCACCTCTTGACCGAGCTGAAGGATCCGCTGCGCAGCGAATTGAAAGATCTGCTCAAGCGGCAGCAAAAGATCGACGCTATTAAGAAATACCAGGCGGCCGCGAGCGTGGATTTGACCACCGCGGTGCTAGTGATCAACGCGCTGCAGAAATCGAAGCAGTAGAGCTCACGAATCCGGAAGCCACTTCCTTTCCCGCATCGAAGACCGCGTATTGCGTGTCGTTGAGCTCGGCTTTGGTCAGCAGCACGGTTTCCAGCGGGCTGTTGCCGGCCAGGACCAGGGCCATGTGACGGCGATCGAGCGGATTCGGCGCTGCGAACGCGAGCGCTTCGGTTTCAGAGGCGTGATCCTGACCCGAGATGCGGAACAACCCGGCGGAAGAATCCAGGCCAAGCTTGTCTTGAAACGCGATGAGAGCAGAATTGGTTTCGGGGCGTCCGACGAAGATGACGTCGTGGGTTCGGAGGTCAGCCTCGGTCACTTCGAAATCCTTGCGGATGGGGACGGCGGTTTCGAGCGTGCGGTAGAAATGCTTCTGCAATTCCTCGGCGGCGTAGCGGTTGGAGCCCGCGTCGGCCATGGTGCCGTAGACCAGCAGCGCGGATGCGAGCCGGTGGCGGATATCGGAGACCAAGTACGTCGGCCCTCCAGAGTCGGCAGGCATGGCAAACTTCACGCCCGCGGCGTCCAGGAACGACTGCGCGGTGACGGCTTTGGCTTTGTGAGCCGCGAAGAAATCGGTCATCAGCTTGAAGAAACGATCGTCTCCGATGTCGCGCCGCAACTGATCGAGGAAGATCGCGCCCTTGTGCGTCTCGAGTTCAAATTGCTGCTTCGCGTTGGGCGGGGAAATACTCAACGAACGATACTGGGCCCAATGCGCTGCCCTGGCTTTGGAGAGATCCTTGGAATCCAGATCCTCGTAGTAAGCCGCCGAGCCGGAGGCGAACCAAATGTCGGCGTCGGATGCGGGCAGCACCCAGCCCTTCCATAACCGATCGCCGTATTGCGGCTGGGGAGGGTCGGGAATGCGGATTTTGGCTGCCGTTTCGGACATGGTTGAGACGGCGGGCGGGGCCGCTGGAGCAGAAATGAGACGGTAGCTGGCGGGATACAAACCATCGTTGCCGGGGTATTCGCTCTGGTCGCCTTTGGACGGCAGACGCTCGGTCTGGTTGGGACGCCCGAACTCGGCCCACACCATCATGCGTGAAGCCATGTCGGCGGTGACCACTTTGGCGTCCATCGCGGTGGCGCTCACCAGAGGCGCGGTGTGATACGCCATGAATCCGAACTGCTCGTCGATTTTGCCTTTGTACTCGCGATACAGATCCTGCCACTTCAGATCGCGATTGGTGGGCACGTAGGGGATGTAGGTGGGCGCGTTGTTCGGATCGGGAGTTTCTTCCAGGCGAACGCTGAGATCCTTGGCGTTGTTGTCGCCCCAGTAGAAGCCTTCGGTGCCGCCGAACCAATCGTTCCTGGAGCTGCGATAGAGACGCGTTTTATAGGTGCCCAGTTCAAACAGGGCGATCTCGTTGGTCTTGGCGTCGCCCATGATCCACTCGTTGGTGTAGAGCCCGTTGTTCTTGGTGGTGAGGATCTCGACCACTTGATCGATGTTGGCTCCATACTGAATGGCGCGGCGCGCGCGATAGGCGACGGGAGTGCCGTTGATGTTGAACGGGCTTTGATTGATGGTGGTCTCGGTGAGCACGATGCCGGCGTCGTTCTGATACCAGTCGGTCCCGCTCTCGATGCCGCCGGGGTAGCTTTGCATCAACATGCGGTGGCCGGTGGTGGGCTGGATGTCGAGCATCACGTTGGTCTGTTCGGCGAGCGTGAGCGGCCACCAGGTGGTGTGTCCGATCACCATGCGGCCGTCACGAGTAGCGGACCCGGTGGCGGCGAATGAGCTGCAATGATCCAGCGCCTCGCGCTTGCGAGTGCCATAGTCCGGCGCCAGGAGACGCAGGCCTTCGAGACCGTTGGGCGTGACGGGCAGCGCGTCCTTGAGCTCGCCCAGCTCGACCGTGGTGTTGACCACGATGATATCGGTGAGATCGATGGGCCGGCCTTCCCAGCGGGCGCCCGCGTCAGAAGCACCGTCGGCGATGCCCTTCATCTCCTGGAGAATCTCCTGATCGAAGCCGTGCATGAACAGCGCGCTGGCGGTATTGCGGGCGAGGTCCCAACTTTTGTTCTTGCCCTTGGGATCGAGTTCGGCGGCGCAGCGCAGGATGTACTGCGGGATTTCCTTGGCCATCAAGCGGCCGTGCTGGTAGCCGCGCTCGTACGGTTTGCCTTCGATGTGGAGGTAGATCCATCCATCCACCGGAAAGCGATAGGCCGGGCCGTAGGTGGTGACGGCGGAGGGCGCGGGCCACGAGGGCGTCGTGATTGCTTCCTCGATCTTGACGCCCGAAAACCAGGCCTTACCTTCGAATGTGCCGCCATAGGCGACGGTAAGCACCAGGTTGTCCTGCGCGCGCGTAGCAGTGAAGCGGAGTTGAACGCGGGTCCAATCGCGCGAGCCGCCGATGGATTCCGATTGCACATCGTACGGCATGGAGGCCATTGTGAGCGCGGCCCCGGTGGCGATGGGCGACCGGTCCAGATCGCGGACGGCCAGCTTCTCGGTACGGATCCAGCCGGAGAGCTCGTACGGCTTGCCGATGGTGAGGGCGATGGGCGCGGATTGGACGCGAGCGTCGCGAGAGGCGCTACCCGATTCGAGGCGCATCGACATTTGGCCATCGTGCGTGACCCCCGGATCGGTTGCGGCGGTGCCACGCAGGGTCGTCAAAGGTGGGTTCGAGCTGTCAAAGGAGAAAGGCGTGCCGGCACTCACGGATGCCGCGAATGCGAGGGCGAGGAGGAGCGGGCGCATACCTTATGAAATCACAAACGAAGGGAAACCGTGGTTGGTTGTTGGCGGCTGGTTCTTAGCTGGCGACACTGGCGGCGAAGCCCGGTTTGCGGCGGGCGTTCATCTGTTGTTCCCAGGCGTAGGCGAGTTTGATTAATGTCGGTTCGCTCCAGGCCGCGCCAAAGAACGACAGGCCGATGGGCAGGCCGCTATACAATCCTGCAGGGACGGTGATGTGCGGATAGCCGGCGACGGCCGCGGGCGTGGTGCAGCCGCCGGTGTCGCGATCGCCATTGACGTGATCGATGAACCAGGCGGGGCCGGAGGTCAGGGTCACGATGGCGTCCAGCTTGTGCTTGGCGAGTAGCGCGTCGATGCCGTCCTGGCGCGAGAGGCGCACGCAATCGGCGCGGGCTTTGATGTACTTCTCATCGGTCAGCGGGCCTCTGGCTTCGGCTTGAATGAATTGCTCCTGGGCGAAGAAGGGCATCTCGCGGTCGCGATTCTTTTCGTTGAATGCGATCAGGTCCTTGAGCGTACGCGCCGGGCTGCCGGGGGGAAGCCGGGTGAGGTAGCGATTGATGCCGTCCTTGAATTCGTAGTACATGACCTCCTGCTCGGGCGCGTCCATTTGACCGTGCGTGGCCAGATCGGCGGGATCGATCACGTCGGCGCCGCCCTTCTTCAACGCGTCGATGCAGGTGTTCAAGAACGCGTCCATGGTGGTGTTGCCTTCGAAGAATTTGCGGGCGATGCCGAGGCGCGCGCCACGCAGACCCCGGGGATCGAGGGAGCGCGTGTAATCGAGAGCGGTCTTGCCTTCTGCATCGGCCATCACGCTCAGCAAAATGGCGACGTCGCGAACGGTGCGCGCCATCGGGCCGGCGGTGTCCTGGCTCACCGAGATGGGGATGATGCCGGTGCGGCTGACGAGTCCAACGGTGGGCTTGATACCGGCGAGTCCATTGATGGATGACGGACTGGTTACCGATCCATCGGTTTCGGTACCGATGGCCGCGGCACAGAGACTTGCTGAGGCGGCAGCGCCCGAACCGGAACTGGAACCGGAGGGATTGCGATCGAGCGCGTAGGCATTTTTGGTTTGGCCGCCGCGCCCACTCCATCCACTGGTGGAGTGCGTGGAGCGGAAGTTGGCCCATTCGCTGAGGTTGGTTTTGCCCAGGATGATTGCGCCGGCAGCGCGGAGACGAGCGGCGACGAATGCGTCCTGCGAGGCGCGCCAATCAGCCAGGGCGAGCGAACCGGCGGTGGTGGCAATGGGGTCGCGCGTTTCGATATTGTCCTTGAGCAGAATCGGGATGCCGTGGAGCGGGCCGCGGACTTTGCCGTTTTTTCGTTCCTGATCCAATTGAGCAGCAATGGCGGCGGCATCGGGATTGAGAGCGAGAACCGAGCCTAGTTTCGGGCCGCTGCTGTCAATCGCCGTGATGCGCCCGAGATAGAGCTGTACAAGGTGGGCCGAAGTCCATTTGCCTTGCTCCAGGCCGGAGGCGAGATCGGCGAGGCTGACCTCGTCCAATTCGTAACCCACGGGAGTGGTTGAGTCGGGCGTCGCGGGCACGTATTGACAGGCTGTTTGGGACGCAGCCGCGCCGGTGATGGCGACCGCCAGAAAGGAGCGCCTTTTCATGCGGAGTATGGTAGCATTGGCGGCGCTGCCGACCTCGTGGTCAGCAAAGGAGGATAACTACATGTCACTTTCAAAAAGATCTTTCGCCGAGTTCATTGGAACATTTTGGCTGGTCTTCGGCGGTTGTGGAGCGGCAGTGCTGGCCGCGGCTTTTCCAGGTTTGGGGATCGGATTTGCCGGCGTCGCACTGGCGTTCGGGTTGACGGTGCTAACCATGGCGTTCGCGATCGGGCACATTTCGGGATGCCACTTGAATCCCGCGGTGTCGGTGGGGCTGGTGGTGGCCAAACGTTTTCCGGTTTCGGAGCTGCCGGCCTACGTGGTCGCGCAGGTGCTGGGAGGAATCGCCGGGTCGGCGGTACTATATTTCATCGCCAGCGGCAAGGACGGGTTCAGCCTGGCCAACGGTTTCGCCGCGAACGGCTACGCCGACCACTCACCCGGCATGTATTCCATGGGAGCCTGCCTGACGGCGGAAATCGTGCTGACCTTCATGTTCCTGATGATCATTCTGGGATCGACCGACAAACGCGCGCCGCAGGGATTTGCTCCAATCGCGATCGGGCTGGGGCTGACGCTGATCCACTTGATCGGGATTCCAGTGACGAACCTGTCAGTAAATCCGGCTCGCAGCACCGCTCCGGCGATTTTCGTGGGCGGGTGGGCGCTGCAGCAACTGTGGCTGTTCTGGGTGGCTCCCATCGTGGGCGCTGCGATCGCGGGCGCGGTCTACAGCGTGTTCCAGGAAGAGCCGGAGCCGATGGTACGGCAGGCCCTTTCCGGACGTTAGGCCGCGAGCGAGATATTCAGTCCCTGCAGAAACTCCCGATCCTGGTCCGTCAACTGGATCTCGCCGTTGGAAGCGAGGCGGGGTTCGGGAACCGAGTCAGGCGTTTCTTCGATGGGGCTGATGGCGGCGCTGGATTCGACGATCAGGCACAGATTGTAGCCGTAGCTTTTCATTTCATCCACGATGCCGCTGATCTTGCTGGAGTCCGAGATTGCCGCATCGATGGCTTCCTGGAGTTTCTCGAGCAGGAGGTTCATTTCGGAGGTCATGCTTTTTAGAAAGCAGTTGGGATGCCAAGGGCGAGTCCTATTATTTTCAATCGGTTACGGAGGACTTTGGGACACAATGTCCCGTAAAGGGGGGACAGAGTGACCTTAGTGTCCTGTCCCATAAAGGGGGTACTCCGCGCCCCTAAGTTCTAATGGGCGGCGGGCGTCTGGCCTTGGCCTGGCTTAGGGCGGCGCATGATGAACGGCAGCGGAGCCAGGCAGGCGATGATCAACGACATTACGTAGAAGCTGTTCTTGAAGCTGACGGCATTGGCCTGGCTCTGCACCGTGAAGTAGGCCATGGCAAGCGCTTTCTGGGCGGCGGTGGCCGCGTCGTAGCCTCGCGAGACGAACATGGCAGTGAGGCCCTTAAGATACTGGCTGAAATTCGGGTCGCCCATGCTGGTGTGCGAAGCGGAGCTGACCAGGTGGGTCTGGTTCTGGCGCGTGAGAAAGACACTGAGCCCCGAAGTGCCGATGCTGCCCCCAATGTTGCGCATGAAGCTGGAAATGCCCGAGACCTGATTGTTCTTTTCGCGCGGAACGCCGACGTAATTCAGCGTGCTAATGGGAATGAAGATCAGGGGCATGAAGATCACCTGGAAACAGCGCAGCAGGACAATGGTGGCGAAGTCGATCTGGAGATAGATGTTGGTCATCAGGCGCAGAGCGAGTGAGGTGCCCAAAAAGCCAATGCAGATGAGCAGACGCGGATCGATCTTGGTGGAAACCAAGCGGCCGGCCACAATCATCATGAACATGAGCACAAAGCCCGCGGGTGAGAGCGCGAGGCCCGCCTGTTCGGCGGTGTAACCGAGGCTGCTTTGCAGAAACTCGGGAATCAAGACGGTGGAACCGAACAAGACCATTCCCAGGACGAAGGAGAAACAGACGGCGGTGCCGAAGTTGCGGTTCTTCAGCAGGCGCACGTCTACGATGGGGTGCGGGTGGTACCACTCCCAGAGGAAGAAAGCGGCGAGAATCGGGAGGCCGACTACAGTCAGCGCCGTAATTACATGCGAGGAGAACCAATCGGCTTCCTCACCTTTGTCGAGCACAAACTGGAGGCAGCCTACGCCAGTGACCAGCAGAGCGAGTCCGATGTAATCGATCCGGATGCCCGCTCCCTTCTTTTCCCGGAGCCAGGGTGGATCCTCGACCAGGCGGCTGGTGAAGAAGAGCGAGAGCAGGCCGACTGGAATGTTGATGAAGAAGATCCAGTGCCAATTGAAGTTGTCAGTGATCCAGCCGCCCAGCGTAGGGCCGATGGCGGGCGCGGCCACCACGGCCATGCCGTAAACCGCGAAGGCCTGTCCGCGTTTTTCGATGGGAAACGTGTCCGCCAGGATGGCTTGTTCGGAAGGTTGCAGGCCGCCGCCGCCCGCGCCTTGCAGGATGCGCGCGATGATAAGGAACGGCAGGTTGGGCGCGATGCCGCACAGGAACGATGACACGGTGAAGAGCACCACGCAGGTCATGTAGAAGCGTTTGCGTCCGAAGACCGTGGAGAGCCAGCCGGAGGCGGGAAGCACGATGGCGGCCGAGACCAGATAGCTGGTGAGGACCCAGATGGCTTCGGGGTAAGTTGCGCCCAGGGAGCCGGCGATGTGCGGGAGCGAGACATTGGCGATGGAAGAGTCGAGCACTTCCATGAAGGTGGCCATGGTGACCGTGAGCGCCACCGCCCAGGGGTTATGGGAAGGCTTCCAATCGTGATGCGCTTGCGCGGGAGGGCCCATTTCAGCTGCCGATGCGGACGTCTGGTTCCACGGACATGCCGGGGCGCAAACGATCCAGCCCGTTCTGGTTGGGCTTGAAGCGCAGGCGGACGGGAATGCGCTGCACCACCTTCACGTAGTTGCCAGTGGCGTTCTCGGGGGGCAGGACGCTGGCCACCGCGCCGGTGCTGCCGCCGATGTTTTCGACGTAGCCTTCAAAATCCTGACGCAAGGCGTCGACGTGGATACGGGCCGATTGACCGGGATGGATGTTGTGCATCTGGGTCTCTTTGAAGTTGCCCGTCACCCAAATGTCGGCGATTTGGGCGATCATCAGCAACTGCTGGCCCGCGTTGATGCGTTCGCCGACCTCGGCCGAGCGTTTGAGAACGATGCCCGGGGCGGGGGCGACGATTTTCGTGTAGGTAAGTTTCAACTCGGCTTGTTCGACCATGATCTGAGCGGTTTGCTGGTTAGCTTCCTGCGATTGAACATTGGCTTGGCGGAGGGCGAGTTGCGCGGGCGCATTGTTCTTGATTTGGGCCAGACGGGATTTCACTTGCGCCAGCTGGGCCTGCCGCTGTTCGACGGTGCGGCCAGCGGATTCCACCGCCGCGCGATTGGCGGCCACTGTGGCGTCCTGGGCTTTCGCGGTGGCGGCCACCTGATCGAACTCCTGCTGCGAAACTTCTTCGGCCTTGATCAGCATGGTGTAGCGCGCCAGGTCGGCCTGGGCCTTGGCGGCGTTGGCTTGCGCCTCGGCCAGACGCGCGACGGCGGATTCGCGATCGCGTTCGGCCACACCGACAACCGCTTCCGCGTTGGCCACATCCGCTTCGGCGCCGGTGATGTTGGTGGTGGTCTCCACTTCGATGATGGGAACGTTGGGTCGCTGCGCGGTCACCTGGCTGTGGGCTTGGGCAACCTGAGCGCGGGCTTGATCGAGGATCACCTGAAAATCGCGGGGATCGAGATCCACCAGCGGATCGCCGGCCTTGACGATTTGGTTATTGTCCACATAGACGTGCGTGATGGAACCGTCCACGCGCGAGCTGATGGAGTTTAAGTGAGCTTCCACCTGGGCGTCGTCCGTGGACTCAAATTGCCGCGACTGGAGCCAAAAGTAAATGCCGACGCCGGCGGCGATCAGAAGGAACAGGAAGAAAATGATGAACGCTTTGCCGCGGCCGCGAGTGACCGGCGGCGTTGGGCTGGGATCGGCGGGCGAACTCATTGCTTAACTCCGCTCAGCAGACTGGGAAGGCCGGTCTCGGCTTCTCCCAGGGCACGGGACAGAGCGAGGCGGGCCAAGTCGAAAGCAAACAGTCCGGAAATGTAGTCGCTTTCGGCGCTGGCGACTTGTTCCTGCGCCTGGACCACTTCCACGGTGGTTGCGACGCCGGCGTTGAATCGATCCCGCGCCTCGCGCAATGTTTCATTGGCGAAGCCGCGATTGTTTTCGGCGAGCCGGACTTCGCCGATGGCTGTTTCCAGTTCAATCAGGGCCGTGCGGACATCTTGTTCGACGCGCCCGCGCTGGTCCGCGAGTTCGGCCTGGCGCTGGTGCAGAGTGGCCTCAGCTTGTTCGATGTCGGCTTTGACGCGGCCGCCTTGATAGATAGGCACGTTGATGGAACCGACCACCGAGTAGATGCCGTGATTGGTTACCGGAGTGGGACCGAGCACCCCGTAATCCGCGCTGATTGACCCGGACGGAAGGCGTTCCGCGCGCGCGGCGGATACCACGATTTCGGCGGCGCGGACCTGGCTGGCGGCGGCTTGCAGATCCCAGCGCTTCTGGAACGCTTGTTGCACCGCAGTGGCTGCTTCGGGTACGGGCGGTGGATTAAATGCAAGCTGCTCACTCAAAATCAATTCGCGATCGAGCGGCAGGCCGATCAGACGAGCCAAGCCGAGCTTCTGCTTGCGCAAGTCGGACTCGAGCGCGTTGAGCCGTTGCTGTTGGCCCTGCAATTCAACCAAAGTGCGCGTGACATCGATGCGCGCGTTGGTGCCGGCTTCTTTCCGGACTTCGGCCTGATGATAGACGGCCTGCGCATTCTCCACCTGAGCGCGTTGCGACGAGGCGCGGGCAGCGGTGGCGATGGTTTGCAAATACGCGCCTGCGACGGCCAATACCACCAACTCCCGCGCGTCGCGGGCGGACAGAGTGGAGGCGCGTTCACTTTCCTGGCTGGCGTGCCAGTTGCGGCGCTCCACTGGATCCCAGACGGACTGCGTCACGTTGCCGAGCAGTTGCGAGTATTGGAAGGGACCCACCACGGTGGGGATGGAAAAGCCGAGGCCGGGAGGCAAGTTGAACTTGAATCCGAAAGCCGCGAGATTGACCTGCGTGCTGGTTTCGCTGGCGTTGATGGAGGCGTAGGGGAGCAAGTTGCTGAGAGCGCGCAGGTGCTGGGCTCGGGAAGCGCGGGCGGAGTCGTCGGCGGTGAGAACGCCGAGATTGGCTACCAGGCCGAGCTTCACGGCATCGGCGAGAGTGAGGGTTACCGGCCCAGGCGGGACCTTGTCGGCTTGTACGCTGCCCTGAAAATCGCCGCCGATCTGGATGGAGCTGTTGACCACGTTGGCGCCGGGGCTGGGCGCGGCCTGCTGCTGGGTGGATACCGAGCCGGGAGCGAGCCGTCCGGATGCAGGCAATTGGGCGGGCGGAGAGGATCGCTGCGCTCCGCCACCTCCAAATTGGGCGCAAGCCAAGGAGGCGGCGAGACAGCCTATGAAAATGACGAGAGTGGAGCGCGGCACGTCTTTTAATTTATCATATACATACCTGCATGTATATAATGTAGGAGGCATGGGCGTCACCCCCGTCACGTTACGCGAACCGACCAAGCACCAGCAGCGAACCGAAGCCACGCGGCGCGCTTTGCTGGACGCGGCTAAGCGGATTTTTGCCCGGGACGGATTCGAAGCTGCGCGTATCGAGGACATCGCGGGCGCCACCGGCCACACGCGCGGGGCTTTTTACGCTCACTTCAACAACAAGGAAGACCTGTTCTTCGCTCTTTTCGAGCAGGAAGCCGGCGAGCGATTACGCGACTTGCGATCCACCCTGGAAAGATGCCCCAGCGCGGATGGCCGGCTCCGCAAGCTGCGCAGGTTCTATGTGGGCCGCGCATCGGACCGCCAATGGGTGATGCTGGCATTGGAGTTCAAGCTGTTCGCCTTACGCCATCCCAAGCTGCGCGCGCGATTGGCGCGCACGCACCGCCGCATCCGGGAATCGCTCAAACTGCACACCATCGGCAATATGATCCCGGAGCTGACGAAAGGCGCCCGGGAATCGCGCGAGGTGCGCAGAGTGGCGCTGGAGGCGGTGCTGAACGGCCTGGTGCTGGAACACGCCTACGATCCCGAGACGATCTCGCAAACGCAGGCGACCGCGGTGCTGGGCCGGATGTTCGATGTGCTGATGGCGGCCAAGGAGCATGCGTCCAACGGATCGTTATAGATTCGCTTGGATCGCTTTAACCGCGCCAGACGGTCTCGTGATCACGCGCCGACGGCACATGGAAGAATTCCAGGAATTTGCGGTGCCGGACCGGATCAGTTCCGAGGCTAGAATCCTTGGGAGCCAGCGACTGCGCCAAAGTCATGATGCTTTGGCCGAGACTCGATCGGTGGGAAACGGGAAGACCGTCCAAAACGGCGCCTTGAACGCCCGGATAGTCGTTCGAGAACTCCTGCGCAATGGGTAGTCCGACAAGCTGGGCCGCTTCGGTATCGGAGAGCCCGAAGTGCGAAGGCTTTTTGCGGTTCAGCAACAGGCTGACCTTGTCCGCCAAGCCGAGGTCCTTCAAATGCCGCAGCCGGTCCGCGGCCAAGTACAGCGGGACCACTTCGGGCGTGGTCACCATGAATATGCGGCGGGCTTCGTGCATAATCTGAACCGTGAACGGATCCAGGCTGCTGGCCAGATCGGCGCAGATGGTGTCGTATTGGGCACGAGCGAAACCGAGAACGACCTCGAGACTGGCGGCCGTGAGTGTGTTGGGAGGAGCAAGTTCGCCCGCGTGCAGAACCTCCAGCCCATCCCAGTGGCCGACCATCTGCGACCACAAATCCTCATCCAATGTATCGGCGTGCTCCAACGCATTCACGATGGAGGAGCTGTTGCCGAGCTTCAGCATGAATTTCGTCACGCCGGCCATCAGATCGCAGTCAAGCAGCAAAGTCTTGACGTGCAGCTCATCCGCCAGCGCGCAACTGGTGCTGACGGTGATGGTGGAAGAACCGACGCCGGGCTTGGCTGGGAAGAAGGCGTAGAGATCGCCCAGACGCACCACCGGCGACGGGTGCTTACTCAGTTGATGGGCGACCGAGGCAATGACCTCACCCAGTCGTTCATGGGTGATGGGCGGGGCCAGAAGATCGCGCACGCCCAGGTGCATGAGCTTGGGGATCAACTCCAACTGATTGGCCGCGGAATCGACCGAGATGACCGGCAGCCCCGGCGCGCGCTCATCAACGGCGGCGGCCAGAGTTTCGAACCGCGCCAAATCGGCGGCCGAGATGAACACGAAATCGGGCCGGCGGGCCCGGAT
>Ga0209517_10007971_pt1 | contig 12515 bp, 10 predicted proteins | sample PeaSoiMetSII2010_FD_187695 | JGI IMG/M metagenome (GOLD analysis project Ga0209517, IMG submission 187695) | Peat soil microbial communities from Weissenstadt, Germany - SII-2010 (SPAdes) (version 2) | ecosystem: Environmental > Terrestrial > Soil > Wetlands > Peat | place: Germany...
AGTGATCTTGCCGTGATGATCGCTCACCACCGATTGCACGATTGCCAGCCCCAGCCCCGTGCCGTGCTGCTTGGTGGTGTAGTAGGGCGTGAACAGGCGCTCGCACTCCTCGCGCGTGAGTCCCGTGCCGGTGTCGCTCACCGCAAGCGTTACCACGCCATCGCGATGGTTGGTGCGGAGCCCCAGGCTGCCTCCGGACGGCATGGCGTCGATGGCGTTCAGCACCAGGTTCTGCAGCGCGCGGTTGATCAGCTCGGGATCAGCCTGGATCACGGGCAGCTCGGGATCGAGTTCGACCTTCGCCGTAATCGGCGCGCCGCCGGCAGCGGTGAACTGCGGCTCGAGCAGCTTGAGAACGTGCTCGGCCACTTCGTTCAGCCGCACCGGCTGCAACTCGGGCGCGGGCATCCGGGCGAAGTCACTGAAGCGCTGGACGATGGCGCGCAGGTTGGCGATCTCCGCCAGCAGTGTGCCGGCGCTCTCGCGGAACACTTCTTCGAACTGCGCCGGATTCTGTTCCTTGGCGCGCAGCAGGTTCTCCACCGTAATCTGCAGCGGGAACAGCGGGTTCTTCAGCTCGTGGGCCAGCCGCCGCGCCAGCTCGCGCCACGCCGCTACGCGTTCCGCCTGCACCAGGCGCTCGCGCTGGTCGCTCAGCTCGCGCGTCATCAGGTTGAAGGCCGAAGCCAGTTCTCCGAACTCGTCGTTGGAGGTGATTGGGACCTGCGCCCACCAGTTTCCGGCGGCGACTTCGCGGGCGGCGTCAGCGAGTAGTTCGACCGGACGCGTGGCCCGCGCGGCCGCCCATCCGCTGAGCACGAGGCCGAGCAGCACGCCGGCCGCGCCCACCACGAGCGCCACCACACGGATGTGCTTTTCCATCTCGACGACATCGCGGCGCGAGCTGCCGACCAGCAACACGCCCAGCATCTCGCCCGCGCGTCCCTTCAACGGAATGCCGTGGATGGCCTCGGCGCTCGCCGGAGCTTCGGACCACCAGACAACCTCGGAACTTTGCTCGCCTTGCTGCTGGATCTGCTGCACCACGGGCGCAAGCTTCTCCGCGTGCGCCACCGGCCCGGAAGCGTCGGTGAGCGCCTGGGGCGAGAACGCAGGCTCGGTGCTGAGATAGAGCATGGCCCGCATGCCGGAGGGAAGAGACAGGGTAGCGAGGAAACTGCGGTCGAGGCGCTCGCCGCCCGCAATGTAGAGAATGGAATCTCCGGCTCGGACTTCGCGGACGGCAATCAGGGCCAGCGCCGTGCCGTCGGGCAGATCCTCACGTTTCAAAAATGCGCTCTGCAAATTCCAATCCACGGGCGCGGTGATCCACTCCTCTTTGTAGCCGAAACGCGCCGGCCACTGCGCCGAGGAGACGATGGCGCCGTCCTGCGCGATGAGTTCCAGGAAGTCGAGCTGATGCGCCGTCGCCAGCGAGCCGGCTTCGTTGACGTAGGGCGCATAGTCGGGCGAAGGCCGGCCGAGGTCGGCCGCCATGCGCAGCGTCGAGTCCCGCACCGCGATGGCTTCGACGCGCCGCGAAACCTCGTCGCCGCGACGGGCGAATTCGTGGCGGAATTGGGAGAGCAACTCTGCCGTTCGCTGCTCTTCCAGGCGCTCGAACGAGCGACGCAGGCTGGTCGAGACCAAGCCGGCAACCAACGCGGTCACCAGCACCACCGTCCCGGTGAACAGCGCCAGCAGCTTCGCGCGGTAGCTCACGGTTGGTCCCCTTCCAGCCAGACGTCGGCGAGGCGCCATCCGCCTTGGCGCGGCGTGACCCAGTTCCTGACGCGCGTTGAGAGCGCCCACGCCTGTGGCACATACACTACCGGGACCAGGCGGAAATCGCTCCGCAGCGCGCGGTCAGTGGCATACAGATCTTCTGGAGAATTGGTTGGCATCGCGCCCTGGCGCCCGGTTGCGGCGGATAGCGCATCCAGCGCCGCGGCCGGATCGCTCGAAGCCAGCGGGATGCGCACCACGCGCACGTCCGCGTTGGCGCCGCGCGCTTGGAGGTTTTCGCCATACGGCTGGATGGCGATGCCGATGTCCCTCGCATTGACCGACACACGCTCGGCGATCGCACGTGCCAGCGGATCGCTCCAGTCATAGGCCAGGGTCAGCGACGGCGTCGAGCCGAGATCACGCCGCAGTTGCCGCGCCCGCTCCAAGCCTGCGGTCACAGGAAAGAAGAACGAATAACCGCTCACCCATTGCGGCAGCAGACCGGCCGCGGCCTCGCCCTGCTTCTGCAGCAGCGTGCTCTGGATGGCGGAGCGGTCGATGGACAAGCTGATGGCCTCGCGCAGCGCGGGCTCCTTCACGGAAGGCTTGTCGTAAAACGCCAGCGCGATCAGCTCCGCTGGCGCGGAGATCGCGACACGCTGCCCGTCCTGCTGCGCGCGCCGCACCTGATCGGGCGAGACCTCGGCCACGTCGGCGCGGCCCAGTTGCAGGTCGAGCGCCTGGTCACGCTGCGCGCGGCCAAATGTGATCTCGATGGAATCGAGGAACGGACGCCCGCCCCAATAATCATCGTTCGCGGCCAGCACCAGGCGCTTGCCAGGTTCAAACGCGCCTGCGCGAAACGCTCCGGTTCCGACCACGGCGCCGGCTTCGGTGTGCACCACGATGGCATTGCGCGCGCACGCCAGCTCGGCAAGCAGGTTGGGAATGGGACTGCTGCTCTCGATCACCACGTCGTCGCCCTGCAGGCGTAAGTGCCAGCCTGGATTCGAAGTGGCCAGCGACATGACAACCAAGTGCGGTCGCAGGGGCGAACCGTTGTGCAGCAGGACGCCGGAGCGCAGGTGAAACAGCCAGCGCCGATAATGGGGATCATGCTGCCAGGAGGCGGCTAAGCCCGGCCGCGGCGTCTCTTGCTGATCGAGGTCGACCAGACGGTCGAACATCAGAGTTGCGAGTTGTTCCTGCGCGCTGGTGGGGAAAGGGGACTGCTGAGCCGGATCGAGCGCCGTCGGGGAAGCGCTCAGCTCCACCCGGAGCGTTCCGCCATAGCGGGGGCGGGTCGCGGCCAGCGCGGGAGACAGCGCCAGCAGGCTAACGGCCGCAAGCAACCGATACGCTGAACGCCTCATAGCTCCCCGTTCTCAGGTTGTGCGCGATGACGGTCGCGCTGCGGCCGTCGCCGGCGCTCCACATGGCAGTGACCGGCCCGGCGAATTCCAGCGGCAACCCAGCCTCGACCGCGTCGCGGTTCACGATCTCGGAAGCGGAGAGCGAATCCGGCTGTGTGCCGTCGGCGGCACGCGTGGCCAGCACCTGCCAGCCGCTGCCGCAATCGCTCGCGATGCCGGCAAGATCACTGCCCCAGCCGCTGAATGCGGTCACTACCTGGCCCTGAGCGTTAATCAGCCTGGCGGCGCCGCTGGTGAACGCGACAATCCAGAATCCGCGCTCGCCTTGCGCGAACATGGCCGCCGAATAAAATGGGCCGAGATCGCCGGCCTGGCTGCTGCCCGCCAGCTTCACCAACCCGGTGAAGAAGTTGCGACGGCTGCCGAAGAAAGCGTTGACCTCCGACGAGAGCGGCCAGGGATCGTCGCTTTCCCGGCACGCAAGGTTGAGCTGAGATTGCATCGTGCCCGGACACTGCACGCCGGGAAGATAGGCGCGAAAGCTTCCGTCCGCCTGGAGCACGAGCCGGCCCCGCAAGTCGCGCGGCCACGGATGCGAACGTGTCAATGGCGCGGAGCCCGCAAGCTGCCACTTCCTGTCCAGCACGCGATACAGCGAGACCGAATCGCGTCCCAGCACCAGGAGCCCGCCATCTCCGGCCTGGACGACGTCGAGCATCATCTCAGGCTGGGTCCACAGTGGCGTTCGCCGAAGAACCAGTGCGGCCGGCGCTCGCTCGACGGGTGCGAGCAATGGCATTTGCACCATCACGACATCCCACGAATCGTCATGGCCAATCTCCGCGACCCATAAGTAGCCCGCAGTGTTTTCCGAGAGCGTGACGCGAAGCTGCTCCATCGCCTGCTCAGGGACAGCCAGGCTCACGCCGCGGCGACGCAGCTCCGATTCCAGTGCGCGCTGCGCCTCCGCCACCCGCGATTGCGGCAGCGAGGAAAGGTTCTTGACCGTCAGCGACAAAACGGTGCGCGACTGCGTCCGGGCAACGATCTTTTCGGCCAGCTCGCGCGCGGGGCGCGTCCCACTCCTGGGCAGCGGCGGGAGTCGCTGAAACCAATGCAACAAGGATTGCCAGAGAAAGGAGGAAGAACACACGTTGGCTGCGGGAGGGCATCCGAAAGCGCAGATCTCTCGGGAAAGCCGGATTATAGCATTTCACTCGCATGGCTCGTGCACCGCCATGCGCGGATGGCGTCAGTCCTGGTGCGAATTCTTGGGGCCGGCGGCCAGCAGGCGCAGTTCGGCGATTTGCGGCTCAGGTGCGGGCTGTGCTGCGTGGCGTTGCGCAGCTTTTTTCGCGAGGCCGAGCACCGCCATCACCAGCAGCGGCTCGATCACCAGCGCAAGGATGAAGGTCAGCAGCGTGACCGCGATTACTTCCGTTGTTACCAGTACGTTTTCCATGGCAACCGAACCAGGAGCAAGGCACTGGCCGCAGCGCATGTCGCTGAACCGACGTGAGTTACATGAAACAGCGGGGCGGAGAAATGTGTCAGCGAGAGGACGGTGTGTGGGGCGAGACACGGTTCAGAAAAGGGCGCATGCTTACACCGTCCAACCGCGCCAACCACCAATTACAAATCTTTACCCGTGTTTGACAACTCTTTACGCCAGCGATCCAGCGCAGAGGATAGAGTTCGTATCTACGCCGGAAGCGCGTAGCCGCATTTGGGGGCGAACTTCCGTCTCCCTGGGTTCGCCCCCCGCGGTTTAGTCACCCCGGCCCACGCGGGCATGCCTTCCGATCCCACCAATGCGCCGCCGTCCTCCCCGGCGAAAGAAGGTTCTGGTCGCAACCTCCTGCTGCTGGTTTCGTGCATTGTCGGCCTGCTGGCCGGCCTGGGCGTGTTCGGATTCGTCTGCTACCTGCTGATGCACTGATGGTTCAGCACTATTCGTGGCGATGGCGGACGCGGGCATTCAGCACCACCAGCGCCACTGCGAGCAGCGGCGAGAGCGTGACCAGCCGCGAGTGTCTGGCTTGCAAGAAAGCGCTCAGCAGCGCCGCCAGAACATAAATGAGCAGCACCAGGGCCTGCAGCCGTGTCCCGTGGGAGCGACGCGCCTCCGGAACATCAAGCGTGGCAGACTGGCCGGTAGGGTCCACAGCCAGGGGCGAACTCCGCAAGCGATACAGCCAAGCCGCGAACTCGGCCACCAGGCTGGTGAGGGTTCCGGTGATATAAGTGGTGGCGATACCCGGGACCTTCAGATGTCGTATGGCGGCGCTCTGGATCCCCATCGCCAGCGCCGACAGGGTGATGAGCGCATAGATCGCCGCTCCACTGCGCGCTCCCAAGTGCCAGGTGAGGGTGAATGCGCCGAGGATGATCCCTTCCAGCAACACAGCTCTGGTGACGGCAACCGGCCAATCCGTGTGCTGCGGTCCCTTCTCCACAATGATGGCACCGAGCGCAGCGCCGACCACGAAACTCGCCAGGGCAATGATCGAGCGCAAGGCCGCCAGTCCCTGCCCTTGTCCGATCGCCACTCCCAGCAGCACCGCGTTGCCGGTCATGTTGGCGGTGAAGACGTGGCCCAGTCCCAGATAGCTGATCGCATCCACGGCGCTCGCCGCCCAGGTGAGCACCACGACCATGGCATTGCGTCCCTGTGGAAAGCCAGGCACACGGCCCCGCTCGAGGAACAAGCCCTTCACGTTCGCCATCCCTCACCCCCGTTTGTGGCCCCTATTGTATGATTCCGCCGCTTCGAAACCTCCCCATGGGCGAAACCGCAATCGCGTTCCGCGGAGTGACCTATCGCGCGCAGGGCCGCGTGCTGCTGGGACCGCTGGACCTGGAGGTCCGGCGCGGAGAAACGCTGGTCCTGCTCGGGCGCAGCGGCTCGGGGAAGACCACCGCGCTGAAGCTGATCAACCGGCTGCTGGAGGAGAGCGAAGGCGCGGTGCTGGTCGACGGACGCCCGACGCGGGAGTGGGACGTGATCACCCTGCGGCGGCACATCGGATACGTGATCCAGGAGACCGGCCTTTTTCCCCACTACACGGTGGAAAAAAACGTCGGGCTGGTGCCGCGGCTGCTGGGAAGGCCGGAGGCGGAGATCCGGGAGCGGGTGGACGCCATGCTGCGGCTGGTCGATCTGGATCCGCAGGAGTTCCGCCAGCGCTACCCGCACCAACTCTCGGGTGGACAGCGGCAGCGCGTGGGAGTGGCCCGCGCTCTGGCCGGTGATCCCGAGATTCTGCTGATGGATGAGCCGTTCGGGGCACTGGACCCGCTGAGCCGCGTGGAACTCCAGCGACAGTTCCTGGAGGTCCAGAAGCACGTCCGAAAGACCACCGTGCTGGTGACGCACGATGTGGGTGAGGCCCTGCTGCTCGCCAACCGGATCGCGCTGCTCGAGGGCGGGAAGCTGATGGGGATTTATTCGCGGTCGGAGTTTCTCGAGAGCTCCGACGCAACCGTCGCGGCGTACCGCGCGGCCTGGAGCGGGAATCTGCAATTCCCTGGAGAGGATCGCCATGGTGGAATTCCTTAGGATTCACCGAATCGAAATCACCACTCTCACCCTGGAACACGTTTGGCTGGTGGCCGCCTCCATGGGGATCGCCGTGCTGATAGGAGTGCCGGCGGGAATCCTGCTGACGCGCAAGCCTCGGCTGCGCGAGCCGGTGATCGGCGGCGCCAACATCATCGAAACCATCCCCAGCCTGGCGCTGTTCGGGTTCCTGCTGCCCGCGCCCTGGCTGGGCGCCCGCGCCGACCGCATCGCGATCGCCGCGCTGGCCCTGTATGCGCTGCTGCCCATCATCCGCAACACATACGTGGGCATTACCGGAGTCGATCCTGGCGTGCGGGAAGCGGCGCGCGGCATGGGTCTGACCAGCCGGCAGATGCTGTGGCAGGTAGAGCTGCCGTTGTCGATGAGCGTGATCCTCGCCGGAGTCCGGACCGCCACCGTACTGTGCATCGGCATCGCGACCATCGCGGCGGCGATCGGCGCTGGGGGCCTCGGAGAATTCATTTTCCGCGGATTGGCGATGGTGAACGATTCGCTCATCCTAGCGGGCGCGATCCCGGCAGCGATCCTGGCCCTGGCGGCCGACCTGGGACTTGGGTGGCTGGAGGCGCGACTGCGTCCGCCACGCGCATGAGACGCTTCGCCATCGTTCTCTGCTGCGCGCTCGCGCTGCTCACCGCCTCGTGCGGCTCGCGGCGAAACCGCATCGTCATCGGGTCCAAGAATTTCACGGAACAGCTCATCCTCGGCGAACTGCTGGCGCAGCAACTGGAGCACAAGACCGGCCTTTCCGTCGAGCGCCGCTTCTACCTCGCGGGCACGTACATCTGCCAGCAGGCGCTGCTCGCCGGCCGCATCGATATGTACGCCGAGTACACGGGAACGGCGCTGACCGCGATCCTCAAGGAGAAACCTTCAAGCGATCATAAGGAAGTCTACGAACGCGTCAGGCAAGGGTACGCGCGGCAGTTCGGGCTGGCGGTGGGCGAGCCGCTCGGGTTCGACAACACCTTCGCCATCGTGATTCGCGGAGAGGACGCGCGCAGGTTGAATCTTCGCACCATTTCCCAAGCCGCGAAATACGCGCCGCAATGGCGTCCGGGCTTCGGCTACGAGTTCATGGAGCGGCCCGACGGATACAAAGGCCTGGCCCGCACCTACGGCCTGCGCTTCGCCGCGCCGCCGCGCATCATGGACCTCGGTCTGCTCTACCGCGCGCTGCAGGGAAAAGAGGTGGACATCGTGGCCGGCTCGGCTACCGATGGCCTGATCAGCGCGCTGCAGTTTGTGGTGCTGGAGGACGACCGTCATTATTTTCCCCCGTACGACGCCGTGCCAATCGTGCGCGAGCAGGTGCTACGAGAGCATCCTGAAGTGAGGACGGCGCTTGCCGCTCTTGCCGGAAAGATCACAGAAGAAGACATGCGGCGGATGAACTATGCCGTGGACGGCGAGCATCGGGACGCGACCCAGGTGGTGGCAGAGTTCTTGCGGGAGAAGAAGCTCTAGGTGCAAGAGCGCCCACGACCACGCCCTGCAACTCAGAGATTCTTGGGTGTTGGGTCGGTTTTCGGTGCCTCTGGCTTAGGGGCTGCAGGCGCAGAAGCGGAGGCTCTCGACTGAACGGTTTCTCCCTTGGCTTCGGGCGCCGGAGAGCTCACCGGCAGCGCCGCCTCTGGCTTAGCGGCTGCAGGCGCAGAAGTAGACGCTTTCGACTGAACGGCTTCTCCCTTGGCTTCGGGCGGCGGAGAGCTCACCGGCAGTGCCGGCACCCCCGCGGCATCGGCCAGCGGCTTCGGCCAACGACTGAGGAGATCGGTGATAGCCAGCATCACATCGGAATTAAACAAGCTTTGGGCAGCCTTCACGTAGTCGTCCTCTTCCTTCAGTTCTTCTGGCCAGTCCAGGGCCAGGATCGCGCTGTCATTCAACCGAAACGTAATGAAAGGTCGGTAGGAGAGGTCGTTGGCCCGCGCCTGTCCTTCCTTCTGGGCAATTTCCTTAGTCGTGAAATACGGCGATCCGAACTGCTGCTTCAGCACTTTGTAGCCGACGGACTTTTCGTCAAACAACTGATCCTTGTCGTGAGGTTTGAGATTGCCGCCAGCGTAAGAGATCCAGTGCATTCCAGTGGCGTGCGTCTCTCCTCCAGCGCCGCTAATTCTGTAAACAATGATCGTCACTCGCGATTGATATTGCGGCTTGTCGGCAAGGGTTCCGAATACTAAGGCGAGCGTATCGACTGCCGTTGTCAGCCAGCTGCGAATGACGGAGACGGCCTGATCTTCCCACTTGACATCGCTAGCGGGGATACGGGAAACGAGAATACTCCTTCCGTCGGCCATCATTAAGGAGAACCTGTCGGTCCACAAACTAAATCCAATCCTGAGATTTTCCTTGGACTTAAGATCCAATTGTTTCTGAAGTGCCTCCAGTCCGCCCGTCTGGAACGTTACTAGGCTCTCACATTTTGGAAAGCGGACCAGTAAAGACGCCAGAACCAAATAGAACAACCAACCCAGTAGGCCGCCCACCGCGGAACCAACAAAACCGACCACAAGGAGGCTAGGCTGCTTCTCAATCAGGCCCGACAGTCCGCCGAGCGAGGTGCCCGCCGCCAGACCAAACTTGCCTTGGTCCAGGCGTTGCTGCTGATCTTTACCCATTACAGAGGCTACGAAAGTCACGATCAGCGAACCCCAAAACACGCCTCGTGCCATGTCGGGGTGGAGCAGGAAAACCAAGGCACGGTGCAGGGGGTCTGCGAGACTCTGGCGGAAGTAAACAATAGTAACGACCGCAAGAGCGAGGACCAGGACGCCAGCCCACACAGTACTTTTTCCATCAGCATTGGCATCGGGTGGCATTTTCTTTTAGCGCTCCTTATCCGCGGTACTGCGCTCCGCCTCGTGTATCTCACACCTGATGTCGAAGCGATCTTACCGACGAAGGGCTCAACCTTTTTGAGCTTAACTACTCCCGATGACCTAGAGCCCCCAAGGGCCGGGGAACCGCCGCAAGCTGGCCGCAGCTTGCGTGAACGTCCAAGCCGTCTCCGACAAAGATCTTGTGTGGCAGTTGATAATCGTCTAGCTTGCGCGAAAAGGCCAAGATCTCGTCCATCGAGGCCCCTACCAGATCCGAGGGCATGCCAACGATCTTGTTTAGCGCGGCAATCTTGATGTAAAAGACCTCGCGGTCAAGATGCGCTAGCCAGCGGGCGTCCTCGGCCGAATCGTTAACACCGCTCAGGAGCACGTAATTGAGGTAGACCTGGTCCCTCGTCTTCTCGTGAAAACGACGTCCTGCGTCAAGCACGTTTGAAATCGAGTCAGGCGCGTTGGGAACGAGCCTGCGTCGGACTTCATCCGTCGTGGCGTGCAATGAGATCTGGAGATGGACTGCCGGCAGAATGGGCATTGCTTCTGTCAGGGCCCCAATCCGCTTGGCGGGGCCCGCAGTGGACACGGAGACACGCGTGATCTGCGGGTAGCTCAGGCGAATCTGATGAATTGCGCCCAGAAGGTTTCTGAGATTGGCAAGAGGCTCGCCCGTCCCCATGAACGAAACCTCGAATCCCTCGTCGAAGATCTTCTCAACGCGCTGATCCTCAAGAATCGAAGCAATCTGAAAAAGGATTTCCTCTGTGGTCAGATTTCGGAAGAATGGTGCGTGGGCGGCTGCACAGAATGGGCATCCCACCGCACATCCAAGCTGCGTCGACACACAAGCTATATGAGGGCGTTCCCGTCCCGGGACTGTGAAGAACGCTGCTTCCATACGGAGGCCGCCGCCCAGTTCGAAACTGTACTTTTGGCTCCCGTCTTTGGATATCACTCTGCTGCCCTGCAGTGCGTCCATTCCGGCCACCCGGATTCTTTAGAACCAATATACTCGTGCTGCTAACATCTTGCGACTGTTTACCGACGACAACGAATCCATCCGCTGGTCGATTCCGAGGCCGGACTGATTCTGGACGAATGGTCGGCTAATCGGAAACTGACCCGCTACTATTTTTTTGATTGACATGCATCCAGTGTTTTGCTATGGTGACAATATATAATATATCATCCAGAAAAAATGTCTTAATGCGATGCGTCGGGGCCCGGAACTCCTTTGGCAGCAAGATTTTGCCTTTATCTCCTTTATAAACCGGAGTTTCCCCGCCCTACATCGCGTAAAGTGTTGATTCCATTAGGTCGGAGGTTGGGGAGGGGTATCGCGCCCTGATCCCATCAGGCAGCTTTTGGGCGTGCCCGAAATCACTTTACGTGGTCGATTCCTTGAGTTTGCGGAAGGGCTGGGCTGTCGGTGAGTGTGTTACGCTGTTGGCAATTTCCTCCGTACTTTTGCATGGATCGGGAATGGGCGCCCTGGGCAAGGTCTTTAGGCTGAATCCCGGTGATCGCTGGCTGCTCTTGAGGGCCGTTGTGGCCGTCGGGAGTGCCTGGGCCACAGTGCGATTGTTCCCGCCATCCGTGGTTCTAAGCAAAGTTTCCGAAGAGATCCCGCCCCTGTCCCCGCGCCAGCCGCAAACCGCTGGGCGCATTGGCTGGGCGATCGCCGTCGCCGCGCGGTACATTCCCGGATCCAAGTGCCTGGTGCAGGCGATTGCCGGGCGCAATCTGCTGGCGAGCTACGGCTTTTCCGGCGCAATCCACATCGGCGTGGCTAAGGATTCCAGGAACTGGCTAAGCGCTCACGCCTGGGTAGAGGTAGAGGGCCAGACCGTCATCGGCGGTGACACCGCCGCCTATGCGCCACTGATCGGCGCCAGTCAGGAATACAGACCGTGAGCGTCTTGGCAACGCATCCGGCCTTATCTGGGCATCACCACACTCGAATCGCCGAGCTGCATAACGCGCCGGAGCTTGAACTACTGCTCGCGTGCGCACGCCGGGAGATGAGCGCGGACCACACCCGGCACGCGCTCGGGCTCCTGGATCATCCCCTGAACTGGAGCCTGTTGATGGAGCAGGCTCGAGCCCATCGTCTTCTTCCTCTTCTGCACTGGCATTGGAAGAGGAGCCTTAGGCTCAGCTTTCCCGCCGAGATTGCGCGGCAACTCGACGGCCGGTTTCGGGCCAACGTGGCGCGCAGCCTGCTCCTGGTTCGAGATCTCGCCAACATTGTCGAGTTGCTCGGCAGGCACGGCATGCCCGTTGTCCCTTTCAAGGGGCCGGCGCTCGCCGAGAGTCTCTACGGCAACGCCGCTTTGCGCGAGTGCGTCGATCTCGACATCCTCATCCGTCGTCGTGACGTCCCGCAAGCCATCCGGACCCTCGTTTCCGCCGGATACGTGGACGGAAAGCAACTGACACCGGCTCAGCAAAACGCCTTCGTCGCCACCCAGTATGAATACCCGTTCCTGAGTCCGTCCGGGATCCTGGTGGAGTTGCAATGGCGAATCGTTCCCCGGTATTTCTCTCTTCCCCTGAGCGAAGAGCAGTACTGGAGCCGGATTCAGCCACTCACGGTATGCGGCCGGGAGATGAATTCGCCCTCTGGCGAAGACCTGCTTCTGCTTCTCTGTTTTCACGGCGGTAAACACGGCTGGGAAAAGTTAATCTGGCTGGCGGATGTGGCCGAACTGCTGGTGTCCAGCCCGCACTTGGATTGGGAGTACGTCCGCGATCAGGCCCGGCGGGCCGGCGGTTTGAGGATGCTGCTGCTCGGTGTTGTTCTGGCTAACAGGCTGCTGGGAACCGCGATTCCACGAGACCTCGATCAACCGCTCGCTGGCGACCCGACGGTGGAGCGAATCGCCGACGGCATTGGCCGCGATCTTGTCCGTGGTGAGCTTCCAACCTACGTAAAATCGCAGCTCTACCTCTTGCGGGTGCGTGAGCGCTGGCAGGATAGGTTGCGGTACG
>Ga0209517_10007972_pt1 | contig 12515 bp, 11 predicted proteins | sample PeaSoiMetSII2010_FD_187695 | JGI IMG/M metagenome (GOLD analysis project Ga0209517, IMG submission 187695) | Peat soil microbial communities from Weissenstadt, Germany - SII-2010 (SPAdes) (version 2) | ecosystem: Environmental > Terrestrial > Soil > Wetlands > Peat | place: Germany...
AACCTCTCGAATTTTCTGGCGGGGAGTATTTTCGCTGGCCTGGATTATCGGGCTTATTTCCATCATTCTCAAATAGACTCTTCTTCAGGGGAGCGAATTAGTTTCCACCACACACAGAGGCCGCAGAGGCGGCAGGGCCGCAGTTAACACGTGCGCTGCGGCGGGCAGTCCCGCCACATGCGCGAGCGCTCGGAATATCTCTGCCGTCGCCGGTTTCGATGGTCGGGATTGAAGAAGACCCCGCAACACTGGCATTTGCGCTTTCTCGTTCGTTTTACCATTGACCGCTAACCTACGATCCGAAGGTCAATGGAACAATCGCTGAAGAAAAAGAATCAAGGAAGGAAAAGCAAAGAGAAGAAGTCTTTATGCGGAATTTTTTGGAAGAAAATACAGGGCATAGGACAGCACTTTCAGGCCGCCGGTTTTAGTGCGGTTCCAGATCGCCTGTGACAACTGGCGGTCTCACGCTTCGAAGAACACGTTTACTGTGTTCCTCGACAAGTGAGATTCTTTTGGTCCATTCCGTGACTGACAAGATGCTTCGAAGTGAGCTGTCTCATCTCTTTTCCGCATTCGAGACAGATTACTTTGTCGTTTTGAATAGAATTCTCTGGTGTGAGCTTCGCTGCGGTTACTTCCTTTGCGGCAGTTGGAGCTAACTCAATTTCTCCCGCCTCGGCCCTCTGTAGTTCATAGAGAGTGCTGAAAACCTGCCGAAGAGAAGAGGTAATATCGGCTCCGGACATGGCAGTGCGGGAAAGCTGTGTCTGGACAATTTCTGATAGCGATCTCGATGAGTTTTTTTGTCATTTGGTGATCCTTTGGCGTAAAGGTAAAAATGGAACTTCAAAGTTCATAGTGCTGTCATTGTGATAGGTATTCTAGTCATCCTCAAAATTCGTTCTAGTCCGTACCGTACAATCATAAATTTCATAATCATACATCGGCAAACATCTTCAAAATTGCTGCTGATGGGTAGCTCGATAGCGACGCTACTCCATTCGCTAACTCGATTGGAACCAGAGCGCATTCATGACGGTGGCTGAGAATATCAGGCAATGTAGCAAGAATATTCCCCACTCCAAATAGGTCGTCAGATGATTTACTATCCTTGTACTCTCCTGTTGGTATGCTCAGTACTAGACGGTGATACCCATCCATAACCACAAAAAGCTTATTTCCATAATTGGTCCGAGAACCATAAGGCTCAGATCGCTCCGGCCTCTGCTGAATTTCCTTTCTTATATACTCATTGCTTGGGGCGAATATGGATCGGGGGGGAGCCTGTTTGGAGATAATTTCTAAGTGATCGACAAATGTCCCTGTTTTCTCTTGTCCGGCGATGTGAATGGAAACGCCCTTGTTTTTAGCGAATTCAATGAACTTGCGGATCGGAATGACCAGTTTTGAGTACTGGCTTCGAAGTGTCAGCGGCCCATCCTTCAGGAAAAGAGACTTACTAAGCACCTCGTATTTCCCGCGTTCCCAAAAGTATCTTATTCCGGTGAACAAAAGCAGCATCTCATGAATTAGCATATACGCTGAGGCAACCGATTCCGGCGCAGCATCCTCTGCCATTTCTAAATGAAATCCTATCATGTCTGATAAATACAAATGTCCATTGCAATGACCGCATCTCCCTTCATCGGCGTTGTTTGGAAGACCGTCTATTTCTTGGCCGCAGTTTGGGCAGTCAAAACTCGGAGATGATTGATCTTGGCCCGTCCATTGCTCATATGCAAGCCACTTCAATGTCAGATATGGCTCGCCCCCTAACGATTGATCTCGCAGCGAATCATAGATAATTTCCCTAACAGCATCGTAGTTGTTCTTCCCTTTTATTTGCAGGCCTTTAAGTGGGAGAACGGTTGCGTGATAAATGGCAGCATCGGACATGATGTCCCTAAGGGCCATTGGATGGGGATAATCAGGATCAATTTTGCTCAGCGCATTCTGGTCCAGCCTAAGTAACGAAGTTTTTACAAATGCAAGCTCCTTGTAAGGGGGAAAGTCTGAGCGTACTGCTTGATAAGACCCGTCAACAGCAAAAAGAAGCCTGAGTGGGCTATCATTGCTTTCGAGGGGTTCCCAATTTATCTTCGACCTAATTACTGGAAGCTCTGCATTTTCAAATTGAGCAATCAACTCATTGACAAGTTCACTCTTGATTACCTCAAGGTGGCCAAGTTTACTCGCACTTTCTCCAGAGAGGCGACTACCGCGCCGGTATGGCATGGTTATCTCCTCGTAACCTAACGGTGCTTACTGCTTCAAATTTATTCACTTGAACCGGAATCACAAATCGATTGGAGAATGTGAGCATGCGCATGTATCCAGGAGTTCTAGTGTGAAGGATGTCTTCCTGTAGTCCATCAAATTGGATTTGAAGTTTTGCCAGTACATTTGCTTCGTCTTGGGACGACATATGAGCAGCAAAAAAATTCTCCGTTTGCGCCAGCAGCTCCTTATTAATAGTCGATGGTGATTGGGTGGAGTAAACCATTCCAATATGGAACTTTGCACCCTCTTTGGCGAATCTCGCATAAACTCCGCTAAAGTCTTTACTGTCTCTCGGGAACAGATTGTGAGCTTCTTCAAAATACAGCTGGGTGAAGTGATTGCCTAGATTGTTATTTGTGAATTTGGCTTCCTGGTGGTTAAAAACTGCCCGCGAGAGGAGGTCGGAAAAGTAAGTTCGAATCTCATCGGTGGCATTACCCAAGTCCAGAATCACGGTCTGGCCATCATCTAGTAGCTGAAGTATCTGCTGCACAAAATCACCTGCGGCAGGATCGTGATAAATCATGAAGGGCCGGAGGATACGCGGTCCTCCTCCGATGGCAGGATTCAAAAAACCAAGTAGTGCCTCGTCGTCTGGCTCAAAAAGTGAACCTCCGCTTGAACTTTGTAGTACAGGAGCATGGGGGTTCTGCTTTCGGAATCCCTCAACCATCTCTAGGTGAGTACGCAGCTGATTAAGGTTCTGTGGAGGACTGAATTGCCCACTAGCATAAATTTCCTGGACAAGTTGCTGTTTGAAATGGGGATTGAAATGTGAAGGGCCATGGGCAGTACCAGCAGTCAAATTAAGGGATCTTAGTCGGTTCTCGTCGGCTTGAAATCCCGCTTTGTTTAATATCGCCCAGTACATCTGAACCCTTCGTACCGCTCGTGTCCTAGCACTGCCGGGAGCCAACCCTAATAAATCGCCGATGCTCGGCAACTGGACACTCGAAAAGCTTCGGATGTACTGTGATGTCAGATTGCTCTGATCCAGCAAGGTTCTGAGTATTTGGATACAGGAATCAGGTTGTTCATAAAAATTTAGTTTGAGGGGCCGAGAGGGTGTGTTTGGGCGCTGAGTTAGTGCATAGACAATACAGCGTTCTGGATAGGCACTCCTCAATGAGCGACTCTCATCTTGAGGATTGTCATTGGCGTATTCCCCATTTACGTCAAAGATTAGCTGGCCAACACTCCTGTCCTGTTCAGTGGTTTCGATGATGCTCTGGGCTATTATTTTGACGACATTGCTTTTGCCAAGGCGGGTTTTTCCAAACATTGCCGTTCGAAATCCCCGGAAATCATTGGTAGAAACCTTTACGTCGATACCAGGCTGACGGATATTTGAAAATGGAAGGGTACACTCAGTCAATCTGAGAGCACCGATGGAGAATTGGTTAACCGGCCTGACAATCCCGTTAACTATTAATTCCAGAAGGTCCTTGGTGGGAGCATAGACTTTGTATCGGTGAGCACTGACGACATTGTTCACATCGCCTGAAAACATGACCTTGTTGGAATCCTGAGGGTCGGGGAAGAACATACCTAGTACCCGTGTTGCTAATGCACCCCACTGAAGCTCACCCTTCGTCCAGATATCCAAATCAGGCATTGATTTTTTATGAAGTTCAAAGTACGTCTGCTGCACTTCTCTCGAAAGTGGTGTAGGAGCGGTGGCGGTCACCCGCAGCAGAGAAAAATGAGGGGGCATGCCACGAAGCGAATCAGGTGCCATTATGAGGAATGAGCCTCTTGGGACTCCTCCTACTGCCTGCTTAAATGGATCGGAGGTGATGATGATGGCGTCGTCGAAACCGATCTCAAGAACATAGCCCACGAATCGCATTTCTTCGTACTTTTTTGCTTCCTCCTTCAACTTCTCGTCATTCAGGAAGTCTATTAATGCGCGGAGTGGACTGTCTTGGTGTTCCGCAGCGGAAAAAAAATCATCTATTTGGTTGCCCATTTCTCTGCTCCGTTAGAATAATAAGCTCCTCGTACTTGGTTCGGGTCTCAACTTTTGATGAAATCAGGCTATTCCGACTCACAACGAGAGTTTTGAAAGTATCCAGATATAAGTCCCTAACGCTTTGGTGATTCGCATTTGTACTAACAACGCTTGCGCCTCGGTTTTTCGCACGTTTTAAGGCCAAAGCGAGTCTCTCTTGATCTGCCCATGAAAACAGTTTCTCGTTATATTTTATGAAGGCGTTGTGATTGTGGCGGACAGTGTATGGCGGGTCCACAAAGACAAGGTCGCCATCTTTCGCCATGTCAATAAGTTCCTCAAAATCACACGAATGAAGCTCTGCACCTTGCAAAGCCTCCGATATCCGGTCGAAACTGTCATCCTCAAAGATAACAGATGATTTGGTGCCTTTTGGCACGTTGAAAACGCCTGACTGATTCACGCGATATAGGCCGTTCCAACAGGTTCGATTGAGATAAATGAAACGAGCAGCGCAAGAAACGGGATTTTCGGGCTGAGAATTTCGAATGCTATAGTAGTATTCGCGAGAGTGTCTTATCTGATGCTCTTCTAGGTGACGGTATACTAGACTCCAGTTCTCTTTAAGCGCTATATAAGTAGCTATCAGCTCACCATTGGAGTCACCAAGTAATGCCCATTCAGGCTGCAAATGAAAAAATACCGCACCGCTGCCGAGAAAAGGCTCAATATAGCGGTTGAATTGTTTTGGAAGTAGTTCGGCATGTTTGGCGACAAACCATCTCTTGCCACCTGCCCACTTTAAAAATGGTTTCACCAATGGTGGGGACTGCACAGTCATTCTTCAAGTTCTCCTCTTTTGGCTGTCAGTCTCTGCGTGAATTCGTTGTAAATGTAGTCAATGTATTCGAAATCTTGGATCTTGTAGTGACGGCTCTCGGTGGCATGAGCTGGAATTCTCCGCAATTCATTCACGCTTTCCATCCAGCGAACGTTCTTTGAATAGCCCTTCTCGCCAGGGTCGGGAATGTCAAAAACGGACTTGAAGAGAAACCAGTGTACTTTGTTTTCCACTATTTTCTTGTACTCAATAAAATCCAGGTAATTTTCCAGAGCCAATCGGTCTTCGTCGTCATCATCGAGGGATTTTTCATATGCCCTGGTCTTGATATTCTTATCTAAAACGCCTTTGTGCCAGTAAGCCTCTTTTGCAGCGCCATACTGTTCTTTGAACGTATCGAAGATGTACTTCTGAACGAGCACATTCAATTGCTTTAGCTTGCGATCAGCGGTTGCGATCTTCTCAGTTGATTGCTCTTGCTGCCATTCTTCCATACCTTCTGGCTCGAAATCAGAGAACTGTTGTTTAACTATCCTGCAGAGACGGAAATAATATTCAGGCGGTCCTCCAGATCCAAATTGGACCTTGAACTCCTGTTCTATAATGGCTGTGGATGCATCGTGCAACCATCGAAGGAGCGGATCGAGATATTCTTCGATCTCTGAAACAAGGTTTTCGGACGACAGCTCTCTTGCAACAAGCCCTTTGTTTGGCTCCATGTAGGAAATAATAGAAGCGAGAAGCTGTAGTTGTGCCTGGATGCCTACGTTGGTACAGAGGAAGCCTTGCCGTCCCTTCTCCCACTGACTGGCGTTGCTGGAGCTTAGCAGGCCAAAATAAAGGTTCAATACGCTACGAGCACGATCTAGTGTCTCGCTGTCCGACACCCCAGAAAGAGGCCCTGGCTCGTACTCTTTCAGTTTCAGGATCGCCCGTCCGAGTAGACCAGAGCGTCGCAGCCCATCCTTAAGCGCGGGCAACGTTAAACACGTTTTTTCCGTTGCAGCAATTCCTTGCTGGGTCACCCGACCATATAATGATTCACCCAAATCCATGTTCAGAACACTGATTAATCTCGCACTAATGGCACCAATGCGCTCCGATGGAATGTCCGAGCCCCACTTGAGTTCTCCCTCAAGATCATCAAGAAGCGTTTTTGGTACACGCTGTTGCTCGTGATTGATGGTAACAAAGAAGTTGGCTTCTTGCGCCTTGCTGAGGCCCTCAAAGGCTATGACGACGATATTTTGATCGAGATGTTTTTCCTCAAGAGGGGCGTACCCATACAGCCTGTGCTGACCATCGATGATCCACACTGATCGGTAACGATCCGGCAAGTAGATATATCCAAATGTGACATCGGATGATTCATCTTTTGCCACAGGATCAAAACGCACTTTCCGCGTGAAGTTGACAAGAATGTTGGTCGGGAAGAAACCTCCACCAACAATAAAATTACCGATCTGTTGCATTCTAGATCGACTGACGAGTCTCTGGTATGTCGGCGCACCATCGGGATCATTCAGCGATCTGTGGTTCACGAAGGCGATCTTGAGAAGCTGCTTCGGGGTGGTCACAAAACTGAAAAACTTATGACCACCCAGCTTTCCACGAATTGCAGGAAGTTTCTTGTCCTGGAGTTCTGGAATCTTCTGGTCTTGAAGAAATTCGGCAAGAAATTGGAACCGTGCGGCCCTTCTGAGATGATCGGCTATCTGGGAGTAATACCGCAACTCGCGTTCTGTTATTATGCGGATATTCTCGCCGGCAGCTCGGTCCTTGTCTGGCTTGGACCAGATAATGTTCTGCGTTACGAAAAGCCAGACAATCTTTGGTTTGAATTCAGTGCCATAGTGTTTCTTAATGGATTTTGCTAAATAACCTTTGAGATTTGCAAATTCCTCTATATCCTTCTGAAGATTTCGCCGTCTGATCCTCTCGGATGCTTTGCATTCCGCAACGATTACTGTCTCTTCATCTTTGGCAAACACATCGATTTGTTTTCGTAGGACATTGGCGCCCTTACGCTCGATCTGAATCGTGAAGTTCCTGCCTGCATTGAGTTCATGATATCCCATGAGGTAAAAGAGCATCCAGACCCTGTTCTCCAACTGCGCGTCTGGTGACATCAGTCGCTTAAGGCGTGTCTTACGCTTAAGCTCTCTGTCCAACTCCCATCCTGTTGATAAGTAATCGGCTACCTCAGCTTTTGAGACAGTGATCTGCTCAAATCGGTTGCGCCTCTTTACCACCTCTCTATAAATTCTTGATGGATCAGTTAAGAGTGGCGCGAGTACTGCTTCATTCTCTGCCATAAGACTTTCTCCTTAAGGCGACAACATGATCGGCCAGGTTTCCTGTCCTGTATCTCCGGCTCAGCCTCAATTATGCTTTCCATTGTCATTCCCTATTCCAGCATCTGCGGATAAATCCTGTTTAGGTCACTCAGAACTTTGATTCATCACATTTCCGAAAAATAATCCGAGTCAATGCGTTTCAGCTCATAAGTAGCGGTGGTTGAAACGCCAACATTGTGGTCGATCATGAACTGGGCTAGGGTTTCGCCGTTTATGAGGACAACTTTCAGTTCGATCCTGGAGGCATAATCTTTCGCATCCTCCGTGAAGTCCGATGTCGTAATAAAGACACCCTTCCGCGCCTTTTGCCCTGTCAGTGCGCCCACAAACCTCTGAATCTCGGGCCTTCCAACTGTGCTCTCCCATCGTTTAGCCTGGATATAGATAGCATCCAGTCCGAGCCTGTCCTCTTTGATTATGCCGTCGATACCACCATCTCCGGCTCTGCCGATGGCTCTACCGGCATCCTGTCGCGTGCCACCGTACCCCATCCCAAGTAGTACGTCGATCACGAGCCGCTCGAAGAATGCAGGGGGGCAAGTCTTGAGTCTTTGGAGCAACTCCGATGCCAGATCGTAACGGATTTTCTCATAAGCAGCTTCGAGTGTCTCTTCAGGCGTCCGCTCGTTTCCTATGTCTTCCGAGCCGGAGACCTGCTCCGAATCCCTGGATCGTTTGCGAGTTCGGAAGGCTTTGAATTCTTCGTACTGGTTAAGTAAATCGACATTGATGCTTCGTGGCTTCCCTTTAAGCACTTCCTGTCCTCGAACCGTTAATTTGTTGAAGCCTCGCCGGGTAGGTTCGATCAGGCACGCGTGCTTCAAATAAGTTCTGGCCCACCCGACTCGGTTTGAGAATAGGGCTTGCTGGCCGCTCGGAAGCATCTGCTGGCGCTCCTCTTCGGTCAACTTGAAAAATGATGAGAGTGCTTCGACAGCTTCAGAGTAGGGGTGTTCCTTCCCGTCGCCAAAGAAACGAAGCAGCGGCAACATGATGGTCTGATAATCGGGTACTGCCATAGCGAGGCTCCCTGGTCATGCTTTTGGTGAGGGGGGAATCAAGTTCCTATAATCTATCTCAATTCTTTTGAGATCACGAGTCCTATTTGGCCGCCGTCGCTCTGCTGTGGTTTTGAGAGGGAAATTGTGCTGGCCATTAACTTCGGTATTGCATATCGCTCTTCCCGTAATAGAATGTATTGATTTTTGCGCCTCACCGACGAATGAGGGGAGCCAGGGATTTACTACAGGGGCCTGAAAGGAGAATGGAACAGTGACAGATAATATGAGCAATTTCGTAAAATGGTTCAAGAATCCACTAGCATCACTTTACACGAACCAGGATGCTGGATTCATTATCCTTATGGCTACTTTCCCGCTGCTTGAGAGATATTTGCGCCAAAAGAGTGGGCTTCACGAAGTAGTAAGTCTCAATGATGATTTTTATAACGAGTTTATTGGCATATTCCCGTATGTAACAAATATTGATAACGCTAAGAAAATATGGGGACTATACAGGCATGGGCTTTTACATCAAGCAACTCTCAAGACCAAAACGAAAACAGGCGGCACGATGATCCTTGAGATCGGAGTTCATGGTGATGCCCATGAGATTGAGATCGGTTATTCTCCGGCTGGAATGACAGTCAAGATTTCGCCAAAGAAGTTTTCTGAAAAGGTTATATCAACAATTGAAAATGATTTTGCCACATTTGAATCTCCCGATAGCCCAAGTCACCCACTTCCCACAGTTGATGAAGGTACGGGGACTTCGGGCTGGGGAAAGAAGTAGTGCGCTGCGAACAGAGCTGTGCTTGTAAGTGCTTGAAATCGTTGATAGGCGGTGTCAGAATAGTGGCCTGTCACGCCGGAGGCGCTGATTACTGCTCTTGAGCGTTCTTGGCCAACCCTTTCCGATCCGGCATGTCCACGAAAGACTTTGTTGGAAGGAGGACAAGGAATGACGAGTAAGCTCGGATTTGGTGAAGCGTTTGCGAAATTCGGAGCAAAGTTAAAGAATCCTCAATGGTCAGTTTGCGCCGAAGCTCCTGATGGTGCTTTGGTCGTCAGTTGCTGGGCGCACTACTTCGAAAAAGCTGAGAATGGGGTTATTCGCTATACGGATTTTCTCGACAGGTGGAAAGGGCATGGCAATAATGAGCTACGCGAACGCATTGGGGATGCATTTCATTATGGCCAGAAGATTCGTGCGGTCATAGCCACAACTGATAACACGGCTGCCGTTGACGCGGGTGGAGGTGCCAGCAAGATCAAGAAAACGTTTTCGGTGAGGAAAGACTGGATTGGAAAAGTGGTGGAGTTCGACGGCCGTAAAATGGTCATCCAGTTCAAACGTCAGGGACCGTGAACACCGCCGAACACGGGGATCTCGGTATTGCTTGTTGGCTAGTGGGAGATTCTTTTGAAAATCCCCGCTCTAAAGCTTTATGCTACTGAGCACCCGCTGGCGTTGCTCTTGCTGCTCAATATCGGCTTTCAATCTTGCTCGCTGCTTTTCCTCAGCCTCTCGTTTTTCCCGCCTCAACATGTTTTCGTAAACTCGCTGCGCCTGGGGAAGCCAATCTTTGAAGTGGTTGATGATACCCTGAACTTCATGTTCCTGCGCATCGATTGTCGCCCTCTCTTTATTGAATTTAAATCGATTAGGATCTTTCCCCATTGCCGATGTATAGCTTCCCATGTTCCAAAGCGCTTCCACCCATTTTGAGTCCACAGGCCGTTGAAAGAAAAGAGCAAGCACGCCTTTATCCCAATCAACATTCACCAGCCGTGGAGGATCAAGCACAAGCGGATCGTCGATATCAGTGACTGGAATGACGGTTTCTTTCAGAGCGCTCAAGCGCTGACGAGTGATGAATTCATTCTTACGGGCAATGAGCTGCTGCTTAATCACATCGATTGAGGCTGGCCGTTCAGCCGGAGATTGCCTCAGCATAATGGAAACCAGATCGTCACAGTAGACTAATTCTGGCGCTGTGGCGCTGATAGTCTTGTAGCCAGTTCCGTGTGGTATTTCACCAGTGAACATCTCATTCAGGATAAGTCCGAGGGCATAAATATCTGCGCGATGGTCTACTACAGCCCCTCGGCTTCGCTGTTCAGGAGCCGCATATTGAAAATTAGCAAGACGGGCTTGGGGGCTTGTTGCGACCAGTGTGTACAGTTCTTCTTCACCGAAGCTCGCGATGCCGAAATCGGCAATTACCAGTCGATCTGTCCGATTATCATAAAGGACATTTTCAGGCTTGAGATCGCGATGGAACACCTTCAGAATATGGGCCGCCTCTACTCCGTCCAGGAGTTGCGAAAAGTACCCGAGTACCTTGCCGGGGCTTATACCTCCTTTGATGAGCGTTCGCAAAGACCCAGAATAAAAAGGCATCACGTAAAAAGCAGCACTGCTCCGATCTAGCCGTAGAATCCCGTGGTCGAGCACCTGAATAATATTAGGATGCTTGGTTTTCAAACAGAAATGCAACTCGTTCTGGAAGCGCTTACGTTTTTCACGATTCGCCTTTCCGGGGTCTAACATTTTGATAGCGAACACCCCGCCATCCTCATCAGTAACTCTGAACACCCGCCCCGCACCACCTTCACCGATAACCCCGACAGAGGTGAAGATCGAGAAAGCTGTTTCAAAAATCAGTGACTTCGCTTGAGCCATAGGAATCCTCTTCGCATCGTTGATTGTCTATGTGGGAATAATGTGAGGTTACGTGTTTCTCCAGAAAAATGGAAGCGATTTGCTGATAGCTGCAACTGAGGCTTGGCAGGCCTATCGAGTGAAACCAGGGGGGCACCCATTAAAAGGCGCCGGTCAAGAGGAAAAACTCACTCCATGCAAGTGAAGGTGACGAGCCGGGGGGCGGACCACGTAGAGTGTTACTGTTCAAGAGAAGAGTGGTTATAGTTGGCGGTTCTTAGAGTTTTAAAATGTGGTTTTTGTCCATATTGACCGGCCTTCGACCAATTCGTCGGTGGCTTCCGCATTCTCCAAAGGCGCTTCCGGCATCGCGCGGACTGGGACCGGGAACATAGGGATATTCGGTTCAGGCACTCTCGTGCTGCACCAGAGATGTAATGTGTGCGAGCCGGGGGTTCCTCCATGTTTTCCCACTCAGTCCTCAGTCCTCAGTCCTGAATTCACCCCTCACTCCTCACCTCCCGAACGAGGTGAGGTGGAAAAAAATGGTAAATGCCTCGCTTAGCAATTAGAATACAGCGTTGATAGCTTTAGTGACCATCTTTGTTGTGGAGGTGCTGAAATGGCCCTTAATGATCGTGTCGACATCAACCCCGAAATCATGATGGGGAAACCGGTGATTCGCGGGACTCGTATCACCGTCGAGCTGATTGTAAGAAAGCTCAGTGAGGGAGCGAAGGAAGAAGATCTTCTGAATGCCTATCCCCACCTCGTAGTTGAGGATATTCGGGCCGCCCTTGCTTATGCCGCAGACAGCCTTGCTCACGAGGAAGTAATCCTCTATCAAACTGGTGCCTCCAATGTCGAAGCAGGCGATTCGATTCCTGGCTGATGAAAGCTGTGATTTTGCGGTCGTAAGTGCTTTGCGAACCGCTGGCCATGATGTCAAAGCAATTGTTGAAGTCTGCCCCGGCATCTCGGATGATGAAGTCATACGAATTGGCATCCAAGAAGGGCGGGTTCTGCTCACAGAAGATAAGGATTTCGGGTGGCTGGTTTTTGCCGGCACAGATGGCGGTGCAAGCGTAATATTCATAAGGTTCCCCATGCGTGCAAGATCCACACTCCCTGAAACTATCTCTGAATTCGTGAAGCAGGCGGGGAACAAACTGATAGGATCTTTTGCAGTTGTTGAGCCGGGTCGGATGCGATTGACCAGAATCCCAAAGAGTGACGCCTGATGGGACTCTGGTATAAAGTCGCAACACCACGCAAAGTCGGTCGGGGGCAGCAGAGCATCCTGGCATCGGGGTCAGACCTAATGCCGCTAACTTAAGAGAAATACCTGTCCTTTCAAATCCTTATGGGTTTCGGGTTGGGACAGCTGGGACGCTTCTTTATACTTAAGTTTGCACCCTCG
>Ga0209517_10007973_pt1 | contig 12513 bp, 13 predicted proteins | sample PeaSoiMetSII2010_FD_187695 | JGI IMG/M metagenome (GOLD analysis project Ga0209517, IMG submission 187695) | Peat soil microbial communities from Weissenstadt, Germany - SII-2010 (SPAdes) (version 2) | ecosystem: Environmental > Terrestrial > Soil > Wetlands > Peat | place: Germany...
TTTAGGTCGAAAAATATGATTAAACGTTATGAAATATGTGTCATGACTGTACTTTTATTCAGTTGCGACCTTCAAAACGTGAAGAAATATTGAAAATCGACGAAATCGACAAGAAAATATTGAATGAGTTAACCGCCGATTGCAGAATATCCTACCGTAAACTGGCGAAGAAAGCCAAAGTGTCAGTTGGAACCGCTCTAAACCGCATTAGGCAAATGGAAAAGATGGGCGTGATAAAGGGCTACTCAGCAATAGTGGATCAGGAGAAGATCGGATACCAATTAACTGGTATCGCTGAAATAACTGTGTCTAAAGGAAAATTGTTAGACATGGAACAGGCGATAAGCAAGCTATCAAACACTTGTGCGGTTTATGATGTTACAGGGTTAACCGACGCACTCGTAATCGCTAAGTTTCACAACCGCGAAGAACTCAGCAAATTCACCAAAGGACTACTCAGCATGCCCTTCGTCGACAGGACCAACACTCGCGTCGTTCTGACAACAATAAAAGAAGACTTCCGGATTAATGTCATCTGATACCAGCACAAGCGTATGTGCCTGTACAATTTTCTTTGGGTGGCATGGTTGAACGATAAATCATAAATTCTAATCGGAATATTCTTCGTGTCTAATATTCCGTTAGGAATGTACTGGTCACGTATCGATTAATATTGGTTCTGCATGCTGTTGGGGTTATTCGATAAGACGTGGTCAAACATGGTAGTCGCAAACAGCATAACCGACTTAATCGGCAATACCCCTCTTGTGAGAATAAACCATCTAACTGGTCCTGATGACGCGACCATATACGCGAAACTTGAATGGTATAATATCGGAGGCTCTGTCAAAGACCGACTGGCCTTGTACATACTTGAGTACGCACGTACTGCCGGTCGTCTGGATCCTTCGAAAACCATCCTGGAAGCAACGTCGGGCAATACAGGAATAGCCTTAGCGATGATCGCGGCGGCAAAAGGTTACAAGATTGCTTTGGTGATGCCCGAGTCAGTTAGCACGGAACGCCGAAGAATAATTAAGGCGTACGGAGCTGAACTTATCCTCTCACCCGGACCGAAGGGAACTGCTGGTGCAATCGAGCTAAAGCAGAATATTCTCAAAGAAAAACCGGACACGTATATTGATGTAGATCAATTCAAAGACCCGGCAAATATTCTCGCGCATTATCAGACTACTGGAAAAGAGATACTCGAACAGACACACGGAAACTTGGATCTGATCGTAATTGGTGTTGGTACAGCGGGAACCGGCGTAGGAACGTCTCTGCGCATAAGAGAGACCAGACCTGACGTCAAAATTGTCGGCGTCACTCCAAAGTTAGGAATCGCGGTTCAAGGACTCAGAAACCCTAAGGAACCCTTTCCAACCCAACTCTTTAGACGTGAATCGTTCGACGAGATCGTTGAGATAGCGGAAGAGGAAAAACAAGAATCGTTCAAAACCGCACGTGAAGTAGCAAAGAAAGAAGGACTACTAATCGGCATGAGCGCGGGATCGATCATGTACGTGGCGTTGAAGAAAGCTAAGGAGATTGGAAAAGGAAAGACGATTGTGGCAGTGCTCCCTGACAGCGGCGAAAGATATTGGTCAACGCCTCTGTACGGAGAATGATCGCACGACGAGTACAGTTAAACTGAAAGATGATCATTCGGTGGGCAGTCAATCGCGATTTTAGTTGCTACCGCCTGCCAGGTTGATTGTAAGGAAGTCCGAGTGGAAATCTAACTCGTCCTTTTATTACCTCTTCGAATGACATAGATTTACCACCAACAATCTTGAGTTTCACATCAACCCTTTTTCCATCAAGATTGAGTATGTTGTATGAGTTGGCAAAGAAGCCTCTGAATCGTTCGCTCGATAACGTACCTGCATGAATAATTTGGGTATCTTGGAGAACCCATCTCCAGGGCCGATGTCTATGACCTGAAAGAACCAAGTTCACATTCGCCTCTAGGATACCCCTGAGCGTGTCCCCAGCATCGATAACTGGTATGTTGTCAGGTCCGGTGTCGGGGACTTGGATAAGGTGATGATGAATTATGACGATCTTCGTAACCTTCCTATATCGAGCCAGAGTGTTTTCTAGCCAAACGACTTGTCGGTGACCCACCTCACCTTCGTTTCGTTCTGGACGGGCTGTGCTTACTGTTGCGAAAACGCAATTGCCAAGCCTGACTATCGGCTTAGATGGGAAAAATTTTTTGAACAGCAGATAGCCGGTGGATCGATAATCGTGATTACCGCTACAGAATAATTTCCTATCACATTCGATTAAGTCTATCATTTCCCTTGCCAATCTGAACTGTGATAGAAGCCCGTTTTCGGTTAGATCTCCTGATACGACCAGAACGTCCGGTTGGATGTCATTGATTTCTCCAGCAGCTCTTTCGAACACGGATCTTTGAAATTCGGGGCCGCAGTGAATATCGGAGATATGCACGATTTTCAATTCTGATACCCTTTAGTTGAACGTACGACTTCTCTCCTAATAGTGGTTCTGGACTCCGTCGAAGTAATTCCACTATGTACACGTATCTGCAAACTTCAAAATTCAAAACGAAGTAAGATTGCGTCGTATGTCAATATGAGAATATATACTACAAGCAAGCCTTATTGGCTCTGCTCATCGTGCATTAGTCTCGGATCAGAATTGTCGTACATGTACGTACCCAGACCACCCGTGGCCTACACCTGTCTAGTACCAACTACCTGCTACACTCAAGCACAGTGCCTTGCCCCGCAACCACCTGAGGTTTACTACCAACCGCCGCCGCAAGCTTGCGCGTATCAGCCACCACCAGTAAGCTACTTGTATCAGCCTCCTCCAGTGGCTTACCAGTATGTTCCACCGCCTCAAGTCTACTATACGCAGTCCCCAGCATATCGCGTCCAGTGATTTTTGATCGCCTCCAGTCTACGGGTTGTGCCATAATCCGATGGGCGGCAGCCCATCCCAAGTTTTTTCTCTTCCGTACCTAATCAGGGGCTTCGTGAGATGCCTGTGTGCCCTTAGACTTGGAAGGTATATTCCCGGCCTGATCGTCCTTTCCGTTATTGTGACTACTTTCTTCACATCTTGAGTCTTCAAACCGCATCTGGTACATTTGAAACCTTTTCCTCTACCCGCAGATTTCAGTCGCTTGTTACATCTTCGACATGATGGATTTCTAACCAGCAGCGATTTCGCTAGCTTGTGAATGATGATCTTCTCCAAGTTGATCGTGCCATTTGCATCGGCATGAATCCCACCGAACACTGTTACTTTGTCGCCCGGCAGTAGTTGGGCTATAATCTTGCGAAAGCTTCCAGTGGGCTCGAAGGCTGCACAATTCAACTCTCGCATATTTCTTGTTATAGAACAGAAGACGTGTCCTCCACGTGTTCTCCTTGGGATTTCATTGACGGTTCCTGTGACTACTGCGGGTGAGTGGGCGTGAACGATCGGGTTCTTGATTTGGAAGTGAGCGTCTGTTCCATGATTTGTCCTGAAGATCATCCACCGCTCAACCGGCTCCTGAATCTTGATCATTTGAAACGCCCGCAATACTGCGTCAGCAGTCTCACCTCTGATTCCAACGAGAACTGGATCGGGACCGTGCGGTGCTATTAGTACCCGTTTGTTTTCGTCGTCATAACTGTTGAATGTTTCAGGCGCCGTTATTCTGTGCATCCGTTTTACGGACTCCTTCTCCAAACGTCTGCGGCTGCCGCAATACCGTTTTGTCCTGTAGGCTATGAGTTCGAATGTGTGATCACCCGGAAGAGTATGCCCGATGGCGGCTGTCGCGCCGACTACTCCTAATTTCGCGCCGTACAAGACGGCGACAGCGCCTGATTCTTCAATTGCCTTCACGACTGAACCGGTCGATACTACTTCATGCAATGCTGATCGTGCTATTCGCTTGATCCAAATCCCTGGAGCACCTCGCAAGATAACGAGGGCAGGATCCGTACCATCCTCACCTAGTCTACTGAACTCCTCCACAGTATCTATCGCAACGTTCTCTATCTTCTGATACATCTCATCCTTGGCATCAATCCGGATCGCGACTGCAGCATTACCTCGTGTCTTGTACGGTATGTTCGGATTCAAGCGAATAATGTTCGGATAATCGGTAAACCTGCAGCCTAGCAATGAAAGTTTCTCAACGAGAACTGCGGCTGCGTATGTTGTGCAGCCGCCACCACGTGAGTCCGTGTCATCTAATCCTAGATGTAGTCGCACTGTAGCATTCCTAGTCGGTACGCCTTTGATAGAAACGACGGGGGAACCTAAGTTCCTTCCACAACAATCATTGTAAGCGTCGATCGAACCCTATCGAGTCTTCGAATCTTCCAAGTTACAATCTCTTTTAGCTTATCCATGGAGTCGGCTTCGACTTTAGCAACAATGTCGTACACGCCGTAAACTACGTAGGATTCCTTTACGTTTCCGATCTTACGTAGCTCCCCGACTACTTCGTCTTCAGAGCCAATCTCGGCGTTTATCAGAACGAAGGCCAGTGGCATTGTAACTCCTCAACGTACCCCTGATGCGTGCGTGCCACTAAAAACATTTCCTAAGAGCCAGAAGCGGATACTACTGGCCTAAAACCTGCGAGTAGGTTTTAGAGCACACTTGGTACGATGTACTTGGAGGCTGTTGGGTCCAGGTTTGATTGCATCTGGGGCACCTAGAGTCTACGTTCTTCTCCTCCAACAGGATGATCCGAAGAAATGTACTGCGGCTAAATTATCGAAATTTCGACTTGCCACGCCTCTACACAGGATACGTCAAGTTCCGCGACAGGCGTTGGTGCTAAGCCCATTCGCCGATGGTGTCTTGCTACCTAACGATCGTGTTCACAGTGTCAAATCTGGCTTAGTGGCCATTGACTGTTCATGGGAACGAGTAGATGAGGTTCTCGCATTACGGCTGCCCGGATTAGGGAGACGCCTACCCACGCTCCTAGCTGCAAACCCAACAAACTACGCTAAACCCCACAAGCTCTCCTCAGTCGAGGCACTGGCAGCAGCACTCTATATCGTCGGATTCAAGAACGAAGCCACAAAACTACTATCCCTATTCAAATGGGGAGAAACCTTCCTAACCTTAAACGCCGAACCACTAGAAGCCTACTCGCTCGCAACAAGTCCGGAGACCATGCATCTCGCGGAATCACAATTCTTCTAGGATTACCTTCACAGTACAATCCTAAAGATCGACTTCCCGAAACGGCTCGTTAAGAGCAATCGACACTATACCGATTTCACAGTTGACAAAATGAAAGTAGTCTATGAGCCAGCTAAGTTACGTGTGAATGTTAGCAGCAGATAGACTTCGCCTTCTGTCTGATTGAGCTCAAGCTGCAAAGTCTTAAGAGAGACCATGTGCCCAACTGAACAACCCTTGAGAGGCATACTATTCTCATTAACGATCTTCTTTGTGACCGTTCTTCTATTGGTCACTCCATCCTATCAGATCACTACAATTGGGCAAGTCTCCACAACTAGCTATCAAGACCGAACCATCCTCACTACTCCAAACCCAATCACTCTTCAACAGGCTACACCAGCAAGTTCAGCGGGTGCGTATTGGGTTTCAAACGATTTCTTCTTACAACAAGGCTCTACCGTTAAAATGGCAGCTAATTGCGCTCCCGCCACATGTCTTGCCGTGATCTGGCAAGACTGGGGAAATCAAAAGACCATAAACTTCACAATTAACGGGACACCAAATGTGAAAAGTGGCAGCCTCATAGTTCCCCAATCCGGAAACTACAAAACAACTATTCTGAATATGGGAAATGCTCCTGTCACTCTTTCTGTGATTTCGATAGTTGAACAGATACCGCATCCTACTTGATCGTAAAGCGGGGACATTTCAAAACGAAAGGCGAACACTAAATGGCCTCATTCTGTTGGCCACAGATTCAATTCTTCTAGGATTATGTGTGGTTGGCGTGTTGGCCGTAACCCACCTTCTGTTTTAGGCGACATTCATCTAGTCGGGATACCCGCGTCTTTGGCGGCGGTCATTGACGCCTATTATCCCTTTCACAACGTGGGCTGGTTTTTCACCCTTACCGTTAGTCTCTTCAGCGCAAGCGCATCATGGTCGTCGACTAACGGAGGTCTGTTTCTGCTCCTTAACCCGATCTCTCGACCGACATCTCGCGATGCCACGTCTCCGCCTTGTGGATGGAGTTTCCTCAGGTCCTTGAACGTGAACCCGGAGTCGCCCACCAACTCGCCAACCCTATCCTCTTAACTTTCACGCGCTAGACAAGCGTTACGCAGTTTTCTTAAATAGCCGACAAATCACCATGCGACTAAGTTCGGTGAATAATCTCTGTTCCCCTATCAATACGATAGTAAGTGGAACTGGCTGACGTCACCGACAATCATTTTGATTATCGCGAACATCATAGTGTACATAATTTTGCAGATAGGCGGCGACCCCGCATACGTAATCCTCGGACAACAGAGCCAGCTCGTTTTCCAAGGTTGGGTCTGGCAGTTGTTTACTTCTATGTTCGTGCATTTCGACATCCTTCATATTCTATTCAACATGTTTGCGTTGTACTACTTCGGTAGATTGAACGAAGCGCATTTTTCAGATTCTCAGTATTTCGCAATTTATTTCGGATCAGGGTTGTTAGGTAATGTAATGTCGTTGTTCTTACTTGGTCCAACTGATCTTTCCGGTGGAGCGTCAGGAGCGATTTTCGGCCTTGTTGGGTCTTATGTTGCGATCGCCAGAAAAGCTCAGCATATGGGTGTAGCATTACTTTACGCAGCAATCATATTCGTTGAGAGCAGTGGTGAAGGCGTAAACATTTTCGCGCACTTATTCGGTTTGGTCGGTGGTCTGGTTCTCGGGCTGTACTTCGCTAGTAGACAGACGCGAGAATATAGCACCGGTTACAGTGTCACGACATAGTTTTGATTTCGGCACGGTCCGCAATTAGTTCAAGTGGAAAACGTACGGGCACATTAAGGTGTCCTTCGATCTGTAGTCTGCATGTTTCGCTTTCAGTGAGCAATGTCTGGTCCTTGGTGACTCTCTGTGCAAGTTTAGCGGCGATTTCGCTGCTCATTGCATAGTTTTCTTTGAAAGTTCCCCAAACCCCAGCTCCTCCGCAACATTCTTCGATTTGTGTTTGAACACAACCGGCAGCGTCCAGAAGCTTGGAAGTAATTGGACCCAGTGACAATGCTTTGGAGAGACAACAGTAATGGTACTGAACAGGTTCTGGTGTCTTTCGGGTAAATTCTAGATTTCCATGATTGTATTCTTCAAGCAACAGCTCAGCAAGGTCGATAACGGAATCAGAGATGTCGCGGAACTTTTCATCAAGAATTGTCGCATACCCGGATTTGAGAAGAAAGGTTGCGGCTGGTGAACTACATACGATTCGGAAACCATTTTGAGCGAATGGTTTGAGTTGCTTAAAATTATATTCGGCTAGTTTCCGGGCTTCGTCAAGCATTCCGTATTCGATAGCCGGCATTCCCGATTCACGTTGAGGGGGCACGATTACTTCGTATCCTACGTGTTGAAGTAATTTCGTTGTTAATTTTCCTATGGAAGGTTCGTTGTAGTTGGCGAATGAATCGACGAAGTAGACGATTTTCTTGTTACCGTTTGAGGTAGGTTGTTTTTTGAACCATGACTCGAAAGTCTCTCTGTGAAAGTCTGGTAGACGCGCACGAGAGTCGATATGGGTGGCGTATTGCATGAATTGACGGAAGATTTTCCGCTTTAACATCCAGTTTGAGAAGGGCGCAAAGGTGCTGCCTAACTGGTCGAATTTGCCGTACTGGGAATATATTCGATGTCCAAGGGTGAGATTCGAGTGTCCTGTATGCTTTAGGTACGCATATCTTGCATGCGACATTAGATCGGGAATTGGGATTCCTGCTGGACAGGCGGAGATGCAGCGTCTACAGGAATAGCATAGGTCGATTAAGTCTTTGAACTCCGAGGAGTAAGGATCAAGGTTACCTGCATTCTCCATTATTGACTGTAAGAGAATCACTCGTCCTCTACTTGTCCGAGAGTCTTTGAAGGCCGATGTCACGTTCGAGGTCGGGCAGGCGGAATTACAGAATCCACAGCGAATACATCGTGCCACGTCTTTGGTGCTTGAACCAAAATCGTTTAGGAATTGATTTCGAATCGATTGCGGATCCAAGTATGTTCGCCTAGTCGATGTCGAAGAATTTGCCTGGGTTCAGAATGTTGGTTGGATCAAGGAGTGTTTTGATTGATTTCATTACTGCCAACGAGTTGCCATGTTCGAGTTGCATGAACTGTTTTTTTTCGAGCCCTATGCCGTGTTCGCCGGATGCAACGCCGCCTAACTTGATTGCGTAAGCCACGATCTCCTGGTTTGCCTTCACTGCTCTCTCCCAAAGATCTTTGTCAGCGTGGTCGGTCATAATGTTCGGGTGAATGTTTCCGTCGCCGCTATGTCCGAAGCATGCAACCTTCACCCCATATCGCTTCGTAATGGCGTATGCCTGAGTAATCGCCTCGGTAATTCTGGAGATGGGAACTACGATGTCCCCGATGATCATGTTGGGAGTGGATCTGACGAGAGCAGGGTAGGCACCTTTCCGTCCAGCCCATAGCTTCTTACGTTCGACGTCGTCTTTCGCAATGTGAATGTCGACCGCGCCATGTTTGCGGCAAATCTCCATAGCCGCGTTCAATCCATTTGTAGCGGTCTCTTCGTCACCGTGAAATTCAGCAAGTAACATTGCAGGTTTGTCTCTCAATCCAAGATTTTCAGCTCGGTTGACGGCTGAGATAGTTTCGTGATCTAGGAACTCTAGTGCGGCTGGACTCAAGCCTGATCGCATGATCTCGCTGACCGCATCTGTTGTTGCTGAGACGGAGTCGAAATATGCAATCGCCGTCTTCATAGTTGAAGGTACGATTCTAAGTCTGAGAGTAATCTCAGTGATTACCCCAAGCGTTCCTTCCGAACCGACAAACAGTCTAACTAAATCGTAACCGGTAGATGATTTGATGGCGTTCGAACCCGTTCTGATAATTTCCCCGTTTGCTAACACTACCTCAAGCTTCAGAACGTAATCGCGTGTTACTCCGTATTTTACCGCGCCCATTCCGGAAGCGTTGTTTGCCACCATTCCTCCTATCGTGCAAACGGAAGAACTTCCGGGGTTAGGTGGGAAGAAGAGTTTGTACGTGCTCAATTTGGAGTTGAGTTCGTCGTAAATCATTCCTGGTTGTACTACGACTTGCATATCCTTCTCGAGAATTTGGATTATTTTGTTCATTCTTCTGAAGCTGACGACGATTCCAGCATGGATCGGTACAGCGTTCCCTGAAAGGCCGCTGCCTGCTCCTCTCGCAACGACCGGTAGATGTCTGCGGTGTGCGTAGCGTATGACTTGTGAAACTTGTTCCGCGTTTTCGGGCCACACTACGATGTCTGGTTTGACCCATTCGCTGGGAAATGCGTCCACTGCGTAGATTAGGAGTTCCTCTTCCTCGATACTCAGGTTGTCTTTTCCAACAATTTTTTCTAACTCAACTCTGTCGTCGTTATTAAACTTGGAGTATTGCATAATCATCGGCACAACTTGTAATCTTGGACTCATGCGTTTGTTACGTTAGTAGAGCATTGGCATCTTGATTCCTTTCTCTTTCGCTACTTTTACTGCTTCTTCGTACCCGGCATCCGCATGTCTGACGACCCCAATTCCGGGGTCGGTCGTTAGGACTCGTCTCGCACGTTTCTCTGTCTCTTGTCCTCCATCAAGTACAAGGCACATTCCGGCGTGTATGCTATAGCCTATACCGACGCCTCCTCCGTGATGCACTGAAACCCATGTGGCGCCAGCAGCAGTGTTGAGTAGAGCGTTCAGTATTGGCCAGTCTGCGATCGCGTCTGAACCGTCTTTCATGTTCTCGGTTTCCCTTCTTGGCGAGGCAACACTTCCGGTGTCAAGGTGATCTCTGCCAACCCATATAGGACCTGATAATTTGCCTGAAGCAACCATTTCATTGACTAGTTTACCAAAACGTGCGCGTTCTCCATAACCCAGCCAGCAAACTCGCGCTGGTAATCCTTGAAATTTTACGTTGGCGTGCGCTTTCTCCAACCATCGAACCAGATCTTTATTGTAGCCAAATTCGTTCGTGATCATTTTGTCGATCGTGAATATGTCTTCGGGGTCTCCGACTAGTGAGGTCCAACGGAATGGTCCGCGTCCTTCGCAGAACATTGGACGAATGTATTCAGGAACGAATCCGGCGAAACTGAAAGCGTCATTCAAGCCTGCATCGAACGCTTGTTGTCGAATATTGTTTCCGTATTCGAAAACAATCGCACCTCTCTGCGAGAAATCAATCATTGCTTTTACGTGGATTTTGATACTCTCTTTTGCTCTGCGAAGATATTCTTTCGGATCTGTTTTCCTTAATGTGTCTGCGTCTTCTTTGCTCAGCCCTGATGGGTAGTATCCATGCAGAGGATCATGTGCAGATGTTTGATCGGTGACGATGTCTGGGATTATTCCGCGCTTAACCAGTTCCGGGTGTACTTCAGCCGCGTTGCCGAGGAGGCCGACGCTGAGCGCTTCCTTCGCATTCTTTGCGGTTGTAACCATGCTTAACGCTTCGTCGAGATCGTCGGTCCATTTTTCCACGAAACCATGTCTGAGTCTACGGTCGATTGCGGTTTTGTCGATCTCAATAACGAGGGCGATGCCTTCGTTCATGGTCATTGCGAGTGGTTGGGCTCCACCCATTTCTCCAAGTCCCGCGGTGAGCATAAGCCGTCCTTTAAGTGAGCTGTCGAAATGTTTCCTTGCGACTGAGGTGAGGGTTTCGTAAGTGCCTTGGAGGATGCCCTGTGTGCCGATGTACGCCCAGGATCCAGCTGTCATCTGGCCGTACATTATCAACCCCTTCTGTTCTAACTCGTAGAAATAATCCCAAGTTGCCCATTTGGGTACGAGCATAGCATTGGAGATTAGAACACGTGGAGAATATTCATGTGTCTCGAAGACTGCTACTGGTTTTCCGCTTTGCACGAGTAGAGTCTCGTTGGGTTGTAAGTTTCGAAGAGTTTCAGTAATTTTTTCGAAGCATTCCCAGTTCCTAGCGGCTTTTCCTGTTCCCCCGTAAACGATTAGATTGTCGGGATCTTTAGCGACTTCAGGGTCCAGAACATTATGGAGCATCCTGTATGCGCCTTCGATCTGCCAGTTCTTACAATGCAGCGTTTTTCCTATGATGGAGCTGACAGATGGTTTTGTCTGCAACAATCTTAGTCAACCTCATTCATCAGTGACGTGATTTTAACTTTCAGCATTGGTTAGGAGGTTGCCTTGGCTCACTTCCACTCTTCCGTTCTTTATCACAGTATCAACCATGTTGGCGCCGAATCGATACCCTAGAAATCTGTAATCGTTCACATCACAGATTACTAGATCTGCTTTCTTTCCAACTTCAATACTGCCAATCTCTTCTGCTTTTCGAATTGAATGTGCCGCGTTGATGGTGGCGGCGACGATCGCTTCGGCGGGAGTTATTCTGAGCTTGTAACAGGCCAGCGCGAGGACTAATTGATAGTTTTCAATCCAACAACTTGGGTTGAGATCGCTTCCTAGCGCAATCGGAATCGATCGCTGAATCATGCCTCTTGCATCCGCATACTTGTCCGTCATTGCTGTGAGTGGTGTCGCAGGTGAGAGGGTCGCTATGGTTCCGGAGATTTTCATTTTTTCAAGTCCAGTGGCTGACGCTTGGAGAAGATGGTCGGCAGAGATTGCTCCTACTTCGCCTGCTAGTTCAGCTCCGCCCAATGGGTAGAATTCATCTGCATGAATTTTCGGCAGAAGACCGAACTTCTTTCCTGTCTCTAATATCATACGAGAGTCAGAAATTTCGAATACGCCCTTCTCGCAGAACACATCGCAGAATGTGGCGAGTTTGCGTTTTGCAATTTCAGGGATCCAACTGTCGCATATTGTTTTCACATAGTCTGATGTTCGTCCTGAAAATTCTGGAGGAATGGCGTGAGCTCCAAGGAAAGTTGCAACAAGCGTCAGTGGCGTCTCGTCGTTCAATCGCTTGATGACTTCTAGTATTTTGATTTCGTCTTGTAGTGTTAATCCGTATCCGCTCTTTGCCTCGATGGTTGTGGTTCCATGCTTCAGAAGGTTCAGTCCGCGGCGTTTACAGATTTTCAGTAATTCGTCTTCAGATGCAGCCCGAGTGTCACGGACCGTTCTGAGAATTCCTCCTCCGCTTTGTAAGATTTCCATGTAACTCGCACCTTTGATCTTCAACTCTAACTCGTTCTCTCGAGAACCAGCGAAGACGAAGTGTGTATGTGCGTCAATCAAGCCGGGTAACACGACTTTTCCGGCTGCATCAACGCGAACCTCCGCGGTATAGTGTGAGAGTATTTCGTCGGATTTTCCGACGGAAATTATTTTATCACCTAAGACTGCGATTGATGCGTTTTGGATT
>Ga0209517_10007975_pt1 | contig 12513 bp, 9 predicted proteins | sample PeaSoiMetSII2010_FD_187695 | JGI IMG/M metagenome (GOLD analysis project Ga0209517, IMG submission 187695) | Peat soil microbial communities from Weissenstadt, Germany - SII-2010 (SPAdes) (version 2) | ecosystem: Environmental > Terrestrial > Soil > Wetlands > Peat | place: Germany: Weissenstadt...
CCGCTATTTCAATGCCCTTCAACTGGTTTTCAATAATTAACTGTGCGGCTTCGACACCATCATACTTCTTACCCTCAAAAAGCGCGTACTTATAAATCTGCGCCGCCGTTTCAGGTTTTATGCTGTTGACCGTTACCGTCAGCGCTCGCACGCCAAGATCATGCAGTTTCTGAGCATATTTAGGGAGGTTTATACCGTTGGTACTGACGCACTTCACAAAGTCCCTAAACTCATCAGTATCCAGCAGTTCAAACGCCTCAAGCGTTTCAATGTTAGCGAGCGGGTCTCCTGGCCCTGCAACACCAACGATTCTGAGCTCCGGCATCTCTTCTGCCATCTTTCTCGTGTATTCTAACGCTTCTTGCGGTTTCATCGTGCGCTTAGCCTGTCCCGGCTGGTGTGGCGTCTTTGTAACGCCTCTCCCGCAGAACCTGCACCGCGTATTGCACTTCGGTGCAATCGGCAGGTGCAATCGTGCAACCTTATCATGCGCAATTTCATTAAAACAAGGATGCATTTTTGTAATTTCTGCAGGAGTCTCCTTCAGGTTCTTCCAGCGCTTTTCGGTAGGTATACCTCTAAGGGGGATCCCCATCCCGCTATCATTTGTATCTCCAGTCATTACGTCACCTAATGTGGCTTCTATATAGTGAGTTACTTTAATTCAAGAGAGTCCTTAATAATGATCTTTATCACTATCGTTATATAAACCCACTTAAGCTTTTAAAAAGAGGGTTTTACGTGCTTCACCTTTTTGAATAACTTGCACGCAAACGATACTAGCTAATAATATATATAAAAATAATAGTATTAAATATTTTTCTAGACTTGCTACTTGCTACTAAAGCCATCCAAAATTTACAACGCCTCGCGATAGATTCACGCGCGATGGTGGAAAAAAAACCTCCCTCGCGCTTTTTATTCTCCACCCCATTCCTGTTCCGGAAGCTCGCAGCACTTCTTAAAAGCCTCCCGTGCGATTGCAACAGCTGGCATCCCGGCGGTCACTACGAGGACTCCAAGAGTTTCCAAAATTTCTTCTTGCGTAGCTCCCAAGTTCATAGCAGCTTTCATTTGTGATGTCGCGCACGCTTCGCAACTGGTGGCAGCGACTACCGCAAACGCTATTAACCTCTTCATTTTTGCTGATAATTTTCCGTCATTGAGGAGATTCTTATCCATGTTGTAAATTATCTCAAACATTTGCGGATGTGACTCATACACGAGCTTTAAAAGTTCGGGGGAGAACCCCATATCATCTCTAAGTTCTTTTAGCTGAATATCTCCTATAGGCATATTTGAACCTCGAACGTAGTATACCGGTTATGCTATATAAAATAATGACAAGACAACAACGCATTGTTAATCCAATTCATTGGACTGGACACGAGTACGCAACTATAGACGCCCCATTACAGCATTCTTGCAAAATGTGAAGAAGATGCTATATTCAACTACTGTCGGTGTTAAATAAGTCAAAAACATATTTTCATCGACAGCAGAATTGCTCACTACGCATAAATCACCTGTAGTGTAACGTAGTACATAAACGCCCAAACTAAATATGCAGGAAATGGAATATCCAGAAGAACTTAAGAAACGGGAACGACTCGAAGAACCCAAAGGATTGCCTAAAGGCAAGGAATGCCCACATTATCCTTGTCACTTCAAGGGACAGGTGTGCATTTTTTGCTATTGTCCAAAGTACCCCTGTGAAGACAAAGAGCTTGGAAAGTGGATCAAAAGCTCTAAAGGTGGTATCATTTGGTCGTGTATTGACTGCAAGCTGATACACGAAAAGAGGATAGCAGATTACCTGAAGAGGCACCCCGAAGCCTCAGTAGAAGAACTCAAGAAGGTATCCACTAACGTGTAGCACACTGAGTTAGTCCATCTAAAAGGGTAAATCAGTGTAGAAATGGGTGTAGCTATCAAACGAAATTATACTGCCTATTCACGACACAAAAATGTACTTCACCGTATCTTATAAGTGGAAAATAAACGTTTTTGTGACAACCGCTCTTCCACGAATAAGCCCGCTCAACATATTCACGTCTCCCTTTAGTCATGTTCACGCGTGAGCACTCTGTGAAGGAGAGGCGATCAATGGTTTCTATGCTAGTATCCCCTTTAGTCCATCAAATTTATATAGAACTGCAAGCAATCTAATCTCATCAAATTTCTGGTGTAATGATACATACGGAGGAAGACAATGGCACAAAGGAGCACACGCATGGGAGGAGGGCCTACGGGTCAGCTCGTAAGCGCAGGTGGTCAACCTATCCTAATATTAAGGGAAGGCACGACCCGCACACGCGGCGAGGAGGCCCAAAGCATGAATATCGAAGCTGCACGGGCTATCGCTAACGCTGTGAGAACTACGCTTGGTCCGAAGGGGATGGACAAAATGCTTGTTGATAGCATTGGAGATGTAGTTATCACGAACGACGGAGCAACGATCTTAAAGGAAATGGACATAGAACATCCCGCAGCAAAGATGTTAGTAGAAGTCGCGAAAACACAGGACGACGAAGTTGGTGACGGCACGACTACCGCCGTCGTCCTTGTTGGAGAACTCCTTAAAGAGACAGAAGAACTGTTAGAAGAGGGTATACACCCGACCGTAATAGCGGCAGGCTTTAACCTAGCTGTTAAGAAATCAATCGATACATTATCCGAAATGGCCACCGAGGGGGATGACAAAGTTCTCAAGAACATCGCAATGACGGCCCTCACAGGAAAGGGCGCGGAGATGATGCTGAGCAAGATTTCGGACATTGTGGTCGATGCAGTGAAGACCGTCGCTGAGGACGTTGATGGTAAGAAAACAGTCGATTTCGACGATATAAGCGTTATTAAGCGCTATGGGGCATCCGTTGAAGATTCAAAGCTTGTGCACGGTATTATTATAGACAAGGAGAAAGTGCACCCATTAATGCCAACGAAGGTTACGCACGCAAAAATTGCCTTGCTCAACGTTGGTCTCGAGATTGAAAAGACCGAAATAGATGCAAAAATTGAGATAAATGATCCGAGCCAAATGCAATCCTTCTGGGATCAGGAAGAAAAAAGATTAGGAGAGATAGCGAATAAAGTTATCGCAACTGGAGCAAATGTCGTATTCTGCCAGAAAGGAATCGACGACCTCGTTCAACACCACCTCGCGAAGGCAGACATATTGGCTGGTAGAAGGATAAAAAAGAGCGATATGAAGAGGCTTGAACGGGCAACGGGAGGCAAGATCACTGACACGATTGAAGACATAACACAACTCGGCTCTGCAGGGCTCGTTATAGAGCGGAAAGTTGGAGACAACGAGATGATATTCGTAGAAGAGTGCCCAAATCCCAAGGCTTGCTCTATTCTGCTTCGCGGGAGCATTGAACACGTCGTGGATGAGCTAGACCGGGCAGTACACGATGCCCTTAAAGTCGTATCGCTCACTCTAGAAGATAATAAGGTGCTTCCTGGAGGCGGAGCTCCAGAGATTGAGCTTTCTATGAAACTGAGAGATTACGCCACCACGGTTGGTGGAAGAGAACAGCTTTCAATAAAGGCCTTCGCAAATGCGATAGAGGTAATTCCAAAAACCTTAGTTGAAAATGCAGGACAAGATCCACTCGACAAATTGGTTGAGGCGAGGAGCGCCCACGAAGCAGGAAATCGCGACGTAGGAATTTCTATGAATGGCGAGGTCAAAAACATGATGGACTTAAACGTAATAGACCCGCTTAAGGTAAAGATAAACGCAATTGAATCGGCTACTGAAGCAGCCATTATGATCATTAGAATCGACGATGTGATTGCTGCAGGCGCTATGGGGGGCAGAGGCGGACTTCCTGGGATGGACTAATATACGCACGAAGAGGGCAGATGCTTCTCTATTTAATCATCTGCCAGTTTATCATTTTTCATGTAGTAATAACGGTTAGTTGTTCCTTTTTCCACACCGTATTATTGATTTATTTCAATAATTTGAGTACCAACTATGTAAAATTATTAAATCGCATAGATCTACTTCACTTTACTGACTTTCAGAGAGTTCTCTTTAAGCCAATTAGAGACCTCACTTAAGTTAAGATCATCTCTCGCCACTGCCAACAGAAATTCAACGATGGCTGCACCTGGATCAATGCGATAGCCATTCAGTTCCAGAAATAGCTCACAGGACTCAAACCCCGTTCGCTTTGATCCGTCAATGAAGGTATTCGAACTGATAATGCATTCAAGCAAAGCTGCGGCCTTTGAAAAAACATCCGGATAAGGCTCATATCCACCAATAACAACTTGTGGCCTCTCTAGACAGCCTAAAAGGAGGTTCTCGTAAATTCCAGGATGAAGGCACCATTGCCGCTCCGCTTCTATCTCTTGCATCATCCGGTGATGGATCTTTACCACCTGTGTAAAGCTCAAATAGGTTATCACATGCTACAGCTCTGCCAATATCTCAAGGGTTCTCCTATACCTTTCAATTGCGTCAGCGAGCATCTTATCAAACTCGTCATTTACATTGACGTCTGCTTCCATGGAAGATGCCCTAGCGTTCTGAACATAAAATGACCATGTTGATCAGTCTTGTCTTTCCTCACTTCTTATGAACTTTCTGTAAGCACGACTCTGGAAACCGTGGTACTGAGAATAACCTTCCGCAGCGCGCTGGTCAATCGATTTCTCATTAAACGACACCAATTCTTCTGAATACAATGTATACGGCGATTGGCGGGCAATGACGCTCGCAGACCCCTTATACAACTTCATTTTTACAAAACCAGTTACCCGCTCCTGAGTTTTATTAATAAACGCAGTTAAGGCCTCCATAAGGGGCTCATCCATGAGCCCATAATATGTAAGCTCAGACCACTCACTGTCTACGAGCTCCTTAAACTTCCGCTCTTGCCTGGTAAGCACAAGCCCCTCTAAATCCTTGTGGGCTGCCATAATAACCGTCGCTGCCGGATGCTCATAAACTTCACGGGCTTTGAGTCCTAGCACCCGATCTTCCATCATATCGGTTCTGCCGATCCCATGCTGCCCAGCGAGAGTGTTAAGAGTGGAGATGAGCTCTATTCCAGGGAGCTTTTCTCCATCCAAGGATATCGGTATTCCTTCTTTAAATCCAATTGTGATGTATACTGGCTCTCCTGAATAAAGCGAATTACTGGTCCATTTGTATATGTTCTCCGCTGGAACATGGCTTGGATCTTCAAGCTCGCCGCCTTCGATGGAGCGTGACCAGAGGTTCTCATCTACGCTGTAGGATTTTTCATGTATGACCGGAAGCGTAATCCCGTGCTGCTCCGCGTATGCAGTTTCTTCAGAGCGTGTGAGGTTCAGCTCCCGCATAGGAGCGTGGATTTTAAGGTTCGAAGTCCTAAAAACAGCTTCGAACCTCAGCTGGTCATTTCCCTTCCCCGTGCATCCATGTGCTAAAGCATCGGCCCTCTCTTTTATGGCAATTTCTAAAACTTTCCTTGCAATAAGAGGTCGTGCAATGGCCTGGCCTAATACATATCCTTCATAGTTGCCATTTGCCTTAATTAACGGAAATAAGTAGTCATTCACGAATTCTTCTCTTGCGTCTATGGTATAATGACCATCACTAAGCATGTGGGCCCGGGATTCGGCCTCCTTCAAGCCAGCTGCTGGCTGCCCTACGTCCACCATAACAGTTATAACCTTATCATAACAGTAAATATCCCGTAAAATAGGTATGCATACCGAGGTGTCAAGCCCACCTGAATATGAGAGCACAACTTTTTTCATTAATTCCACCATCGATAATGTCACTTAAACAACTAATATGTTAAAAAAGTTGGTATACAGTAAACGAATAGCCTTGATTTAAGTTGCTGTATACATAGTCTCTCGCGTTACGACGATTGTGCGGGCAATGCTGTTCATAAACTTTTGCTTGGGTCGCTTTCCACAACAACACCGACGATTTGGTCAAGCAGAAACAAGAGCGCGAATATCCATATCTATAGTTTCGTGATATTTCGAATAAATGCCCGCGTGTAATCTATCGCACTCCATTTTCCTGCCACACCCTTAAAACGAAGAGCATCGGGCCCAAAGTTGCCTCGGCAGATCCCTCAAAAAATGCCTGAAAGCCTAAAATAACGATGATCATCAATATCGTAGAAAGGCCTGAAAACAGCCCGGAAAAAACATTAACTTCGAATACTCTAATAGGAATGAGAACTGCAGTGAGTACGACATTTAGTATTATCACTACAATTCCAAGAATTGCCTAGAATTGGAAGCTCCGTACGTATCCCGTACAGGATGAGTACTAACCACCGTTCAAATTGAAGGATTTGTCCCCGCCTGCCACATTTCACTTATATAACTGTTAATCGGCTTAATTGTTAGCTTCATTGCTCGTGGTTCATGATCATCCTGCAACATCGTTGTAATTGCATCAGCTGACGCCCGTGCACCTTGCACGCTCGTTATATAAGGGACGCCGTAATCTACCGCTGTACGTCGCAAAATGTAGCCATCGCGCCTTGACTGTTTCCACGTGGGGGTATTTATGATAAGTTGAATTTTCCCCATACGAATGGTCTTGAGAAGTTCCTCACTGTCAGTTAGTTTAGGAACAGTGTCCACTTTCAATCCCTTTTCACGCAGGTACTGTGCCGTTCCGGCCGTTGCTAGTAGCGTCAATCCTGCATCAGCAAGTGACGCTGCAATTTTAAATATTTCCGGCTTATCGTCATCTCTAACTGACAAGAATACTGTGCCTGAAAGTGGAAGCTCATTGTCACTTGCAAGGGCTGCTTTGTAAAATGCCCTCCCAAAATCATAATCTATCCCCATCACCTCCCCTGTGCTCTTCATCTCAGGTCCGAGTATAGGATCTACCCCAGGAAGCTTATCAAATGGTAAAACTACTTCTTTGACTGCAACGTGTTTGATTTCAGGTTCTTTCGGGTACAGCTCTTGTATTGTGTAGCCCATGATTACTTTGGCCGCGATTTTAGCTAGAGGGATTCCAGTCGCTTTTGAAACGTAGGGGATGGTTCTACTTGAACGCGGATTCGCTTCGAGCACGTAAACGATACCATCCTTAACCGCAAGTTGGATGTTTATCAACCCGACTACTTTAAGCGCACGCGCTATTTGAATGACGTATGCCTTTACTGTCCCGAGAGTCGTTTCGTCGAGGGATTGCGCTGGTATGACCGCTGCAGAATCTCCGGAATGTATCCCTGCTTCTTCGATGTGTTCCATTATTGATGGCACTAGCACATCTTCCCCGTCACTGACCGCGTCTACGTCGATTTCCACTGCGTGCTGCAGAAACGCGTCGATCAAAACGGGATGTTCATTTGATACCTTAACAGCCTCTTCGATATACGTATCAAGTTCTCCCTCATCATAGACTATTTCCATAGCGCGGCCGCCAAGCACGTAAGAAGGCCTCACAAGTAGCGGATAGCCTATTTTGCGTGCCACCGCTCGCGCTTCGTCTCGCGACGTAGCCGAACCACTTTTCGGCTGTGGAATGTCAAGTTCTTTCAAAAGTCTAGAGAACCGATCTCTATCCTCAGCAATATCCATTGAATCGGGAGAAGTACCGAGTATTCTTGTCGGAAGAGCTCTACGTTGTAACTCATTATGTAATGGGATTGCAAGGTTCACAGACGTTTGTCCTCCAAATTGGACGAGGACGCCGTAAGGTCGTTCGCGCTCAATGACGTTCATAACGTCTTCAAGCGTCAGTGGTTCAAAGAACAGTTTGTCTGATGTGTCATAATCGGTCGAAACCGTTTCAGGATTGTTGTTTATGATGTGAGCCTCAATTCCCTCCTCCCTGAGGGACAGTACAGCATGAACCGTGCTGTAGTCAAATTCAATTCCCTGTCCTATCCTTATAGGCCCTGCACCAATGATCAGCACTTTCTTACGATCTGACGGTTCTATTTCATCCATCGATTCATATGATGAGTAATAATACGGAGTTTTAGCTTCAAATTCAGCGGCGCACGTATCAACCATCTTATACGTCGCCGTTATCTTGCTTTGATCTCGATATCGGAGGTCAGAAATATTTTCGCGCGTGAATCCTGTCAATTCGGCAATTCTTGTATCGGTAAACCCCATGCGTTTTGCTTTTTTAAGATCGTCGACGTTAAAGTTATCCAAACCGCCGGTGAGATACGTATCGTTTAGATAGAGTTCAAAGTCTACAATATTTTTAATTTTTCGAATAAAAAAGGGATCGATATCCGATAACTGCGCTATCCGTGTAATAGAATGGCCTCTTCGCAACGCTTCATATAGATAGAATAGCCTCTTGTCAGTTGGAACGTTAATGTGCTTCGTCAGATCATCTTCGGACTTAATGTTCGTATCAATATCGAGGGAGCGGATTGCCTTCTGCAAGGACTCTTCAAGAGTTCTTCCAATGGCCATCACCTCACCGGTACTTTTCATAGCCGTACCTAATGTGTTATCTGCATTTGTAAATTTATCAAATGGCCAACGCGGTATTTTCACCACAGTGTAATCGACTGTCGGTTCAAACGACGCGGGAGTTTCGTTTGTGACGCGATTTGTTATTTCGCTTAACTGTAGACCAATAGCAATTTTAGCTGCGACTCGAGCGATTGGATATCCCGTTGCCTTTGAGGCAAGCGCAGATGAACGTGACACGCGCGGATTTACCTCGATGACTCGGTACTCACCATCTTTGAAGGCAAATTGTATATTGCAACCTCCTTCGATTTTCAACGCTCGAATGATCTTAATCGCTGCGCTTCGCAACATCTGGTGATCGAGATCGGACAGTGTTTGTGACGGGGTCACTACGATTGATTCGCCGGTGTGAATTCCCATTGGATCGACATTTTCCATGTTGCACACAGTTATGCAGGTATTGACACAATCCCTCATGACCTCATATTCAAACTCCTTCCAACCAAGGACGCTTTCTTCTACCAAAACTTGACCTATCCGCGATTTTTTTATGCCTCTTTCGATTATAGATTTCAAGTCAGCTTCAGTGGACGCAATCCCACTACCACTTCCACCAAGGGTGTATGCTGACCGTACTATCACCGGCAGTCCAAGTTCTTGTGCGAGCCATTTGTAATCATTTGAGTCGGTTACTGCGTAACTTTTGGGAACCCGTTCACCGATTCGCTCCATTGTTTGGCGAAATTTATCCCTATCCTCAGCGATATAAATTGTCTCAAGCGGGGTTCCAAGCAATTCAACGCCGAAATTTTCTAAGACACCCTTTTCAGCCAGCTCCGCCGTAATATTTAATCCTATCTGACCACCAAGTCCAGCAACAATTCCATCCGGACGCTCTTTGTTGATAATCTCAGCAATAATGTCTGGTTTTAATGGTTCTATGTAGACTGAATCCGCCATCGTCGGATCGGTCATAATAGTCGCGGGGTTTGAGTTTACAAGAGCTACCTTGATACCCTCTTCTCTGAGAGACGTGCAGGCCTGGCTTCCGCTGAAGTCGAATTCTGCAGCCTGTCCGATGACTATCGGGCCAGATCCGATCAACAATACCTTTTCAATGTCACTTCTTCTCGGCATAGCTATGTATTCATATAAGAAGCGATTCTCCGATTATCGCCTTTTCTAATCGTTCACTTCCTTTTGTGAGCGGTATCAACGATGCGGTCAAAAAACTCCTTTTCGAGATCGCGAGGTCCCGGAGACGCTTCAGGATGATACTGGACGCTCATAACGTTAAGGTACTCATCTTCTATTGCTTCAACTGTATTGTCATTGGCGTTTAACTGTGTAACTTTTATCTCACCCCCAGTGTCATACCTAACTGCGTAACCGTGATTTTGCGCTGTAATATGGACTACGTTTGTCTTAAGGTCCTTTACTGGCTGATTTGCTCCGCGATGGCCAAACTTTAATTTGTACGTGTCTCCGCCAAGAGCAAGCGCGATGATCTGGTGACCCAAGCAGATCCCAAAGATCGGAAGCTGACCTGCAAGTTCTTTTATGACTGTTATCCCGTTTTTCGCCGTGGCAGGGTCACCAGGACCGTTTGAAAGTAATAGGGCATCAGGCTCGTATTCCATTATTTTTCGAGTCGGTGTATCTGCAGGAACTACAACCAGGTCGACCTCTCTGCGCTGTAAGTTCCACAACATATTATTTTTAACCCCGAAATCCATGAGGACGACTCGCTTACCACTTCCACGTAACCGGTAAGGTTTCGGACAGGTTACTTCACTTACGAGATCTAGGTTCGCGATGTCAGGCGAACTGCGCGCTAATCCGACGGCCTTTGCAACATTAAAATCGGTGCCCGATACTCCATTGATAATACAAGCTCGCATAGCGCCCTGATCACGTATCATGATAGTAAGCATTCTAGTGTCGATATCCCATATACCAGGTATTCCCTCGTTCCTGAGGAATTCGTCAAGGCTATCCCCTTTAGTGGGGTGGTCACATAACTGCCTTATTACAAAGCCCTCCGCTTTGATGCCTCCAGACTGACACTCGTTGTAATCTACCCCGTAGTTTCCTACAAGTGGGTAAGTAAAAAGTAGTATCTGGCCGTTATATGACGGGTCAGTCAATGCTTCAACGTAGCCCGTATACGGAGTTGCAAATACGAGTTCGCCTGTGGTCGACTTCTTGGCCCCGAAGCCCTCACCTATTACAGCTGTTCCATTTTCAAATCCAAGAATTGCCGTCATATTGTGCATACCATTGCGAAACTCGTCTTATAGCGTTACTGAAGTCGGTGCGCTATTTTATAACCTACTATGGTAGTTACATGTAAGGTAAAATAACTTATCATGTGAGCAGGTAAGTGCCCCGCATATCCATTACATTACTCGACGTATGCTCTTACGGTTGCAGTGATGAGAATCAAAATGGTATATAACATTAATTTGATGCCGCCGTATACTAAATCCTGATATACCATCTATAATTACTGCATTAAATCGATAGTACTTACCTCTGTGAACGACCGGTTGCACCGAAGCAGAATCATGACAACAACGAAAATCGCATTAAAGCTCGCTTACATCGGAACTAAATACTCAGGCTTTCAGACTCAACCAGGACGCCTGACAATAGAAGGGACTCTAATTCAAGCACTAAAGAAGGTAGGGATAATAAATGATCAACAGATGGCCCGTTTTTCAGCCTCAGGCCGGACTGATAAGGGGGTACATGCGCTTGGCGCAGTCGTTGCATTTGAAACGGATACTCCAATGCTAGCTACAGCGAGAAATGTAAACAGTGAGCTTCCATCTGACATATGGACGTGGGGGCGCGCTCACGTTCCCTTATCCTTTGACGCGCGACGCGCTGCGGTAGGACGTTCCTATCGATATATATTGTACGATAGTGGGTATGATATACACGCGATGAGGGACGTATCTGAACGGCTTCAAGGGATTCACGATTTCAAGAACTTCACGCTCGAAAAAAACGGTTCTACAATACGCGAGATAAAATCGGTAGCGGTGCGCGTATTGGGGAGCTTTGTGATAATTGACGTAGCTGCAGACAGCTTCCTTTGGAATATGGTGAGGAGAATTGTAACTGGTTTTACGCTCGTTGGAAGCGGGAAAAGAGACGTGGCATGGGTGGAAGAAATGCTGAATCCAGACCAGCACGAAGAGGGTTTAATGGCAGCTCCACCCCACGGCTTAATTCTCACACAGGTAGACTATAATGACGTGAATTTTGTTGAAGATGAATACGCTAAAACGCGTGCAACGAAAATGCTTCAAAAAGAGATTCTTTATCACGGTGTAATGACGGAAGTGCTAAAAATGTTAAGATGAAAAAATGGGCCGCTTAAAATCGGACAGTTTTTGAAAGAGAATTCACAATTTGTCCGATACTCCTTCCCATTCAAAGCCCAGATAGGTTTTTCTGCTGATCTGCGCAGCTGAGGTCCAGAAACATCTGTACTTTTGTCGCTTTCAACTATGGCAGGATGCTCTTCTAATTTAAGCTTTCAATGTCGATCTGTTTTCTTCTTCAAACTCCTTGAGACTGTTGCCTGCCGTTTGCATCTCCTGAGCTTTTTCAAAGGCTTTCTGAACGTTTTTTGACTCTTTTTTTATGTCCATCAGATATGCGAGCTCATCGATTGTAAGGTTAAGCATTGCAGCAACGCTCGAAGGATCTTGCTGTACGAACTGTCGGAAGAGCGGTAACATGTCAGACCTCGCTCGTGAGATCGATAAATGGCTAATGTGGCCTATCTTTGCCGCAATGGAATCTCGCACAGCTCTTTTCGACCGTGTCTGGCCCAGCTTTGTCCATCGTGTGGGAGGAGAGTACTTGCCCGACACGTGCGCCTGTGCTCCCGATTCAACGTTGACCCCACAGGTCATAAGCTCAATGGCATACCGCCACAAGTTATAGCTCTGCCGCCTTCTGGTTCTCCCTAAGTACATATCGGCTCTACTGAGAACCCCGAAACCATTTGCAAGCTGTTCTCCTCGGTAAGCCCTTGGGAGATTTTCGTCAATCCAATGAATTATATCCTCTGGG
>Ga0209517_10007977_pt1 | contig 12511 bp, 8 predicted proteins | sample PeaSoiMetSII2010_FD_187695 | JGI IMG/M metagenome (GOLD analysis project Ga0209517, IMG submission 187695) | Peat soil microbial communities from Weissenstadt, Germany - SII-2010 (SPAdes) (version 2) | ecosystem: Environmental > Terrestrial > Soil > Wetlands > Peat | place: Germany: Weissenstadt...
GGGGCGAGCCGTAAACATCTTGCCGTTGAGCTGTTCCTGGAAAGCTCGGTGCTCGGAATCGTCGGGAGCGCGCTGGGCCTTTTTCTCGCTTATGTGACTTTGCCCGCGCTGATTGCACTCGCGCCGTCCGATCTCCCGCGCGCCGCCGACATCCGAATCGACGTCCGAGTTCTCTTGTTCGCGTGCGGCGTCGCGTTCCTCGCGAGCTTGCTCGCGTCTTTGCTCCCGATTCTCAAGTATGCGGGCGCGCGTCTAGGCACCGGCCTGCGCGAGAGCGGCCGCACCGTCAGCGAGAGCCGCGAGCGCCATCGTGCGCGAAACGCGCTCGTCGTCGGTCAGGTGGCGCTTGCCTTTGTGCTCTTGATCTGCTCCGGCCTGATGATCCGAACGTTTCGAGCCATGACTCGGGTCCAACCCGGATTTAGCGATCCCGCCTCCGTCCAGACATTCTCGATCTTGTTCCCCGATACCGAGGTCCCCGATCCCGAGAAGCTCGTTCGCTTACAGGGGGACATCCAGGATCGGATCGGAGCAATTCCCGGTGTCTCTTCCGTTGGCTTCGGATCGGTCCTTCCCATGATGCAGCTCGTGTGGCAAGACCCCGTGTTCGTGGAGGATCGTCCCTACCGTGCTGGCGAGATGATTCCACTGCGCCGTTTCAAGTCCATTTCTCCCGGTTATCTCTCGACTCTCGGGACGCCGCTTATCGCCGGGCGCGACTTCGGTTTGGCTGACATTAAGAACATGCTCCCGGCGGCCATTGTTTCCGAAAGCCTCGCTCGAGAAATCACTCCGGCCGCGAAAACGGATCCCGCCGCTGCGCTCGGAAAGAGAATTCGCGGCAGCGACACGGATGATTGGCGGGAAGTTGTCGGCGTCGTGGCCGACGTTTATCAGGATGGCGTGACCAAGGATCCGCCCCCCACAGTCTATTGGCCCATCAAAGCAGCCAATCTCGTCGGAACCAAGCTGATCGTTCGCCGTTGGGTCTATTACGTTATCCGCACTCCGCTCGCCGGGTCGGCAGCTCTCATGGATAATGTCCGCCGTGCCGTTTGGGCCTCGGATCCAAACCTGCCCATCTCAGACGTTCATCTTCTCGATTACTACTACCGTCACTCGATGGCCCGCACTTCATTCACGCTGCTGATGCTCGCCATCGCGGGCGGCATGGCGCTTCTGCTCGGCGTTGTGGGCCTTTACGGCGTCATCGCCTATTCCGTTTCGCAGCGAACACGCGAAATCGGCATCCGCATGGCCCTGGGCGCGCAACGGGACGACGTCACGCGGATGTTCGTGCGTCACGGATTGGCTTTGGTTGGCATCGGCGTAGTTTGCGGACTCGCCAGCGCGGCCGTCACCATGAGCCTGATGAGGTCACTGTTGTTCGGGGTCAAGCCGGGCGATCCCATGACTTATCTGGCGGTCTCCGCCGGCCTGATCGCTACCGCCGTTGTGGCCAGCTATATTCCCAGCCGCCGCGCCGCAAAGGTGGACCCCAGCGAAGCGCTGCGCGCCGAATAGCCCGGAGCAGCGTCGCTGCTAGTGTCTGTCCGGTTTTATTTCGGTCAAGCTTCGCTTCAGGAAAGCCACAAAAAGTCCAAAGGTTGCCGCGCGATTCACTTCGCCGGCTTGATATTCTGATTCACGCGGAAGAAGTTCCCCGGATCGTACCGCTTCTTGATCTTTGCCAACCGGTCGTAATTCTTCCCGTAGGTCGCCCGGATGCGATCCTCTCCCTCTTCCATCATAAAGTTGATGTACGCGCCGCCCGCGGAGAAAGGATGCAGCGCGTTCCAGTAGTCCTTTGCCCACTTCGAGATTTTTTCCTTGTTTGCCGGGTCGGGATCGACACCGACAATCACGGCCGCCCATTTCGCGTCGCGATAAGCCCATGGCGTGGCCGCATTTTTCACGCGGGCGGCTGCGCCGTCAATCGGATATAAATGCATCGTGGAAAACATCGTCGGCAATTCCGGGCCGTATTTCAGATGCACCGCGATGGACTCATCGCTGATCGTGCGCAGGAAATCAGCCTTCCAGTACCACTGCAGCCCGGTGGGGTAGAGAGCGTCGAACATGCTCTGCAGCGCCGGATGCGGAATCGGCCCGACAAAATCCAGCGCGGGAGTCTTGAATTTGCGGATCGGCTTGAATACTTTTTCCGCATTCTTGAGCGGGCCGGTGTAGCACCACACAATGCCGCACATCTTCTTATTGTGCAGGTGCTCCGGAAACGGAGGCCCCGGCGGCACAGTGAGAAATGCGAAGAAGCCATAGACGTCGATGGGGGCCTTGACGATGAAGCCGCGATACCAACGAAGAATCTCCTCCGCGTCTTTCATCTCCCAAAGCATCGGCCCCGCGTAATCGGTATACACGGGACTTCCTTTGAACAAGAAGGACGTGACGATTCCGAAGTTGCCGCCCCCACCGCGCACCGCCCAGAACAAGTCCGGATTTTCCTTCGCGCTCGCGGTGACCAAGCGCCCGTCGGCCAGCACCATGTCCACCGCCAGCAAATTGTCGATCGTCAGCCCGTACCGGCGCGACAAGTATCCGACTCCGCCGCCGAGCGTGAGTCCGCCAACGCCCGTAGTCGAAATAATGCCGGCTGGAACGGCCATCCCAAACGCGTGCGTCGCATGATCCACATCACGCCACAGCGAGCCCGCCCCCACTAAAACGGTCTTCTTCTTGGGGTCCACGCGGACGTAATTCATGGGGGATAAATCGATCACCAATCCGCCGTCGCAGATTCCGAGTCCGCCGGCGTTGTGTCCGCCGCCGCGCACAGCCACCAAAAGGTTCTGCTCGTGGCCGAATTTGACGGCGGCCATGACGTCGGCCACGTCCGCGCAGCGTGCTATCAAGCGTGGCCGGCGGTCAATCATGCCGTTATAAACCTTCCGGGCGGTCTCGTATGCCGGATCGCCCGGCTCGATCAGTCCTCCGCGCAACTTCGATTTAAGTTCAGCAATTGTCGCGTCGCTCATCATGGGCGCCCCTCCTCAGAAACATGAATTGTCGCTTATCGACCGGATCTTCTACAAAGAAACATGAAGCCACGCAAATATTCGCACGTCGTACGGAGAATGAATTTGCGGCAGACTACCGGATGACCCACGTGTTGTCAACCATGGGGGTGTTCTGGGCATTCACGCCGTTTCGTCCTGGCTTGGGGAAGTCCGAATCGCTCGGGTAATACTGCGAAATAAGATGGCTGCGAAAGTGTGAGTATCCAGCTAGGAGTTTTACCCTCCTTGCATTGCTTTTCTGTTGTGCCTATACTGTTTTTTCTTCGCGCTGCATCGAAATTAGAGACGCAGTACGTGCGCGAATCTTCACTCGACAGGATGGGTCCGAGCGTTCATGTCTTCGGCTGAGGCGTCCTCCAGTCAAACAGAGTTTTACCTGCGCAAGTTCCATTCCTTAACAGGCATCATGCCGATTGGTTTTTTCCTCCTGGAGCATTTTTGGACCAATAGCTCCGCGCTCGTCAGTCCCGGCAGATTCAATCAGGCCGCCGGCGACCTGGAATCCGCGCCGTGGCTGATCTTCGCCGAGATTTTCGGCATCTGGCTGCCGATCCTCTATCACGGCTTCTATGGCCTGTACGTGTGGTTCCGCGGCCAGAGCAACGCTTCGCAATACGTCTGGGTGGGAAGCTGGATGTTTGTGGTGCAGCGTTACACCGGACTGATCGCGTTTATTTTTATCGGTTGGCACGTGTACACCGAGCGATTTCTGCCACACGGCAATTCCACGTTCGCCGGGGTGCAGCAGAGCCTGACGCACCCGCTTTATTTCTGGATTTACGTCGTGGGAGTCACGGCGGCGTCGGTGCACCTGGGCTCGGGCGTTTGGAATTTCCTGTGCAAGTGGGGAGTGGCCGCAACGGCGCGTTCGCAGCGCGCTGCGGGCTATCTCGGAATCGGTGTCGCGTTGGTCTTCACGATCGTCGGCCTGGCAGTCGCCGTAAGTTTTCGTTACGACTGGCATCCGTTCCAATTCTACCGGCCATGAAAAATCCTCGAGTCGTCATTGTGGGCGGTGGGCTAGCGGGCTTGATGGCCGCGATACGCGCTGCGGAAATGGGCGTGGCGGTGGATCTGTTTTCGATCGTTCCGGTGAAGCGTTCGCATTCCGTTTGCGCGCAGGGTGGAATCAACGCCGCGAAAAACACCAAGGGTGAAGGCGATTCCCCCGCGATCCATTTTGACGACACGATTTACGGCGGCGATTTCCTCGCCAACCAGCCTCCCGTCAAGGCCATGTGCGATTACGCGCCGCACCTGATCGATCTGCTCGATCGCATGGGCGTGATGTTCAATCGCACGGGAGAAGGTTTGCTCGACTACCGGCGTTTCGGCGGCACGCTCTATCACCGGACGGCGTTTGCCGGCGCTACGACCGGGCAGCAAATTCTCTACGCGCTGGATGAACAAGTCCGCCGCTTCGAGGCGGACGGCAAAGTAAAGAAATACGAAGGTTGGACGTTTCTCTCGGCGGTGCTCGACGAAGCGCGTGTGTGCCGCGGCATCTGCGCCATGGATTTGAAGTCCATGGAGGTGCGCGCCTTTCCTGCCGATGCGGCAATTTTCTGCACCGGTGGAATCGGCGCCATTTTCGGCCGCTCGACGAATTCCGTCGTCTGCACCGGCTCGGCGCAATCCGCTCTCTTTCAACAGGGTGTGGACTACGCCAACGGAGAATTTATTCAGGTTCATCCCACCGCGATTCCCGGCGAAGACAAACTCCGCCTCATGAGCGAATCCGCGCGCGGCGAGGGCGGCCGCGTCTGGGTGCCGAGGAATCCGGCCGATGCGCGGGCGCCGCTCGATATTCCTTCGAGCGAGCGTTTCTATTTTCTGGAAGAGTGGTACCCGAAGTACGGCAACCTCGTGCCGCGCGACGTCGCGACGCGCGCCATCCACAAAGTCGTCTTTGAGCTGAAGCAGGGAATCAGCGGCGAACAAGCCGTCTATCTCGATCTGACGCACATTCCGAAGGAAGTTCTCGATCGCAAACTCGAGGGCATTCTCGAAATCTATGAGAGATTCCTCGGCGTGGACCCGCGCGTCCAGCCAATGAAGGTTTTCCCCGGCATGCACTACACCATGGGCGGCATCTGGGTGGACAATCAAAATCAGGCCACGAACGTCGCGGGAATCTACGCTGCGGGCGAATGCGAGTACCAGTATCACGGCGCGAATCGCCTCGGGGCCAATTCGCTCCTCTCCTGCATCTGGGGCGGTCGCGTCGCGGGGCAGGCCGCCGTAAAATACGCGCAGGGTTTGCAGGACGGCTCGGACGCGACGCCTTCCTCGGTGCCGGAAGCGGAAGTGAAGCGCCAGCAGGAGCGCAACGCGCAGCTCCTGCGCCAGGACGGAACGGAAAACCTTCTCGCGATATGGAAGGAACTTGGCAACTGGATGACGGAGCACGTCACGGTCGTGCGCTATAACAAGAATCTGGAGCGCACCGAGACGAAGGTTCAGGAATTGCAGGATCGTTTTAAGAAAGTGAATTTGTCGGACCGGACGCAATGGTCCAATCAAACCTTGAATTTCGCGCGCGAATTGGAAAACATGTTGTTGCTGGCGCGGGTCATCACGCTCGGCGCGCTGGCGCGCAATGAATCGCGCGGCGCGCACTACAAGCCGGATTTCCCCGAGCGCGACGATCCGAATTGGCTCAAGACCACGCGCGCTTCCTGGCGCGACGGCAAGATCGAATTGAACTATGAGCCGGTGGACGTCGGCCTGATTCCGTTGCGCAAGCGAAGCTACACGGCAACCAAGTAGCCCGAGGACAAATGGCGGAGAAAAAATCCATCATCGTTCGCGTCAAGCGGCAGGCAGCGCCGAAAGAGAAGCCGCTCTGGGAAGAGTTTGAGCTGGCGTGGCGGCCGCACATGAACGTGATCATCTGCCTGCGCGACATCGCCGAAAATCCGGTGACGTGCGACGGCAAGCGGACCACTCCCATCAGCTACGATTCCAATTGCCTCGAAGAGGTGTGCGGCTCCTGCGCGATGGTAATCAACGGCCGCGCGCGCATGGCGTGTTCGGCGCTCGTGGATAGTTTCGAGCAACCGCTGCGCCTCGAGCCGATGAGCAAGTTTCCCGTCGTGCGCGATCTCGCGGTGGACCGCTCGATCATTTTCGAGAATCTCAAGCGCGTGAAGGCTTGGATCCCCATCGACGGCACGTACGATATCGGCGAAGGCCCGCGCATGTCGCCCGACGAGCAGGAGAGAGCCTACCCGCTCTCGCGCTGCATCACCTGCGGCAATTGCCTGGAAGTCTGCCCGCAGGTGAACGAGCGCAGCGACTTTATCGGGGCCGCGATTATCAGCCAGGTGCGGTTCTTCAACATGCACCCCACGGGCAAGATGCACGCGCGCGAACGGCTCGAAGCGGTGATGGGGCCCGGCGGCGTCGCCGATTGCGCGAATGCGCAAAACTGCGTGAAGACCTGTCCGAAGGGAATTCCTCTCACCGAGTCCATCGCCGAAGTGAATCGCCAGGCGATTCGCCGCGCCGTCACCGGCCTGCTGTTCGGATAAGGCGATGTGGTCCTTCCCGCTGCTCGCACTGGCTGGAGTCGGCGGCACGCCTGCTACCGCCGCCGATCCCACCGACTCGATTGCGGTCCGCGCTCGCGAGCTCCATTCCCGTTGCCTCGTCGTAGATACGCACGTGGACGTCGCCCAGCGCCTGCTCTTCGAGAAGTTCGACATGGCGCGCCGCGATTCCGAAGGCAGCGTGGATATCCCCCGGCTGCGGGAAGGTGGCGTCGGCGCGCTGTTCTGCGCTGCGTGGGTTCCGGCGAACGTAACCGGGGCGCTGGCCGTGAAGCGCGCGCTCGATCTGCTCGACGCCTTGCGGGAGCAGGGGCGATCTCATCCGGCCGATCTTGTGCTCGCGCGTACGGCGGAAGAGATTCGCGCCGCGCACCGCGCCGACAAAATCGCCATCGTGCTTTGCGTCGAGGGCGGGCACATGATGGACAACGACCTCGCCATCCTGCGCACCTTCGCCGCGCTGGGCGTCCGCTACATGACCCTGACGCACTTCGCGGATATTGACTGGGCGGGTTCCTCCGGGGGGCTGGTGAGCGCGGGCGGGAACAAGGGCTTGACCGATTTCGGCCGCGAAGTGGTGCGCGAGATGAATCGTCTCGGAATGGTGGTGGATGTTTCGCATGTCTCCGATCAAACATTTGCAGACGTGCTGGAGACCAGCCGTGCCCCCGTGATGGCTTCGCATTCGTGTTGCCGCGCGATCTGCCCCGCCATGCGCAACCTCACCGACGATATGATTCGCGCCCTAGCGAAGCGCGGCGGGTTGCAGCAGATCGTGTTCCACATTGGATTTCTGAGCGCGGAGTACCATGCGGCGATGCGCGCCGCGCTCGCGGAATTCGAGGCGCGCAGCCGCGCCCGCAACGAAGCGTTTGTGGAGAATGAGGCGCGGACGCTCCGGGAAGACGAGCGTTTGAGCGCGGAGATGATGCGCGAGGGGAAGTTGCCCCGCGTGAGTTGGGAGAAAATCGTCGAGCACGTGGACCACGCGGTGCAGCTCGCCGACGCGGAACATGTGGGCTTGGGATCGGATTTCGACGGCGCGTTCATGCCGGAGGGGATGCGCGACGCCTCGATGTTTCCGCGAATTACGGAAGCGCTCCTGCGCAGAGGATACTCGGACGACGACATTCGGAGGATTTTGGGGGAAAATGTGCTGCGCGTTTTGGCGGACGCCGAAGGCGTGGCGCGGGAGATCGCGGCCGGCGCGAGCGCGTGAGCTCAGAATCGCGCCGCGAACCGCATTGGCAAAGGAGAATCCATGAAGAAGATCGCAAGCATCGGTTTTGTTCTCGCACTTTCCGTTTCCTGCGCGCTCCTTTTGGCGCAGACACCGGGTACGCCGCAGCACCCGACGCACGCTCCGGCAACGCATGCGGCTCCGGCTCCGGCGTTCGATCGCGCGCTGCTCACGCCGTCGCTGCTGACGCGCAAGGCGCCGGACACGTATGAAGTCAAGTTCGTCACGACGAAGGGCGCGTTCGTCGTTACCGTCACGCGGGCGTGGGCGCCCAACGGCGCGGATCGCTTCTACAATTTGGTGCGGCACCACTACTACGACAACGCCAGCTTCTTCCGCGCCATCCAGGGATTCATGGTGCAGTTCGGATTGAGCGCGTATCCGGAGGTAAATCGAGTGTGGGAAGACGCGAACATTGCCGACGATCCGGTCAAGCAATCGAATGTCGCGGGCTACATCACCTACGCGCAAACATCCGCACCGAATTCGCGAAGCACACAAGTGTTTATCAATCTCGCCGACAATTCCCGGCTGGACTCGGAGCGGTTCGCGCCGTTCGGTCAAGTGACCGAGGGAATGGACGTTGTGAACCAGCTTTACACCGGCTACGGTGAAGGCGCGCCGGACGGGAACGGGCCGACTCAGGACGCTGTTGCGAGCAAGGGCCGCGCCTACCTCGACAAGAATTATCCGAAATTAGACAGCATCAAGACGGCGACACTTGTGCTGCCCGCGGCGGCTCCCAAACCTGCGCCGAAGCCTACGGCGAAAGCGACTCCGAAGCCCGCCCCACCACCACCGGGCACGGCTGTGGATTAGAAGGTCCGGGGTATTCGCGAAACGGCGCGCGCGAAGTGGCGAGCTAGTGCGTTAGCCGACGCCGAGAACTCCGACGAGTTCGCGCACGGAGGCGGCGGATTTCTGAAGGGCGGCGTTTTCTTCGGGCGTGAGTTTGATTTCGATGATCTGCTCGACGCCGCGCGCGCCGAGTTTCACAGGAACGCCGACATACAGACCCTTGATGCCATACTCGCCTTCGAGATAGGCGGCGCAGGGCAGGATTTTCTTTTTGTCCTTCAGAATCGCTTCCACCATTTCCACCACTGCGGCCGACGGGGCGTAGTAGGCCGAGCCGGTCTTCAGCAAATTGACGATTTCGGCGCCGCCTTTGCGCGTGCGGTCCACGATGGCGTCAATTCTTTCCTTCGGCAGAAGATCGGGGAGGGGAATTCCGGCCACGGTCGAGTAGCGCGGCAGCGGCACCATGTCGTCGCCGTGGCCGCCGAGAACGAATGAGTTCACGTTCTCGACGCTCACATTCAGTTCCTGCGCCACGAACGAACTCATGCGCGCGGAATCGAGAACGCCCGCCATCCCCATGACGCGGTTCTTCGAGAAGCCGGAGATTTTGTAGGCGGCCTGCACCATGGCGTCGAGCGGATTGGTCACCATGATGAGAATCGCGCTCGGCGAATATTTCACCACTTGTTCGACGACGCCCTTGATGACGTCGTAATTGGCTTTGAGCAAGTCATCGCGGCTCATGCCGGGCTTGCGCGGGAAGCCGGCGGTGATGACGACGACGTCGCTATTGGCCGATTCGCGATAATCGCCGGACGCGGTGGAGATACCCACGGCGCGCGAATCCGAGCCCGTGATGGGCGTGGACTCCATCATGTCGAGGGCCTTGCCTGCGGGCGGGCCGTCGAGAATGTCGGTTAGGACGACGTCGGCGAGTTCGAGATCGACGATGCGCTGCGCGGTGGTGGAACCGACGAATCCGCCGCCTACTACTGTGACTTTCTTTCGCATGCGATTGCTCCTCGTTTTCCAAGATCGGGAGATGCCGCCCTAAAGGGCGGCGCTACATTCACGCCGCGCCTCGCGCTTCAATCTTTGTGGCGGCTACCCTGCGGCGGCCTTGTGTTGCATGTTTTCGATGATGGCGGAGGCGAACTCTGAGGTGCGGAGTTTGGTTGCACCGTCCATCATGCGTTCCAAATCATATGTTACTCGCTTCTGCAAGATCGTGCGCGCGATGCCGTCTTCGATCAGGCGAGCGGCTTCGCTCCAGCCCAGGTAATCGAACATCATCGCGCCCGAGAGCATAACCGAGCCGGGGTTGATGACGTCTTTATCGGCATACTTGGGCGCTGTACCGTGCGTGGCTTCAAAGACGCCGAAGCCGTCGCCGATGTTTGCGCCGGGGGCGATGCCGAGACCGCCGACCTGCGCAGCACAGGCATCGGAAAGGTAGTCGCCATTGAGATTCGGCGTGGCGAAAACCTGATATTCATCGGCGCGCGTGAGGACTTGCTGGAAGACGGAATCGGCGATGCGATCGTTGATCATGATTTTTTGTTTCCAGCGTCCCTGGCCGTGCGTGGCGTAAATGGAATCGTGGACCTCTTTAATCTCGGCATAAAGCTTCTGCTTGAAGGCGTCGGTGGCTTGCTCGATGCCGGGCTCGATGGCGGCGGCGTTTTGCTCGACGGTGAGGGCTGGATTGCGATCTTTATTGTCCACCATCCAGCTCTCGCGCTCGGTGATGATCTCCGCGCGGAATTCCTCTTTGGCGAGTTCGTAGCCCCAGTCGCGGAATGCGCCTTCCGTGAATTTCTGGATATTGCCCTTGTGAACCAGCGTGACGATGCGGCGCTGGTTCTCGATGGCGTGGCGAATCGCGCGGCGCACCAGTCGCTTCGTACCGAACGGCGACATCGGCTTGATGCCGATGCCGGAATCCTCGCGGATCTTTTTCGGACCGCCGCCGAGCATTTCCTTGTTCAGGAAGTCGATGAGCTTCTTCACTTCGGGCGTCCCGGATTTCCATTCGATTCCGGCGTAAACGTCTTCGGTATTCTCGCGGAAGATGACGACGTTCATTTTCTCGGGATTGCGCACGGGCGAAGGCACGCCGGTGAAATAGCGGACCGGCCGGACGCACGCGTAGAGATCGAGAAGCTGACGCAACGCGACGTTTAGCGAGCGGATGCCGCCGCCGACCGGCGTGGTGAGCGGACCTTTTATGGCGACGCGGAAGTCGCGGATGGCGTCTACGGTGTCCTGGGGCAGCCATTCTTTGAATGTGTTGAAGGCTTTCTCGCCGGCGAATACCTCGAACCAGGCGATTTTGCGTTTGCCGCCGTAGGCAACCGCAACTGCGGCATCGAAGACGCGCTCAGAGGCTTTCCAGATGTCACGGCCGGTGCCGTCGCCCTCGATGAAAGGGAGGATGGGGCGATCGGGGACGCGCATTGTCCCGCCGGAATACTCGATGGCTTCACAATCGGCGGGCACGGGCTTGCCGTTGTACGAGGGCTTCATGGGTACCAACTCCTCTTACGCGGGATGAAAGAGCGTGCTCGAACTAACGACAATAACACAGTCCCGGCGAGCGTTGCATCGGGGCAAATGCGGGGAGCTGGTGAGGGCAGCGGAGGAGAGGACAGGCAAGAATGCTTGTCCCGCTAGGTTGCGGAGATTGAAGTTAGGATTCGGCGGCGCGGACGACGATGTGGTCGTAGAGGCTGCGGACGTGGCGGCGGGTGGTCTCGACGGCGGCTTCGATGCCTTCGGGAAGGGGGAATTGCCACTGTTCGAGGAGCCGCTGGACGCGATTGGCCATGCCGGATTCGGGGAGATGATTCGCGGCGCGGCCGGTGACCAGGCGCAGGGCGTGGTCAATGCAGCGGTAGAGCATGGCGCCAGCGCGCAGGGTTTGGGCTTCCGTGGAGCCAAGTCCCGAAATTTTCGGGCCCAAGGATTCGAGCAACGCAATTTGCCGTAAGACGTGACCGCGGCGTTCGGAGAGCACGGCCTCGGTGAGCTGTTCATTGGGCAGAACGCGCGTGAGGAACAGAAACGCGAGCACGTACTCGATGTCGAAGAAGCCGCCAGCCATTTTTTTGAACTCTCCCTTTTGACCGAGAGGACGATCGGGATCGCTACTTTCGCGTTCGAGGCGCTGACGGGTGCGGGCAAGATCGCGCGCAAGCGATTTGGGTTCGGAAAAGCGGCGGACGATGCACTCGTGGACCTTTCGCAACGCTTCCATGCCGAGGTAGTGATTACCAGCGACGGGGCGGGCCTTAAGAAACGTGGCGGCCTCCCAGGCCTGCGCTTCGGATTGAAAATATTCCTTGAGATAAACAACGGTTTGCAGCGTTTCGCCTTCGGCGCCGCGCGGGCGAAGGCGTGTATCGACGGGAAAGAGGAGACCTTCGCGCGTCTGGCTGCTGGCGATATGAATGAAGCGCTCGGCGAGAAGCCGCCAGCGCTCGCGTTCTTCGACGGAGAGGCCCTCATCCACCAGGAAGATCAGATCCACGTCGGAGCCGATATCCATTTCGCCGGTGCCGAGCCGGCCGAGGGCGAGAACGGAAAACGGAGCGCTTTCGAGATCCAAAGTGTTTTGATTCATCAGTGAAGCGAGATCGAGGCCGCGCTGAATCGCTTCCTCCGCGAGTTGCGTTAGCGCGCGGAAATTATCGAAGGGCTGGCCCGTGCCGAGCAGAGCGCGAACAAGCGTGGCGAGCACGCCGCGTCGATAAGCTACGCGAAGTGCGGACATGGCCTCGTCGGCCTCCGACGCGGTGAGCGGCTGGCCGGATTCGAGATGTGGAAGCGCGCCACGAAAGCCGGCGAGCCCAGGATCGGCGACGGCGGAGACTTCTTCCGGA
>Ga0209517_10007978_pt1 | contig 12509 bp, 12 predicted proteins | sample PeaSoiMetSII2010_FD_187695 | JGI IMG/M metagenome (GOLD analysis project Ga0209517, IMG submission 187695) | Peat soil microbial communities from Weissenstadt, Germany - SII-2010 (SPAdes) (version 2) | ecosystem: Environmental > Terrestrial > Soil > Wetlands > Peat | place: Germany...
CGCCAGGTTAGCCGAAGCAAAACTGGCGTCTCTCAACCAGGCAGCAGTTGACGCTGCGGGGAGCCTCGAGGCGGAGATGGCGAAGCTTCGGGAAGAAGTCGGCAATTCGGGGCGGGCGATAGCGGAGAGCAAGCGCGAACTCGCCAGCTTGGCCAAAGCAAAAACAGCGTTGCCCAATCAAGTTGCATCGAACGCTGTCGCGAATGTCGAGGCCGAGCAAAGACGGTTTCGCGGCCCGTACGAAATCTCACGAAAGGGGCTGGGGGACGTCTCCACGCGACGTTCGGCAAACCAGCCCCTTACTGCCGATGATCCCGGGAATCCCTCAAAGCGACGAGGTGTGGTGGCCATGCTGTCGTTGGCGGCAGGGTTGTTTCTGGTAGTGACTGTTCCTCCGCTGAGCGTGTATCTTTCAACTCCTCCTCCGGTCCAAATGCACTTGCAATCTGAGATGCCGCCTGATTACGCCGATCAAAGCCCATACTGGAGCGCCAAGCGTCGCGCCAAGGAGGCGGAAACGGCAGAGGCCTATTGGCGGGCAGCGGCATCCAGCTTGCAGATGAGATACACGTTTGGCACCGTACTGCCGCCCGACCCTCTGCCCGAGTTTCAGGTCGATGTTCAATACGCCCCTACTGGGGGTGAGAGGGCCGTTACTGATACGAGAGCCCGCTACTGGGAAAAACTCCGCGCATACTGGGGGCAGCGCCGGTTCTGGGTAGCAAGCCAACCCGTAAGCGAGACGAGGACGGACCGCCTGCGGCGCGCTTGGGAACAGATCGCGGCCAAATTCGAGTGAAAGAGTACCGCCGGCTCTTCTGCCGAAGATGACGGGAACCTGATCGGGTTGCCACTCGGCATGCTGCAAACCGACGAGAGTCGGACACCTTCCCTCGCCAAAACCGCTGCACTTGCCGGACTCCTCCCTGCGATCACTAACCGTTTTTCGACAGACTCCCTCAACAAAGGGCCGCCACTGTCGCGTTCCTATGGGCACAGGGTTGACCGGCGATAGCCGCAAGAGCATGGTCGGGGCGCGCGGATTCGAACCGCGGACCTCTTGCGCCCAAGGCTAGACCTGTACGTCTATCTCGTTGATTTTGCGGCACGCTTGGCAACGTACAAGGACCAAAAAGCACGGCAAAAACGCTCAAGTGGTACCGATTTGGTACTCGTTTGTTTCCGTTTCCGCACAAGAGTTCTCCGGTCGTAGCGTGCTCTGCGATCTGCGGTTCTATGGATTCGCCGGTCTCGCTACGTCATTTGGATGTACCGGACGGATTCCCGGATATCGTGTGAAGTCAGGGCCATTAAAGGTAAGCAGGCTGCTGATCCCGTAGACATTCATGGCAGCAACGATGCGTGCGTCATGGACCCGAACGCCGGAAACGGAGTGGGCGACGACAAGGCGACGCCATTCGGGGTAGATCGCCGGAATGTCGGGGAGAAGCGTCATAATAGCTTCGAGTCGCGAAGCTTCGCGGTCGGCCTCGCCAGGAGTAAGGCCCAATCCATTTCGGTCCACCGGTCGCGTGCATACATTCCAGAACTCGATGATGTTTTGTGGCGTTATGCATACGCGATCGCCTGAGGAAAGAAGGGTCGTCAAGGCCATCAACGCGCTCGGGTGCATGGGGTGAGTTTGGTGGATGCTGCGAAGCAAGACGTTGGTGTCGGCGAGGCAATCCATGAATCGCTATTCGTTATCCGTCTGGTAGAAGGCTTCCCGGCTGATTGCGTCATCGGGAAGAGGTGTAGTGCGGCGATAGGGAAAGCTCTTGGCCCAGTCCTGAAAGGCCTGTGCCCTCTCCTCAGGGGTCATGCCAGATTCCAGGGGCTGGCGGGGCACATGCTCTTCCAGAATCCGCACGACGTATTGACTCAGGGGGAGGCCGTTTAGCTGCGCCTGTGCCTTTAGCTCAGCCTCGATCTCGGGTTTAAGCTGGATTTGAATGGCCATCTCTCTACTCCCGCTTTGGACTCCTGTCGAAGCGCATTAGACTCGAAGGTTATTATACCCCGACTGCAGTTAGATGCGCGAATGGGGCTTGCTTCCGTGGTTTGATGGTTCCAGTCACCAGACGAAGCATGGCGGCTGCCAACTATTTTTCACGGGTCGACAAATGTGAGTACCATTTCTGGGGGTGGACTGAAGCACGGCGCTTGCCAAGTATTTTTCGCGGGTCGACAGATGTGAGAACCAACCGCTGGATAGAAACAAAGGGACGGATGCCAACTTGCCGTCGTAGTGAAGGGAGGGCGGCTGGCCAACCGGAGGCTGGCCAGCCGCCGTTTTTTTGCGGGACTCACTATCCGGGGCAGCCTGCGCGGAGGATTTGGTCGGCGGCGCGGAAGATTCGTTGGGCTGATCGCTCGGTGAAAGTCTGGCCTTGGCCCCATGATTGGATGTAACCACGGCTGTACTCGGCTCCGGGCAGGCCAAGGGACTCACAGCACAGCAAAGAAACGGCCTCGGCTTCCATCTCCCGGACATCCCGTGGTGTGCGCTCGGTGTCCGCAAGGTCGCCTTCGTCCGTGTGGCCAAGCATGACGTGGCCGATTTCATGGAACAGGGTCTTCACCGGGAGAGCGGCAATCGGGCTGACCGCGATCCTCCGGCCACGCTTGGCGTAGCCTTGGGTATTGCCGTCCAGGTCCTCGAACGGTAGACGCTGGATGTCCAGCGCGGCAAGGGCTGCCTCTACGTTCCATTCCGGGATGACGGGGGTTTTGTATTCCGCCCCTTCGGTCTGCGACAGAACGAACCAATGGGCTTTGTGGGTGAAATGGGTGAAAGAGAATTCCTCTTCTTGGTCGGTCCCGTCATCTTTCTTGACCGTCTTTGTGCGCTTGCAAGTCAGAGGGATACATAGAGTCAGCGCCTTCTCACCCTTCTTCACATATCGGCCAAGCTCTTTCCACTTGGGGAAAGTGGCAAGCGGACCCGGCTGGATTCCGCGCGCGAAGCATTGGAACAGAGCCAAGAGTTGATTTCCGAGTGAGTAGTTGTGAAACCGGCTATATGCTTCGTGAATGAAGCCGGGCTTTCTCACAGCCTCATCCAAGAGCGCTGCCCACGAAACCATGGGCTTTCTCTCTGCGCCGGTTGGCGCATCCCCTGTGCGAACCTGCAACGAACCCTCACCATTAAATTGACCTCGATTGTTCTGTTGAATTTGCTCGTTCATTTGTTTTTTCTCCTTTTCTGCGCCCGTTTTCTCGCGGGGCACAAAAGGGCGAGTGGGGCCTGCTCGCCAGTGCCAAGGGCTGCCTTTTTGCGGGGGGAGCCAAGAAACTTCGCCCTTCGTTTTGTTTCTTGGGGGGACCGCAAACCCGGAGGGTGTCCGTCAGCGGACGGACAAAGCAGAAGCCCGCCGTGCCGCCAGCGCGCAGGCATCTTTCCCATCTCGCCGTGCCCGCGAGAAAACGGTGCCAGAAAAGGACAATCGGATGATTGGGCGTTGGGTAACGCGTAACGTCTGAACCCTCCCACGTGGTACTCGACAGCCGACCCTTCGGTGTACACTCACAGTTCATGGAGTTTGCAGAATAGGAGGCCCGGCTCGGAGGCCAAGCTTCGAGCTGCGCGAGAGGTAGGGGAAGGCGCAGACGCTTCCTTATGACCACTCGCAACTCGTGGGCTCGGCAGAAGGGATGGCATGCTGTCAAAGCGGACAACTCTGTCGGTGAGCCAGTTGCTCGGTGCGGTGGACCTAGATTTTGTTCGTTTGCTTCTGCTGAAGCACGGATTTCCAGCCAGAGACAAATACCACGCCCAGGAACTGCTAAAGCAAGGGTTGCAGGGACCGCACGACAAACTGCAGGGTCTCCTGGATGAAATTGTTCGGACGCACGCCGACCTGAGAAGCAACCGCTGGGGTAACGCGCAGCATTTTGATGAGAGGTGGGAAGACTTGGTCCGGTGTCTCAACTTGCAGGGCTATCGATTGGAGGATGGAATTCTAATCCCCGTCGATCCGACTATAGAAGGCACAGTACAAATTGAGGATGACCTCGTCTCCGAGCTTACCCGTTCACATTTAAATGAACGCCAGGACGTAATTCGTGCGCTTGAAGAATCCGCGAATGACTTCCGGCGAATTCCTCCCGATCATAATGGGTGTCTCACAAACGCGAGAGTGGCGCTGCAGACCTTGGCGACTGGTATCGCGAAGGCCCGCCTGACGCGGCATCCCGGCAAATTCGATGAGGAGAATTGGGGCGAGGTTATGGGTTACCTTCGTGCCTCCGGTCTTCTGGGGAAGCGGGTAGAGGAAGGAATCTGCGGTGTGTTTAGCTTTCTCAGCGAAGGCGCCCATAAGCCCCTGGGAGTAAGCGAGGAGGAGATGGCGCGTTTGGGCAGAAGCCTTGCGGCCTCCATGTGCTACTTTCTGATCAAGCTGCACAATTCCGGGGCTTAAGCTGGGTCGTGCCAGTACGGCGGTGGCTGGCATCGCGCGCTGGCGCTGAGCAAGCTGAGCGGGCAGCCAATTTCGCCGCGTGTGTCGCCTTCGCGGGAGACCTAAGACGATCCATTGAAGCCTACTTCAGCATGGGCTCACCGGTCGCAGAGCTGGCAGCGAAGAACGCCAGAGAGTCCGGCAAGGACCCGGACGGCAACGTCACACCACTGTCCCCTTTTGAGGTGGACACTGTGGAGAGTTGCACTATCCTGTGTGGGGAGCGGTCAGAGTAGCACGGATTTGCCGCCGGAGATGAGAAGGCCGCGCCGCGCTCACGCGGTACCCGAAGATCTTTGAGTTAAGGTCAGGGCTTTGGGAGTTCGATTTCGTAGTGAGTGCCAGGATCGAACAGTAACAGTTCAGGAATTGAATCCTTCACAAATGATTTCAACTTGTCTGCGTTGCATCGTGGGCATGCGTAGGGGCCTTTGATATTTATGGCCACGGCCCGATGAGCAGGCACAAACACCGGCGTCTCTAGCCTCCAAAAGGAAGTTCCACGGCCCGGGTCACGCCTGAGCAACGTCGGCTGCAAAACCTTCCCGTCACGTTCCATAATTTCTACACGTGACTGTTCACCTATCCGGTAGTCGTAATCGGTCGTGTTTTCTAGCTCATATGTGAGAAGAACGTCTCCATGTGCCTCCTCACAGGCGTTTCGCGCTGACTCCGATTTAAGAAAAAAACAGTCAACATCGTCTGTGCTGGCCTCCGTGTACCTTGCGCGGATGGCCCGCGCATCCCAAGGCCTGGGGCGCGAGCTGTACCAGAACACGCTTCCGACTATGGCGGCGAGAATCAGGGCGAAACCAGCACCGGCTGAAGCGCTGGCGATCACGAGGCTTTTCCACCGGGGTGCGGGCCGTGCGTCCGATGTCGGCAATGTCATGGGAACCTCCGATTAGCGGATGCGCTGCATTGTATCGCGACCGGGACTGCGCTACCATCTCACAATCGCTGTTTGGTGGTTCCACGGGGAGGAAAGCCATGAGTAGACGAACGGCGGTAATACTGCTGTTGCCGGGTGGGCTTGCTCTGGTGACCCTCGCACAAGCGCAGGATTCTTCGCCGCCCCGACCGTCCATGGTTATATGGTCAGGACTTGGCGTCAAAGTGAACTGAGTGTCCGACCTTGAGCAGATCAACGTTTCTCGGCACTGAAGTCCCTTGAGGGACGCCGATATGCTTGTCAAACGCAAGACAACACATGCTGTATGCCCTACCTGCGGTTTTCGCGTGGAGACTCGACATCACTCGCCCGTACACTGTGACAAGTATCGCCGGGTTGCCGAGATGAGGGGAAGTGGGATGAATGATGCTCAGGTGGGGCGGGAACTCTCGCTCTCAAGAGAGCGCGTTAGGCAAATACTGTTGAAGGCTGGGCCAGAGAAGAAAATCGAGATACTTGGCAAGATCGTTGTGGCCGAAGCTCGGAAATTGGGCAGTGACATAAGATTGCGACAGGTAATGGACATCCTAAAGAAGCCGGTTAAATCATCCAAATAACTTGCGAGGAACGGAATCGACAGTTTTGGATTGCTCGTCCGTGGAGGATGCAACCGCCTCCCTGAGTAGTTTATTCGGGATCCCGCGCGACAAACTCAGGGCCATGATCGGGCAATGCCAGGTTAATTGGGACCACCCATGCGTCGCGCCTGAGGATCAGGTCGTCCGGTATCTAGGGTATCTGGACGCTCATGATTTGCCTCGACCCACTGCGATCCGGTGGTTCCACGCGACGCGTGCGCCTGCTGGCACGAGGTTCGAGGAGGGGCTGCTTCCGACTGTCGCGGCGCTTCCAAAGCTGTGGGGATACCTTGGTGCGGTTGCTCTCAATGCTGGCTGGACAACGGAGGCAGGGTGGGCGGAATATCAGGGGGAGTTTGAAACTTCGGATCGACGTTTCGCACAGCAATTCCGCCAGAAGCTGATGTCTCCGGGATGGGAAGGGCCGTTTGCGTTCTTGGTAAGGGACGCGGCATTGCTCGAGCAGGATGTCCACAAGAACTTCACAAGAATTCCTGAAGCGTTGGAGGACATTTGCGCGGACTTTGAACAGAAATACAAGCACCCGCTCCGGCAAGCGTATGAAGCGACTACCAAGCCGTGTCTGGTCATCTTTACTCGGCCGGGGGATTGGTACGGCGCCGTGAGGGCCGCGTTGAATTTCGTGCACAGGTCAGTTGTTGGGCTTGAGCAAACCCTTGAATGTAATGCCAATTTCAACGGGGAGGGTCATGCGGTACCCCTGTCGTGGATCAATCACGTCGAATGGCTGTATTGAGCACCCCACCTAACATGCCGCCACAGTTTGTGGCAAGCTCCCCCTTCTTGGAGTAGCGTGGTGGCGATGGTCGGAGGCCGGGTAACAATCGAGCTGGTGTAGAGGGGGCGGGTAGCGGGCGGACCGGGTCAGAATCATCTCAGCCCGTTGTGTTTAATTCCCTCGCCGATTAAGCTGTGCAGTTCTTCGCCCCGGCTGGGCTGAACAGCGAAAAATCAAAAAATCACACCCTCGGTGGCCCTGTTAACTTATTCCCTTATCGAAAGCTGAACTTAACCTCTTCGGTTTCGACCTTGGCGGACTGTTTGATCGTCCCGTCTTTGCTATACTTCGGCTTTCCTCTGGTGACCGGTATCAGTATATGGATATTGTGACCATTGATCTTTGCAGCGTAGCTACCTAGCTCGGGCTGAAAGCAAGTTGCCCAGACAGGTGGGTAATGACACTGCATTTCTACCTTGTTACCGTCTGGCATTCTGACAAGCAAATTAACCTGTGTGTGATAAATCGGTCTATCAGACGGTGGCCTTTCGCCAACAGTTTCTGACGTGCAAGAAACGCTGTTCTCGAAAACGTCACAATCCGTATTGGTTCTCCCAGAAGAACCATTGCGGTGCAAATAGGTTGTCCAGTGCACCGTCTCTGTTTTAAGTACTTCGACAGTCAGTAGTGGCTGGTCTTTGCCGGGGGCCGAGAACGCTACGAATATCAGAACTGCCGACGTAAGGAGAACGCGGTTGATCGAGAGCGGCATCTTCGCCTCCAGGACTGTTCGTTGGCCGGTTTTGAGGTGACCACCGAGATTAGCAGATTAACCATACCAGGTGAGAAGAGTTGGTTATACATGAACCGAACTCCTGCGAACTGCGACCATTCTGACATTCTCGATACAATTTATCAACAGACATTGAGACCGCCTGGCAATCACCGTAGAGCTCGTTCCCATCAAGTAAGGAATGATACGCCCTGATTTTCCAGGACGGAACCTCCTGTCCCACAGAGACCCAGCCTTCCAAGAGTAATATCAACGTCATGCCTCAGGTAAAACCCTCATGACAGGGGGCAGGGCCGCCCAAAGCGTCGGACGGTGGTGAGGAAGCCACAGGGCCAGAGCCCAGCCAAATTTGAACGTTAGGCGTTGGTGCTTCCATCTGAAGGGCGGCACGTGGACCAATGCGGGATAAGGCCGAAATGCCGTGGAGGGGACGGCCCTACGCCCGCAGTCAGTGCTCCATCCCGTATCCTTGTCGGTGGCCGTGCGACTCGCTGACTGCTTGGTGCTCCGCATTTTCAGTCGCGGAGGTTTGGTCCCGGCCACCTATTTCACGTCCAGTTTCCAATGCGGATTGCTTGGAAACGTCAAGGCTCAATTCTTCACCCAATTTTCCCGCGTCATTCGTGTAAATCTGAGCATCGTAGCGCCCGCGTGAGACAGAGACATACGCCAGCCGTGAATTGACAAGCGCTTCGTGGGCCTGTTCAGTGTCCACGTGAACCAGCACGCGGTCGGCGGTGGCTCCCTGGCTGCTGTGGCTGGTGACGGCATAACCGTAATCGACATGCGGGTGCTCCCGGATATTGAAGTGCACTTGCTGGCCGGAGTCCAGCCGAACTTGGAGATTTCCCTCGGCGTCGATCCGTTCGACGGTTCCAAGTTGGCGGTTGGCAATGTGCTCCTCGCGGTAGGGCGCGGTGAACTGAACGCGGTCACCGGCTGAAAACTCCCGCTCCGCCTCCCGGTAAACGCTCACCCCATGCAGCCGGTGCGGGTCGTAGGTGAGTTGCTGGCCGTTATCGCGCTCCACGGTGAGTAAGTTTTGCTCCCGGTCAACGCTAGTGACGTGGACGTATTCTCCAGATCGAACACCTACCGCCTTGCTGCCTCGCGTGTAGCGCACGATGTCGCCGGGTTCGTACTGCGCGGCCCATTGCCGGTCGGCTCCGGTCATCTCCTGGCGCGGCACCAGCACCGTCAGCCGGTGTTCCTGTTCTTCGACCCGTCCGCTGGATTGCAGCTCGCGGTGGATTCGCTCGTTAAGCTCCTGGCGGGATCGGTTGTCCGGCGATACCACCAGCGTCGCGTCTGGTCGCTCGGCGTAAGCCTTGGCAATCGCCTCAAGGCGTGCTTCCCGGCTTGTGATCTCATGTACTCGGCCCTGTCGCGTGAGGTTCTCAATCGCCTCCTGCACCTGACCGTGCGAAAGCTGCTCGACCACTTCTTTCAATGCCGGGTCCCTCTGGCGGATGACTTGGTCGAGGTGTGCCGTTTGCATCCCGGCTTCCTGAAGTTGCTGAAACGGTCGCCCGGCCTCTACTCCCTGGTGCTGGCGTGTGTCACCTACGAAAATCACCCGGTCCTGTCCTTCGAGCCTGCGCAAGAATTCGTTGACCTGGCGCGTGCTTGCGAGGCTCGATTCATCCACAATGTACAGGCGGCGGTCTCCGTGGTCACGGTCACGTCGGGCAAGGTGACCCTGCAAAGTGCTCGAATGAATCCCTGCTTCTTCCAGTTGCTGGGCGGCGCGGGAAGTCGGGGCTAACCCTTCAACCTGATAACCGTGGCGCTCTGCGGCCTCCCGGATTGCGGCCAGCGAAGTCGTTTTTCCTGCCCCTGCGACACCTTCCAACCCTACCACTTGGTCTCGGCTACTGAGGATTTCTTCGACCGCCCGGCGCTGGCTACTGGAAAGGTGGCCAAACTTGCCGGACAACTCCTGGCGGGTTTCTTCCGAAGCCAGCGGGTCGTGCCTTTCTTGGCCGGTTTGCATGCGGGTGATGTTGTCACGCTCGTAGTCAAGCATTTCGCGAGTGGTGAGGATTCGATCTGTACCATTATGACGCTCGCGGCCCACTTCGATGAATTCGCCTGACCGGAAGCGGTGCTCAATGTTTTGCCGGACTTCCCCGAAGCTAGACTCACCCATAGAGCGGCGTAGGGCATCGCGCACCAACGCCCGTTCATCCACCACCGCCTCACGCTCGATATTCCGGTCTCGGGCATAAGTGACGGCCTCCTGCGCGCGGGCTTCCCTCTGCTCGCTGCGCTGGTGGCCCCGTGCGGCTCGGGCTTGGGCCTCTTGTACTACCCGCTGCGGTTGGTAGCCGTTTGCTGCCGCAAGTTCTTCGTGCCTGGCCCGCATTTCCTCGTGTGACAGTGACGACAGCTTCTCCTCGCGTGTCTGGTGGGCGGCGATCTGCGCCGCACCAGCGCCGCTCAAGCCCTGCTCCTCAAGGTGCTCCTTGATTTGCTGGCGGCGCGGGCTGCTGGCGTCCAAATATTCCTGGCTGTATCCCTTGATTTCTGGCTGGCCACTTTTCCCCTGCTCGATCTCGTAACCGAGTTCCTGAAGACGGTGGGCCAATTCGGAGCGGTAAATTGCCGTGGCGTACTGCTGGCTCTTGTAAAGCTCCTGGGGCTGAATCGCGTGGGTCTTTCCGTCTTCGGTTTCGGTGAGGTTGAAGAACACGGTGTGCGTGTGAAGCTGGGGGGCTGCGTAGCCGCCTACCGGCCTCGCGCTGTCGTGCTCGAATTTGGCGGCAATCCATTGGCCGGCGCTTTCGGCAGGGTGGTTGCGGCCTATGCGGGCTTGTACGTACCGTTCCAACTCGTCAAGGGCCACCTGGACGCTTTCTCGATGCGCGTCTCGCACCCGCTCGTCTCCGCCGACCAGGGCCGTGAGTGAAACACTCTTGGGCGCGCTAAAGGTAGCGTCCCACCCGGCGCGGTGCTCCATCGTGGTTACCTTGTCACCACGTTCGTTTGGGTATTCGCGTGCTAGCTGGTGCTGCACCAACTGGTCGCCCGTGATGGGGTGCTGCCCTTCGCTCAAGCGATGGAAGTGCTCCTCTTGAACCTCGCCGCGTAGTCCGTATTTCTCGGCGAGTCTGCCGTGCCAAGTGCCGCGTATCCGGTCTTCTTCCGTATAGTAGTTTTGTTTGGCATTCCCGAACTCATCGCGGTGGTACGCCTGCGCTTGGCCTGCACTCAGGGGTTTGGAAATCGTCATCATGGCTGTTTACTCGAAGAAACGACCTATGCCGCGCTTTGGCGTTCGCTTGGCCTGTTCCTGACCCTGCTTGTGCTCGCGCGGAGTGAGTTTCTGAGCGGGCCCGCCACTGCTGCCGGTCCGCTCGTCGTGCGGTACAGGAAGTTCAAGGCTCGGTTGCCAGTCGATACTTCGCTCTACAAAAGACGGTTGTATCGTGGGCAGTTTCAGATAGGGGAAGCTTAGCTGTACCACTAGATTCCCCGATTTCATGAAGCCACATCGATCGGGCAGGCCCATGATCTCTGAAGCCATCACCAAGGGCTCGACGCGGCGCTCCAACTGGTGGTTCTTCGATTTGTGATCGCGGGGGAATTGCTCGCTGCCGTGGCTCTCGCGCATCTGTTCAATCTCTATCTCGCCGATGGCCTCGCTAATCCACCGGGCGGCGCGGGGCTCGCTGGTGCGCAGAAATATCTTAGTGGCCGGTTGCGAGAGCATCGCCTCCGCCTCGTGCCCGTAAAGCACTTCCAGTTGGCTGCGTCCCTGGAAGCCCAAAACCACGGGGTTATTCGACTTCCGGTTTTGCGTAATGGCAGCGTGCAACTGAGGAAGCTTTTGCAATGAGGCGAGTTCGTCCAGGATGAACCAAACCGGTTGACGGGTAGCTTGGTGATTAGCCGTGCCTTCATCCATAAGGCGCAAGACCAGCAGGTCAAGCCACAAACTGGTGAGCGGCAAGAGGCGTTCACGCGTCGTCTTCGTGCTTGTTAGGAATAACCATCCCTGGCGCTGGCTGGACCATTGCACGGTGCTCCATCGTGTCTTGGTTTCGCCTTCCCTGGGCAGGAGCTTCAACGCTTTGGCGACCATTTTCAGTTCGGCCATAACGCCCTCGCGTTGCGCCGGCGCGGTGTCCGCAATGACGGAAGCCATTTCCGTACCGCGTACTCTGCGGTCGATCTCTTCATCGTGGGACATCCACTGTGCCAACTCTTGGGGAGTCGGCCTGTACGTTAGCAGGTGGGCGAAGATTTCCCTGGGGCCGCGCGTAAAGAAGCGCTGCTCGTTGGGCCGGTCGGGGAAGAGGGACGCGGCAAGGGTGAGCGCTTCCGGCTCACTGCGGGCCTCGTCGCCCGGAGTCCAGTAAGGAGCACGGGCGTCTAGTGGATTGAGGATGACATGACCACGCGAGGGGTCAAAGAACTGCGGGGTGTATTCCCGTTCGGGATCGTAAACAATCGCGGTTTCTCCCCGGTCTTGTATTTGGAGGAGCATTTCCCGAATCAAGGCGCTCTTGCCCGCTCCTGTGTCACCCATAATCAGGAAATGGCTCGACTCGCGGACGTGGGGCACGCTCACCCGGTGATTCCATCCGAAGAATTTCTCTGCGGGGGATCCCTCTTGGTTTGAAAACCCAATGCCGCATGAGCGATTCCGGGTGTTGAAAGTTCCGCCCGTGACGAGCTCGGGTCCTTTCAGTCGTCGCCCGTAGCGCAGTTCCCGCAAGCGGGCGGCATCCTGGGGGGCCGCGAAGAGCAAGCCTGCCAAGAACACTGCGAGTCCCACCCACAAAGGCCGCGCTGCCAAATCCGCAAGCGTTTGGCCGTGGTAAATCCAAGAGGCGAAAAGTGCGTGCAACTGGACGTTGTTGTATAGCTTCCGTAACCACGTGAGACGGAGTCCGCCCCTCTTCGCGGCGTCTTCGGAAAGCGTGAACGTGGTTGCGCCGAAAGGCGTCCTGAAGGGTGCCACGTCCTCATCCACAGCCAATCG
>Ga0209517_10007980_pt1 | contig 12507 bp, 9 predicted proteins | sample PeaSoiMetSII2010_FD_187695 | JGI IMG/M metagenome (GOLD analysis project Ga0209517, IMG submission 187695) | Peat soil microbial communities from Weissenstadt, Germany - SII-2010 (SPAdes) (version 2) | ecosystem: Environmental > Terrestrial > Soil > Wetlands > Peat | place: Germany: Weissenstadt...
AATGCCGAGATAGCCGAGTCCCAAACCCAGCACGCCGCCGACGGACGATAGCAGCGCGCTTTCGATCAGCAGTTGCCGCAGCAGACGCCAGCGTCCCGCCCCGATGGCGAGACGGATCGCGATTTCACGGGACCGGCTGCTTGCCCGCGCAAGCAGCAGATTGGCGACGTTGGCACACGCGATCAGCAGCACCAGGCCGGCCAGCGTCATAAGCGTCACTACGAGGGCGCTATCGTAAGGATCTTGCTGGAAGCGGGCCTGCAACTCCGTTTGCACGGCGATGGAATGGTTGTGATTGGTGGCCGGGTAGGCCTTCTCCAGATTCTTGCCGATGCTGATCAACTCCGCTTGCGCCTGTTCGCGTGACACGCCGGGCCGCAGGCGCCCCTTCACTTGAAGAAAGCGATTGGCACGGTCTTCGAGCGGGTTGCCGGGGAGCGTTCCGAGCTGCTGGATCATGGTAAGCGGCGCATAGAAGGCGGGGTGAACGTAGAGGTCCATGCCAGTGAAGGATTCAGGCATGACCCCAATAATCTTGAACTCGATTCCGGTCATGCGGACAGTGCGTCCCAGAATGCCAGGGTCGCGTCCGAACTGGTTTACCCATTGGTCATAGCTCAACACGGCTATGGCGTCGCGGCCCGGGACTTTTGCTTCATCGGGAGCAAAGGCGCGGCCCAGCATGGGCTCGATCCCCATCGTGCTGAAGAAATTGTCGCTGACCAGCATGCCCAGACGCATTTGCGGTTGGACATTGGCCGAGGGTGCCAGGCCGACGGATTGGAACTGGTAGGCGGCCAAGCCAGAGAACGAGCGGCTCTTTTCGCGCAGGTCCTGATAGTCCGGGTAGGAGACTCCGCCCGGCAAGAAAGTCAATGTGCTGGTGACAATTGTGACTACGTCGCCGGGCCGCGCGATCGCCAGCGGGCGCAACAGCAAGGCGTCCGTGATGCTGAACAGCGCGCTGTTGACGCCGATGCCGATTGCGATCGATAGTCCTGCGATAACTGTCAGGCCGGGGTTTTTCAAGAGCAGTCGAACGGCTTGCCGGATCTCTTGGAAAATCATATTGCATGGACTACGTGGGCCGGGGCAGGGAAGTTCCCCGAAACTCAGTACATTAGCTACATGGCCCGCCGCCGTTTCTTCGTCGATTCCGTGCAGTCGGGCCGCGCCCGGATCACCGGGCCGGATGCCCACCATCTGACGCGCGTGCTGCGCGTGGAGCCAGGGCAGCACTACGAGATTTCAGACAATCATAGCGTCTACCTGGCCGAGGTGGAGAGCGCCCGGAAGGACCTGGTAACGTTCACGGTCGCGGAACGCCTGGCGGTTGTAGAGCCCCTAGTCCGCACTACGTTGCTCGCATCGTTAGTCCGCTTTGAGCGCTTCGAATGGATCATCGAGAAGGCCACCGAGTTGGGGGTGGAACGGATCGTCCCCTTGGAGACGGAACGCACCGAGAAGGGTTTGCGAACGGCCGCGGAGAAGCGCCTGGTGCGATGGACCCGCATTGCGAGGGAAGCAAGCGAGCAGTCGCGCCGCGCCCGATTGCCGGAGATCCAGGCTGCCGTTGGATTGGTGGAAGCCCTCGAGATTGAGTCCGATTATCGCTACCTGTTGGAAGAAGCCCTGGCGCCTGCGATACTCACGGTTTTGCCGCAGTCACGGAGGGCGGGGGATCGCGTGGCGCTGCTGCTTGGCCCCGAAGGCGGCTGGACGGATCGCGAGCGCGCTCTGCTCACCAGCGCCGGCTGGTCCCCTGTTTCGCTCGGTCCACAAGTTCTTCGCGCGGAGACCGCTGCAATCGCGGGACTGGCCATCATCAATGCAACCTGGAGCGGGGCATGACCAAAGCGGACCTTTTCAAATTCATGGCTGGACATAAGCTCGGAGTTCTTGGAAGCCTTTCTCAAGACGGATCTCCGCAGTCGGCGCTGGTTGGCATCGCCGTCACGCCTGAGCTGGAAATCATCTTCGATACGGTTGCGAGCTCGCGCAAATACGGCAACCTGCTGGCGAATCCCGCGGCGTCTTTCGTGATTGGTTGGGCGGGAGAAGTGACAGTGCAATATGAAGGACGAGCATTCCAGCCAACAGGGACAGAGCTGTCACGCTATCAAAAGATTTATTTCGATGCGTATCCCGACGGTCCCGATCGGCTGAGCTGGCCGGGCATCGCGTACTTCGTGGTGCGGCCGAAATGGATTCGCTACAGCGATTACGATCAGCGTCCGCCCGAGATCGAAGAATTCAAGTTCTAACTCAGATGGCAACCACCGCCGCGCTCACCGGCTTCGAACCCACCGGAATCATCATGAACAATGGGCCTTTCTTCCAGTGCGCGGCGCGCGCCACATTTGGGATTCGAATCACGGCCATGTCACCGGATGTCTGATTCAAGACCAAAGCGTATTGATCGTCGGGTGTGATTGCGATGCAGGAAGGCTCTGTGCCGACCGGCGCCACTGCCAATACCTTGCTGGTCTCGATGTCGAGGATGCTCACATCGGCCGATTTTGGGTTCGCCACGAACAAATAACCCGGTGTCGTGGATACAGCCATTGCGCCCGGGCTGTGACCAGCGAGCACGGTTTGACCGATCTGCGGTGTGTAATACGGGTAAACCACCACTACGCCGTCCATTCCCTCGCCAGTGACAAACAGTTGACCACCGTCCGTTTTGAAGCACAGATGATCCGGCCGCACGGCGAGGGGCAGGTTCACCATCAGACGCCGGCTCGGCACGTCGAAAATCGATAGCATGTGCTGGCTGACATTGGCGGCGATCAGTTGGCGGGAATCCGATTGGGCGCGCGCGGCTACGCCGTGCCAGGGCTGGAATCTCACCAGCCCGATCTCACCGGTAGTATGCATGGGCGAGAACACGCTCCGATTCGCCACGTCCACAAACGTGATCGAGCAACCGGCCCCGGAGCTGATGGCCACCGTGGCGCCATCCGGGGAGATATCAAAGTCGGCAGGGTCGTCCGGGAGCGGAAGAGTCCAGTCGATCCGCAGCGGATCCAGCGCAACGCGAACCAATTGCCGGGGCTTCCGGCAGAGAACGTACAGCGCTTCACCTTGGGGAGCGAGGCGCATCTCCAAGGCCAAGCTGGCCAAGTGCAGCTTGCGCGAAAAGGTGAGGTTCCCGGTTAGAATTTCATGGACCGCGCCGGTATCCGGTGTCAGCGCATACACCCGGCCGAGCATCGGATTGGCCAGCACCGCGGTTGGGGAACCATCGATGCGGATATGCCGGGCCACGGCGAAAACTTGCAGATCCACCGCGGCGATCGCCCGGCCCTCTTGGTTTGCGACGAAGGCGTAGCCCGAAAATCCACGCGCTTTCGGGCGAGCGCAAGCGGCAAGGGCCCCTAGGCCACTGGCGACGCCACCGAACGCAAATGTCCGCCGCGTAAGCATCTCACTCGATTCTGGCATATGCCTGGGCAGTTTGGTATTAAGTTTTCGCTGAAGTAATTGATGTAGAACGTTGAATATGATACGCTTATGATGGATCGACGGAGCGCCTCCCGCTGTAACCTCTGCATTACCGGAAAAATGCGTGTGGCAAAGCCTCCTCGCGAGTCAAGGAGCCGGAAGAGTCTCTAAATGAATCTGCGTTCGTTGTTTAGCTTGTTTTCGTCGGATCTTGCCATCGATCTTGGGACTGCCAATACGCTGGTTTTCGCCAAGGGCAAAGGGATTGTTGTGAACGAGCCTTCCATCGTGGCCATCAACAAGAACAACGGCGAGGTGGAGGCAGTCGGTAAAGAGGCGAAAGAGATGCTTGGCCGCACGCCCGGCAACATCGTGGCGATTCGCCCGATGAAGGACGGAGTCATCGCCGACTTCAAAGTGACCGAGCGCATGCTCAGCTACTTTATTTTGAAAGCGCACGGCCGAAAGGTGTTGGTACATCCGCGCATCGTGATCGGCGTTCCCAGCGAGATTACGCAGGTGGAAAAGCGCGCCGTGATCGATTCCGCGTATCGCGCCAAGGCCAGCGAAGTACACCTGGTGGAGCAGGCCATGGTGGCTGCCATTGGCGCCGGGCTTCCGGTGACCGAGCCCTCGGGCAACATGGTGGTCGATATCGGAGGCGGCACCACCGATGTGGCCGTCATATCGCTTTCCGGCATCGTCTACTCGCGCTCGGTGCGCGTAGCCGGTAATGCCATGGACGAGGCCATCATGCAGTATCTGAAACGCAAGTACAATCTGCTGATCGGCGAGCGAACCGGCGAGGCGATCAAGATTCAGATTGGCTCGGCCTATCCGTTGGATCGCCCGCTGACCATGGAGATCAAGGGCCGCAACCTGATCGAGGGCGTGCCGAAGACGCTGACCATCGACGATAGCGAAATCCGCGAAGCGTTGGCTGAATGTGTGGCCACCATCATGAACGCGATCCGCGTGGCGCTGGAACGGACACCTCCCGAGTTGAGCGCCGATATCAGCGACCGCGGAATTGTTTTGACCGGAGGCGGTGCGATGTTGAAGAATCTAGATAAGCGCATTCGCGAGGAAACCGGGTTGCCGGTGTCGATCGCCGAGGATCCGCTGGCGAGCGTGGTGCTGGGAACCGGCAAGATGTTGACGGATTTCAAATTGCTCCGTCGAGTCGCGATAGAGTAAAGTTCGCCGGCCGGCTGGTCCCTTTAGCGTGATGTAACTTTATGGACTTCTTTCTCAGCCGCTACCGCCACCTCACGGTACTGTTGATCGTGATCGCGGCGCAGTTGCTGCTGATCGCATATCAGGTCCGAACCAATCGAGATGTACCGCTCATTCGTGTTTGGGCCGTTACCGCGGTAACTCCGGTCGAGCAGGGCCTTGAGTTTGTGCGCCGCTACACCTGGGGATTCGTTGAGGATTACTTCGTTCTGTTGCGTGTCCGCGGCCAAAACGAAGGTCTGCGGCGCGAAAACGGCCAGCTCAAGATCGAGAACAATTACTTAAGAAACGAGTTGGCCACGGCCGACAGGGCCCGCGCATTGAGTGTGTTTCAGGCGCGATCGCCGTCGAAAACCATCGCCGCCCGCGTCATCGGGAACGGTACCGGGGCCAACTCCAAGGTGGTGTTCGTCGATCGAGGGTCCACCAGCGGAGTGGAGAGCGGCATGGCGGTGGTGACGCCGGACGGCATTGTTGGAAAAGTGGTGGATGCCTACCCCACGGCTTCTTTGGTGATGGAGATCACCGATCCGACCTTCGCCGCGGGAGTGCTTTCGCAAAAGAATCGGGTACACGGGACGCTCAAAGGACAAGGGCACGCCGAATGTTTGGTGGATTATGTCCAAAACGAAGAGCGCGTCGACGTTGGCGAGTGGTTTTACACTTCCGGCGATGACCGTATTTTCCCCAAAGGTTTTCCAGTGGGCCAGGTGACCGCGGTGCAGAACGGCAAGACATTCAAGGAGATCTATGTGACTCCCAGCGGGCTGCAGGGTGGAGCGGAAGAAGTCCTCATCGTCTTGCAGGGAGTCCACCAGGAAGTGCCGACCAGGGAACTGGCGTCGCCCGGTTATCGCATTCTGCCGTTGCCGGCCGAAGCCGCGACCGAAATTCCGCAAGGCGCTCCGCAACCGGGAGCCCAAGGTACGGATGCCGACCGCCTGCGTGCCATCTACAAGCAAGCCGGTGCGGACCAGAAGCATGTTTTCGGCGAGGGCGCGCCAGGGTCCAAGCCTCCCGACTTTACGAAAATCCCTTCGGTTCACGGCGCTCCTCCACCTGCCAACGCCGCCGCGCCGGCCAAATCGAAGCCCAAGCCGGAAGGAGCCGAGACGACCGATGACGAGCCTGCCCGTGTAGCGCAGCCTGCTGCTCCACCTAAGCCTAACCAATGACGGAGTACACCGAACATCTGTTGCGTGAGGCGCCGCGCAAGGACACGGCCAACCGGTTTCGCTTGGTGTGGCTACTGGTTATCCCGCTGGTCGCGGTGCTGTCGCAGGTCTATGTACCGCGCTTCGTCCAGTTCCTCGCCTATCTGGAACTGCCGCTGCTCATCACGGTGCATTTCGCGCTGAGCCGCGGGGGACCCGTTCCCTCGCTGTTCTATGGAATGTTCATCGGGCTGGTGCAAGACTCTTTGTCTCATCAGCCGATCGGCATGTACGGGATCGTCAAGACGCTGGTGGGATACTTCGCCGCCTCCGTCAGCATGCGCTTCGATGTTCAAAATCCCGTGGTCACGTTCATCCTGAGTTTCTTCTTCTATTTCTTCCATCAGTTCTTCTATTGGGTACTGGCGCGGGCACTGCTGGGCCAGGCGATTGCCTTTGATGTGCAGCAGACCTTGACCTTTGGACTGTTGAACGCGGCGGTAGCGCTGCCATTGTTCCGGATTTTAGATAAACTGAAGGTGGCATACTAAACCCGGAATGTATTTGTGAAACTTCACGTCGAGGGGGAAGGCGAGCAGGGCTCCGCGAACCAGCTTCTGCGCGACGACCCCAAGTTCGCGGCTCAAAAGATCGCGTTTTTTCAGTACGTCACGGTCGCTGTCTTTCTGTTCCTGATCACTGGATTCTGGGACTTGCAGATTCGTAATCCCGAGGTTTACCAGGAACGGGCGCTCGAGAACAGCGTCAAGTCGATTCCGGTCCTCGCGCCGCGCGGCAAAATCCTGGATCGCGATGGCCGCGTGATTGTCGACAATCATTCCTCGTTCAGCCTGTACCTGTCGCGCGAGAACCTGAAGATGGAGCATCTGCGGCCGATAGCGGAGGGCTTGAACCTCGACTATGACGGTCTGGTGGCCCGTGTCCGCCGGTTCCAGTCGCGTGGCGCTCCCCAGTATCAGCCGATCGCGATCAAGGAAGAGCTGACGCCCGGCGAGCTGGCGTTTGTCGATTCTCATAAGGACGCCAACACCTTCCCCGAGCTTGAGGTGGTTCACGTCCAGCACCGCCTGTATCCCCGCGACGGCTTGGCGGCGCACGTCATCGGCTACGTCGGCGAGGTGAGCGAGACCGAGTTGAACGAACCTGAATTCGCTCGCTTCCATCAGGGCGACGTGATCGGCAAGGACGGCATCGAGCGCCAGTATAACGACATCCTGATGGGCGTCGACGGGCAACGCCGCGTGGAAGTGGACAGCTTCGGCAACGAGCGCCACGTTCTGGATGACAAGGAAGCCGTGCCCGGCAAGAACCTGCAACTGACCATCGACCTGGATCTGCAAGCGGTCGCCGAGTTGACGCTCGAGAACCGCCGCGGGGCGGTGGTTGCTCTCGATCCCCGGACCGGCGAAGTGCTCGCCATGGTGAGCCGCCCCGCGTTTGACCCCAATCTGTTTGCAGGGCGCATCCGGTCGAAAGACTGGAAGGATTTGGTGGACAATCCCGCGCATCCGCTGATGAACCGCGCCATCCAGGCGCAGCAAGCGCCCGGTTCCACCTTCAAGCCGATCATGGCGCTGGCGGGCTTGGAGACCGGTGTCATCAATGATGATTTCCACACCAGCTGCCCCGGGGGCGCAACGTTCTACGGCCACTTCTACAAGTGTTGGAGTAAGCATGGCACGCTGGGATTGCACCAGGGCCTGGTGCACTCCTGCGATACGTTCTTCTACAACGTGGGTAACCGGATGGATATCGACGATATCGCGCACTATGCGGAAATGGTCGGCTATGGGCACAAAACCGGAATCGACTTGCCCCACGAAGCCGAAGGCGTGGTCCCCTCCCGCCGTTGGAAGATCCGCACGCTTCACGAGAAATGGTTTGCCGGTGAGAATATTTCGGTCGCCATCGGCCAGGGTGCAACCACGGTGACGCCGCTGCAAATGGCGGCTGCGATTGGCGGAATCGCGGTTGGAGGAATGTGGTTTCAGCCGCATATGATCAGCGAAGCGCGCCTGCTGCCTGCCCGCCGCGGCGAAGTGAACCTCGAGAACATCCAAAAGGTGATCTACGGCATGTACGGCGTGGTGAATGAAGGCGGCACGGGAGTCCGCGCCAAACTCCCCGGCATCGACGTGTGCGGCAAAACTGGCAGCGCGCAATTGGTTTCCAACGGAGCCATCAAAGCTGGATTCAAGGTCGCGCAAGACATGAAAGACAACGCCTGGTTCGTCGGTTTCGCTCCACGCGAAAATCCCGAGATCGTGGTGGCCGCGCTATTTGAGAACGGAGTACACGGGCAACTCGCGGCGCCCATCGTGCGTGATGTGCTGAAGGCTTATTTCGACAAGAAGGCTCGCCTGGCGGAGCCGCAGCCGCAAATCGCGCACGTTCCCACCGATCTGCTGCGGGCGCCCTCCGCGCTGCCGGCTGCCTCCGCCGCGGTTAACCAGTAATATGCCAGCGCACCGTTCCATCCGCGATTTCGATTGGCTGATGCTGATTCTGGTGTGCGCCATTTGCGCCCTCGGCGTTCTGCAAATCTTCAGCGCCACCAGAGACACTCGCTTCGCCGAAGCCTGGTGGAAACAGGCCATCTGGATTCTGGCTGGATTCATCGCGCTGTGGATCGGCACGCTGATCGACTATCACACCTTGCTCGGGCAAGCCTATGTTTTCTACGGCCTTTCGGTTGTGACGCTGGGCGCCACTTTCGCCATCGGAATGACGGCCTTCGGGTCGCGGCGTTGGATCGGCACCGCCAGCTACCATATCCAGGTCTCCGAATTCGTTAAACTAGTGGTAGTTCTGCTGGTAGCTCGATATCTGTCCGAGCTGAAGGGCGACCAGTTGGAGCTGCGCGATCTGCTCAAGCTGGCTGGCCTGGTTGGTGTGCCGATGGTCATGGTGATGATTGAGCCGGATCTCGGTACGGCTTTGACGTTTGTTCCGATCCTCGCGGTCGGGGTGTTCTTGGCGGGTTTTCGCTGGCAGTACGCGGTGGCGATTTTGGTGATTGTCGCCGTGGCGGCGCCCATCGGCTATTGGGTTGTATTAAAGGATTATCAACGGACTCGGGTGGTCAGCTTCCTGGATCCAAGCCAGGATCCGAAGGGATCCGGATACCAGGTGATCCAGTCGAAAATAGCAGTCGGCTCCGGCGCGCTCTGGGGGCGCGGCGTCACCAAGGGCACCCAAACGCAAGGACGTTTCTTGCCGGTGTCGCAGAAGGATTTTATCTTTTCGGCTTTCGCCGAAGAGCACGGATTTGTGGGCGTCATCGTGGCGCTCGGGTTATATTTTTTGTTGCTGATGCAGATCGTTCAGAACGCTCAGACCGCGTCGGACAAGGCGGGGATGAATATCTGCATGGGCATAGCGGCATTGTTGTTGTTTCACGTGTTGGTGAATGTCGGAATGGTGGTGGGACGGATGCCGGTCACGGGCATTCCACTGCCGCTGATGAGTTCCGGCGGATCGAATATCGTAGCGATGTTTTTGATGCTGGGGCTCGTGAACAATGTCCGGCTCCGGCGGTTTGTAAATTGAAGTGGCCGGGAGACGGCCGGCTTTCCAGAAGATTGAGGGTGCAGCGAGTTTGATCCATCTGTCGATGTTCCGCGTCCTGACCGGCAGTGGATCGATTGCCTCTCCAGCCAGCGCGAGTAACGGTTCGCCGTTCCAGCGTTGTCTGGTTTCGCGGAGCGCCGCAGCGGCGGCCTCGGCGGGCAAGGTGTTCGAGAATCGCTTCTCCGCCTTGCAAGGCTGAAAGATTTTACGTTCGTACGCCGGGACAACGGTCCTTTGGATCACCCGGTTATCGGACGGTTAGTTTCCCTCTGGCTTTCTGAAGCTCCGGTTCTCGCCATGAACTAGAGGAGCATCCAATGAGCAAGGAATTGGTGATTTCAGCGAATCGCCACGAGATCAAGCTAGGGATTCTCGAGGACGATCAGCTTGTCGAGGTTTTCTTCCAGCGCGCCAACGAGTATTCGCTCGCCGGCAGCATTCACAAAGGACGTGTGACGCGTGTTTTACCGGGCATGCAGTCGGCCTTCGTCGACTTGGGTCTGGAACGCGACACCTTCCTTTACGTCTCGGATTTTTCCGAAGAGGGCGAGGATTTCGACCGCGTTTCGGTGAGCCGCGAGCCGTCATCTCGTGAGTCCCCGGGGCGCGAGTCCTCGCGGGGTACCCGTGGGCCCGCCCCTGATCGGACCCCTGCACAGGAGGTTTCACCACCCGCGCTTGCCGACGCTGAAGCGTCTGGTGCTGTGGAATCGGTCGAGGCCGCGCCTTTGAGCGCACCAGTCGAACGAACCGAGCGCAACGAGAGGCCCGACCGTGGCGAAGAAGGCGGCCGTGGCAGGCGCTCCCGGCGGCGTCGCAATCGCGGCCGCGGATTTCCCGATTCCAAATACGCCTCCGAAGTCTCGCGTCCATCGCGCTCGCCGGAGCCGGCGGCGGCCGAGCCCACGGTCGCAGCCCCTGTCCCGTCCTACGTGACTCAGTCCAGTGCTGGTCCGACTGATTTCTCCGTGCTGCCCGGCGAGTCTCTCGCCAAGTACACTCGCTCCAGCATCCAGCCCTTGGACGACGCCGAGGAGGAAGAGATTCGCGATCTGCAGGAAACGCCGGTCGCTCCCCAATCAGAAGCGATCGCCGAGGTTGTCGAAGAAGCCGATGAAGAGCCGGATGACGCGCCGATTGCCGAGGTAACGTTGCCGGAGCCAGAGGCCCTGGCCGCAACCGAAGCCGCCGAGGAAGCGGAAGAGTCAGCCTCAGAAGTTGAAAACGAATCTGACGTCGATGGGAGCGAGGAACCCGCCGGTAACGAAGTGCCGTTGGAAGCCGGCGCAGAACAGCCGTCATCTGGTTCCGCGCCTCTCTCCGCTCAGGTCCGCGAACAAGGTGGACGCTATATGCACCGCCTGCCGCGCCGAATGCGCCGCAAGATGCGTGGCGGCGGCCCGATGGAAGCGAGACCAGCGGACGAACCACGCGGTGAAGGCGCCGGGGCTGAACCCGCCGCGAGCCGTCCTGAGCAGCGCTCCGAACCCAGAACATTTAGCCGTCCTGAAAAAGCTCCATTGCCTTCCATCACTGAGCTACTGAAAGAAGGCCAGGAGATCATCGTTCAAATTGCCAAAGAGCCGCTCGGACAAAAGGGCGCGCGCATTACTTCGCACATCGCTTTGCCAGGGCGCTACGTGGTCTACATGCCGACGCTGGAACACACCGGGGTTTCGCGCAAGATTGCCAGCGACGACGAGCGCCTGCGCTTGAAGCGCATCCTGCAAGTGCATGCCGCCGGAATTCCGGGCGGATTCATCGTGCGTACGGCGGGCGAGGGCAAGAGCGAAGAAGATCTCGCGGCCGACATGAACTTCCTCTTCAACCTCTGGCTGGATATCCGCCAGAAGGCTGAGAAGAAGCCTGCGCCGCTGCTGCTGCATCACGATCTCGACATCGTGGAGCGCACGCTCCGCGATCAGTTCACCGAGGACTTCAAGGCCATCTGGGTGGACAACGAAGAGCTCTACGAAAGCGTGTTGCGATTCGTGCAGCGCTTCCAGCCGGGACTGGTAACTCGCGTCAAGCTGTATACCCGCCCCGAGCCGATTTTCGATGCGTTCAACATCACCGCCGAGCTTGAAAAGGCGCTGCGGCCGAAGGTCTGGCTCAAGTCGGGCGGCTACATCGTCATCAACCAGACCGAGGCGCTGGTGGCCATCGATGTGAACACCGGAAAGTTCGTCGGCCGGTCCAACCGGTTGGAAGACACCATCGTCAGGACCAACACCGAGGCGGTCAAGGAAATCGTGCGGCAGGTGCGGTTGCGCGATTTGGGCGGCATCATCGTGGTGGATTTCATCGACATGGATGAGCGCAAGAATCGCCAGAAGGTGATGCAGGTGCTCGAGGACGCCATGCGCACCGACCGGGCGCCCTATAAAATTCTGCAGTTTAACGATTTCGGTTTGGTGGCCATTACGCGCAAGCGCGTGAAACAGAGCCTGGAACGGGCGCTCTGCATGCCGTGCCCGCATTGTGAAGGCGCGGGCTATGTGAAGAGCGTGCAAACCATCGTGAGCGAAATTCTGCAGGAGGCTGGGAAAATCGCCGCTGCCATCGACAGCAAGGACGTAATACTGCGCGTCCATCCAGACGTCGCGAAGTTCCTGAAATCGAATCAGAACAAGTCGCTCGAGGAGATCGAGGAAGTCCTGCGCCGGCCCGTGCTGGTGAAGGCCGACCCGCTGCTGCATCACGAGAAGTTCGATCTGGCTTGATTTCGAGAAAGGTTTTTATGAGCACGTATGCCCATCCGGAAGTATTAGTCAGCACCGACTGGGTGGCCTCGCACGCCGCCTCGAATACCAATGCCGCCAACGTTCGCGTAGTGGAAGTGGACGTCGACACCAGGGCCTACGACGAAGGTCACGTGACCGGCGCGATCGCCTGGGCTTGGAACACGCAGCTTTGCGATACCGTGGTGCGCGACATTCTGCCCAAGGCGCAATTTGAAGCCTTGATGACTCAGTCAGGTATCGACAACGGCACCACCGTGGTGCTGTACGGCGACAACAACAACTGGTTTGCCGCCTGGGCTTTCTGGCAGATGAAAATCTATGGCCACCAAGACGTCCGC
>Ga0209517_10007982_pt1 | contig 12502 bp, 16 predicted proteins | sample PeaSoiMetSII2010_FD_187695 | JGI IMG/M metagenome (GOLD analysis project Ga0209517, IMG submission 187695) | Peat soil microbial communities from Weissenstadt, Germany - SII-2010 (SPAdes) (version 2) | ecosystem: Environmental > Terrestrial > Soil > Wetlands > Peat | place: Germany...
CAGCACCGATAATGCCTGCAGGCTTCCCCGCGACAGCCCAGCAGCCCGCACGGCAAGATCATCGAGGCTGACAGCTGAATGTCAGACCCAAATGTGAACATGGATGCTGGTGAAGTGTGAATACCTCCGGGTGGAGCTGAGGGGATTTGAACCCCTGACCCCCTCGATGCGAATTAGGTAGTTCGCGCTGTAGCGAACACCGGCTGGTGTAAATCTGACAGGTCAGGCATGGTCATCGCGCGCGAAAGCGTCGGCGCTCGCCCACAGTACGTCGATCAGCCCGTTCTGGTCTGAATCATCCCAGGGATGATCATCGGCATAGTGGTAGCCGTCGGCTGACGGGATGCTCAGCGCGCCGGGATCCGGCTTCGACGTTGCAGTCATGTCTCACTTTCCTCGCACTACTGTAAGCATACCCAGACGCGCTCTTGTTCCCCAATGCTCCGGCAGCCTCCTCGGCATCAGCCAGGAAAGTACCATCATGACGGCGACAGCCGACGCGATCCAGGCTAGCGAAGACCACAGCACGGTTGGCAGATGGTGCGTCGTCCGGTGCAGGACCAGGTCACCAGTGCCGACCAGCACATCGGCGACGTCAACGAAGATCAGGAGCCTTACCAGCCAGAGCAGCCGCGTGGCCAGTGGGTGCTCGCCGGGCCGGACGAGCCAGATGGCGATTACTCCCAGCAGGGCAAGCAGCAGCGTCGCCGCCGTCCCGGCATCTCCGGGCAGCGCGCCGGCCGAGGCCCCGAACAAAACCCGCAGGTTCAAGCTGCCGAGCACCATGACCAGCGCGATAACGACCGCAACCAGCAGCGAGGCCCCCAGCCATCCTGATCGGCTGACCCGTACGAAGATCGTCGCGCGATACCTGGGCGGCGGCTTGCCAGGAACCCAGACGGGCACATGTGGCGAGAAACCGGGAAACGTGAGCGGGACTTCTGCCCGCGTGCGCTGACCAGTGCGTACTGCACGGACGCGCACCACATCGACGCCGGCGGGCGTGGCTACTTCTAGGTGATGGCTTCCGCCGCGTCCGCCCATTTGCACCTCAAGGGGCCAGCACCGCCAGCCCAGGGTTTGCCAGAGCCTATGCCATAGCCCGCGGCGCGACCAGAAGCTGACCGAGCGCTCGGAAGTCAGCTTGACTATCCGGCGAACCCCCGGCTTACTCGACACGGCAACATGCACGACGAAATTCTGCGCCAGCTCTTCTAGCTGGCTGCGGAATGCCCGGTTGCTCATCAACTTATATGCGACCTCACCGGCAAGCTCATCTACCGTTCCCGGAAGTTGGTGGGCAGCCCGCATCGCTTGCAGCGCGTCGGCCAGAGCATCCTGTGCGCGGGCCCAGTTCCGGCTCGCATCCCATTTACCGCAGAAATCCCAGAATCGAACAGCGCCCAAGCGCCGCGACGCCTTCCTGAGCTCGTCCTTGCACGACTCCGCCTCGATCCTCGCGGCAGCCACAGCGAAAGGTTTATACGCCTCCCGGTGCTGCTTCGGGGCCTTCGCGACGATCTGCTCCAAATCACGCGCCAGAGTACTTGGCAGGCTGGGCAGTTCATCCAGGTGGTCTGCCTTGCGCAGGACATGCCTGGCCACGACAACAAGCGCGGGCGCCAGCCGACCGCTGGTCTCCTCGGACGTCGGCAGCCACATAGCTGCACCCTGCTCGTCCCGCAGATCAAATGCGACGAGATCATCCTTTGGCAACACAGTGACCGGAACCAGCCGGAACTCGCCGAATCCGTAGTTTATTTTCGGCGCGCGCCCCGGAACCACGAAGTCGATGCTGACCCGCCACCGGACAGCCGTGGTGTCGAGGAATTCCAGCTGCTCAACCCGGCGCTTGACCCAGCCGACTGCCTGCGGCTTGGCCGCATCAGCCTGAAGCGCGAGCAGCAACAGGCCCCGTTCCACTTCAGCCCGATCCCATTCAGGCTCAGGCATCGGTCCCTCTGTACTGATCACATCGCTAGTCAAGCAATCTACTGCCGCACTTGCTAGCGGAATCCCCAAGCCAATAACCAGCTCGCCGCCACCATGAACCGCTGCATCGATCGGGAAGTTCTTCGCCGCTATCGAGGCTGTCGGGTGACTTCTCCCGTCATTCCATCAAACCGAATCCGTTAAGTCGCATAGGCCAGGTTTCTTGTTTCACCTGTTTAATAGCGGTTTATGCGGGATAACGGTGTCATGGGATAGAAGTTCAGGGGCGGTGACGGCCCAGACCAGGCGATGCTGATGCCGGCGGACCCGCGCTAGTGGCTGCCGCAGGTGCGGGCGAGCAGCGTGGCCCCGGCTAGTTCGCCGAGCCCAGCGAGGGCCTGCTCGTAAGGGTTGCGGCGTCCATGGGATCGGAGGGCTCCGGTGGCGGGCTGTGCCGTCGGGCGTGGGCGCGTAGACCTCGCCTCAATCAGCTCTCTGCTTCAATCATCCGATACAGATCATCTTCGGGGAATAGGCGCGTTTTAGTGCGTGATTGAAGATGCGCTTGGCAACGTCTGCGTCCACTCGCTGGCATTGACCCAGGCTGTATGAGACTCTGTGCCTGCCTTTCGGGTTGCCGGGTGGTGAGCGGGTAAGCCGTGCCTGCTTCACTTGCCGGTCACAGGGTCTTTGAGAGGCTTCGCGGACGGCTCCTTGTCGGTGGGCCAGACCTCCCAGCGATTCGCGCGCCCGCGCCGTACCTCAGCATCGGGATACTTATCGCGGATCTCAGCAAGCCGCGCGATGACCTCGGAGATGGGCAGCTGGGAAGGAACTACGGCCAGGGGCTGCGGCTTCGGCTCTGAACACGGTGGCGGCTTTGCGCGGGCGGGGGCTGTGTCGAGGATGGCCCGTGCCTTGCGAAGCCGTGCTGCCCATCCCGGCCAGCCCGGGCACGGTCCCTGGAAGGGCGGTGTGACCCAGCCGTGCCTGCTCATCGGCGCGGGACACTCCGAGCACATGTCGCCGGCTGTGAGTGCGGGGATGTCGAGCAGGCCGTCGAGCCTGCGGGACGCCCGATCGAGCGCGGCTCGCAAGTCGGCTCGCGCGGGTCGGCCTGCAGCGCTGTCCAGCTGCGCCCGGAACTCTGCCAGCTGGGCGCGGAGCGCACGCACGTCACGCTCGCGGCCGGGCCGGAAGATCATCAGCATCTGCTCGCGGCGATCGCCTGGAAGCCAGCCGTGCTCGTCAGGCACGGCCTCCGGGTCACCGACTGCCGCGGCCAGCTCGTCGACCGACTCTCGCAGTGAAGCCACGGAGGTTCCGAGCCTCGCGATCTCTTCTCGGCGCCGCTCGGGCGGCATTGCCGGGTACCGGATTCCGTCGAGGAACCGCGCAAGTTCCTCTTGCTCGTGGCCGAGGAGGGACTGCTGCTCGATCAGTGCCAGCCGGGCGTGCGCCGTTGCCGGGTCGAAGCTGCCTTGTCCTTCTCGCGTCGCTCATCGATCGCCGCCTGACGCCGCCTTAAGTCCCGGTCCAAATGCGCCACCTTCGCGTCGAGCTGCTTCTTCGTCATCATGCGGAAACCCGGCTCCGCGCGGATCCACTCAGCCATGACTGCCTGGGCGCGCTCCAGGTCATCCGCCCGGTCCTCCAGCACCCAGGGATTCCACCCAGAGTCCTCATGCAGTTCAATGAACAGCGCCCGGGCCGCGAGGAGCCCCTGCGCGCTGGATGAGGCTCCCGGCTTGGGGCGCCACAGCATCCCAGCATGCCGTCCGCTAGCTCCCCAGTCTGCGCCAGCAAGTCTCAGGCCCCTCGTCTCGACACAGTGCAAGCCTCACGCCCCGCCGAGCCCGCCCTGGGTAAAGATCTCGATCTCCCATCCAGGCAGGTACCTTTCGCGCTGTCGGCCGGTCAGGCTGCCGCAGAACGCGCTGTACGACCAGCAACACCTCCCGTGCAGCAATCAGCTGGGACAGTGACTCCGGGCGGGCGCCCCGTCCGCGACCGGGAGCCACGTACTCTGTCACTACCGGAAGCGCCCGGTCAGCGAGAGCCTGCGACTGCGGAATGGCCATGGCGTCGGTATGCCACGCTGCTGGCCGGCTAGCAGACCAAGACCTGGCCGCGCTTGAACCCGCTTAGCAACTGCGGACGAGATGCGAAGGGACGTGCATGTTCGGGTCGTGGCGCATCGAGCGAATCCCCGGCAGGTGCTCTTGCATGCCGCACCAAGCTGCCAACTGCCGCCTTTCGAGGCTCGAGACCTACCTGTACTGGGCGATGATCCACGTCATGGCAGCGCGTATGGCCCGCCGGCGCTCCCCGGCACCCCCGGCCCCGGTCCCGGCCCCGGCACTGCCCCAGGCCGCGCCAACGCCAATCCAGCTCCGAGCCGCCTGAGGTTCTTAAACAGGCTCTAAGTCCGCTGCAACCATGCCGGGAAGCATCTTCTGCTGGTGCTTCCGGCCACCTGGTGACGCCAGATCTCAATGACAAACCAGTGACAAATGATCAAGGACCCGACCGCCACCATCAGCGACCAGGCCCTTGACCTGCAACTACTTCCGACAGCCCCGACCGGATTTGAACCGGCGCTACCGCCTTGAGAGAGCGGTCCTTGCATTCACGGGACCGCTAGGACACCGAGCATTCCAATAACGAGATGCAACACAGCTCACCTTGTCTGCGGTGAGAGTCGGCGCTTCAGCTCATCGAGTCCCAACTCGACGCCTGTCCGATCGGGCATGCGGTAGTAGGCGCGACGGCCACCCCGCGTGGACGGTCCCGACTTCTCGATCAGACCGTAGACCGCCAGGGTGCGCAGACCGGGTAGCCAGACGCGGCTTTCCATCTGGAGCTCCAGTTCGCTTATCACCCAGGAGCCGGCGAACTCACCGCCGTAGGCCTCCGCCTTGCGCGCAGACTCGCACGCCGCCTGCAGGGCCGGCAGCCACTCGGGTTTCTCGCTGGCCAGGCGCATCACTGCCCGGATCGTCTCACTGTGAGCTGCCATAGACCTAGTCTGCTCCAGATGCTTCGCATACGCAACTTGCTCCTAAAGATCCGGAAGCTCAATAAGCTCGCTCAAGCACCGGCTGACGATCGTCAGGCCGACTTGCGCGAGGTTCGAGCTGGACGCAACTATGGCTCCGAGGTGGCATCCTGATTCGGAGTAGCCGGACTTGAACCGGGAGGGGCGGTGGACCCTGTCTCGCTGGTGCTGAGCGCATTGATATCCGGTGCCGCCCAGGGCGTCGCCGACGGCGCCAGCGACACGGCCAGATCCGCCTACAGCAAGCTGAGGCACCTCGTCAGCGCCAAGTTCGCTGGCAACAAACCGGCCGAGGTGGCCCTTGATGAACACGCCGCTGATCCGGACACCTGGCAGGTGCCGCTCACGAAGTACCTGACCAGCTTCGGTGCAGATGCCGACGGGGCGATCATCGAGGCGGCCCAGCAGTTGCTTGCTTTGCTCGACCCGGCGGGGACAGCGCAGGGCAAGTATCAGGTCGATCTCCGGGGCGCCCAAGGTGTCCAGGTTGGCGACGGCAACCAGATGTTCAATACCTTCAATGCGCCGACGTACGTGATGACGCCGCCGCCCGCCGAGATCCGACCCGGCCAGCCTGGGAATGAACCTGCCTTCGGACCTGCCTATGAGGCGGCCGGGGGCCGGGCACGGCTTGGCCGAGCCCTGGGCGAGGTCTACGAGGACGGACCCGGCTGGGTGCAGCAGTTCGACGGTAGCACCAGCGGCCAGCCGACTGTGATCTGCGCCCTTTCCGGCCGCACGGCTGTCGCGGTTGACCAGGAGATCTGGAACGCGCTCGGCCATTTCGGCCAGGGAACCTATGTCAGCGGAGTGGCGGCCATCGGGTTTCCGGTCTTCTCTGCAGGTCGTCCGTTCATCACAGCCGATGGCGGGCCAGTCGAGTTGGCTGGAGGTGAGTGGGGGGCCGGGCGGCTGGTCGCGCTCTCCTCAGGCGGCTGGCGCTGGCAGCCGGAGATCGCCTTTGACAGCGCGGCGTCGCGACATCAGGACGATTGGTCCTTTCGGCGCGGCGAGATGGACTTGCGGCTGCGGCTGGCGGCCGGCATGCTGCTGGTTGCCGAAGGCCTGCGAATCACCGAGGCTGATCGGGAGCGCATGCTCGCCGAACTGCCGTCGACCGGAATTACCGCCTTGATCGCGAGCCTCGCAAAGCGCTACAGCCTTGAATCGGCCGAGCTAGGTTGGCAGGAAACGCGCGAGCCGGAGGGTTTCAACAACAGTCGGTTCGCCGCCTACCAGCTGGTCGTTCCTGGCAGCGACGACCGCCCCGCCCTTCTCGGGTCGCTCTGGTTCACGCTGCCTGGGGAGCGAGCGATCGACGTAGGTGCGATCGTCGACCTCTGCGTCGACTTCGACGCCATCCAGCCAACGACGGATCCGGCGGCCACGCCTGCTCACATTGCTCCCGAGCTTCGGATCACACCCGGTGAGCTGGTCGGCTTCTTCGCCAGCGCCTGGCAGGCGGCCACGGCACTCGTGCTGACCACCGGCAAGCAGGCCCAGGAGGTGCCGCCGGCCGGTCCATCTCGGCTGGAGCTCTACATTCAGAACCGTCATCCCCCGGAAGGCGGCCAGCGCGTCCTGCGTACCGAAGACCTCCTCGATCTCTCCGTCTTCGGACGGACCCGCAAGAGCCAACTCCGCGACCTGTCGGTCGCGGTGACAACACCGCTTAGTTTGAGTGCCGACGAGATCGACTCGCTTGTGCGGCAGGCCTTGAAGCGGATGGCCAGCGACTTCGGCTTCACGGGAGCGGATATCGCCCAGCTCTGACAGGTAGGGACGTCACCGACCGCCTGCCACTCGTGAAGTGGCCCTATGGCCCCCAACAACATACTTCGATAGGCGAGACTGCGGAAATGGGCTTGCCATGGAGTCTGATCATCACGACGGTCGGTGCCGTGGCAACGACGCTGCTGGGCGTGCTGGTTGGCGGAGCGGTTGGCAGCCGGTCACAGCAGCGGAGTTGGTCGCGTGACCGGCAGGCGGACGCCTGCGCGCAGATATTGCGCGAGTCTTCAAAAGTCCTGATTGAGCTGGCCAACATGAATGGCCGACGGGTCAACCCACGCCCAGGCGAAGCACCCGACCCTCCTGGACTCCCAACGCCGATTGACTGGCAACCTTGGAATGACGCCCTCGATCAGGTCAATCTGCTTGCTGACAGCAAGATCGCCGAGGCCGCTCAAGCCATAGATGGCGAGATATGGCCGGTTCACTTGCAGGTCAAGAACGGCCAGACCAGGGAAGGCGACTGGTATCCCTTGCGGGACAGTATCGAGGCGCGACGTCGCGCCTTCGTCAACATTGCCCGATCGCACCTCGGCTCGTCCGGCCCGTCATTGCAGCGCCTCGGCGGTCGGCCTAGTCCAGACGATCCCATCTGGCTTTCCCTGCCGCCGCAGGGAGGTATGGCGACTGAGACTCAACGCGAAACCGACGTCACATCGTCACCTACGGCAGACGACTGAAAGGCTACGACGGCCCGTTGCGCGGTCACGAGGATTGTGCTCCTGTCAGCGACCCAATGAGTGACTGAAGCGGCCGCTTGTCGTCGGCGTCGAGTTCCCCGTGCATACATATACTTCGCGTATGCACGCTTACGTCTGCGTGTACCAACACCCGTCGCCGGGCAGGTCGGACCGGGCGCAGACCGAGGCAGCTGCTGAGAGCGATCCGCTCTTGGGCCGCTACCTGGACGCGTACGACGCCGACGGCTCATGTCTGGATTGGGGCGACGACCCGTCATTCTTCTGCGCCAGCGAGCTGCTCGGCGATCTGCCGACGATCAGCTAATTCCCTAGGGGGTCGGTCACGTAATTCCGCACCTTGGTCCTGGTATCGATGGTGTGGCTGGTCACCTCCTGTCGTCAATGGCGCGGGGCTGAATGGCTGGCTGCCTGGCTAGGGAAAACGCTGATCGAGGGGGTAGGGAATTACCTGATCGCGGGTCGTCCGTTCCGTGGTGGCGTGGTCATGGAGGCTGGTCGCGGGGCGGGCCGCGTGCCCGGCGGGGCAGGCCTGGCCTGCCCGTGTTCTTCCTGCCGCAGGGGCCGCAGAGGTCTCCGGGGTCAGGGCCGGCCCGCAGGGCCGTCGCGGCAGCGATGCGGAGCAGCCTTGAGGCCGGAGGGGCGGCCCCGTAAGCGCGCGCGGCCTGCCCCGTGACCAGGGCGGCGGAGCCGCCGCTGCGGGTTGTGCCGGGCGGGTCATGGTGTGCTCCTGGCTGCGGGGGCGGCGCGGCCGGGCCGGCGGCGCGGCCGGTAGCTTTTGCCTTCCAGGAGCAGGTGGTGGCTGGTGTTGATGACCCGGTCCAGGATCGACTCGCCGACGACCGGGTTGGGGAACAGCGGGTACCAGTCCGACGGCGAGCGGTTCGAGGTCAGGATCAGCGATCTGCCGGGCTGCCCGGCGCGCTCGGAGAGCAGCTCGTACAGGTCGTCGGCCTGGGCGGGGGTGAACTCGCGCATCGCGAAGTCATCGACGATCAGGACGGTGATCTTGGCAAGCTTGCGGACGCGGGCGGCGAAGCTGCGGTCGGCGTGGCCGCCGGCCAGCTCGGCGAGCAGCCGGGAGCAGGTGGTGAAGGTCACGTCGTGGCCGCGGCGGCAGGCCTGGTGGCCCAGCGCGGCGGCGAGGTGGCTTTTGCCCGTGCCGACCATGCAGGCGACAGACTGCAACATCTTCGGGAGATGCTTCCGCGCACGGTCCTCGTGACGGCTGTGGCGCATCCCCTGCGGGGCCGCGCGCTGGAAGCGGTTTCGTTCATTCATCTGCGCGGGGTGCTGCATCTGGTGGTGAAGCTCCCCGATTCTTCCCCTGGCACGATCCCGGCGTCAGCTACCGATGTTTGCGGGCCGCCATCGGCCTCGGGTCCGGGTGCGGTGCTGGACGGTGATGGCCTGCGCCGGCTGCGGTCCCTGGTGGCGGCGCTGCGTGCCGCCGAGGCCGATGGCTGGGCCGGTGATTCCGGCCGGATGGCCGGCGGAGGCGACGATGGCGTCGCGTAACGATGGCCGTAACGATACGGCCGCCTGCCCGGCCTGCGGGCAGCTGTTCACCCGCGTGGGCCGCCGCCGCTGGTGTAGTGATGCGTGCCGGCAGGCCGCGTGGCGGCGGCGTCACAGTGCTCTGGCCGCGGCTGCGGATCTTCCCGTGCTGCCGCGGCCGGCGCGGGAGCACACCGTGTATGAGTGCCCGGACTGCCAGGCCCGGTACCTGGGCTGGCAGCGCTGCGATGGCTGCGGGGTCTTCTGCCGCCGGGTGGGTCCCGGCGGTGAATGCCCGGCGTGCGGCGAGGCGGTTTCCGTCAGCGACTTGCTGGAGCAGGGCGCGGCCAGCATTCCCGGCGTGCCGGGCAGGCACAAGTAGGTTCACCCCATCCCTGATCGCGCCACGACTTCGGGAGGAGTGAACCTACGTGCGTGAACTGAGGGTATCGCCATGCCGCCAGCTCGCCCTGGACCTAGGCGAGCCGAGCGGGGAAGACCGCTGGAACAGCCTGCCCGAGCCCGCCCGGCTGAGGGTGCTGGCCCTGCTCGCGGTGATGATCGCCCAGGCGGCCCTGGCCGCGGCCGGCGATGAGGGGCCCGGCGATGAGTGAGCCGGGCCGGCCGGCCGGGCCGGGCGGCGGGAAGATCACCGCCGGGCACCGGTCCCGGGACGCGGTCATCTACGTCCGCCAGTCCACCTTCACCCAGACCCAGGAGAACACCGAGTCGCTGGCGTTGCAGTACGAGCTGCGCGCGCATGCGGCCGAGCTGGGCTGGGCCGAGCATCAGATCAGCGTTATCGATGAGGACCTGGCCCGGTCGGCGGCCAGCACCAGCGGGCGGCTGGGGTTCACCGACCTGGTCGCGGCGGTCGGCCTGGGCAGGGTCGGCATCATCATCGGCCGGGAGGTGTCGCGGCTGGCGCGCAACAACAGCGACTGGTATCAGGTGCTGGATCTGTGCTCGATCACCGACACGCTGATCGCCGACTGCGACGGCGTCTACCATCCCGGCCAGTTCAATGACCGGCTGGTGCTGGGCCTGAAAGGCCAGATGGCCGAGGCCGAGCTGCACATGCTGCGGACGCGGCTGACCGCCGCGCTGCGGCACAAGGCCGCCCGCGGGGAACTGCGCCAGCACCTGCCGGTCGGGCTGGACTACGACGACGACGGCCAGGTGATCTTGTCCCCTGACGAGGCGGTCCGCGCCGCGATCAGCCAGGTCTACGCGCTGTTCGGCCAGCTCACCTCGGCCCGCCAGGTGATGATGACGCTGCGCGCCCGGGGGCTGCTGCTGCCCCGCCGCAAGCCCGGCGCGCGCCGCATCTGGTGGGCGGAGGCGTCCTATCCCGCGGTGCACGACATGCTGACCAACCCGGCGTACGCCGGTGCGTTCGTGTTCGGCCGCACCCGCACCGAAAAACACGTCGGCGCCGACGGGAAGGTGGCCTGCAGGGAGCGGCTGCTGCCGCAGGACCAGTGGGAGGTGCTGATCCCCGGACACCACCCCGGCTACCTGAGCTGGGATACCTGGCAAGATAACCAGGCCCGGCTGCGCGCAACTACAAGGCCCCGCGCGGCGACGGCGGCGGAGCCGCCCGCCAGGGCGCCGCGCTGCTGTCCGGGCTGGTCCGCTGCGGCAAGTGCGGCCGGACGATGCAGGTCGGCTATTCCGGTCACGGCGGCGACGCGCCGCGGTATGTGTGCGGCCGCGGCACCCAGCTGTATGGCACCCCGCCGTGCCAGAGCATCGGCGGGGCTTACCTGCACCGCGCCGTCCTGGGGCAGCTATTCCAGATGCTGCAGCCAGCCTCGCTGCAAGCCACCGCGCACGCGATGGCCGACGCCGAGCAGCGGCACCGCGAGCAGGTCGCCGCGTTCGGGAAAGCCCTGGAGCGGGCCCGGTTCGAGGCCGACCGCGCGATGCGCAAGCACGACGAGGTCGAGCCGGGCAACCGGCTGGTCGCCCGCACCCTGGAGGCACGGCTGGAGGAGCGCCTGGCCGCCGTGCAGCGCGCCGAAGCCGGCCTCGCCGCCGCCCGCGCCCGCCACCCCGTCTACCTGACCAGTGAGGAACTCGCCTGGCTCAAGCGGGCCGGCGCCGACGTGCGCGACGTCTTCGACGCTCCCGCCACCGCCAACAGCCAGCGCAAGCAGCTGATCCGCGCAGTGATCAGCGAGATCACGCTCACCATCGACCGGCAGGCCCAGACCAGCCACGCGCTGATCACCTGGCAGGGCGGCGCGACCACCGCCGTCACGGTCGCGCTGCCCAGGCGCGGCTCCGGCGCGATCACCACCGGCGAGGACACCCTGGAACTGATCCGGCGCCTAGCCGCCTGCTACAACGACACCACGATCGCCCGCATCCTCGGCCGCCAGCAGCGGCGCACCGCGACCGGGCAGGCCTGGACCCGCGACCGGGTCAGCAGCCTGCGCCGCTCCCGCGGCATCCCGCACTGCCCCGAACCGCAGGCGACTGTCAGCGCCAACGGCGATGATGCGGTCATGGCCACCGCCCCGCGCGCCGCGCAGCTCCTCGGCGTCGACAAGGCAACGATCTACCGGTGGCTGAAAGACGGCTTCATCACCGGCGAGCAGCTCACCCCCGGCGCCCCCTGGCGGATCCGCGTCGACCAGGCACTCCGCGACCGCATCCAGCCGGATGTCCCCGACAGCTGGCTGCCCCTCGGCCCGGCCGCCCGAGCGCTCGGGATGGCCCGCCAGACGCTGTTGCAGAAGGTCCAGGACGGCAAGATCAACGCCGTCTACGTCACCACCGGGCGCCGCAAAGGCCTTCGTATCCAGGCCGGACACGACCAGCCTGGACTGTTTGCCACACCACCATGAGAGAAAGGCGCAGTGTTAACCATGACCGACGGGCCCATAGGCGATCACGCCCTCCCCGGCGGCGATGAAGTCCAGCCGGGCCAGGTCGCGGATCTGCGCGGCGGGCAGCTTGGGGTTGTAGCCGAAGTCGAAGCTCTCCAAGGTGGCCCCGGCCGGGAACCGGGCCGCCCGGATCCGGCGGGTGATCTTGCCGGCCTCGCGGCGGGCGAGCTCGTCCTCGCACAGCACCTGGAGGAACTCGGCGTGCCCGAGGGTGCCCGCCCGGGCCTCGGCGAGCCGGGCCTCCAGGGTGTCCAGGATGCCGGACAGGCGCAGCGCCCTCAGCGCCGGGGTGAGCCCGGCAGGAGTGCCGGCCGTGGTCATCGCTGCTCACCGCCGAACGCATCAGGGCCGCGGAGCCAGGCCGGGACGTCGACGCCGGGCAGCGGCAGCTGGAAGCCCTCGTGCTCGGTGCCGGCGGCCAGGATGCCCTTGACCGTCTTGTAGGACGGGTCGCCGGCCTGCAGCGCGCGCCGGCAGGCGGCTTCCAGCCGGGGATCCCCGTGTTTCTGGCCGAGCCGCAGCACCCCCTGGGCCTGGCGGAGCCGGAACAGCGCGTCGACCGCGAGCAGCTCGGTGACCAGGGCGTCGCAGGCCGGGCCGACCAGCGCGGCCTGGGACCGGCACCACACCGG
>Ga0209517_10007984_pt1 | contig 12500 bp, 16 predicted proteins | sample PeaSoiMetSII2010_FD_187695 | JGI IMG/M metagenome (GOLD analysis project Ga0209517, IMG submission 187695) | Peat soil microbial communities from Weissenstadt, Germany - SII-2010 (SPAdes) (version 2) | ecosystem: Environmental > Terrestrial > Soil > Wetlands > Peat | place: Germany...
GCCGACCTGCTAGCACCTTAGCTCCGTTGTCACGCACAGCTACCAGCCGATGCTGCTGCCAGTGGACGCTGCGCGAGGCGTCGGACCAACATCCGGTCCCTTCCGGTGCGCCCGGCAGGTCCGTGCTCTAGCACTCGCGTGGGCTGGCAGCGGCCCGGCGGAGTTTGGAAGACAGATGCCCGGTCTGGCTGTGGTGACCGGTGCCTCGTCAGGCATCGGCGAGGCATATGCCGAACGGCTGGCGGCCGATGGGCGGGACCTGATTGTCGTCGCCCGGCGGCTAGAGCGTCTCAGCGAACTCGCGGCCCGCCTGACAGCCGCCCACGCGGTGACGGTACGGGCGATCCTGGCGGATCTGGCCAGCGCCGATGAGGTGCTGCGGGTCTGCGGTGAAATCGAGGCCGTGCCCGTCGAGATGTTCGTCAACAACGCTGGCCTGGCCCACTACATGCCGTTCGCCGAACTCGGCGAGGTCGTCGACCTCTCGTAGCGCACGCGCCGCGGGCTCGTCGACGGCTTCGATCCCGGTGCCCTGCGGCCCGAGTTCGGCTTTCTGCCGGGATCGGCGGCCAGCGTCATCCAGCGCGAGGTTGATCAGGATCCGGCGGGCATAGGCGGCTGAATGATCCATTGACCGCACCCGGTTCCACCGTCGCGCTATCCGCAAGAACGTCTCCTTGACGAGATCCTCGGCATCCCCGGCGTCCCCGGTCATCAGGTAGCCGGTGCGCAGCAGCGGGTCGGCCGCCTCGGCCGCGAAGCTATCGAACTCGCGTTTCGATGCCGCCCAGTCCACACGCGCCTCCTACGGCCCGGCCTTCGTCCTCACCTATGTAAACCCCGGCTAGGGCGCCCGGGACTGAGCGCAACCGGCGCGGATTTTCCGGGTCGGCCGTTCCTGGTCGTCTGCGGTGTGCCGGGCTGGTTTAGCGCTGGAGCCTGGGCCAGCCAGCGGAATCCCGCGATCGCGCTGCCGGCCAGGATGGCCCCGGTTACCAGCCCGGTGGCTGCGGTTAGCGCGCTTCCGGTGAGGGCGAGGGTCAGGGCAATCGGAACGGCGATCAGCAGGGTGCCTGCGGCCAGGTGCAGCGCGGTCGCGGTACCTACCGGGCCCGCGGCGATTACCACGTGCAGTTTCATCGCTCCTCGCCTTCATCGCGTGCTGCCCCGCCGCCGTCGGGCGGCGGGGGGTCAGTCGGTTGTGCTGCCCGGCCGCCGTCGGGCGGCGGGGCGTCAGTCAGATAGGGCTCGAGCACCGTCAGGACCAGATCGGCGCCCCTGGCGAGCTGCGCTGGGTCGGCCGGGTCGCCGGTGACGTCCAGGAACGCCAGCCAGCTCTCGCTGATCAGCCAGACCGCGACGGCCAGGTCCCTGACGGTCCGCGGTGGCCGCGGCGCCCTGGCGGCGCCCTGGGCCACGAGCTGGTCGCCGAACGCCAGCCACTGCCCGAGCCTGCGCTCGTACACGTCCTGGTAAGAGGCTCGCAGCTGCGGATCGGCCTGCAGCAGGGCGAGGATCTCGCGCCCGAAGAACCGGTACTTGACGGTCAGGCTCATCCCGGTGGCCACATTCTGGCGGAGTCCGGCCAGATTCTGTCGCGCATCGGGGCCTGGCTGCCACAGCTCCTCGTTCGCTGCCGCGAACTCGGCGTGCCGGTCGGCCGCTAGCGGTGCACAGGATCGTCGAGGAACTCCTTGAGCGCCTGGTAATACGGCGTGATCGTGGTGGTGTCGGCGTACTCGTCGGCGCTATGCAGGCCATCTCCGCCGACTCCGAAGATGACGGCGTCGACGCCGCGCTGGTAGTAGAAGCGCCCGTCTGCGGCGCCGTGCTTGCGCAGGAATCCGGCGCGGTAACCCTGGTTCGCCGCGGCTTGCTGGAGCCTGCGGATTTCCGGGCGGTCCCGGTCGGCGTGATGCGGTGGGTCGGCATGATCGACCACCGGGGTGACCCCAGGTTCACAGAAGCTAGCCAGATAGGCGGTGACCTCCTGGACCGTCTTGCCGTTCAGGTTCGCGTCCTCGGGCGGGAAGCGGATGTCGAGCCATGCCTCAGCCAGAGCCGGGATCTGGTTGCGGGTCTGGTTGGGGGTCTCGATCCTGGCGATGTTGACGGTGGTCCGCCAGGCCTCCTCGGTGGCGACCGGGTAGGCGGCCAGTATCCTGGCCAGGCTCCGGCCCAGAGTGACGAGAGCATTGTCGCCAAGCCACGGGTATGCGCTGTGCCCGGCCCGGCCGACCGCCCGCAGGTTCGCGGTGACCATCCCCTTGGAGTCGGTCACGATCCGAAGTCCGCTCTGCTCCCCGATGATGACGAACTCGCCGCTGACGCCCTGCTCAAGCTGATGCAGCGTGCCGTGCCGCCCGCCCACCTCCTCGTCGGTGACCAACTGCAGTCCGAGCGGGTAGGGCACGATGCCGGCCAGCTCACTGAAGACCTGTGCTTGCACCAGCGCCGACACCTTCATGTCCGCGGCACCGCGCGCGTACAGGCGGGCACCAGCTCGGTGCGGCCGGAACTGCTCGGCGGGAGCCGGAACGACATCGAGGTGAGCATTGAGGATGATCCGGAAATGCGGTCGCTGCGCACCGCGGTAAAGGAGCGCGCTCGGCTTCCCGCCGGACTCGAACCGCTCGACCGTGAAGCCTGGCCCGACGAAATCAAGCACAAGGTCGAGCGCCCTACGCAGGTCATCTGGCCGGTCGGCGGTCGAAGGCACAGCGAGCAGTTCGCATGCCGCGGCCAGGAAAAGCTCAGCGTCCACCGGACCATCCTGCCCCTGGCAACGCTGCGCGCCAGCACCGGGCGGTTACGACTCGGTGATCATTCCGCAAGCTGAGCTTGGCAAGTCGCGGGCCGACGGGCGGTGCGGCGGGTGCATCCCTGCTGGGTTACTTGGGCGGCCGGCCGGGGGACGGGCGAATCGGGGCAACGGCTGGCTGGGAGCGGCGCCGCGGCCCGGACCAGAGAGCCGGCACCGCGTCGACGGCGTACGCGATCGCGTACGCAGCCTGCTCGTAGTTGGCCCGCCAGCCGACGAACTCCGGCCATGCCTCGGCCGGATCGCGCTCGATCGGGAAGTCCACCTCTCGCATCCTCGCGACGGCGTCGAGGAACTCGTTGTAGCTGAGGCTGATTCCCGCGCCCGGATCGGGTGCCTCGGGGACATTCAGGCCCATCGCACGGGCGATTTGCTCGAAGCAGAGAAATCCTCCGCGCAGGCAAAGCCGCGCCGGGACCACCGGCGCGGACTGGGGCGATAGCGCGAGGTACAGGGCGGCAGAGTCAAGCACCGCGAGGATCGCGATCACCCACGATGACTTGGGTCTCGGCGAGCGGAACCGTACCAGTGGCAGGTAGGTGGTGTGGCTCTCCGCGATATCCGCCGCGAAGCGTTCCCACTGCGCGTACAGGTCGGGCAACGTGTCGACAGTCGAGACTCCAGTTCCCAGCGCGTAGTGGGTGCGCGCAAGCAGTTCCGGACCCCAGGACGGGACACCGGCTCGCGCGTTCAGCAGTGCCACCTCGGTTTCGCGCCGGTTGAAGGCCGAGTACAGGGTCGGCAGGTAGGCAATCTGCAATGTGATCGTCACGATGCCGGTCAATGACGCGATGTCCAGGATCGCGTGCTCAGCGGCTCCCTGCGCCGATGTGGATCCGATCTCCCAGAGCGCGGGCCCGGCCGTGGTGAACGCGGAGGTAATGCCTGCGCGCAGGAAAGGCCACAGCAGCAGCGAGTAGCCGATGAAGAACATCCCCAGCCAGGCGATCAGCTGGGCCAGCAGGATAACGGCGGCCTGGCCGGCCAGCACCCGGTCGCGCCGCTGGTAGTCGGCAATCGGGGCGACCACCAGCCGGTATGCGCCGGTTGCCAGCCGGTCCACCAGCCGGCTCAGCCAGCTTCCCACCGGTCTGGGCACGATGATGGTGCCGATGACGCTCGCCGCCACGGTGAGCACCAGGAGGCCGCCGACCACGGCCGCTATCACGCGGCCGATCAGTGGCACGACCATGGCTCTCCCCGCGCTAACGAACGCCCGACCCACCGCAGCTACTGGCCGCCGCAGCGCCCATCGTCGAGTGGGCACCAACCTAGACGAGCGGGTAGCCAGGTCGCACACCTTCGGGTGACCGTACTACGCCACGACTGAAGCGACGACCGATCCGTAGACTGATGGTTCCGGCCGAGAAGAGTGAGCAATGCGCCGAATTCTGGCTGTCCTCGCCCTAGCCGCTGTGGTCACCGGCTGTTCTTCGTCGGCACGCCCGAGTTCGGCAAGCGGGCGTCGTGGCGGATGGCCGGTCAGCTACTACCTGTCGCTCGGTGACTCCTTGTCCCAGGGCGTCCAGCCGGACTTCGCAGGAGTCAGTGTCAGGACCCCGGACGGCTACGCTGACCAGCTCTACGCGGCCCTGCGCAGCCGCCGCCCAGGGCTGCGCCTGGTCAAGCTCGGCTGCCCTGGCGAAACCACCGCCACCATGATCCATGGCGGGATCTGCGCATATCCCGGTGGGTCTCAGCTGGCGGCTGCCGTCAGCTTCCTCCGCGCGCACCGCGGCCGGGTGGTGCTGATCACCATCGACGTCGGCGGGAATGACCCCGACTCCTGCATCACCCAGCCTTCCGCGTCCAAGCTCGCTTCCTGCGCCGTCAAGTCCGTCCCTGACACTGCCATCAACCTCGCGAAGATCCTGGCCGGGCTCCGCCTCGCCGCCGCGGGCGTCCGCATCATCGCGATGAACTACTACCTGCCTGTGCTCGCGCAATGGCGGGACGGCCTCATCGGCCAGGTGATCGCGCGGCTCAGCGAACTGGCCGCTGTCGGCTTCAACATCGTGCTGACCAAGGTCTACCAGGCGTTTGGAGTCCGGGTCGCCGACGTGTTCAGCGCCTTCCACACCGCGGACTTCGCCGGTCCGCTGACCCTGCCTGGCCTCGGCACGCTTCCGCGCAACGTCGCCGCAATCTGCCGGTGGACCTGGGAATGCGCGGCGCCCCCGCGCGGGCCGAACGAACACGCCAACCAAATCGGGTACGCGGTAATAGCCCATGCTTTCCTGCTGGCCGATGCCCGTTAAGCGTGTCAGGCACTGCGCTTGCTACCTTGCCGCCATGGCTATCTCGCTCAGTGACGCGACGCTGCGGCTGCTCGACGGGCCGAACTACGCAGTCCTGGCCACGGTGAATTCTGACGGCAGCCCGCAGACATCCGCGATCTGGGTCGGCCGTGACGGTCAGGACGTGCTGTTCTCCACCGTGCAGGGACGCGTGAAGCACCGCAATATGATGCGCGACCCGCGGGTCAGCGTCACGATCCTCGACTCCGCCGACCCGGAGAACTACGTCGAGCTGCGTGGCCGGGTGACGATCACGCCAGATGTCGGGCGGCGGATCGATACGCAGCTGTCCTGGAAGTACGACGGCAAGGACCCCGGCGAGGACCGGCCTGGTGCGGTCCGCGTGGTCGTGCGGATGGATGTGCAGAAGGCGACGGGGTACGCCGCGTAGGTCCGGATCACCGTGGCCCGCTGATCAAAGATGATGCCCCGCAGCAGGCCCGGCGGTGGGGTCAGGTGGCCCCCAGGCTGCGGATTAGACGAAGGCGCCGGTGCCGGTAATAGCCCGGCCGACGATCAGGGTATTGATCTCCCTGGTGCCCTCGTATGAGTAGATCGCCTCAGCGTCGGCGACGAACCTGCCCACGTGGTACTCCAGCAGGATGCCGTTACCGCCGAGCAGTTCGCGGGCGAGACCGACGGTTTCCCGCATCCGTGCCGTGCAGAACATCTTGGCCAGTGCCGAGTGCTCGTCGTCGGCACGCCCGGCGTCTTGCAGCTGCGAGAGCCGGACGCACAGGCACGCCGACGCGGTCACGTTGGCCAGCATCTTGACGAGCTGGTCCTGCACGAGCTGAAAGCCGGCGATAGGCCGGCCGAATTGCCGCCGCTGCTTGGCGTATGCCAGCGCGTGCTCGTAGGCGCCGCGTGCGCAGCCGACCGCCTGCCAGGCGACGCCGGCCCTGGTCAGCCTGAGTACGGCCGCGGTGTCACGGAACGAGGTCGCGTTCCGCAGCCGGTTGGCCTCAGGCACGCGGGCGCCGTCCAGCGTGATGCAGGCGTTCTGGACCACCCGCAGGGCGATCTTGTCGCGCATCTTGGTCGTGCCGAATCCCGGCGTCCCCCGCTCCACGACGAAGCCCTTGACCTGGTCGTCCTCGACGTCCCTGGCCCAGATGATCACGTAGTCGGCGAACGTCGCGTTGCCGATCCATTTCTTCTGCCCGTCGATGATCCACTCATCGCCATCCCGGCGTGCCGTGGTGGTCAGCCCACGGGCTGCCCCGGAACCTACCTCGGGCTCGGTCAGCCCGAAGGCGCCGATCTTCTCCATCCTGGCCATCGCCGGGAGCCAGCCCGCCGCAGCCGTATCCGGTGTAGCCGAGGCCAGCCACGCCAAGCTGGCCGATAGCCGGGATGAGCTCGTGCGGGAACTCCTCGCGGGTCCAGTACTTGTTGATGACCGGCTCGATCTCCTTCTCCATGAACACCCTGACCCGGTGCAGCAGCTCTTGCCCGGTGGAGTCGAGCAGCAGCTCCAGGGAATAGAAGTCGCTTGCTGGTCCGCTGGTCATGTAAACCTCCTCAGATGCCGCTGCGGCATTTCCTACCCGCCAGCCGATGCGTAGCTGGCGACTGCGGGGTCAGCCGCCACGAGGAACTCGTCCACCACCGGCGCGAGCTCGGCGGCCTCGGTGAGCAGGCCCAGGTGCCCGCCGTGATAGACGTGCAGTCGCGAATGGGGGATCAGCAGCCGCAGCAGCCTGGCGTTGGCCAGGGGGATGAGGGGATCGTCATCCCCGGAGATGATGAGCGTGGGCTGCCGCAGCAGCGGCAGGAACGGCAGGCTCGTCCAGCCAGCCCCGGCGCCGAGCTGGTAGAGGTAGCCGCGCGGTGACCCGACCCGGCTCTCGGCGTGCAGCAGGCTGCTCACCCGGTCAGGTTCGGTTCGCGCGGTGCCGCCGTACAGGTCAGGCGCGATGCGGTGCAAGTAGGAGGAGTCGAGGTAGCGCCGCGGGGTGGCCATCATGGCCAGCACGGCTGGGCGTGCGGGCACCATGATCGTGCCGGTCGCCGTGCTGACCAGCACCAGCCGGCGGCAGCGGCGCCGCTGGACGGCGGCGAAGTGCTGGGCGACGCCACCTCCCCAGGAGATCCCGAGCACGTCGACCGTTTCGTAGCCCAGAGCGGTCAGCATCCGAGCCACGAGCCTGCAAAGGCCGGTGAACCGGTAGGGACGGGCTGGCAGCGGCGAGCCGCCCACGCCAGGCACATCGAAGCGGATGACCTCGAGCGAGGGTTCGAGCGCGTCGACGAATGGCTGCAGCAGGTCAAGGCTCGCGCCGATGCCGTTGAATATGAGCAACGGGTCGCGGGTGCCATTGCCTGCCCGGACGGCGATCCTGAGCTGCTGCCCGTCCACCGAGATGCTCCGCACCGATGAGACACCCGGCGGTCTGCGTTTTCTGACCGTCATGGCCGGCTATCGGTCCAGGACATAGCTGCCAGGCGCTGCCTGCACCGGCGGGTAGTTCTTGTTGCCGAGTCGTCGCCGGTGCTTGCGCTGCCCGCCGCTGCGGTCGCCGAGCCAGGCCGAGTAGTCCGGCCACCAGCTGCCGCGCACCGTCTGCGCGGCCCGCAGCCAGTCCGCTGGATCGGCCGGATTGTCGTTGTCAGGTCCGGTCTGGAAGGTGGACTTGGGGTTACTCGGCGGGTTGACCATGGAGGCGATGTGACCGCTGGTCGACAGCACGAACCGGGTGCTGCCGCCGAGCAGCGCGGTGCTGCGGTAGCACGACTGCCAGGGGCACAGATGGTCGGCGATGCCGGCCACCACGTAGGAGTCGGTGTCGACCTTGGACAGGTCGACCAGCGAGCCGAGCATGGTTGCCGTACCCGGCTTGGTCAGCGCGTTGGCCAGGGCGAGCTTGATGAAGTCCCGGTGCACGGCGGCCGGAAGCCTGGTCGTATCGCCGTTCCAGTACAGAATGTCGAACGGCGGCGGGGACTGCCCTTGGAGGTAGTTATTGATCCAGTAATTCCAGATCAGGTCGTTCGGCCGCAGCCAGGCGAAGACCTCGGCGAGCGATCGGCCGTCCCGGTAGCCGCGTGCCTGCGACGCCGCTATCGCCAGGTCGGCGGTCCGATGGCGAACACCTGGTGACCCTGGCTGACCAGGTACTCGATCATGCTGCGGCCTGGCGCGAGATCGGTGATATAGAACTTGTTGATCATCGGCGGCACGATGAGCAGCGGGAACCGGTAGACCTCAGGGGTCACCGGCTCGTACTGAATGAGCTCGCATACCTCCGACCTGGCTACCACCGCGCCGGGAGTGGCCGCCAGGTCCTTGCCGACCTCGTATGCATCGGGCCGGACCATGGCCGGCACCCGGGGCGGCGCGGACAGGTCAGACACCAGCGCCCGCAGCCCGCGCAGCATGCTGAGTCCGCCGCTGTCGATGACCGCCTTCCACCCGGCGGGACTGATCAGCGGGTTGTTGCTTGGCGCCGCGGCGTCGATGAGGTTGCTCAGCACGAACCGCATCCGCTCGGCGTCACGCCAGTCAAGCTCGGCATCGGCATGCAGATTCTCGACGGTTTCGGCCACGGCGAGGTAGGCCTGCACGGTCCTGGCCAGCACCGGGTTGCCGGTCCAGGCCGGATCGGCGAATCGCCGGTCGCGGCGGTCCGGCGCGATGGCCGACCGGCCAGCGGCCACGTTACCCAGCTCGGCGGCCAGCGACCCTACCCGCCCGGCCAGCGTTTCTGGCTTGCGGGCAAGGCCGATCGCGAAGCGCAGCGCCGCCGCGTCGGGCCGGAACCTGCGCGCTATGCCGAGCGCGGCGTCGGACAGCAGCATGTCCAGCGCGCTGGCTGCCTCCGCGGCCTCGAACAGGCCGGCCTGCAGTCCGGAATCCCCGGACTGCGCGGTCACGGTTCGCCCGGCCCGGGCACTGTGCGCTCGGTCGGCGCTGCTTGCTCAGGCGGGTCCTGCCCAGGGCGCCGTACCGCGCGACGGAGGATCTTGCCGGTCGGCCCCTTGGGCAGTTCGGCCTCCAGCCAGACCTGACGCGGGTACTTGTACGCGGCGACCCGCTCCTTCACGAATGCCTGCAGCTCGTCCGGGCTTGCGGTCGCTCCCGGCTTGAGTGCGACGGCGGCGCCGATCTCCTCACCGAGCGCGGGATGCGGGATCCCCACCACCGCGGCCTCGGCGACGGCGGGATGCTCGTACAGGACCTCCTCGATCTCGCGCGGGTAGACGTTGTACCCGCCCCTGATGATCAGCTCCTTCTTGCGGTCCACGATGAAGTAGTAGCCGTCCTCGTCTACCCGGGCGAGATCACCTGTGCGGAACCAGCCGTCCGGGATCGCCTCGGCCGTGGCCTCTGGTTTGCCCCAGTAGCCCTTCATCACGTTGTGTCCGCGGATCGCGATCTCGCCGACCTCGCCCGGCGCGCAGCGACGAGACATCGACGGCCGTGCTGTCCGGATGGTGCAGCATCGCCGCGTACATCGTCGGCACCCCCTCAAAGATCGTCACCCGGTCTCGGGAGATGATCTTCAGGGCATCGTCAGGGGCGAACCTGGGCAGCAGGGTCAGCGTGGCGCCGCTGATGACGGTCGCGTTCAGGCCGCAGGTGAGGCCGAAGACGTGGAACAGCGGCAGGCACCCCATGACCACGTCGTCTGGGCCGGCGTTCAGCAACGTCGCCGCGGCGAGCTCAGCGTTGCTGGTCAGGTTGGCGTTGGTGAGCTGTGCGCCCTTGGGCTGGCCGGTCGTACCTGAGGTGTACAGGATCACCGCGTCATCGTCGTCGGCCCGGTCAGCCCAGGTGTGCAGCGCAAAGAGGTTAGCCAGCAGTGATCTGGCGTCCGGATCGTCAACCACGACAACCTTGCTGCCCGAGCCGGCCGCGCCTTTGGCAGCCTCGGCCGCCGCCGTATGCCAGGCCAGCAGGACTTTCGCACCTGAGTCACCGAGATAGAAGGCGATCTCGCGGCTTTTCAGCAGCGGGTTCATCGGCACCACGACGGCTCCGGCGCCCAGCGTCCCGTAAAAGGCCATGGCGAAGGCAGGCACGTTAGGCAGCATGATGCCGACCCGGTCCCCGGCGGCAATCCCGAGCGACGAGAGCAGTGAAGTGAACTTCCCGGCCGCCTCTCTCAGCTCGGAGTAGTCGAGCACTAGGTCGTCCATCCGGATGGCCGGATGCCTCGGATGCTCGGCAGCCGCCCGTTCGAGTACGGAACTCAGATTGGCCATCAACCCTCCAGCGGCGACCGGGTCGTTATCGGCATATCGGCACTATGCCCCGAGATCGGCTGGATCGACAGGCCCCTAGGCGATGTCGTTCACCGTCGGCGACCTCGGCTAAGCCACGGACCTGCGGAATCTAACCGCGGATACTTGCGCGCTGGCGCTCCGAGGTTGCGCTGTCAGTCCGGAATGACCGGCATCGCCGCGCTGCCGGTCGGGGGGTGACCACGACAGCGCCAATTGGGTACGCGGATTTGTGGCTGTGCGGAATTGCATCTCTTAACATAGGTCCGCCCGCAGGCCTTCGCCGCGCCCGCGCTCATGGCTGGCGAGCGCGGCCTGACCGTCTGACGGGCGACGGCGCCCGCTAGCTCTGAATGCTGGCGGGCGCTGCCGCGTCTGCGGGCTAGGCATGAACCAGGTCCGCGCTGCCGACGTTTATCGGGCATGCGCGCCTGGCAGATGCGATGACGGTGCTGCGGATTCTCATTTCAGACTAGGTCTGGGACCGCCCGCCAAACCGCCAGTCATGGACCTCGATGTCCTCGTACAGCCCGGCCTGGGCGTAGGGTTCCTGCGCGATCAAAGCGTCGGCGGCGCTCCGGTTCGGCAACTCGACCAGGATCGCGGTTCCCCTCCATTGGGCACCATCTTCGGACAGGAGCGGTCCGCACGCGATGAGGCAGTCGCGGTAACCGTGGTCGAGATAGTGGTGGTGCTCTCGGTGCAGAGCATTGCGGGCTGCGGTCACCCCTGACCGGCCGTGTGCGATGATCAGGAAACGGTGGTACCCGGCCATGCTCCCGGCAAACTGCCACATCGTGCGCCCCAGCGTGTTGCTCCAGCGGCGCACCAGCACCTCACCGTACACACCAGCCTTGTAGTTGGGTTCGTCGAACGCGAACACGTGTGCGGCCTCCGCGTCGGGCAAGTCGACGATATGCACGCTGCCGGTCGCTGCCAGGCCGTCGGAGGTCAACGTGGGGCCGCGCGCGATCATCGCGTCGGCATACCTGTCCACGAATGCCCAGTGAGCTTCGGCCAGTTCGGAACGCAGCGCCCCGGAGTCTGGCCTATCGCGACAATAAATGAAGTACTCCATGCCGCCCTCTCTGGTGATACGGGACAGGCTCTAGCACCTGTCGGGCAGCTTAACCGGCGGCGTCGACCGTGGCCGGCGAAGATCTTCCGGCGGCGTCGTTGCGTGGCCGGGTAACGTGCTATCCGGACTCGGATCCTGGCCGGCCGCGCCAGCCGCGCCGACGGTGCCAGCCGAGCTGACCGCGCCAGCGGCAGTCCGCGGAGGTGAGTGAGTGGAAATACCCAAGCCAACCGAGGCCGACCGCGAGCGGTTCACCGGGCTGGTGCCCGCTGCGCCGGATGTCCAGGTCAAGCCGATGTTCGGCAACCTCGGCGCCTTCGTGCACGGCAACATGTTCATGGGCCTGTTCGGCGTGGACATCGGGATCAAGCTGCCCGATGCTGACCGGCAGGAACTGCTCGAGGTTCGCGGCTCCGGGCCGTTCGGGCCGCAGGAGCGACCTATGTCGGGTTATGTAACGCTGCCCGCCGACTGGCCAGCAGACCAGGCACAGTCCTGGATTGACCGGTCGCTGGCCTATGTCGCGGCGCTGCCGGCCAAGCGGCCGAAGGAAGCGAAGCCGCGAACGAAGCGCTGAGCGCCCCTCGCAGCAACAGGGCAGTCTGATCGACGCCGACAGTCGCAGGTCAGCCCGCAAAGTCCGCACCTGACCGCGTCGAGTAACCGACGTCCTGCCGGGTGACTGTCGTGATCCGGATCAGCCCGCGCTCAATCCGTGCGCCCACACACCGGCATCCCGGCTTGTAGACAGCCGCGCCAGGGCCGACTTGTCGATCAGCCAGGTCGTCACCGCCACGCCCGCGACATCACGTCCGGGTCGGCCAGATTGCCGAACACCTGGGCGAACCGGGCCAGATCCGCAGCGCTCACCCCCGACCACGGGGCAGCCGCATCCTGCGCCAGGCGGCGGCGCAGGTACTCGCTGCGCGACAGCCCGAGCCGCCCGGCGTGCGCGTCCACCGCCGCGATCACGTCATCTGGCATGTCACGGATCAGGACATCGGTCATCCGCACCTCCGTTGTGATATCTAGTGATATCACAACCGCGGACGTACCCCTCCGGCGCTGATGTTCGGCA
>Ga0209517_10007985_pt1 | contig 12499 bp, 13 predicted proteins | sample PeaSoiMetSII2010_FD_187695 | JGI IMG/M metagenome (GOLD analysis project Ga0209517, IMG submission 187695) | Peat soil microbial communities from Weissenstadt, Germany - SII-2010 (SPAdes) (version 2) | ecosystem: Environmental > Terrestrial > Soil > Wetlands > Peat | place: Germany...
ACGGTTTCCTTCCTTCTGGTCGTAGGAACAGAGGATTCGTTCACGCAAGTCCAAGGATATGGTTCGCATGAACGAATTCTACCAAACCCGGAACCACATGGCTACAGTTTTATTTAAAATGCTCTAGAAGTTGGCGAAGATTTCAGGAAGCGAGTTTTTGCCAATAAAATCAATGGTTTTGTGTTGATCGCAAGATAAGGCGAGTAATGGCCAGAAAGTGCCGATTTTCAAATTTTAAGTCCTGTGCGTCTGCCATTTCGCCACATGGCTTTCTGAGATCATCAATGGTTCAACGACAGACGTGTTGGTAAAGCGCTTCGTAGCGCGGCACGATGGCGTCGGCGGAAAATAATTCGCGGGCACGGCGTCGGGCGGCCTCGCCCATCGCCAGACGGCGTTTCGGTTCCCGGATTAAACTTTCAATGGCCCTCGCCAAAGCATCCGGATCGGCCGAAGGCACCAGCAACCCACTGACGCCGTCTTCCACCACTTCAGGAATTCCGCCCGCCCGCCGGGCGACGCTGGGACAACCGAAAAACATGGCCTCGAGGATGCTCAGACAGAAGCTCTCCGTCTCGGAAGTGAACAGTCCCAAATCCGCCGCCTGCAAGTAGTCTTCGATTTCGTTGACCTTTTCGCGGACAATGACGCGGTCTGCCAATCCCAACCGCCGCACGTCGCCGGTGTACGGTGCAAAGTCGCCGCCCGCCAGCACCACGAGCTTGAAGGCCTCGCGTGGGCGGATACGCGCGACGCTTTCCAGCAGAAGCTCAATCCGCTTCACCGGCCGGACGTTTGACGAGTGAAGAATCATGGCCTCGTCGTCCTCGATGCCGAGTTCACGGCGAACTTCTTCGCGGGAACGGCGCGGCGGACGCGGCGCAAAGAAATTGTGAATGACCTCCAACGGCCCGTTGAAACCGAGCACGCGCTGGGTTTCCTGCTTCAGGAATTCGGACACGACGGTGACGGCATCCGAGCAGGTGAGGGCGTGGTGGATGGCCGGTCCGTAGCCCGGGTCGCTGCCCAGCAACGTGGTGTCGGTGCCGTGCAACGTCGTCACGACGCGCGGCTGCAATTCCGGCGGGAGCATGGATTGCGCCAGGATCGCCGCCGTGGCATGAGGCACTGCGTAATGAACATGCAGCACGTCCAGCCGATGATCGCGACTGACCTCGGCCATCCGCACCGAGAGTGGCAGGGTGTAGTCCGGATACTTGAACAATTGATATTCATTGATGACCACCGGATGGAAGTGCAATCGCGGGACGTCGGTGGGCAGGCGGAACGGACGTTCGTAGCTGAAGAAGTGGACTTCGTGTCCGCGTCGCACCAGTTCCTCGCCCAGGGCGGTGGCGAGGATGCCGCTGCCGCCGACGCTGGGATAACACGCGATGCCGATTTTCATGCGTTTCTTAACCACGGATGGACACGGATAAACACGGATAAAAAACAACAACATTTACGGGTAGGGCGCGTCACTCCGTGCGCGCCGTTGTTCGCCTGGCGAGCGGCGGGCAGAGGACTGCCCGCCCTACCAAACAATCTGTGTCCATTCGTGTCCATCCGTGGTTTAATTTAAAACCGCCTTGCGGCGCGGTCCGTCTGTGCGAGCGAGTCGAGCACCAGCGGGTCGTTGGGAAACAAGGCAATGGCATGGCCAACGCCGGCGCGCAATCCGCGCAATCGTGCCCGGGTCAACTGCAGTTCCACATAATTGCGCGAGGCAGCTTGTGTCGCATGCGCTTCCATCGCCACCGTCCAGACTTTCAGGATTTCCGGCGCGGAAACGTCAATGAGCACCGGCGTGAGGCCGGGAGGTTCAGCTTCCGGCGTCACGGCGTAATAGAACAGCTGCTCAATCGCGTGCGGCGGCGCGCGTCGTAATTCCCTGATGCCGCCGTAACGGGCCAGCCGGCAGGCATCGCGCACCAGTTGCCCCAGCCGCGGATGGTCGGGATGCTGATTTTCCACCAGGCTTGGTGCCAGGACGATTCCGGGTCGCACGCGGCGGATGATGCCTGCCAGTTTGAGGGCGTGGGCGGTGCGGACTTCAAGATGCGCATCGCCGTCCAGTTCGATGAATTCGAGCCGGGCCCCCAACAGCGCGGCGGACCGGTTGGCTTCGATGACCCGTTGTGCCGGTGTGCCGTGGGACGCCGCTTCGCCCCGCGAGCAAATGACGAAGTGCGCCGCGCGACCGGCCCGCGTTTCTTTCGCGATGACGCCGCCACAGCCGAATTCGATGTCGTCGGGATGCGCCCCAAAGGCCAGTAACGGCGGGGCTTCAGATTTCGGTATAGGCTTCATCGGGCCGCTCAATCGGTTCGCGATTTACAAAGGTGATTTCCGGTGTTTCTTCCCGGCGAAGATAGGCCGTTTCGCCCGGCCCGGCAACGTAATGCGTGGAATGCACGACCGACTGCATCCAGCGCAACCGGGTGTCACGCGTCGGGCTGATTTGTTCCCTGGAAAAAGCGGTCCGGGGCAGCGTGACGTAGGAATTGCCGCCCTCATGGAGCTGGAACGCGCCATTCACGAAACGGGCGCGGACCACCTCGCCTTCAAACGGAACATCCACAAAAAATTCCGACACGTCACAGGCCGCGCGGCGCACTGCCGGATCGCTCGAACGCACCAGGCGGATGCCGTCGAGCAAGCCCATCCCGCGATACATTTCCAGGCAGAAATCGGCAACGGTGTCAGCGGAGATTTTTTTGAAAACGTTAATCAGCGGATGGCCGATGTAATTCGGCAACTGGAGCGCCGTTTTATCCTGCCAGCCGGCGGCAATCTGCTTGCGATGTTGCGGCGAAAATTTCCGTTGCATCCGGTTCTGGAAGGCAAAGTTGAGTTGGGCCGGTTCATTGGTTTTGCGATGGCGCAGGATGGTCTGCGTCTCACGCGGGTCATGGTCGCTGTCGTGGCAGAAGTAAATGATTTCGCCGCCGATTTCAGCCTGGAGCCGCCGGGCCGTCTGGATTTTGGCAAACAGGAAGCGCCGCGGGAAAAATCCGCACGGTTGCTGGCCGAAACAGATGACGGGTGTGGAATTCATCGGACGTGACTGGTGGCAGGTGACAGGTCACCAAACCGGGGTAGTTGTTCGTGGCCCTGTTCTTTCATGTCACTTGTCACTCGTCACTTGTCACAGTTCCAAGCTTGCCGGTCGAACCCAATGCGGCCTGGATGATCAGGCTCAAAAGCACGCAGGCGGCGCAGCCGATGAAGTTATACCAGAGGTAGGAAAAATCGAGTTTCGGGTATCGGTAATGCAACGAGTAAACGACCAGAACCAGCAATTGCGCCACCAAGGCACTCCAAAACATTGCGGTGCCGCCAACCCGTTTGAGGAAAAACGCCACCATGAACAGAGCGAGCACCACCGGGTAGAAAACCGAGCCAACGATGTTGACAGCCTGAATCAGATTCTCCACCAGGCTCGCATACAGGGCGAACGCAATGGCCACCAGCCCCCAGAACAACGTGAACCACCTGGAAGCGGCGATGTAGTGCGCGTCACTGGCTTCGCGCTTGACCAGGTGCCGATAGAAATCCACTGTCGTGACCGAGCCGAGCGCGTTCAATTCGGCGGCTTTTGATTGGAGCGCGGCGGCGAAGAAGGCCGCAATCAGCAACCCGATCAGGCCATGCGGCAGATGGTCGAGGATGAACGTGACGAAGACGTAATCGGCGTCGTTGCTGGTCACACCGCGATCCTCTTTCTGCATGACGGTCTCGGCCTCGGCGCGCACGGCATTGATATGCCCCAACGCCGTCACCGCCTGTGCCCTCGCCACGGATGCAGCCTCGGAGTTGCCGGCGTGTTTGGCGTCAAGCCATTGGTGAATGAACTGTTCCTTCTGCGCGTAAGCCGTGTTGAATTCCTGTTGCAGCACCTGAAGTTTTTCGCCGGGATCGTGCCGGACGGCTTGTTGCCAGGCGGCGTGGTTGAAAAAGACCGGCGGTTGTTCGAATTGATAAAAGACGAATACCATGACACCGAGCAGCAGGATGAAGAACTGCATCGGAATCTTCAGCACGGCATTGAACATCAGGCCCAGCCGGCTTTCGCGCAGGGACGAGCCGGAAAGGTAACGCTGGACCTGCGATTGGTCGGTGCCGAAGTAGGACAGTGACAGAAAAAATCCGCCGAGCATGCCGGTCCAGAACGTATAACGCCGGTGGAGATCGGTGGAGAAGCTCACCGCGTCCAGTTTTTTGAATCCGCCCGCCACGGTGAAGGCGTCGCCGAGGCTGGTCGGCAGTTTCAGCAACAGGATGACAAACGCCGCCACCATGCCACCGAAGATGATCGCCATTTGCCACTTCTGGGTCAGGGTCACCGCCTGGCTGCCGCCGATGACGGTGTAAATAATCACCAGCAATCCGCTCAGGATGATGGTGAGGTCCAACCGCCAGCCGAGCACGGTGGAGAGGATGATGGCCGGCGCGTAAATCGTGATGCCAGCGGCCAGGCCGCGCGACACGAGAAACAGGGCGGCGCCCAGCAAACGGGTTTTCGAGTCAAAACGATGCCCCAGATATTCATAAGCGGTATAAACGTTCAACCGCCGGTAAATCGGCAGGAAGACCGCGGCGATGAGAATCAGCGCCAGCGGCATCCCGAAATAATTCTGCACGAAATCCAGTCCGCTTTCATATCCCTGGCCCGGCGTGGAAATGAACGTAATGGCACTCGCCTGCGTGGCGGCGACCGAAATACCGATGGTCAGCCACCCGACGGCTTCGTCGCCTCGCAAATAGTGGTTCAGGTTCCGATGCCGGCGCGTGTGCCAGGCGCCGTAGGCGGCGATGGCCACCATGCTGCCAATCAGGACGACAAAATCGAGGAGGTTCATGAAAATTCTCCAATCCTCAAAAGTCGGGAAGGGCCGGGGGCGCGGCGTTCACGCCGCTTCCGCGCTCGGAAGTTCCAGCAGCGGCGGACAGTGAAGCGGCGTGAACGCCGCGCTCCAAACATCAGGTTCATGAAGAATAGATTGCCGTCAGCGCGAGCAGCAGCACCACCCACAAAATGAAACAGCCGAAGACAAAGAGGTAAACGCCGCGCCAGGTGCGCAGCCACGGCAGGCTGGTCAATTCGTCCGAATTCGTTTGGTAGGGCGCGTCAGTCCTCTGCGCGCCGCGATTATCAACGGAGGCGTTCGATTTATTCCCGGCGGCGCGCCCGGAGTGACGCGCCCTACCTTGAGGCGCGGGAGCGGGCGGATCGGGCGGCGGCGGCTTCATTTACCGAGGGAAACCAGATTGGCAAACAAGCGGTAAGCGCCGGGCACACCGTCAGGCAGTTGCCGGAAAAACACCAGCCCGGTATAGACGAAATACCCCTTGCCGTATTTAGCGACCAGCAATCCACCCTTGAGCGGCGCTTCACCGGGATCGCTGCATGCGAGAATCGGTGTAAAATGGTCGTCCCACTCGTTTGGATAATAAATCCCGCGTTCCTGAATCCAGCCGTCAAAATCGGCGCTGGTGATTTTGTTGGGCGTGTTCAGCACCGGATGGTCGGGCGTGAGGAACGTCATGGCTGCGGTTTCATCCGTCACGCGGTCGTTGGACAGTTGCAGGTGGTAGGGCGTGAACTGGTCGGTCTGCAAATCACGGCCGGGCCGGTTGTATTGTTCGATGACGTTGCCGCCGGCCTTAGCGTAGGCGAACAACGCCGGCAAATGGGAAACCAGGTCCGTGCGAACATTGAACGCGCGGACGCCGATGACCACGGCATCGAATTCCTTGAGACGATTCGTCGTCAGGTCATCGCCGGTGAGCGTGGTGACTTTATAACCCATGTCAGCGAGACATTGGGCCACATCATCGCCGGCGCCGGGAAGGTAGCCGACGTTATGGCCCCGGATGGCCAGGTTCAGGCAGACGGCCTTGAGCCGGGCGGGTGGTTGCAACAGCAACAACGGAATGTGCGGATAGTTGATGACCACGCGTTCGTTGTCGAAGGTCTTGCCCCCGACCTCCGCCTCGGCGGTAATATTGGCGGTCGTTGGTTTCGCCGGCGCGGTCACTTTAAACGTGAACTGTGCCTTGTCGCCGGCAGCTTTCAAATGGAACGATTGCGCCACGGGCGAAACTTTCCAACCCGCCGGCGTGTCCAGACGCAAAGTACCGATGATGTGGGACCGCGCGGCGGTTACCTCCACCGTTACCGGTCGCCGGGCTTTGGGCGCGAACAGGCTGACGTCGGCTGCCAGCTTGAGTGACACTGGCGAAATCACATCCAAATTTCGGGTTTCACCCTCCACCCGGTTGGCTGCGACCTGCACCGGCTGGTCGGGGACAATCACCGTCTGGCCGTCCACATCAAAAACCTGTTCCACGGGAAAGACCGGTGGATTTTCCGGCCGCCCGATGAGATTCGGATCATCCACGCGGAACATTCCCGCGGTATGGTCTTCGCGCAGCCAATACGGCTGGCTCAACGGCGTATCGGCCGGGAGCGTTTCTGTCGAATCGCGGCTGACTGCTTGATTGGTTGAAAGGTCGGCGCCCACGGCAAATTTGGTCTTGATGGCCGGATACCGTGCCGCCACCCAGCGAACGGGAACCACGCCCGAACGGAGCACGGCCGTTAGATGCAGGTTCAGCGTCTCGCCGGGCACGACTTCGGCCTGCGGAATCGTCGTTTCCACGGTCAGGCCGAGGCATTCCTGAATGACGTGGTCCAATTGCCGGCGCTTTTCGCCGACCACCGGATCGTCGTCTGCCAGCCCGGCCAGGCCTTTTTTGATTTCCAACAGCGCAGGAACACTGGCAGCAGGATCTTGTTGATTGAATTTCGCAATCACTTCGTCAACCGATGTGCCGATTTCAGCACCGCCGGGAACTCGCGACCAGGTCGTGTCCACGCCATCCATGATGTCATTGGTCGCCGGTTCGCCGTCGAGGAGTTCGAATGATTCCGACCTCGGCCCGCTGCCGCCGCCGAAACCGGTGAAATTTCCAAAACCCTGGGTCTTGTGCATCGAGCGGCTGCGCGCGGCAATTTCCGCGAACGACTCGCCGGACACGGAATCGTTGCCGCCGACATCCATCCGGATTACGTTGGACACGTTTCCACTACGCTGAAATCCGCCCATGTTCCAGAGCAGACGTTTGGGTTGCCAGGGCATGAGGCCTTCCGGGAGCTGGTCGGGAAACGCTTTGGGATCGCCGCACACCTTGAACGCCTCCAGCGCCAGTACCGTCGAGGCGGTATGATGTCCATGGGTGCCGCCCGGCACCGGTGAAAACCGCGTGATGACCACATCGGGCCGGAATTCGCGAATGACGCGCACCATATCGGACAAGACCTCCTGTTTGTCCCAGATACGCAGCGTCTCGCGGTAATCCTTGGAAAAGCCAAAATCCACGGCACGTGAAAAATACTGCCGCCCGCCGTCAATGCGCCGGGCAGCGAGCAGTTCTTCCGTGCGGATCACGCCCAACTCGTCGCCAAATTGCGGACCGAGGACATTTTGGCCGCCATCACCGCGGGTGAGCGAAAGATAGGCGGTGCGATAATGGCGCCCACCCGCGAGATAGGCGATCAACTGGGTGTTTTCATCATCGGGATGTGCCGCGACGTAAAGCACGCTGCCCAGCTCGTCGAAGTTGTACAGATCCCGGAGAATTACTGACGAGGGCGTCGGGGCGGCGCTGGCCAACGGTGGCACACTTAGCGCCGCCATGCCCCAGGCCAGACTGAAAAGCAGGCGATGCCTCCGACGCCAGCCCAGCGCGGGTGCGGCAATGGGTGCAGTGGACATCATTCCTGCAAGCGGGAGATGAGGTCCTGGTTCATTTTCGGGAATGAACTGGCGGGACCTTCGGCCTTCAGCGCCAGTTCGGTGGACTGTTTGGCCGCCGCGATCGCACCCTGTTTGTCTCCCAGTTTAGCCAGCAGCTCGGCTTTCAGATGAAACATTTCGAAGGCAATCCGGGGATTGTCCGCCAGCCCGGCGTTGACCCACTCGAGGGCCTTCTTCAGGTCCAGGTTGTGATCGTAGTAAAACGTGGCGGCCTGAAAATAAAAGCCGTCCGATTTCTTGCCGGGCGCCGCCATGGCCGCCTCGATTTGCGGGACGAGCTTGCCGGCGACCTCCACTTCCAACCGGATCGGGACGACGATATTGTCCCAGACCAGCATGAGCACCGCCGATTCGTCACGGATGTGGTTCAATTCGATGGTGAAAGTTTCGACCCGCGTGTCCGTCAACATCGTCGGGGTCACCTTGAACCGCACGACATCATCCTTCTCGTTGTATTGAAAAGCGCCCCATTGGTTGGCGTTCTTGTTGATGATGATGGTCCACTCGCTCTCGCCGGGGATGGTAAAGAGGGCATAGGTGCCGGCGGGAATTTCATGTCCCTCCAGTTTGACCGGCGTGCTGAAGGTGAGCCGGGTGGCTTGATTGGCGCCGGTGCGCCACACCTGGCCATAGGGAACGATGCCGCCGAAGATGGTGCGGTCTTTCACCCCCGGCCGTGAATAGTCAACTTGAATATCCGTGAGTCCGACGCGCTGTTTCAGCGTGCCCGCGGGGCTGGCGGCGGGGAATTCAACCCCCGGCGTCTGCGCCGGCGACCGGGATACAAAAGCCAGCCCGCAAATAAAGGCCAGCGAGCAAAGCAACGATTTTGCATTCATGGGTTCGATGGTTGAAGTTTACCGAATTACTTGTTCACGGTGAACGGCACGGAAAATTCCGTGTTCTCCCATATTAACTTCACCACGCCGCCGCCGGACGGATTTTTCGCGACCGCCATCGTGAATTGGTCCACCGGCTTATCCAACGCTTCCTTTTTCAGGTCAACGCGCGCCAGGTCGTGCGACGTGTCCACCGGAATTCCCCAGCCGCCGAGGTGCGTGCTGACGGCCAGTTGGGACGCGCCGTTTTCCTCCGGCACCATGTAAAGGGTATAGGCCCCCGCGGGAACGGTCTTGCCGCCCAGTTCGATCGGTTCCTGGGTAACGAGCAGGGTGGCTTCATCCGCTCCCAGGCGCCAGGGTTCACCATAGGGCACCAGTCCGCCCCAGATTTTGCGGGCCTCGGTCGTTCCGGGCCTGGTCGTGTAAGGACGGCCATACGTAATGGTGACCCGGTTGCCATCAATGACGGCGCTGATGGTTTCGTGCGGGCTGAGACGTTTGTGTTGGGCCATGGCCGGCCAGGCGCTCAGCATGGCAACGGCGACGACCGCGAGGAGGGATAGGTGTTTGTTCATGATGACTCCTGTGGCTGGGATGGTTTGCTTTTGGTTGTGGTTAAGTTGAGTCCATTTTTGGTTGAATAACAGACGAAACCGGTGAAATCGGGGTTACAAGTGGATCGGGCTTGAAGAGGCGGATAAACCATCCCAAGCCGGGCACGACCGAAAAAGCAATGCTTCCGGGTTCATGGGGCCGGAGATTATAGCAACCACTCTTGAAGGGAAGAGGAAAGTGAGGAAAGGCGTCCACACCTCCAGCAGCAATTCGGCGCGGAAGTTTTTGGTCACGCTGAGAAAAAACCAACAGCGCTTTTGTCCTCTCCCGAAATCACCTTCACGAAATACAACGGATTTCGCAAAATTTCTGCGAATTTCGCTGACGGCACGCGCGGTGCTTAGAGGGGCGCGGTGGTGGGAAACGGGTGTCACCAGGGAGTGATGTGGGTGGGGAGCCCCGGACAACGGCGGGAGATGTGAGTGGATTGGTCTTTGGAAGGGTGGGGTAAAAAGGGTCGTTGGTCGGTGGAGGAATACGACGCCCACGCCGGTCAGGTTTGCCCGCAAAGCAAATTGCGAAAGAGGAGGTGAATTTTGGTTGCGGCCGGGCCGGGCAGTGCGTGAGCGCGTGAAGACGAAACGAAACATAATTCAGAGGGTGAAACGAAAGAAGTTCGCATCCTGAAATAAACCGGGCGGTGGTACAGGTTGGTGGGGCGGGCCGGCAAACGCGCTCGCCCCACCGCGAATTTTCGAATTACCGCGGTGTGAACCTTCTCCTCGTGACAGTTCGCGTCGTTTGAATTAGTTTCCGCCGATGCAACCGACGACGTTGACGCTGGGTCACTCGCCCGATCCCGATGACGCTTTCATGTTCTACGCGCTGGCGAAGGATTTGATTCCGGCGCACGGTTTCCGCTTTGAGCATATTTTGCAGGACATCCAGACGTTGAACGAACGTGCCACGCGCGGCGAACTGGACATCACCGCCATCAGCCTGCATGCCTACGCTTATGTGAGCGAGCGATACGCGCTGTTGCCGAGCGGCGCGAGCATGGGCGACGGTTACGGTCCGATGCTCGTGGCCAAACAGAAATTTTCCCGGGCCGAAATCGCCGGCAAAAAAATCGCCGTGCCGGGCACGATGACCAGCGCCTTCCTGGCACTGCAACTCTGGCTGGGCAAAAATGCGAAGGAATTCAATTACGTGGTGGTGCCGTTTGACCGGATTTTCAAAACCGTCCGCTCGGGCCAGGCCGACATCGGCCTCATCATTCATGAGGGCCAGTTGACGTATCGGAACGAGGGGCTGGTGGTGTGCGAAGACCTCGGCGTCTGGTGGGGGAAGGAAAACAACGGCCTGCCGCTGCCGTTGGGCGGCAATGTCATCCACAAAAAGTTTTCGCCGGAGGTGCGCAAAACCATTGCCGGAATTCTGGCCGCGAGCATTCAATTCAGCCTCGACCACCGGGCCGAGGCGGTGCAGCACGCCTTGCAATACGCGCGGGACATGGGCCGCGACCTCGCCGACAAATTCGTCGGCATGTACGTCAACCATTGGACGCTCGATTACGGCGAGCGGGGCCGGGAATCCATCCGCCGGTTTCTGGGACGGGCCTTCGAGCACGGGCTGATTCCGCACCGGCAGGAACTGGAATTTGTCGTTTAAGGGAGGCGACGCCGGTTCGAAACGGAAACCGGTTTTCAAACCGCGCCGGGGATTTCAGCTGTGGGCCGGAACCTGTTTGTAATCGCGTTTCAGGCAGTCGGGGCAAAGGCTGTGGCTGAACAGGGCTTCCGAGCGGTTCGAGACGTATATTTCCACCGGCTGCCAGTCGCCGCGCTCGTCGCGGATTTTTTTGCACAGGCTGCAAATTGGCAGAATGCCCTCCAGCAAATTGACCCGTCTGGCCAACTCGCGCGTTTGACGGGCGGTCCGGTTGATCAGGTAGGCAAGCAGCACCAGGACAGCGATGCGAATGGCGGTATTGATGATCGAAGCGGAGATCCCCCAGGGGGCCTGCCAACTGAACGGAAAACCCAGACGAACCAGCGGTTGGACGATTGCCAGGAAATAGGCATAAGAGGGGCGACAGAACCAGGCGGAAACGGCCACGGGAATGATGTAGGTAATCGGGAAAGCAATGTACGGCCCGACTGAGAAATCAAGAACGAGGCAAAGGATGGCGAGGCCGATGGAGGTGGCTGGTTGTTGCAGCACGCGAATGTACCAAGCACCCGGAACGTTGGAGATATCGGAGGGGACCATAATTGGTTAAAGTTGAAATGCCATGCGGTTGATGGTTATCCGGTTCTGTGCGTATTTGATTTTGCAGCAATGTTGTACTGGATTGGGCTGTGTAATCCAAGCTGGTTTGCTTTGTGATAGGGAAAGCCTTGTGCATTTTATCCGAAGTGGTTAAACCGTAATTATATGAAAACCTACCGACTGGTCACAAAAACCGGCGTACTTATGGTCAAAGCGGAGACGGCTACTGTTGGGGATGGCAACAAGATTATTTTTTTCTGGGAAGGAGAGACCGTGGTAGCCGCTTTCAACGTGGACGAAATCGTCGGATTCGTTCAGGTTGATAACATTGGATAAGGATAGTTTCCAGCAGTTTGTATTAACCTTTGGCCGATGACGGACAAGGCCGGTTACAAACCAGTACCACGGAAGTCTCAATTTGCCGTTGGGGGATTTCCCAATAAGTCGCGAGCAACCGATTTTTCTCCGCTTCATCAACCAATTGAAATCCGTGCTTCTGGTAAAACCTGACGGCCCAACCGGCGGCCTGCCAGGTTCCCACGAGGATTTTGCCTTCGATCCGGTCCAATAAATGATGAAGCAATTTTCCGCCAATGCCGTGGTTTCGCATCTTCATTTTGACATAGGCGTGCCGGATCAGTGTGACGTCCTTGACCGGTTGCAGGCCCATGACACCGATAAGCCGATCGTTTTCCACATAGCCCCAGAATTTGACGCCCGCTGCGATTTCTTCCATCAGCTCTTCGAGCGGCATATAAGGTTCATGCCAGCGGTCGGCGGGAATCACCCCCTGGTAAGCTTGGGCGGCGTCATTGACGATGGTGAAAATGTCCGGAACATCGGAGGCGGTGCAAGGCCGGATCATTTTTGCTTGTTAAGCTGTTGCCAGGACACGGATGGCGCCGTCGGCCTCCAATCCGGCCACGAGCGGGAAAATGTCGTGTTGCAGGCAAAACGCCACATCGTCACGCAGTTCGGCAATCGCCAATAATCGCCGCGCGTTTCCGA
>Ga0209517_10007986_pt1 | contig 12499 bp, 7 predicted proteins | sample PeaSoiMetSII2010_FD_187695 | JGI IMG/M metagenome (GOLD analysis project Ga0209517, IMG submission 187695) | Peat soil microbial communities from Weissenstadt, Germany - SII-2010 (SPAdes) (version 2) | ecosystem: Environmental > Terrestrial > Soil > Wetlands > Peat | place: Germany: Weissenstadt...
TGCTCAATAAGTCTATCCAATGTAGTAAGGGGTACAATTTGCTTCTTGTCCCAGCTATACTCATCAGAAAAGCGTCCGCTATCTTTAACCGATTCGATCCACTCCCGAGACAGAGAGGAAACCGTATTGGCATTGCTTACCATCATTTCCGCTTCGCCTTCTGATTCACCAAGCGCCTTGTGAACTATTGTCAAGTTGGGATTGCTCCCGAAAACTGTTCGTAAAAGTGCTATGCACTCGTATTGGGGCTCAACTGCTATGACGGCAGCCTGTAGTTTAAGGAAGATTTTTGCTCTGTTTCCGGTGTTTGCACCTATATCGAAACAAAGCGCACCACGAGAAACAAATTGCGAGTAGAACTCTAACATTTTTTGGTCATGTGCTGTCCAGTGCCGAAGCGCCTTCCTAGTCCGAAGCCGTTGAATGTTTTGGTACAGGAAAGTGTGCTTGATGGCTTTCTTGATAGACTGCATGTCCTATCCTTTCAGATTGGCGCGTTCCCTTTTCTGGCCCCGATATTGACTTTCCCCTCTTCATCAGGCCAAACACTCATCAGTGTAGAGAGGCTCTGCGCTATAAAACAATGTGTGAGTCACTTTGTCGCGAAGCTAACCAGGTAGCAGGTAGCAGTGGGCCATTATGATTCAGTTATCTATCACCATTATAGAATGGAATCGCGATAAATTCGTCTTGCCCGATGTTTCAATCAAAATGGGCGCGCTCTAGCGCATCATGAATGATGAGCGTATCATGCCGTAAAAGAGTGTTCTTCTGGTGTTATCTCCGTAAAGCCATTTTTGGCCTAGAGCATGTCGCTCAATCAGGTGCCAGAAAAGTGCAGCCAACAAGAGTATTACGGGGGCCGATATTAAGAGCATAGATAAAACCGAGACTCCATGGACCAATGCCACAACTGATTGTTGTACATGCCACGCATCTATGTTCGTGCCGTAGGAGTAATCCCCAACGCCGTTATATCGTCTGAAGTACGTCTATTTCCTTCAACTCAGATTGGCGCTCCCATGCCCGGCCGAAGACGAACGATGTGGCCTTTCCACTGCACTTGCATGAGAGCACGCACTCAGCTTCCTGGGGAGTATATTCGGGGACCAATTGTTTCAGTTTTTCTTTGATAGCAGTGGGGTTGCGGGTTTTGGCAGCTCGGAAAAGCTCTTCCAACCCCCGGTCGAGCCAGTTGCGGAACTTATCCTGGGAACTTAGGCCGCCCCAATCCCAGCGATCGTTATACTTTAATGTCATGATTTTTTCATGGCTTGTGCGGGCGATATCTTCTCCCTGGGTGATGAGTTCTTCAAAGAGTTTCTCACCTGGGCGAAGGCCCGTAAAGATGATTTCGATATCTCTGCCGGGTTCTTTGCCCGAGAGGCGGATGAGATCTACTGCCATGTCGGCGATCTTTACGGGTATCCCCATTTCGAGAACGAAAAGCTCCCCGCCATTGCCCATGGCCCCTGCCTGCAGTATGAGCTGGGCCGCTTCGGGAATAGTCATGAAGTAGCGGGTTATTTCGGGGTGGGTCACGGTAACCGGCCCACCATGCTCGATTTGCTTTCGAAAAAGCGGGATAACCGAACCAGACGAAGCGAGAACATTGCCAAATCTCACTGCCATAAAGCGTGTGCCGTTTTCTTGCAGAGACTGGAGAATGAGCTCTGAAAGCCGCTTGCTGGTCCCCATGACATTAGTGGGCCGCACAGCCTTATCGGTTGATACGAGCACGAAGCGTTTGACTTTATAATTAACCGCCATTTGCATGACCACCTGGCTTCCCAGGACATTGTTGAAGACTGCCTCCCAGGGGTTTCTTTCAAGGAGTGGTACATGCTTATAGGCCGCAGCATGGAAGACAACATCGGGGCGATAGGTCCTGAAGACCTCCTCCATTAGCGATTGATGTTGAACACTGGCCAGAATGGTATGAAAGGCATCAAACCTCAGCTCATGGCGAAGTTCCATCTGGATACCGTAGAGGTTTGCCTCGCCGGCATCGACCAGGATGAGCTTCTCAGGTTCAAAACGAAGCAATTGACGGCAGAGTTCAGAGCCGATGGAGCCTCCGGCGCCTGTAACCATGATTGTCCGGCCTTTGATGTAATCCTGAATGCCTGCCGCATCCAGCCGAACGGGAGGGCGCCTCAGAAGGTCCTCGTAGTTGACATCCCGCAGTGTTTTAATACTCACCTTATCATCGAGGAGCTGGCCGATGGCGGGAAGGGTCCTGAACGAAACCCCGCAACCATCACACAGATCGACTATGCGGCGCATTTCGGGTCCAGTGGCCGATGGAGCGGATATCAATATCTGATCGATCCCGTGTTTATCAAGAATGCGCTTGAGATGGTGTACAGGGCCGAACACCGGTACTCCACGGATGGCAAGACCTTTCTTGCCGGGATCATCATCGAGGAAGCCGACGACCTTATAGTCGATGTTAGGGTTGTCTGCAATCTCGCGCAACAGCTTCTCTCCGGAACCTCCCGCTCCTATAATGAGGATTCTCTGTAAGTTCGGCTGCCTGGGACCGAAAACCGGCAGTTGTAGGGCGTTGACCCCCTCTGAGCGGGCTTTGGCGGCATAGAGGGTGCGGATTCCCACCCTGGCCCCGCCGGTCAAAACGAAGGTGAGGACACCGTCGAGAAAAAAGACCGCACGTGAAAAACCCGTATGGCCAAAGATGAAGAGCACGGCCACCACTAAGAGCACAGAGGAGAGGAAGCTCCCCTCGATAACCCGCCAGAAATCGTGCAGGCTTGTATACCGCCACATTCCCTGATATAGACCAAACAGAAAAAATATCAGCACTTTTATGGGGAGCAATATAAGCAGCAGCTTTTCGATTTGCAGGATATCGTTGGGACTGAGAAGGAACTCAAACCTGAGTAGATATGCTCCTACACAAGATATTGAGAACAGAACCAAGTCCCCGAGAAGCATAATATAGAAGTTTGAATTTCCCAGTTGTGGCGCGGGTAGGTGAAATTTCAGATGAGTTTTGAGCAAAGTAAAAATGCTTTGCGGAATAAAATATACGAAATTGTATATGTACTGCATGTAAAGCTCCGCCAACTAAGTTCAGTGCACGACTAGACACGATTGGACACGAGTGGACAAGGGGGGGCGTGGTGCTTTATACCCTCACTCCTTTCCCCTATACCGGTATACTAATTCTGATGTAACTCGCTCTGGTTTTCTTCTACGTCACTGCCGTTACCATTCGAAGGCAGGCTCGGGACGCTGGTCTGCCCGTAAGAGGCTTGATAGCTATAATAGCGGTAATACTTGTAATAGCCATAGTGGCCGACTTGGTTCAACTTGTTCACGATGACCCCGGTCATGCGGCCGCCTACGTTATCGAGGTTTCTGCGGAAAATCCGAAGGGCCTCGCGATGGGTCTGGCCCAGCACGCTCACCATAACCACGCCGTCCGCATAATGGCCCAGTATCAGGGCGTCGGCAAATCCCATGGCCGGCGGTCCGTCTATTATGATGCGGTCATATCGTTCGTAGACCCCGGCAAGGAACTGCCGCATGCGGTTGGATGAGAGCAGTTCGGAAGGGTTGGGCGGAATCGGACCTGCATAGACAACTCTGAGATTGGGTATCCCCGACTCCCTGATAACTTTTTCGCTCATGCCGGTCAGGTAACTGCTAAGGCCTGTCATTCTGTTGATCGAGGCGCCGTTCCCGTTGCCGATTTTGGCCAGCACCTTGTGGAGGGTTGGTTTGCGAAGGTCGGCATCGATTATCAGCACCCTTTCCTCGGAAGCGAAAGCCTGGGCAAGGTTTGCCGAAATGGTGCTCTTTCCTTCCCCGGCGGTCGTGCTAGTCATGAAGAGCATTTTGGGCGGCCGGTCCATGGAACTTGAAAGTTGAATAGAGACTTTCGCGGTGCGGACAGCCTCCGAAAAACCGGCTATGGGGTTTAGCCGGACAAGACTGCCGATCTTAATGGCTTCATCGGCCTCGACCACTGGAACAACTCCCAAAACAGGCAGGTGAAAACGATCTGAGAGCTCCTCGATCCTCTTGACCGTGTTGTCAAGGAATTCCAGAAGGAAAGCCAGCCCGAGTCCGAGCACAATCCCGGCCAAGGCGGCAAGAGAAAGATTCAGAGGGATTTTGGGTGAATAGCGCTTTAAGGGCAGCTTTGCGTAATCGACCACCTGGATGTTCCCGAGTTCGGTTCCGACCTTTGCGTCTATTTCCTTGCTTCTTTCCAACATGCTTTCGTGAACCTGCTTGCTTGTCTCCACCTCGCGTTCGAGTATCTTGTACTGCGTCGCCTGGTCGTTGAGCGACATGGCAAGCTCTTTTTTGGTGGCGACGTCACCTTTAAGCGACTCTTCTTTTTTGACTGCCGCAAGATAGTCGTTTCTGACCGATTCCAGGATGCGGTTTTCCTCGACCTTGATCCTTTTCTCTATATCCAGCATTTTTGCTTTTACATTTTGCTGGCTTGGATAGCCGTCCTTGAAAGTGGCGTTGCTTTCTTCGTATTGGGCAGCCACCGTGACCCAGGTCTCGCGGAGCCTTTGAATCAACTGGCTTTCAAGCAAGGCCGGAAACGAGTCGCCGCTCTGCTGCGCCTGATTGTAGAGCGCCTCTTTGTTCATCCGTTCCAACTGTGTGGTGGAGTAGGCTTTGTTGGCGTCTTCGAGCTGGGAATAGATAAGGTTCAGATTGGAGTTGAGGGAGACGATGCCTGCTTTGCGGGAGAAATCGTTCAGGGTCGTTTCGGCTTTTTCGAGCTCAATCCTGGCCAGGTTAATCTGTTTTTCCAGACGCCGCTTGGCGGCAATACTCGCGTCGATTTTTTTGTCGACCTGCCACGATATATATTCCTGAATAAGGTTGTTGATAACATCGCGGGAAACTGCCGGGTCGGTCGATGTAAACGCAAGGGAGAAAATGGTGGTGTCGCGTTCGGGCTGGACATCGAGACCTTTGGCAAATGTTTCGTCGACTTTTTCCCGATGTTTCAATCCCGGCAGTCCAGGGTTGCTCTGTGTGGCGTCGCTTGTGCCGGTGGAAGGAAGCATCCTTGCAAAAAAACCGGTCACAGTAGATTTTGCCGACTTTAGGAGGTTTGAGATCGCCCCGTCCTGTTGCGGTGGCGGAGAGATGGCAGGGTTATTCTCCAGGTCGAGCTTATCGATAACCCGGTCGGCGAGGGTCTCGCTTTTCAGCAGTTTCAATTGCGTTTGCATGAATTCGCGGGTCTGAATTTGAGACCCAAGCGCCGCCATGTCTTCAAACTTGGTGACATGAGGAGACTGCAATGTCAGCTCGATTTTGCCGGCGGCCCTGTACCGGGGCTTCATCGCGAGGCTTATGATCAGGGTTGTGACCATCGAGATAAGGACAATTGTAAGTATCAGCCACTTCCGCCTAAGCACGATTTCCATGTAGTCCCGGATATCAGCCGATTCGTCGAATTCCGGGACCGGCTCAATTACCGACCGGGACGGCGGCTGAAAATTATCTTTTCGGACCGCGGGAGGAAAAAATGTCAAGTCTGATTTTCCCGATTCGTTTTGCACTTAATCCCCTTTATTTCCCTTATCGAAACAGATGCCCAATACAGCTCCGCCAACTCGATTACATTCCAAATCGAATAAAAGTTAGTTGTACGGCTTCAGTAGCCTTTCTTACATAGCAAACAGTATCCTGTAATGGTAAGGGACCGGGGTCCCCAAAGGGTTTCGCTTTCGGAGAATTATCCCTACTCAAAAATCATGCCATTCTGTGTCAAAGTAGAAAGCATCGCCCTTAAAGGGGCTATTGCACATGGATGCGCCGCATCGCAGACACCTTGCAATAACGTCAAAAAACCATCATTTTGAACTCACTTTGACACTTTGCTTGACTAAAAGGGTCTAACCGTTGTCCCTGATTCGGTGGAAATCGACCACTGTTGTGGGTGCCGGCGGCCGGCATTTTCGTTGATTTCGTGTGCCCGGTAATCTATAGGTTTAATAACTTGAACGGGTCGGCCTATGACAAATAACGATTTGAAAGCGTATTTCTAATGAAACAAATAATTCAGTCATACCGCTCGGGTGAAATGTTTCTGGCGGATGTCCCGCGGCCCCGGGTATCAAACGGAACGGTCATTGTGCGGACAATGTCATCCCTGATATCCGCCGGTACGGAAAAGATGGTGGTGGAACTGGCGAGAAAGTCCCTGATTGGCAAGGCCAGGTCTCGGCCGGACCTGGTGCGCAAAGTTGTAAAAAGCATTCAGAAAGAAGGCCTTGGGCCGGCTCTCGAGAAGGTAAGAAGCAAGATCGATACTCCTGTCCCGCTTGGCTACTCCTGTGCGGGGGTTGTCCATGAGGTCGCAGATGGTGTGGCCGGCCTCTTGCCGGGGGATCATGTCGCCTGCGGAGGCGCTGGTTACGCCAATCACGCGGAATTCAACGTTGTCCCTCAAAATCTTTGTGTGAAAATACCGGGCAGATCCAATAAGGCAGGGGGAGGCGCACTGCTTTTTGAAGAAGCCGCGTTCGCAACGGTAGGGGCAATTGCTCTCCAGGGTGTGCGTCAGGCATCTCTCACGATCGGAGAGCGGGTTTGCGTTATAGGGCTGGGGCTTATCGGACAGCTTACCGTTCAATTATGCAAAGCGGCCGGCTGCCGGGTAATCGGCGCTGATATCGACCCGGCCAAAATGGAAATGGCCCTGAAGTTGGGCGCGGACCTGGCCGTGCACAGCAGAGATCTCGACGCTCAGATCTGGCAGTTTACGGATGGTTTTGGAGCCGATGCGGTCATCATAACCGCTGCCGCCAAAGGAAGCGAACTTGTTGCCCTCGCCGGGGAGATCTCGCGTACCAAAGGCCGTGTGGTCGCAGTGGGGCTCGTGGGCCTGGATGTGCCAAGAGAGGTTTATTACAAAAAGGAACTCGACCTTCGCCTTTCGATGTCTTACGGCCCGGGCCGCTATGACGCGGAATACGAGGAAAGAGGGCACGACTATCCCCTGCCGTATGTCCGCTGGACGGAACAGCGCAATATGCTCGCTTTCCTGGAACTGGCGGCGGGGGGGCAGGTCGATGTAAAATCCCTCATCTCCCACAGGTATCCTTTCGAACAGGCGCTTGGCGCTTATGAACTGATCACTTCCGGTGCGGAACCTTCCCTTGGAGTCATACTCCAGTACGATTCGGGGCCCGAGACTTCACCTGCCGGACCGGCAATAATTCACTCTTCGGCCCCCGCGTTACAGGTCGGGCTGGGCGTTGCAGGGGCGGGAAATTTTGCTAAGGCGGTACTTCTGCCAAGATTCAAAGCTGCAACGAACGTAAACCTCAGGGCAATCTCATCGGGAAAAGGAATATCAGCCGGTGCTGTACGCGAAAAGTTCGGATTCGACCGTTGCGCTGAAACTGTCGAGGACCTTATTGCCGATGAAGCCGTCAATACTGTGTTGATTGCAACGAGACACAATCTTCACGGTCCCATTGTGAACAGGGCGATCTGCGCCGGCAAGCACGTTTTTGTCGAAAAGCCTTTGTGTTTGAACTCCGAGGAACTAAACGGGATTTGTCAGAGTCTGGACGACCTCGGCGGCAAGGTCCCTGTACTCATGGTGGGCTTCAATCGACGCTTTTCTCCATTCATTGAGCGGATGCGGGCGACTCTTTCCGGCAGGCGCACTCCCCTTGTGGCCTCCTACAGGATAAATGCAGGTTTCATCCCGAAAGATTCCTGGGTCCAGGACCCGGTTGAAGGCGGCGGCCGGATCATTGGAGAAGTGTGTCATTTCGTCGATACATTGCGCTTCCTGGTTGGTTCCGATGTCCGAACAGTCCAGGCGGCCTGCGTTCAGACCAATGATTCCAGGCACACTAACAGGGATTCGCTGGCGGTAACCCTCACATACCGGGACGGTTCGGTGGCGAGCATCATCTATCACGCTCTGGGAACTCCCGAATTTCCAAAGGAAAGGATCGAAGCTGCCGCCGACGGCAAAATAATTAGTTTGGACGATTTCAGCAGGCTCGAGATTTTCGCTCGTCGCAAAGAGACATTCAAAGGGAGGCAGGACAAAGGCTTTGACAACGAAATAAAGGCCTTCGTGGATGCGGTGGCAAACGGCGGCCGATCCCCGATCCCCTTTTCGGAAATACGGGAGACGACGCTGGTCACTTTCGCGATTCACCACGCGTTGAACACCGGCCAGACCGTCAACCTCGATGAGACTCCGGCCCGCCAGGATGATTGAGTCGATTCCCCTCTACCTGCGCACAGTATCTTATCTGCGATTCAAGCAGATAACCCGGCGTGGTTGGAACCTTGTCCGGCCGTATCTTTTGAGGGCGCTTTACTCCGGGGACCGGGTCCTGCCCCGGGGGAGCATCCCGTTCGAACCTCTGATTTCGACTATCCCGTTTATTCCTCACTCGTGGTCTCGTGCGGAAGATGTCCGCAACCTCAGATTCAGGTTTTTAAACGAAGAGATTTCCTTCGATGGGCAAATCGGCTGGGTTACCGGGAAAGCAGGCCGCCTCTGGCGATATAACCTCCATTACTTCGATTACCTGAACTGCGAAGGCGGACTCGATCCGGGCCTGGCCTTTGAGCTTGTAAAGGACTGGGTCCTCCATGTCCCTCCCGGAACTCCCGATGCCTGGGACCCTTTTCCTGTTTCTCTTCGGCTGGTCAACTGGATCAAATACCTGGGGGCGGTGGGACCGCCTGCCGGGTTCACCACTCAAACCTTCGGCGGCGGCAAGAAAAAGGCGGTGGGACCGCCGGCCATATTGGCCACTCAAACCTCCGGCGGCGGCTCGAGGGCAGGGGGACTGAGCGGTGTTGTCCCTCGTGAAATGATCCGCTCCTGTTATCTTCAAACCCTGTGGTTGGAGCGATCTTTGGAATACCATCTGATGGGAAACCATCTTTTCAAGAATGCCAAGGCGCTCCTTTTCTGCGGACTGTTCTTCCGCGACGCCGGCTCAAGCCGATGGCTGGCAAAGGGAACTAAAATCCTGGAAGATCAGCTCGATGAGCAAATCCTCCCGGATGGAGGGCACTTCGAGCGAAGTCCCATGTATCACAGCATGATTTTCGAAGACTGTCTCGACCTGCTCAATGTTTGCTCCAAATATCCGGGCCGCGGGCTTGAGCGGCTTACGAGCAGGCTGCGGGAGGTAGTGCCGTCCATGTTGAGATTTCTTCTCGCCATGACGCATCCTGACGGCAGGATTGCATTGTTCAACGATGCCGCATTCGGAATCGAAGCCCCCACGGACCGGCTGGCCCGATACTGCGAGGCGGTGGGACCGCCGGCCGTTTTTGCCACTGAAACCTCCGGCGGCGTCGCGAGGACGGTGGGACCGAGCTGTGGGACATCTGGCGGCCCGTCCGTCACCGCCTTCCCGGAATCGGGCTACTTCGTCATGGCTCCGCGCGAAGGGGACCGTCTTATCGCGGACTGCGGGCAGATCGGCCCCGATTATCAGCCGGGGCACGCTCACAGCGATACGCTTAGCTTCGAGCTGTCGATCGGGGGGTGGCGCGTCATTGTTGACTCAGGGTGTTCTCAGTATGAGGACGGGGAGATTCGCCGCTACAATCGGGGAAATGCCGGACATAACACGATCACTATCGACGGAATCAACCAGTCGGAAGTCTGGGGGGCTCACAGGTGCGGGAGAAGGGCGCGGCCGCTCTATGCCGAAATAAGTTGCGGCAAAGGCGGTGGGACCGCCGGCCGGGATCGCCACTCAAACCTTCGGCAGCGGCGCGAAGATGGAATCATTGAGTTCCGAGGCGCGCACGACGGGTACGCCCGGTTGCCCGGAAAGCCGATTCATCACCGGCGGATCGTGTGGTCGGACTGCATACTGATCGAGGACCTGGTCGAAGGCGCAGGCAATCACGAGATTGATTCTCGTATGCATATCAATCCGGACCTGTGCGTCGATCTCGATGAAAACCGGGCTGTTTTGAGCTGTGAGGGAAAGGTGCTGGCGAACGTATCGATTCAGGGGGATGGCCTCATGGAACAGCTTACAGGCTGGTATTGCCCGGAGTTCGGAGTGGTGAAAAAGTGTACCGTGCTCCGAGTGCTGTTTCCCGGCGCATCGTTGCCCTTCAAGACAGGATGGAAGATTGTACCCGAATCGGACTAAAGGCGATTCACCGCAGAGGACGCAGAGAAAACCAGAATTCAACAAAATCAAAAAGGGGTTAGCTCTAGATGAGCTAACCCCTTGAATTTTCTGGAGGCGGCAAGCAGATTTGAACTGCTGTATAACGGTTTTGCAGTGCGAAAAGGTACGTTTCACGGGCTTTTAGTGAATGTTACTCAGAATACAAACGTTAAGGATTTCCGTTAATTACGGCACTCTGAGTTAACGTCGAATACTTCTGGTTGCTACCGAAAAATATGGTTGATAGACACCTATATGGACATCTAAAAAACAGAGTGAGTCCTGTATCCTGCTTTGTTTTCTCCCACCCTTCCCTGAGTTCTTCGCCTCTATGGCGGAAGCGCATGGGAATCGAACCCCTCGCCATGTAGACCCCATAAAGGTTTTAAGGTGAGGGGGGACAATAGAGGGACACCGGAAACAAAATGGCCGGAATCGCACTTCCGAAAAGTTTTGCCTCGGGAGAAGCGATATGCAGAGCTCGCTCTATGACGACAATTAAGATTTTTGACACAACGACGCGGTCTTGTGATATCAACAGCTTACTAATGCCATAAATCAGGGACAAAACAGGCTATGAAAATAGGGTATGCGCGAGTCTCCACGGAAGACCAAAACCCCGACTTGCAGTTAACGGCCCTAAAGGGGGCAGGGTGCGGCAAGATATTCACCGACAAGGCCACGGGTACGAACGCCAAACGGCTCGCTCTGGCAAAGTGCCTTAAGGCCCTCAAGGCTGGCGACGTGCTGACGGTCTGGAAGCTTGACCGGCTGGGCCGGTCGCTGCGTGACCTTATCGCCCTGCTGGATGATCTGAAAGCGCAGGGCGTGGCCTTCCAGTCGCTAACGGAAGCAATCGACACGGAAACGCCCACGGGCCGCGCTATGTGGCAAATGGTGGGGATACTGGCAGAGCTTGAACGGTCGCTGATTCAGGAGCGGACGAAAGCTGGCAGGGCGGCGGCTGTGAGTCGCGGCGTGAAGATGGGCCGCAAGCGGTTGCTGTCCGCACAACAGGTCGCGCACGCCCACAAGCTGATAGAGGAGGGGGAAGGCCACAACAATGTGGCAAAATCGCTTAACGTCTCGCGGCGAACACTTTACAGGGCTTTGGCGGTCAAGAGTTTTTCCTAGCTATTTAATTTAAGGATACCCTTGAGCGTTACAACCAGACCGCCAAGCTTTTGTTCAATGTAGCCCAATTTAATCAATCGTTTTTGCATATCTGCCGGAATAACTCTTCCACTATTAACTTGCCGTAACGCTACCACCTCGTCTGTAGTAAGGGCGATTTGATCATTCATTGGTTTCTTCCTTCAATATTAAAGTAAGGTTTGTGCATCTAATACTGCTCGTGACGACTCCGCTATCCGGGCTCCAATTACTCTAAATCCAAGTGTGAATACAATTAATAGGATTAAAAATAGAGCATCTTCCCACGACTTTTCAACTAGGCATGCAGCTACACCAACAGGCAAAAGACCGACACCGCCCAAAAGAATCCCTACCCCGACGCCTTTAAGCCCCCACACGTGGTAACAATCGGAGCCTGCCGTAACCCACATGATCACGCCCAAAGGCCAAGAAGATTCGTAGATGAATGTTCCCATGAATCTGCGAGCTCTTTTGATCATCGACGTAGGGCATGCAATCAAAAGGTTTGTGAAGGTAATGACGACGCTCAGAAGCATGAGTATTTCAAAGTTGGTTAACCGTGACCCGAACTTAAGTTTTCCAAGCACAAAGAGAGCCACGCCCCCCCCGTGAAGTACAAGTTGCGCTTTCCATGACGGGTTGGCATTTCGCCGAAAGACAAAATCAATGGGAGAGGCGAAAAGAAGAAGGAAGACTGGCATAAGGATCAGTCCCAAAATAGGGAGGACCCAAAGTCCGGCTACTATGAGAACAATTATAATTGCAAGGATGCGAAGAATAAGATTGTCAGTAAGGAAGCCTGCAAAAGTATATGCAGACCAAGGCAGAGCAACAATCAGCCCTATAGTCAAGGACGCTTCCATCAATAAGTAGGAGATGCTGCGCCAAGGACTGTGCTCATCTCTGATTTTACGCTTGAACATGCTGCCGCAAGCTCTCCTAAAAAGTTTAGATCATTGTCTATCTTAACTGGACAATTTACAACACTGTACGTAACGAGAAAGATGGTTGACCCAGGAGCGTAGTGGGTAAATTATCTGCCTGTTTTTTCTAGTGAAACAGAAAAAGGAGGCAGAAATGAACCCGGGAATTATTGTATTAGATTCAAAACATCCCCCACTCCGGCAAGGACACCTTCCACCAGGTCCTTGCCGCGTTTCCCA
>Ga0209517_10007988_pt1 | contig 12498 bp, 9 predicted proteins | sample PeaSoiMetSII2010_FD_187695 | JGI IMG/M metagenome (GOLD analysis project Ga0209517, IMG submission 187695) | Peat soil microbial communities from Weissenstadt, Germany - SII-2010 (SPAdes) (version 2) | ecosystem: Environmental > Terrestrial > Soil > Wetlands > Peat | place: Germany: Weissenstadt...
GTGTTCGCCAGCGTGCCAGAGACGCTCGTGTCGAACTTGAAGACCAGTCAGGGCAACGTTACCCTGCCTGCGCCGCTACCCTCCAGCAAGGCGCTCAACCACCGCACTGGCTGAACGACGAATTAGGCCCCGGTGAATCGTTCCGCGTCTGGCTGCCCTTCCGGGTTCCCCACACGGCCACACCCGCAGGCCTGGTTGTGCATCACGGCGAATATCCCGGGAAATTCATCATCGGCGATGACCAAAGTGTGCTGCACCGCCCCGCGCTGTTGCTCCTGCCCACCCAGCCTTAATCCAAAACCGCCCACTGGAACCCACGCGCGCATTCGTCGCATGGACATTGCTTGCCGTAAACCAAAGTCGTACGCTAACCGCATGCCGGACCTGGCTCGATTCCGCGCCAAACACGATCCCGCCGAAGAGCGCGAACTTCCTCTTTACTCTTCCATCCTTCATGTGGATATGGACGCTTTCTTCGTCTCCGTGGAACTCCTCCAGCGTCCTGACCTCCGCGGCAAGCCCGTTGTTGTTGGCGGCAGGCCCGATCAGCGCGGCGTCGTCTCTGCTGCCAGCTACGAAGCTCGCAAGTTCGGCATCCATTCCGCAATGCCGTTGCGCACCGCCGCGCGCTTGTGCCCGCATGCCGTATTTCTCGACGGTCATCACGAAAAGTATTCCGAGTGGAGCGATCGCGTCGCTTCCATCCTTGCCAAGTTCTCTCCTATCGTAGAAATGGTTTCTATTGATGAAGCCTACCTCGATCTTTCCGGCACCGAGCGCCTTCACGGTCCGCCCTTGTCCGCCGCCGACAAACTCCTCCGCACCATCACGCAGACTACTTCGCTTCCCTGTTCCGGCGGACTCGCCACCACGCGCCTTGTTGCCAAAGTGGCTTCCGACCAGGCCAAGCCCCGCGGCCTCGTGTGGGTCGCCCCTGGCATGGAGGCCCGCTTCCTAGCTCAGCTCCCCATCCGCAAGATACCGGGCATCGGAGAAGTAACAGAGCGCGCGCTCCGTGCTCTCGGCATTGAGATCGTCGAACAACTTGCTTCCCACTCCCAGGAAAAGCTGGAAAAGGTTTTCGGACAGTGGGGCATCGCGCTATTCCGCAAGGCGCGCGGTGGCGATGCCTACGAATTCCTCATCGACGCCGAACCCAAATCCATTTCGCACAATCACACCTTCGGCGAAGATACGGACAATGTTGAAGAGTTAGAATCCCTGCTTAGCCTTCTCTCCCAGAAAACCTGCAAACGCCTTCGTGAAGCGGGCCTTTCTTCCCGTACTCTCACGCTCACCATTCGCTACGCCGGCTTCGACACCCATACCCGTTCCAAAACACTTCAGGAACCTGTGCGTCTAGACAACGATATCTTTGCCGTCTTCCTCGATCTCTTCCGCGAACATCGCGACGCAAAACGCAAGGTCCGCCTCCTCGGCGTTGCCCTTTCCGGACTATCCCACGGAGCGGAACAACTCGATCTCCTCCAAGCCGACCGCCGCGAAAGACTTGAAAAACTCACCAAGGCTACGGACAGCCTCCGCGATAAATTCGGCTTTGGCTCGGTGCAGTTCGGCGGCTCTCTCCGCCGCGACGATTCTTAATTCCCTCTCTTCGCTGCGCGCTGTTCGCCAATGTTTTATACTGGCAATTCATGACTCTCTTCACCCCCAACACTCCCGGCTCTTCGCCCGCGCGCCATTCCTTGATTGGGCGCGTGCAGAACTTCTGGCACCGTGTCAGCGAAGGCCGTGCCATCGACGATCTTTGGTCTCAATTTGCGGCCGATGCCCGCTCCAGCTACGGCTTCTATGGCAAGGACGTCGATTGGAGCGAAATCCGCAAACTGCCGCGCTGGAAGAGGCCCTGGCCCGTTGTCAGCCAGTTTTTTTGGGCGTTGCTGAACAAGCTCTCTCCCGCCCGCCGCGTCCTACTGCTCGTCGCATTCGTCCTCCTGCTTTTTTCCAATCAGAAAAACCACTACGAATTCGTCGCCGCCGTGCTGTTCCTTTTTCTGCTTTCTCTCGAGCTCGCCGACAAAGTCATCATGAAGCGCGACCTCGAGATTGCCCGCGAAATCCAATCCTGGCTCGTGCCTTCGGAGCCTCCCGCCATTCCCGGTGCGGAAGTCGCCTTCTGGACCCGCCCGCAAAACTCTGTCGCGGGTGATTATTACGACGCGTTCTTTCCCACCGATGACGCAGCCTCTGGCGGCAAGCTGCAGCTCGTCATGGCGGACGTCGCGGGCAAAAGCGTCCCTGCTGCGCTTCTCATGGCTACCCTACAAGCCAGCCTGCATACCCTTGCTTCCGAAGGTCTTCCCCTTGTGCAACTTGCAACGCGATTGAATCACTACGCTTGCGCCCACAGCCTTGAAGGCCGCCGCTTCACCACCGCGGTGATTGGCGAGTACGATCCTTCCACGCGCCGCCTGGTCTATGTCAATGCCGGACACAATTCCCCTGTCGTTCGCCGCGCAAATGGCGGCATCGAACGCCTCGAATCCGGCAGCTTGCCATTCGGCATTCTCCGCGAAGCCACGTTCGTCGCCGCTACCGTCGATCTGCAATCCGGGGACACTTTGGTCCTCTTCACCGATGGCGTCGTCGAAGCCTTTAACTCCGCAGGCGAGGAGTTCACTGATGCGCGCTGGCTCCATCTCATCCGCGATCTTCCCGATCTTTCGGCCCAGGCAACCCTGCAATACCTCATGCAGCAAGTGGGACAATTCGTCGGCGCTACCCGTCAGTCCGATGACATCACATGCCTCGTCCTTCGCTGCAAATAACCGCTCCGCCTCATCTTCATCTCAATTCTTGTGCGTCCTCCGCCATCCCTGGCGCATAATCAGACCGTGAATTCCCGCGAACTTGCCAAATCGATTTGCGATACGCTGATCCGCCACGGACACCAGGCGCTGCTCGTTGGCGGCTGTGTGCGAGATATTCTCCTCAATCGCGAGCCCACCGATATCGACGTGACCACCGACGCTACTCCCGAGCGCGTCCTGCAGCTTTTCCCCGGAAGCGTGGGAGTCGGCGCGCAATTCGGCGTTGTTCTCGTCGCTCGCCATGAGAGCAAGGTTGAAGTTGCCACGTTTCGCTCTGATGTGGGTTACTCCGATGGTCGGCATCCTGACAGCGTGGTCTACTCCAAGACTCCAGAGGAAGATGTCGCCCGCCGCGACTTCACCATCAACGGTCTGCTGATGCGCCACGATACCGGCGAGGTCCTCGACTATGTTGGCGGCCAGCACGATCTTCAGGCCAGGATCATTCGCGCCATCGGCGAGCCCGAACGACGTTTCACGGAGGACAAATTGCGCATGTTGCGCGCAATTCGTTTTGCCGCTCGCTTCGGCTATTCCATCGAACCCGCCACATTCGCAGCGATTCAGAAACTTGCCACGGAGATTCACGTCGTCTCCGCCGAACGCGTCCGCGAAGAATTGACCAAGCTTCTCACGGAGGGCGCCGCGCGCCACGCCTTCGAACTCCTGGACGATACCGGCCTTCTCCGGCAACTTTTGCCCGAAATCTCCGCCATGAAAGGTGTACTGCAGCCTCCCGAGTATCATCCCGAGGGCGACGTTTGGATTCATACCCGCCTCATGCTTGCTGAACTCCCCGCCGGTGTTTCCCCTACGCTCGCCTGGGGCGTCCTCCTTCATGACGTCGGCAAACCGCCCACATTTCGCCCGGCGTCCCTCACCGGAGACCGCATTCGCTTCGATGGCCACGTCGAAGTGGGCGTGAAAATGGCTACCGCAATTTGCCAACGCCTGCGCTTCTCGAATGACGACACTGCGCAGATTCTCGCCCTCATTGCAAATCACATGAAATTCAAGGACGTCGCCCAGATGCGCAAATCCACTCTCAAGCGCTTCGTCCGCCTGCCCGCTTTTGACGAGCATCTTGAACTTCACCGCCTCGATTGCCGCTCCAGCCATGGCCACCTGGAAGCCTACCAGGCCCTTCAAGACTTCTTCGCGAAAACTCCCGCTGAGCAATTCCGCCCATCCCGCCTATTGACCGGCGTCGATTTGCAGGATATGGGATATAGTCCAGGGCCCGATTTCCAAAAAATGCTGACCGCTCTCGAAGATGCCCAATTGGAGGGACAACTTCAGACTAGGGAACATGCCGTCCAATTCATCAAGAAGCACTATCCCCGCCCAGGAGATGGCCGATAAAGACAGGTAGGGCGGATCAACTTGGCAGTAAAACATTTGTTTTCAACTAAATAACGGAGCGTTTGCAATTGGGCTTATAGATAGGTTAGAATCTGAGCGTAAATGACTAAAGATATCTGCTCGGTGGAATTGCAGTGTTGGACACCCTTTTCTCCCTTCCTGCATCTAACCCGGCATGGCGGCGCATCCTACCGCTGGACTTGAGGGATACCATGGCTGATAAAAAGCTTGTTGTACCGGAAACGCTCGCGATTCTTCCGGTCCGGGACACCGTGCTGTTCCCGGGCGCCGTCCTGCCTCTGACCGTGGGCCGTGAAAGTTCTCTGGCCCTTGTCAATTCGCTTTCTGGCGAAGAGAAGCTTCTCGGCGTTGTTGCTCAATTGGATCCGCGGATCGAGGATCCTGCTGCGGCAGATCTCCACAAAGTTGGTACGCTCGCGAAGGTCCACAAGACCGTCAAAATGCCCAACGGCAATGTCGTTGTCTTCCTGGAAGGCCTGCAACGCATCCGCATCGTCGAACTCCTCGGCTTGCGCCCCTTCCTGCGCGCCACCATCGAAGCGGAACCCGATACCGTTGGCGAAGACGACGCGGAACTCGAGGCCCTGATCCGCAATGCTCAGGAACTTTTCCGCGATGTCGTTAGCCGCTCTCCGCAACTCTCCGATGAGTTGCAGAATGCCGCTCTGAACATCGACGACCCCGGCCGCCTCGCCGACTTCATCGCCGGAACTCTTCCCAGTCTTTCCACCCTGCTGCGCCAGGAACTGATCGAAACTTCCAACGTTCGCAAGCGCCTGGAAACGCTCATCCGTGAACTCTCCAAGGAAATGGAAGTTCTCGAACTCCGCAGCAAAATCAACGAGCAGGTTCAGGAGCAGGTCAGCCAGAACCAGCGCGAATATCTTCTGCGCGAACAGATGAAGGCCATCCAGAAGGAACTCGGCGAAATTGACGACGCGCAAGCGGAAATCGATGAGCTGCGCAAGAAAGTGGAAGAAGCCGGCATGACGCCGGAGGCCAGGAAGGAGTGCGACCGCGAACTGAAGCGTCTCTCCAAAATGACCCCCGCTTCCGCCGAATACATGGTCTCGCGCACCTATCTTGAATGGATGACGTCGTTGCCCTGGTCCAAGTCTTCCGGCAGCGCGGAAATCGACATTACCAAGGCGCACGAAATCCTGGACGAAGATCATTACGACTTGCAAAAGGTGAAGGAGCGCATCCTGGACTATCTGGCCGTGAAGAAGCTCCAGCCGGGTATGAAGGGCCCGATCCTTTGCTTCGTCGGGCCCCCGGGCGTCGGCAAGACTTCTCTCGGCAAATCCATCGCGCGCTCACTCGGCCGCAAATTCGTCCGCATTGCCCTTGGTGGCATGCACGACGAAGCCGAAATTCGCGGCCATCGTCGCACCTACATTGGCGCCTTGCCCGGCCAAATCATTCAGGGGCTGAAGCGCGCTGAATCCAACGACCCCGTTTGCATGCTCGATGAAGTCGACAAGCTCGGCCGCGACTTCCGCGGCGACCCTTCTTCCGCTCTCATGGAAGTTCTCGACCCCGAGCAGAACAACACCTTCCGCGATCACTATCTGGACGTACCCTTCGACCTTTCCAAGGTCACCTTTATTGCCACGGCCAACTGGATGGATCCCATCCCGGAACCCTTGCGCGACCGCATGGAAATTCTCGAACTCCCCGGCTACACCGGTGAAGAGAAAATCCAAATTGCGCACAAGTACTTGATTCCCAAACAGACCAAGGAACACGGCATCAAGGAAGGCGAACAGCTCGAATTTACCGAAGAAGGACTTCGGGAAATCATTCACAGCTATACGCGTGAAGCAGGCGTGCGCAACCTCGAACGCGAAATTGCAACCCTCGTCCGCAAACAGGCTCGCCGCATCGCCGAAGGCAAGCCCGATAAAATGATGGTCACCCCGGAAATCGTGCGCGAATTTCTGGGCGTGCCCAAGTTCCGCACGGAGAAAGAAGTCGAGGAGCGCGTCAAGAAGCCCGGCGTCGCCGTCGGCCTCGTCTGGACTCCCGTGGGCGGCGACATCGTTTTCATCGAAGCCAGCCGCATGCGTGGGGGTAAGCAATTCACCATGACCGGCCATCTCGGCGAAGTCATGCAGGAATCCATGACTGCCGCGCTGACCTGGACTCGTGCCAATGCCGAACGCTACGGCATTGATCCGGACTTCTTCCGCAAGGCTGACATTCACATCCACGTTCCCTCCGGCGCGGTGCCGAAGGACGGCCCGTCCGCTGGCGCGGCCATGGTGACGGCGCTGGTTAGCTTGCTCACCAATCGCCCCATCAAGAACCGCCTTGCGATGACTGGTGAAATGACCCTTTCCGGTGTGGTTCTCCCAATCGGTGGCGTGAAGGAGAAAGTCCTCGGCGCCAAGCGTGCCGGGATCAGGCATGTGCTTCTGCCTGCAGACAACGAACCTAACGCCGTAGCCGATCTGCCGCCGGAAATCCTGGGCGACCTGACGATCTCCTACGTGCGCACGCTCGATGAAGTTCTCGAGCAGGCTCTCGAAAGGGACCCCGTTTCCCCTGTCATTCCGGAACCCGAACCGCCCGCGGCCGGCGTCGGCGATTCGACAACAGCCGTACACTGAAACTCATCCAGTATCAGCAAGGGCCCGGCAACCAAGTCCGCCGGGCCTTTGCTTTTGCTCCCGGCTCTATTGTGCCGTCGTTAACAGGGGTGTACCTTCGCCTTGATGCTCCGAGCCGCCAAACACGCCTCCGATTCCGAGCCAAAGCATCTCGTGCCCTTTGGCCCTTACGGCGGCGGACAGTGGACGGCGCATCCTATCGGACTGGTGATTGTCGTCGGCATGTTGATCATGGGCCTGGTCACACGGACTCCGATAAGCCTGCTTCTTCTCCTGTCCCTCTTGGGCGGTGCCATCGTCGGTTTTTTTATGTGGCTTCATCATCGGTAGCTGTTCGAACATTTTTTGAACTGCCTTGCCGAGGAGTACAACCGAGGATGACAGGACGGACGGAATCGGGTTTCCAATGCAACGATGGCTTTCTTTGGTCGCTGTAGATTCGACGAATTTCGATACGCTGCCTTGCTGTGGGATCAAAAGCCGGATCCATCCCGGGCGGCGGCAGAAGTCCTGCTGGCTGCAAGCGAATGCCAAGTTCGGCTTGCGCTCCAAGACGCTACTTGCCCCAGACGGCCAACCGAGCGGCTACATCGAATACCTCCCAGGCGAGTTCGCATGGCGTGGTGTAAACGCCGCCGGCTACATGTTTATCCACTGCATTTGGATCTATTCCAAGCGGCACCAGCGTAAAGGGTGGGGCCGCTTCATGATCGAAGCCTGCCTAAAGGATGCAAAGAGTGCGGGAATGAGCGGTGTAGCCGTTATGGTTCGCGACGGACCTTGGCTCGCCGACCGCCGCCTGTTCCTGGCAAATAGTTTCGAGCTAGTGGATACCGCGCCGCCAGACTACCAATTGCTCGTTCGGAAATTCAACCGTACGGCCGCCAACCCCGCGTTCCAGAAGGGTTGGGATCAAAAACTCGCTCGGTACGGCCGCGGTCTGACCATCATTCGTTCGAGCCAGTGTCCGCACGTCGCCAAATTCGCATCGGATATTGCACAGGCCGCGGCGGAGGATTACCAGATCACCCCCACGGTAATCGATCTCGAATCGTGGCAAGATGCGCAGGATGCACCAACTCCGTACGCGGTCTTTTCCCTGATTTACAATGGCCGCTTGCTGGCCGATCACCAGATCAGCCGCACCCGCTTCCGCAACATTATGAGCAAATTGCCTGGCAACTAAGCGTTGGACGCTTATGTTTCGCCCGGAACAAAACCACCACGCCATTCTGACCGCCGACTCCTGCTAACATTAGTCCACCTTGAAATCGACACCCAAAATCGACGCGGCTAATCTCGCGGCCCTTCTAGCTCAGCGTCTGGGCGAAGCCCTGCTCCGCGAGCGCATCGTTCCGCGCTTTGTCGATTCCTATGTCGTTGAACACGGCCGCTATGGTCTCCAGGTCCACGCCGCACTCTATCGCGATCTTCTGACCCTGTTGCAGCGCGAAGCCTTGCTGGCGATGTCCGCCTGCGCTCTGGAAATTGCCGCGGAAACTGCCACGCAAGGCGTCGCAAAGATCCCCGCGCAAACAAAGCGCAAATTCGCTGCCGCCTTCCAGCAGAAGTATCTTGCCGCCCTCACCCGCCAGCAGCGTTGGAATGCCGGCGACGCTTTGGAATTTCAAGCGGATTTGCAGATGTATCAGGCGATTCTGGCGAGAGCAGCTCCCTCTCGCCGCGCGCGAAAACCCTTCGAAGTGGCAAATCATCCCTTCGTGGATCGCTGCGCCTTCCTTCTCGATTCTTCTTTTCTCGAAAAGGCCCGCGTCGCCGCCAGCCGTGCGCTCACCGGCCTGGAATCGCTCACCGCGGAAGTTACGGTGGGAATCCTTCAGACGTCCGCAGACACAAAAGCTTCAAAGGCGCGTTAAAGTTCCAGCACATTGCCGCCAAATATCGGCTTCCCCGCACGCGACACGTGAAACCCGTAAATCGCCACCGCCAAAATTGCGATCATCGCCACCACGCCGCCCTCGGTCCACCACGCTCCCAACGGCATCGCCAGTGGCATCTGGTCCGCCAGTTGATCGATAAAATACAAAACGGTAAGTGCTACCAGTCCGAAGCGGTAAAGGATGTAGAGGTACGCCAGAAAAAATGGCGCCGTGAACAGCGCATCAATCAATGGATTCTGCGCCCCCAGACTTGGGATACAAAACAGCAGCGACATCACCAAGGCTGCCAGCCAGTTGCGCCGGAAGATCAACCGAAATAGAAAAAACAGAAAGAAGATCAGCAGCGCGCTCGAAAAGGAGGAAGACGCCTGGTACAGCACTGTTGCGATGCTGCCTCGCATCCCCTCCAGCACGTACGGAGCACCCACGCCGAACGGCCGCATTGGCGGCTTGCCCAGCCCCGCTTCTACATACGGTTGCAGTTGCTCCAATACCGCCGACGCCAGTCCAAACACGGTTCCCAGTAAAACATCCCGCGCGAATACCGGATCATTGAACTTCCCCGCAAGCATCCGCGACCACGATATCAGCGTGTCCGGCCAATACTTTCTTACATACGGCTCCAGCGCCGCGTACAGCAGCCACGTCAGCATCCCGAAAAACAGGCTGACGCTCAACGCCAGTATGAACAACACTACTTCAAATACTGAGGAAACATGGTGTGCAAGCAAAGCCCAGTTGACCATCCCAACGATCACCACAAACGCCGCCAGGCGCACGGCACCACGCATGTCCCCGCGCCCCGCCTTCAAATGGTTCTGCGCCATCCACACGCCCAATCCTAAAACTGTCAGCAGAATCGCAAAACTAAACCATTGCGAAAGCGAGTTCTGCAGAGAGCGGACCGGTTCCTGCATCCGTGCCGCCTTGTCCCACGGTGAAATCAGCGTGAAAAAGATCGGCCTTCCTCTATACCCTGCCGCCTCCACACGCAAGGGAATCTCGGAGTGATTGGGCCAACTTCCCTCCCACGCCGCGCGCGTATCTCCCCAAGCCAGCGGATACCAGCGTGGCGCCACAGCCTTGAACTGGCTTGGTTCCAGCCCCGCTGCCGCAAATAACTTGCTCCAATCCGGCGCACGTGGGGGTTCCGATGCTGGATCGTCCACTTGCGGGGGAATCGCGCGAAACACCTGCATCTTCCCCTGCGGCGATAACCCAATGAATCGCGAACCCGAATGAGTCAGTGGCGGCTCTTCCGGTTGCACGCGCCCATAGATCAGGTTATCCACGGGCGAAAGAGGCGTCAGGAGGATCGGACTTTGCCGGTACCAGAAAAGCAGGCTGGGTGGTTCATCCTGCCGTAGAACTTCCCAGCGTGTTGGTGTCTTCACCGTTTCGGAGATATGCCTCAGGTAATCCTGCTGCAGCGTGAAGCTCTGTGCTGTATCTACTGGCGCATCCGTGTAGCCGAAGGAACGAATCATCTCGTTCGCCTTCGCCGTCAGTACTTCCGGGCTCGGTCCAAACGAAATGTACGAAACCATCTTTGCGCGCTTTGCGATTCCCACCAGCAGCACCAGCAAAACGCATACACCCGCCACGCACAGCAATCCAATGCGTGGATTGAGCCCTTCCTTTTCCCCTGACGCCGCCACCATTTCTGGCGAAGGCGTTTCCCCTGCCGCCAGTGCCGCCGCCAGCGGGTCGCCTCCTGGCAACGCCGCCGCCACCTGCAGTGCCGAAGCCGGCCGCTTGCTCGGATCTTTCTCCAGACACCGCAGAATCGCGCGCTCAAGCAGCGGGTCAAGGTCGCGCACAAGGGTCGATGGATTGGTGAATGTTCCCTCTTCGCGCGCTTTCATCAGTTCCGGTAAAGTAGCCGCTTCAAATGCGCGTTTCCCCGTCAGCACCTCATACATCACCAGTCCCAGGGAATAGAGGTCGCTCTTCGTCGTCACCTCTTTCCCGCTGAGCTGTTCCGGCGCCATGTAGGCGGGCGTTCCCGCACGCACCTCCGCGCCCTGAATGCTCGCCGCAATTCCCGCCAGCCCAAAATCCGTGATGCGGATTTTCCCCGCGCCATCCAGCATCACGTTCGCCGGTTTCAGGTCCCGGTGAATTACTCCGCGATCGTGCGCCGCCGCAAGCCCCGCGCAAATCTGCCGCGATATTTCCGCGGCTTTGTCTTGCGGCAACCGCCCAATCCGCCGCACCAGCGATGCCAGGTCTTCTCCGTCCACGTACTCCATCGACAGGAACGGAATCCCTTCGGCATCACCGATATCGAATACCCGGCACACATTCGGGTGTGAGACCTGCCGCGCAACTCGCACTTCGGAGTGGAATCTAGCCAACGCCGCTGCATCTCTAGTTAGCGCTTCGGGTAAGAACTTGATCGCCACCATCTGGCTAAGTTTCAAATCCTCGGCGCGATACACTTCGCCCATCCCGCCGCGGCCCAGGATGGCCACAATGCGGTAGCGTTCCGCAACAATCACGCCGGGAGCAAATCGCCCGCCCCCGATCGCGTCGCTACTGCTCAGCACGGGATTGCTTGGAGGATTCGAGCGCGGCACGCGCGGCGTCGAAGCAGGCCGTGGAGTTGTCCGTGGCGTCGGCGGCAATTCCGGCGCCAGCGTCTCTTGATTGGCGTCCGGCCCGGCCTCATTGCCCAGAACGGTCGCCGCCGTATCGACATCAACGGGCGTTCCGCAGCGCGCACAAAACCGCGCCGTCGCCGCCATCTGTAATCCGCAGGATGAGCAGAACATGAAGCGCAGATTCTACCATTCCTGAATTGCTCAGGTGAACTGGCAGAAAATCCTAGCTGATCTTCTCCACCTGCACCGCCGTGCCATACGCCAGCACTTCCGTCACGCCCTGCATCACTTCGTTGGCGTCGTAGCGCATCGCCAGAATCGCATTCGCGCCGTGTTGTGCTGCATGTTGCAGCAGCAGCTCGTACGCCTCTTCGCGCGCCTTCTCGCACAATTCCGTCAGCACGGTGATGTTGCCGCCCACAATCGTCTGAATCCCTGCAGCCAGGTTCCCCAGCACGCTCCGCGAGCGCACTGTGATTCCCCTTACGATTCCGAAATTCTTTACCACGCGATACCCTTGCAGATCATTTGTTGAAGTCACCATCGAACTATCCACTCGGCCTGTCATAAGTTTCCCCTCCTCTGCTTACGGGTGTTTACCTCTGCGATTCTACCTCTGGACAACCCGATTCCCACACTCCTTCTCTCTGTTATGCTCGCCTTGCGTGGATAACCTCTACTATTTCCTGGCCATCGTCCAGATCGCTGCGGGCCTTTATCTGCTTTACCAAGGCTTTCAGTGGCTCGTCTATGTACGCCGCCGCCTGAAAACGGATCCGGGGTTTTTCGCGCCGCGCACCGCGGTCATCTGCCCGTGCCGCGGCATGGAGCCCGGCCTGGAACCGAATCTCGTCTCCCTGTGCGAATTCAATCACCAGAACTACGAAGTCTTCTTTGTGCTCGCCTCGGAATCCGATCCGGCCTACAGCATCGTGAAACGCGTAGCCGGATCCTCGCGCGTGAAAGCCACCGTTATCATTGCCGGCAAACCACAAAATTGCAGCGAAAAGGTGAACAATCTTCGCACCGCCGTCGAGCAACTCCCTCCCGAATTTGAAGTCCTGGTCTTTACCGATTCCGATGGCCGCCCCGGCAAATCCTGGCTGCACCACATGGTTGCGCCCCTCACGGATTCCCGCATTGGGGCCACCACCGCCATGCGCTGGTT
>Ga0209517_10007993_pt1 | contig 12494 bp, 9 predicted proteins | sample PeaSoiMetSII2010_FD_187695 | JGI IMG/M metagenome (GOLD analysis project Ga0209517, IMG submission 187695) | Peat soil microbial communities from Weissenstadt, Germany - SII-2010 (SPAdes) (version 2) | ecosystem: Environmental > Terrestrial > Soil > Wetlands > Peat | place: Germany: Weissenstadt...
AATCAGCGAGTGGTGTGAAGCTGAATTATCACGTTAACCCCAGCTTGTTAAAAGGTTCATCAGGGGCTATTCTTTAACGAGTGGCGAAGTTTGTCCCCAATAGCCCGAGAATATGAACTCCTCTAAGGGCTTACGATTGCGAGTTTTCAACTCCTCTTCGCGGAATTGCTCTGGTAAGCTCTCAGGATCGCCCAAGTAGCCTACGGCGATCGTTGTCACTGGTTCATATCCTGGAGGGATAGCGAACTCCTCGCGCGCTCGTTCCACATTGAATCCTGCCATCTGGTGCGCGAACAGGCCCAGTGCAGTCGCTTGCAGAACCAGATTCTCAGCAGCTAGTCCGACGTCATGGAAGGCGTACCGATTGGGCTTCCCATCATGAGTGGAGAGTTTCGTCACCGTGAGCAGTAACACTGGGGCAATATGGGCCCACTGCTTATTCCTTTCTACCATGATGCCGAGTAGGCGGTCATAGTCTCGCGTGTTCTCCTTAGTAGCAACGATAAAGTGCCACGGCTGTTCGTTGAACGCAGATGGGGCCCACCGCGCTGCTTCAAAGAGGCTGCATAGCTTCTCAGGTTCGACCCTGCGTTCTGAGAACGCACGGGGGCTCCAGCGCTTCTGAAGTAGCTCATGAATTGGATATTGAGTATTAGCAAGCTTTTCCATAATCAAATTCCTCTTTAAAGAACAAAAACGAACTATTTATATCTCTTCTCCGAAGATGAGGCGGCATCATCAATTATTCATAGTTACGTAGACGATTTTTAACGATAACTCTTCCCCACTATTTAAATTACATCAATTTATTTGCTCGTAAAGAATTAATTAGAAGATCTAAATTTTACACTTTTTAAACTGTTCTGCATTTTTGTTATTCTGAAAATGCGTATATTATCAATTTTAATTCTACCATTCCCCTTGTTGTTATATAATTTTCTGGCTGTTGTTTTTGAATCACTAAGGTTCAAATGATACTTAGATTCAAACATTCCACTCAATTTATGAAGAATTATGGAGAGGATTATATGTTTTTAGAATAGCCAGATTGCTAAACAACAATCAGAAATGGGTTATCTTACAATTAACAATTTGTGGAATTGTCACGTTTTGCTGTACTATTATTATTTATAGATTTAACGTAAAAGAGGCGGTTAGGTGAATTCAAGTGGCCAAGTGGATTTGTACTGTGTGTGGATGGATCTACGACGAAGACGTTGAAGGCATCCCATTTGAAGAACAGCCTGATGACTACATCTGCCCCGCTTGCGGTGTACCCAAAGATCTTTTTGAAAAGCTGTAACAAAAGGTTGTCACGCTCTTGGATCTCCCGTTCTTGTATTGAAATTAGCGTAAGGATGTGATACCGTTGTAACACAAGAATTGTACAAAGGACTTATAATCTAGGTAACAATTTGCGACAAAAAAGATGAAATTGATTGGTAAGATTAACATATTTTCAATCGTTTAGCTAAAAGAATTTGATAAACTCATTACATGCAGAGTTGTATTTTTGGCGTTAATACATATCTCATTAATTTATCCTATTTGACAAATTCTCAATTTAAGATCTTCTTACTATTATAGCTGTCATTGATAATCGTATAACGTAAACATATTTATCAATAAAAGTGAGTTTTTATCTAAAAATTTAATGTATTTATTAATAAAATATTGAAAAATCTTACAGTCTCAAGATCCTCACTAAATTCGATCAATAACTAAGTTGCGTCATGGTTTCCTTCAACAATTTTAATTGAACACCTCGTTGCAGCGTGAATTCATCTGCTCTCTATTCTTGAGATTGATAACGGGACAAGGGGAAGGTTCTTCCCGGAACTGTATGTGCGATGGGAAAGGAACGTAAACGTAAGGATATTATGCGAGTGAGACTCCACTCCATGCCCTAATGGATGTCACTCCAAAACCGTAAGGCAATAGACTTAGTCTACACTTTTTAACAATCCTTGCAACGATGGAGGATGCGCTAAAACATGAGCTGCTACATATGAATATGAGAACGCGGACCAATACTAGGTCGTTACTAGTTTGACCTACGCCCAAATTGGCTCGTCATAGCACGTCTTCATCTAAACACTCTCTAGAAGTAGTACTGCCGGGCACTCCGAAAAAATGCTTTGGGAAACAGTGGAAAACAGTAATGCTGCATTTTCCCTGAAAGCCGTGTATAGTTACTTTGTCTTTCGTTCTCGCGCCCGCACGGCATCGAACCCCGTGCTCAGCTCATCAATCTCAGCCTGCGAGAAATAGTCTGACATATGAGGGATCAGCAGCTCCTCCTCCTTACCCCAGTGGGGGACGATGATCTCACGGAACGGACGGAGCCTATTGCTCCAGAATTTGAAGTCCCACCCCGATACCCTTAGGTCGTGCAGAAGGATCATCATCGCCCTGTGCTCCTCGGTTAGGTCATGAGCCAGATTCTTCATCATCCCTTTCTTGTACATCTCAGGAAAAAGTACCTCCTCCTCGGCCACATGGTGTGCATTGAGTATTACCATGAAATGTGGAAGCAGCTGTTTCCTAAGCTCCACGTCGTTCTCAGTAGTCTTCTCCATCTTCTCAATAATCTGTTTGAATTCTCTATGATCTGTTGTAATAGCCTCACCGATTTCCATTTCACATCACCTGGATAGGGGACATTCGGTCTGAAACTTATGCCGCTTGAGCCATCGCGAATGCTATATTAAGGAACTCTCTTTTTATGCGCTCGTCCAACATAAGAGCGGCTATTTGGTCATATAGATTAATTACCTCTAATTCTGCGATTATCGTAACCTTGAGCAGTTCTTTGTTCGCACCTTGTTGTTTAACTAGCTAGAAGTCTCCGGGCATTTCAGATGGTGAATATCTCCCTGTTTGTACAAAGGAATGCACGATGATAAAATTTGTCTGCGCATACAGCAATACAAGTTGACAAATCACACGGATTGAACGCCTATCGAGAAGAAATTTTGTTTCTTGAAGTTACTTTGTAATGCAAACCTTTTTGTTCGCTTTTGCACACTCTCCCCTTGGTTTGTTTTCGATGCTCGTATATCATTTTTTTTTAGAAGTTAAGCAGTTACATCTATGCACATCTTCGTAATCTATTCTTGGTGAGCGAGGACTTTTACTTTTATTTCTTTAATTTTTCCACTTCCCAGCATATTAAAAAACACACTTTCATAATTTTTGTACTCTTGAACAATATGAAAACCCTCGATTTACTTAGAATCTGAATGAATACATCACATCTTTTGTGAATAGTGAGCCTTGTAATTATGAAGGTTTACTGGGTAAGGCACCCTTATGAATAACAAATGTTTCAGAAAGTATTTTAAGAACCGACTTAGCACATATTTTGCGGTGAGCCCTATATGAAGCCGATGCAATTCGAAACGGAGATAACCCAAATTATCTGGCGAACCAAGGATGCGAAATCCATCAGGTTTAGAAGGCCGGATGGGGTCGAGTATCTCCTAGGGCAATGGATATTCCTGACCCTTGGCCGCGGAGATGAGCGGAAAACAAAGCCACTCTCCCTCTCAAGTAGCCCTACTGAGGACTCCTTAGAGGTTACGAAGCGGCTGACTGGCCACGAGTTCTCAAACGCCTTGGATGCCCTGAGAGTCGGAGATATGGCTTCAATACGTGGGCCTAACGGCATATTCTCTTTTCAGGGAGAGTACGATAAAGTCTGCATGCTAGCTGGCGGAAAAGGTATAACTCCCCAGCGCAGCATGATCCGCTACGCGACTGATAAGGCCCTGAAAACAAGCATAATTCTCCTTTATTCCAACCGCTATGAAGATAACATCGCCTTCGAAGATGATTTTGATGAGATGCAGAGGCGTAACAAGAACTTCAAGGTAATATTAACAATAACTCAGCCTAGCCAGAGTTGGAAAGGACGCACAGGCAGGATAAGTAGGGAAATAGTTGAGAAAGCAGCGCCAGACTACACAGAACGCGTCTTTTACACCAGCGGCCCAGGGCCAATGTTGGACGCGATGAGTGCCATGCTCAAAGAGATGGCTATCCCTGAGACGCAAATAAAATTTGAGTATTTTACTGGATACGCCGGAGCGCCTAAGCAGTGATCGTACCGCGTACAGTGCGCCGATGCTGATGTTAGTGGAATTATATGCACGCCTCAACTCCACGACCGTACTCTCAGTCACGAACAAAATTTTTGAAAACGTAACGTAATATAGCAAAAGTTTTGACCCTTGATGAAGATCTGCAAACTCCTCCCTTCTATGGAGGTTTCATCCACTCGATGAAGAAGCCTGATTAAATGACGTTTGATTAGGACCAACACTGACAGTATTTCGGGGGCACCCCCACGGAATCCGTCGCTGTAAGATAAAGATGCTGCTGGACTAAAACAACTCAAAACTTGGGATAACGTTCACCGATGCCACCTCTTTGGTCGAATTGCAATCAATGAGCATATTAAGTTCAAATACGCGCTTGTATGAGATACTAGGTATTTAGTGAGCTATTGTTATTGACACAATTAAGCTCTTCAACGAAACACATCTTCGTTTATTTGAGAGCTCGAATCTCACTTTATCCCTGTATAGTATCTGGTCTCGCTACAGCAGTTCTGTTAAGCTGTTCTTTTTCAATGAGGGTCTCATAAAGTTGAGCATGCTTTTGCGCAACGTGCCACCAGCCAATTTCTTTCTTAACGTACTCTAGTGCCCTTTTTGAATATCGCATCCTTAATTCATCGTCCTTTAAGAGCGTCATTATAGCTGCCTTTAGGTCTTCTATGGATCCGAGTGGGACGGCAACTCCCGCATCACTTGCCTCAACCTCTTGCCTTTAGCCCCTCAACCGCGGTAACAACAGCTGGCTTTCCGAGCGCGAACGAATGAGCGAGGTTTCCGCTTTGAGATGCTCTATCATAGGGAAGGACGACCATGTCAGCCATATTGAGTATAGTATCGTACTCCTTCGGATTGAAAGCTCCTGTAATCACCTTAATCTTGTCCTTTGCTGGAGATTCCTCTATCGCCTTCAAGAGCTTCGGTTTATAAAATCCTCCGCTAGGAGATCCAGGCCTCGCATCTCCGGCGATGACGAGCACAGCATCTGGCACATTACTACGTCCTTGCCGGAAAGTCCGTACAACTTCTTTGCTTCGGCTTCATCCGGCACGCCCATCTCTCCCGCCATCTTAGCGCCGTGTGGTATCACGTGCAGGTTCTGAGGTACCCAGCCCAAGTTCACGGGCAGAAATATCTTCTGTAGCTCTTCGTGCACTATACCTGCATCGACAAGCTGTAGACTTAAGTTCATAAAGACGTGTTCTTTGCTGCTAAGGGTGCTGTACACTGAATGATAGGTGATGGCGGTGGAAATTCTATCCAAGTCTAAGAGCACAAGGAGGTCGAGCAGGTCGGTGCTGAATTTATCATCAATGTCGTACAGCCCATATTCGTGCTGGATGTGCACCACATCGGGATTGATATTCTTTATCGCTCTAAAGACATCGTTATGCCACCCCATTTTTTCTACATCCATGGCAGGGAACACCTTCTCCTGCCCGCCGTGCCCGCCGTCGCTTACATCGGGGTTGCAGATAACGTACACCGTATGGCCGTAGCTTTTGATGGCATGAATCAGCTCATCAGACTAGGTGGCAATGCCTCCAAATCTCGGTGGGTACGGCGTGACCATGCATATCGTTAAATTCGATGTAATGCTCTTTTCAAAAGACACGTCTTCTTTAGAGTTCATGCTACTCTGGCTCAACAATCATACGAGAAGCTAAGTTATACGATGAACATACTGTTGAAGACTATTTAATTATTAGGCTTTTTTTTCCGCATAAATTTTCACATTACCGCTTATCTTCTTGGATTAACCTTAAGTAAACACGAATTGACTTTACGAAAAAATAGGGAAATTATAAACCAACAGTTGTTCCCTTGCAAAAAGCAATAACGACAGTAGCGTGAAGCACCTAACATATGACTGAGGTTCTCGTAACCACGGAAGAAGCAAAAAAGGCCGACATAGATGAGTTCTTGCAGAAGCTCTCATCGAGCGAGAAAGGGCTCTCTACTTCAGAGGCACATGAACGCCTCCAAAATTTTGGCCCCAACGAAATCTCTGAGAGGAAGCGGAATCCAGTCTTGAAATTTCTCACTTATTTCTGGGGGCCAATTCCTTGGATGATCGAGATCGCCATCATTCTCTCAGCAATCATCGGCCGCTATGAGGATTTTGGGGTTATCCTGGCACTTTTATTCTTAAATGGGATAGTGGGGTTCTGGCAAGAACGAAAGGCTGAAAATGCAATTGAATTATTGAAACGAAGGCTGGCACCAAAAGCGAAGACAATACGTGATGGCAAATGGTCAGAACTGCCCTCTCGAGATCTTGTTCCTGGAGATGTTGTGCGCGTGCGCTTGGGTGACGTCGTTCCAGCAGACGTTAAGCTCATAGAGGGGGAGTATCTTCTCACGGATGAATCTGCGTTGACCGGTGAATCACTTCCAGTGGAAAAGCACATTTCTGATGTAGCGTACTCCGGCTCCATTGCGCGGCAGGGTGAGATGAACGCATTAGTAGTTACCACTGGAATGAATACGTACTTTGGTAAGACTGCGAAGCTTGTTGAGGAAGCTAAAACGAGAAGTCACTTCCAAAAGGCCGTAATCAAAATTGGAGATTACCTCATTGTATTTGCCATTGCATTAGCCGCGGTTATTCTTATTGCAGCGTTTATCCGTCACGATAATTTGTTAGTAATACTCCAATTTGCACTCGTGCTTACCGTCGCGGCAATACCGGTGGCACTGCCAGCGGTGCTTTCGGTAACAATGGCGGTTGGCGCCATTGCCTTGGCACGAAAAGAGGCTATCGTGAGCAGGCTGGTAGCTATCGAAGAAATGGCTGGGATGGATGTGCTGTGCGCGGATAAAACTGGCACTATTACCAAGAACGAACTGACTGTTGCCGAAGTGCACCCGTTCGAAGGATTCAAGGATGACGATATCATCATCTTAGGCACGCAGGCATCGAGAGAGGAGGATCAGGATCTCATTGACAATGCCATCATTGCTAAAGCTAAAGAGCTAAACGTGTTTGATGAAGCGTACAAGGGCACTAAGGTACTGGAGTTTAAGCCCTTTGATCCTAAGATAAAGCGGACGGAGGCCACTATTGAAACCGCCGATGGTACCAGCTTCAAGGTCAGTAAGGGCGCACCGCAAGTAATCTTAGAGATTGTAGCCAAAAAAGGGGATATCAGCACTAAGGTGGAAAAGGTCGTGAACGAGTTTGCTAGTAAGGGGTACCGTGCTCTCGGCGTTGCGAAAACCGATGCGCAGGGAAACTGGCAGTACGCCGGTCTCATCCCCCTTTATGACCCGCCTCGTGATGATTCAGCAGAGACCATTAAAACCGCTATTGACATGGGGGTTGACGTCAAGATGGTAACCGGTGACCACACTGCCATTGCCAAGGAGATTGCTAAGCGGGTACATTTGGGCACGAACATCCTGCCCGCCTCATCCTTTATGGATAAACCGGATAAAGAAGCACAAAATGTTGTTGAAACCGCCGATGGCTTTGCTGAGGTCTTTCCTGAGCACAAGTTCCGCATCGTTGAGTTGCTACAGAGCAAAGAACATATCGTCGGTATGACCGGTGATGGGGTCAACGACGCGCCTGCTTTAAAAAAGGCAGATGCCGGTATTGCGGTTACAGGAGCGACAGATGCCGCAAAGTCTGCAGCTGCGATTGTTCTTACCAATCCAGGCCTTTCGGTCATCATTGATTCTATCAAGGAAAGCCGCAAGATTTTCCAACGCATGAACAGCTACTCTATCTATCGCATCGGTGAAACCATCCGGGTTCTCCTCTTCATTACACTTGCTATATTAGTATTCAACTTTTATCCCGTGACTGCCATTATGATCGTCCTGCTCGCCCTGCTCAACGATGGGGCGATCCTTTCCATCGCGTATGATCGAGCCCGTTTCTCCAGTACACCTGAAGTGTGGAATATGCGGACGCTGTTGAGCATCGCTGTGCTGTTCGGAACTGTTGGTGTCATTGGATCCTTTTCGCTGTTCTACCTTGCAGATGCTGTCTTTCATATCGCCCGGGTGACGATCCAATCCATGATGTACTTGAAGCTGTCGGTCGCGGGGCACTTCATGATCTTCGCCGCTCGTACACGAGATCACTTCTGGTCTCGGCCCCATCCGGCACACATCTTGTTAGGAGCAGTAATAGGAACGCAACTTGTGGCGACATTCATTGTTGTCTACGGGGCGTTGATGGCCCCTATTAGCTGGATCCTCGCCTTAGTTGTCTGGGGATATGCGATGGTGTTTTTCTTGATAACAGACTCCTTAAAAGTCCCCCTCTACAAATTTTTGGATCGCGCTAGTGTAACAATTCAAAGTGGCAAGGCTGTGCGCAGTTATCTCGAAGGTTGACCCACGATCTGTTTATATTAAAGCTTAGAAGAGAATTAATTTGTACCTCTCTTATTATGCATGCATTCGATAATAGTGGTAATTTCAATTGGCGGGTCTGTTATAGCGCCGACGTTTAACGCCGAAAAGTTCATCGCGTATGCTAAAGTGATAAAGGAGGTTGCAAAGGGCAGCACCGTGCTGGTCGTAACCGGCGGGGGAAGGCCGCGCGCGACTACATAGGGGTCGCCCGTTCAATGGGGACAAATGAGTCGGTCTGCGAACTCATTGACATATCGCTCTCACACGGAATTTACATAACAAGGTAGTCATAAACATCACTAAATTGGAAGGGTATTGGATGGGTGCCATGGAGATGCTGTAATGAATGGTACGAAAGCTATTGGGCTGTGGGCGGCCGTCTCTATCGGCATTGGCGCAATGATAGGGGCAGGAATTTTCTCCATTTTGGGTGTTGGGGGCCAGATAGCAGGCAACGCACTCTATATCTCATTTATCATTGGCGGAATTGTGGCGCTTCTAAGTGCTTACTCATACTCAAAACTGGGAGTACGATACCCTTCTGCAGGGGGGCCTGCCGAGTATCTCGTACAAGGATTCGATGATGGAATTTTAAGTGGTGGTTTTAGTATCCTTCTGTGGGTTGGCTACGTATTTGGCTTGGCGCTCTACTCACGAGCTTTTGGCGAGTATGCTAAGACTTTTTTGCCAGCAGGTGCGCCAAGTATGTGGGCGAACGTCTTCGCAATAGCAGTAATTTTTGTTTTTACTGCTATCAATTTCATAGGCGCAAAAGCTGTGGGGAGATCCGAGAAATTCATCGTTGCAGTAAAAGTAGCTATCCTTCTGGTATTTGTTGGAACTGGTCTTTTCTTTATACACCCAGAGCTTTTATCCCTTTCACTGTGGCCAAGCGCGTCCGCCATACTCTTCGGGGCAGCAGTCGTTTATGTCGCCTATACGGGTTTCAACTTGATCACCAACGCTGCTGAAGACATGGACAATCCCCAAAAGACGCTGCCGCAGGCATTATACCTCAGTGTCATTATTGTCATCCTCATCTACGTTTCCGTATCTCTCATTGTAGTAGGCAATTTACCCATTCCTGCACTCATAAGTGCACGAGACTATGCCCTTGCACAGGCAGCACAGCCATTTTTAGGCGCCATCGGATTCAAAATAATAGCAATTGCTGCCCTGTTTTCAACAGCTTCAGGCATCAATGCTACTCTCTATGGCGGGGCAAATGTGAGCTATATGCTTGCCAGGGACGGAGAATTACCTCCGATCTTCGAGAGAAAACTATGGGGGAGAGGTACCGAAGGCCTCTTCATTACCGCAGGGCTGACGATCCTCTTTGCAAACTTCTTCGATTTAAGCGGAATTGCTATGCTTGGGAGTTCCTCTATTCTTCTGATTACTGTAGCGGTCAATGTAGCCCATCTGCGGTTGTATAAAAATACTGGTGCAAGGCCTTCTATTTTGTTATTAACGGTCATCGCAAGTCTCACTTTTTTTTGGAATCCTCGTTTACTATGAAATAGGTTACTCACCAGCCGCACTATACGGGCTCATCATCACCTTCATCCTCTGCTTTATCGGTGAGTGGACGTATCGAGGATATTCACATAGAACGATAAAAACACGAAAATAGTTTAGGAATACGCCAGCAATATTTATTGATCAATGGAGTTATAGGAAGCACTCAGGTTTGATGATGAAAACAAGAGTATAGTCAAAAGGGGGCGCGGGGGTCGACCTATTGTCACTATCTGATAATGCGTTTTGTATAATAACGGTTACGAGTATTTTAGCGTGTGTACAGGTTGTTACTATCGGTTAAATACGTCAATACCGCGTTTGAGATATTACCAATTTCACAAAATTTAGCTGTAGCCCTCTGTAATAATAAGCAGGAAGGCGCAAAAGTACTTAAAATAACGGTGAAACACTACTATATGTGAAAAAGCTTCTTCTTTTGATTTTGGTAACAATTTTACTAGTCAGCGCTATTGCAGTAGGCAATCAGCTTTTGTCGTGTCAAGTATAACGTAATCGAATGTTTTATGAGGATATCAATGCTTGATCCTGACCATGAGGATATGTGCCGAGACCATTCATCTGATCATATTTCTTGACAATGGCGCGACTTAGCACCTTTTGATGCCAAAAACAGGCTAATCCCCTTAGACAACAGAATAAATTGATCACTTGCTTACTGAGGCATTCTGGATATAGATAAAGAGGCACCCCAGAAGTAATTTTCTTACCGAAGAATTTTGAATTCTGAGCTGTTTAATAAAAAAAGGATGTCAGCTACCCCATTCAGGACTGTGTACCCTCTTTCCGTAATTATATAGTCTCCCCGCTCACTGCGCTGCAGATCGTGCCGCATGCCAAAAGCTGTAAGACGTGGAAGAGCGGATTACCTCCCCGAAGACCGGTGGTCTGTGAGAGTCCAGACAAGGTATCGGTTGCACCAGAGAGTGCCTTCATGATCTGAAGCCGTTGCCTGTTAGCCAAGGGCCCAAATCTGCCTGACAACGGCCTCCTCGGGAAGGGCCACGAATCCTTTCTGGCCGCTCAACTTGGTAGATTTTCATAGAGTGCATGATGGCGACTTGGTTATCAAGGGGCATCTCGACTTCCGTGAAGCATTTCTCGCACCTATGATACGGTGCGTTCTCGCGCATCTCTCCTAACGAGGGTCAATTTTTCTGAATCGAATCTTCTTAGATTATCTCTTCCCGAAAAGTGTGGCGTTCCCACGGCACAGGTCGCGGAAGAGCGATTTACAGATCTCCTGCATATGACAGCCTTTCACCATCCCGTTCTGGGGCCCCCTCGATGTCCTGAAAGAGATGCGTGACTGCGGTCTCAAGAAACCTCTTGCGGAAGTCTGATAAGATCGACTCTATACGTGCCGTACTACATTGGGTGGTCACGGGCTGATAGCGGGGGCTTTATCACCATGACACATACCTTCGCCCGGTGCATGACCTCTGATACCGTACTGCCGAGCAATAATTGTACTGGCGAAAACCCCTTTTTATCACCGAGCATCACCATGTCGTATCGCTCTTCATTTATTTCATCCAAGATCTCTTCCACGACATGTCCTTCTCGTACTTTTCCTCTTACAGTAAACCCGTCGTTTTTCATGTAATCGCACACGGGAGAAAGAAAGAGCTTTTTCGCGGCCTCTTTTTCTGAGTCAATTCCTCCGAAGAGCTCCTCAATTTTTTCTAGATCCTCCTTAAAAATACTCTTATAACTGTAGTAGATCCCGTGTTCGGAGAGAACGTACAGTACTGTATACGCGTTGTCCTTACGTAATGCGCCTACTACACACTTAATCCCCTCGTTTGAAGTAATCGATCCATCTGTGCAGATGAGAATTTTCATGGCGCATCGCTATCAATAAAAGCCGATCAAATATTTGATATACAGCATCACGTTACATAATACTAACGCCAGCACTGTGGGGGGAATTGCTATTTTCATCCACCGTATCCATCCGATGAGCACTCCGTGCTTTTCCAATGAACTATACGCAAGGACATTTGACGAGGCTCCGATAGGCGTGGCATTGCCCCCGATATTAGTCCCCAATGAAACCGTCCACACCAGTAGCGAGGTCGTCAGGGATAACGGGACAAGTGACAGATCTTTTATCACATAGCTCATGGTGAGTGCAAAGGGGACGTTATCCACGAGGGCGCTTATCGCTCCTGATCCATACAGCACAAGCGATAATAAGAAGACAGCATTCCCCGCTGCGAGGTGCACTAGTCCGTTGGCAAATAGTGTGACAACTCCCGTTTTTACTAACCCCCCAACTAAAATAAAGAGGCCGATAAAAAAGAGCAAGACATCGTAATCCACCCTCCTGATGACGTCGGCACTATCAGCTCCTCCGACAAGCAATAACGCAAATGCGGGGATTAATGCTGCGAGCGCGACCGTTAAAGGGATATGGTAGGTACCCTCGAGATATCCTTGTGTAACTAAAAGTAAAATAGCAAAGAA
>Ga0209517_10007995_pt1 | contig 12492 bp, 7 predicted proteins | sample PeaSoiMetSII2010_FD_187695 | JGI IMG/M metagenome (GOLD analysis project Ga0209517, IMG submission 187695) | Peat soil microbial communities from Weissenstadt, Germany - SII-2010 (SPAdes) (version 2) | ecosystem: Environmental > Terrestrial > Soil > Wetlands > Peat | place: Germany: Weissenstadt...
CGAAACACGCGGGGATCATTAGAAATTGGGGATTCGCCACTTTTACTCTGGTTAGTGGGGCGTTGTCAAAGCGGTTTTTATGCACAGGTTCCCGGTAGGTTAACCCGTGAACTCGCGGCTCGGGTGCAGGGGGGCTGCATTGGCCTCAGAGCCCGCGCGATTGCCAATATTCACGGAAGGCACGTACCTGGTTACCGTAGAAATCGGCAAAGAACATGCCCGCCATTTCCCGCCGCTGGCCGCTGGCTCGATCGCGATAGGCGCAGTTCCACTCGGCAATCAGGATATAGCCAGTGTGTAGGGAGTTGGTGACCGTGAAGCGGATGTCGTCCTGCCCGGCAGTCGCTGCGGCCCAGTAATCGTGGATGGCCTCGCGGCCGATGATCGGCTCTCCGAAGGGATTTTCCTTGTAGCGGGCGTCGCGGGTGAAGAGGCTGGCCGCCAGATCGGCGTCCCGCGTCTCCCAGGCCCTCTTGTACTTCTCCAGGAACTCATTCGCGTCGCTGGCGTGCAAGGTTACCTGTGGCCCCGGCTTCCGAGCGGCGGTGGCAGTTGCGGATTTTGGCACGGCGATCCTCCCTTTCAGAACCCTTCATGGTAGCAGTTTTGGGGGCGTGAGACTCGGCAGGCCGCCTTTACCAAATACGCCACGGATTTGCACCGATAACCACGGATTTCTTCTGATCTGCTGTGATCACGGAGAGGTTACGGCTTAAGACCTCGCTGCATTTCTGTAGCCCGATCTCGCGCTCGTTGCGCATCCTCGGAGCGCTGCTCGCGGTCATAGAGCCGCGCCAGTTCCAGCCAATCGATGGGGCGATCGGGAGCCAGCCGCACCGTCTCTTCCTGAAACGAGATTGCGCGCTGCACGTCTCCCAGCTCGCTCCAGGCCCGCGCGCGGCCACGCGCCAGGTTGGCCAGGAAGGAGTTGTCGCTTGCCTTTGCGGATTGTGATCGCAGGCTGGCGCTGCGATCGAAGGCGCGCAGGGCCTGGCGCGGCTGCTGCGCATCCAGTTCAGCGTATCCCAGCGAGAGCAGTTCGCGATCGGGCAGGCGCAGCAAGCCGGCTGCCCGCTGCCATGCCTTGATCTCATCCTGCAGCCGGCCTTCCCGATGATAGACCGCGCCCAGGGCCGACCAGGTCGCTCCATTCACCTCCAGCGCGGCCGATCGGAGATACTCCTGCTCGGCGCTCGTGAGATCGCCGGCCTCCTCCAGCAGCTTCCCGCGCAGGAAGTGAACAAAGGCGCTGTCCTCGAAAATGCTCAGAGCTTGGGCGGTAGCCGCGAACGCCTCGGAGTTCCGCCCCAGCGCGTGCAGAACCGCGGCCGCGTTGGCCCATTGGCTGAACGCCTGGCTGTCGTGGCCCTGGGGAGCGGCGCGGGGCAGGGAAGTCTTGGCGCAGTCGGTCTCGAACTTCTCGATCAGGCTGGCATTCTGCGGGCTGCGCCGCACAAAGACTGCCGCGACCTCGTCCATATACACGGGCCGCCAGGTGGCGCTGGCGCAGAACTGCCGCAGCACCGGAAAAAGCTCCACCCCGTTGAACCTCGCCAGCGGAACGATGATGGCATTGATGTCGTACTGCTCGGCCTCGCGCTGCCACTCCAGTGAATCGGGCGGAGCCGACATCAATTGCTGGTTCCGCTCGAACAATTTCGGGCCAAAGGGAAGGGCGCGCCCATCGATGTAGTCCGGATACTTCGGGCCCAGCCGCCAGGTGAGGTATCCACCTTCGTTATAACTATTGAAGATGCGCCCGGGGACGTTTTCGCGCTCGATGAAGCCCGCCGCGCCCTCGGGGAACCACCACGACAATCCCGCGCCGAAGGTGCTCAGGTTGGTGGTGCCCAGGTAGCTGCGATTGCTCACCAAGTCGCTCGCGCGGAGGCAGGCCAGCCCCACCACGCAATACGTCAGGCCGATGACGGCGAGTGATGCAAAGCGTGCCTGCCGGATCCTCTCCCAGCGTCCGGCAAGCGCCGACGCGAGCACCGCGCCCCCGACCACCACCACCACTTCAGCAAATAGAGCCTGGAAGCGGATGTGTCGGATCGCCAGCAGAGCCGCGCCGCCGACCAGCACCGCCGCTCCCAGCTGTCGCCGCCACAAGGCGAGCAGCAGAGCCACGGTGGCCACCAGCAGCATCACGTAAAAAGCGCCGTCGGGATTGCGCAGGGAGAAGCTCATGCTGGCCAGAGTCCAGTTCAGCCGCGCCGGCGCCCACTCGGTGATCCACTGCGAGTGAGCGGCGGTGGCGCGTTCCTGTCGCAATAGGGCGCGATAGATTCCCGCTCCCCAGGGATTGACCACGGTCGCTGCGACGGTGGCCATCAGCCACGGCCAGGCGTATCGCAGGCGATCCGCGGCTGCCTGGCGGCGCTCCGGCCACACCATCTCCAACGCTTCCACCAGGACGTATGCGCCCATGAGCCCCAATCCCGCGACGAATCCCAGGTGGAGATTCACCCAGGCGGCCATCAGCAGCGGCAAAAGCCACAAGCGCGCGCGACCGCTCTCATGCTGACGCCACAGCACCGTGAGGAATGCGGCGAACAGCACCACGGTGAACATCTCGGCGCGCGGCGCGGTACGCAGCACGATGATGGGGGTCGCCAGGATGGCCAGCGCGGCGGCGAGCGCCGAGCGTCTCCAGATCAGCAAGGCGACCGTCCCCAAGCAGGCCGCCGCTCCCAGCCACGTCAGCAGCGCATACTTCCCGGCGAGATACGCGGCGTAGAAGAGCAGTCCCGCGCCCACCGGGTAAATCCAGGGCTGCCCCTGCGCGGTGTAGGAGAAGACGTCGGTCGAGAGGATCTGGCGGTGCTGCGCCACCCATCGCCCGGTTGCCATTTGCCATCCGAGATCGTAATCCATCACGGTGCACAGGCCGGCCAGCAGCGCATACGCCAGCGCCGCCACGCTGAGCACGACAAACAACTGGCGCGCCAGGGCGGGATTCGACCCGGGGCTGGCGATAGGACGCCGCTTCCGGCGCTCCGGGTTGGGCTCGGGCTTCGTGGTGCTCCACGATTCCGTTGTCTAGAGGCGGGTCATTCTACAACTATCGGGATTTTCGGGAAGGCGCTGGTGCTGCGCGTGCGTACCGACTAATGGTTTCCGTGCCCGCCATGGTCTGGTTCGAGGTCGATAGAATCCGCGCCAAAGAAGGTCCTCTGGCCGCCCAGCACCGAGACCTGCCCGGTGACGAGTACGGTGGTGTCGTCATCATCGCGGTGTCGTTGTTCCTCGATGTGAAAACGGCAGACCAGATCCGGGAAAGTATCGCCGTTCACATCCTTCACACGGCAACTCTGCGCCCCCGCATGGTGGTGTCGGTCGCCCGCTGGGAACAAGCGGAGGGTGGGCTGGAGGATGTCAGCAGCATCGAAGGCTGCCGACCCCAGGATGGCGACCCGCACACTGTCTTTGGAATCCCAGTCCCGGCCGCCGTGGGAGCTGCGATCAATATCGACCGTTACCGGAAGGCACTTGCCGGCTTGCCCGGCAGCAAAAATAGCGGCAATCTCTGGGGCCGGAAGGGCGCGCTCGAAGATCTCGAGCTCGTCAACTTCCCCGATGAAATGATGATCCTCGATACAGATGGTGCTGCTGCAGTTCGGGTTGAAATCGCCAATGAACAAGTCGTTGGTAACGTCGGTGCCGGCGCTCAGGCCATAAGCGATGGTGGTAACGATGGGAGTGCCGGTTCCGACTTCGGTTCCATCCAGAAACAAGCGCACCGCGGCGCCGTCAAAGGTTCCGGCAGCATGATGCCATTTCCCATCCCAAACCGCGGAACTGGCGGCGAAGGGTGAAAAGCGGATCAGGGTTCCGTCGAAAATGTAAAACTGCAGGCCTCCAGAAGCGCCGGTGTAGAGAGCGTAAGAACCCGTGCTGTCGTCCAGCGCGCCTTTGGTGACGATGTATTTGGCCAGCCCCGGCGACACGGCAGCGTTGACCCAGGCATCCACCGTGACTTGCGCGGGCTCGAGGCTCGCGCTGCGCGGCACTTGAACAAACTGGCTTCCGCTGAAGCTGAAGGCATCGGCCACTTCTCCCATGACGTAGACAACCGGGGAGGTGGTGAGCCCGTCGTTGCGTCCGAAATAATCGAGCGTGGTGCCGTCCCCGGTCCACCAGGAAATCATCCCTTTAGGCGGGGGCACGCACATCTGACTGCAGGCATGGGGAACGGCCAGTCCGATCAGGAGTACCAACTGGCCCAGGGCCGTGAACTTCAGCTTCATGCTTCACTTCGCTCGGCGGATTTTTGCCCGGTAATTCGGAGGCAGGACTGGAGTCTCGCCGCAAGCAGCCAGGCAGACAACGTCACCGAAGCTGCGGCACGGGAGTAATCGGGGGGAACAAGGACGGTCACTCCCCGAGTGTGGATTATTGGCGGGGCTTCCTATCTACAGCGAGGAAGCCTAGCAGGGCATAGACGAACCCTTTCGCCACTGTTCCGGCTCCAGCATCAAAGGTGGGCGTGAAGGTTACGGCCAGCGCGGCCAGAAAGCAGCTATATAGCAGCAACCCGGCATCTACGCGGTTAACCCAATCACAAGTGCCGGGTTCAACCGTCACTTGAAACCTGCACCGTACCTGCTACACTCTCGACCGCATCCAGCCATGCCACGGAAGATCAGCCCGTCCGCGCCGAAGCTGTCTGCGCTGATAGACACGGAGGTCGTGTACTGCGGTGACAATCTGGACCAGCTTCCCAAGCTGCCCGACCGCTGCATCGACCTGATCTATATCGACCCGCCGTTCAACTCCAACCGCAACTATGAAGTGTTTTGGGGCGAAACCAAGGAAATGCGGTCCTTCGAAGACCGTCATGCTTCCACGCAGGCATACATCGAATTCATGCGGCCCCGCTGCGTGGAATTGGCGCGGGTGCTGAAGCCGACCGGCGTCTTTTACTACCACTGCGACTGGCACGCCAGTCACTACGTAAAGGTGATGCTGGACCAGATTTTTGACGAAGATAACTTCGTGAACGAAATCATCTGGAAGCGGCAGTCATCGCACAACGACGCGAAGCAGGGCTCGAAGCACCTTGGCCGCGTCCACGACACGCTGTTGATGTACGCCGGTGGCAAGGACCACTTCTTCCGCCACCTGTACCGACCCTACGACCCGGAGTACATCCAGAATTTCTATCACTACGTTGAACCTGAAACGGGCCGCCGATACCGGTTAGGTGACCTGACCGCACCCGGTGGCGCCTCACCGTCGAAAGGGAACCCGCATTACGAGTTCCTTGGCGTGACGCGGTACTGGCGGTACAGCAAAGAAAACATGCAGAAGCTGTACGACGAAGGCCGCATCGTGCAGACGAAGCCGGGTGCGGTTCCTGCGTACAAACGGTATCTGGACGAAGGCAAAGGCGTGCCGCTTGGTTCAGTGTGGGATGACATTGGACCGGTTCAGGGCGCAGCCGGTGAACGCATCGGGTTCCCGACGCAGAAACCACTAAAGCTGCTGGAGCGCATCATCGAACTTTCCAGTCAGCCCGGCGATGTTGTGTTGGACGCCTTCTGCGGATGCGGCACGGCGTTGGTGGCTGCACAGAATGCCGGTCGGCACTGGATTAGAATAGATATTTCACCGACTGCCTGCCGCGTGATGGCAAAGCGGTTCCGAGATTCATGCGGCCTGACCGAAAATGAACGGCTGTGGAGGATTGGCCGTGGGTTCGTTGTGCGTGACCTGCCGTGGACCGAGGAACAGCTTCGCAAGCTGCCGCCGTTCGAATTCGAAAATTGGGCGGTCATTGCGGTCGGCGGAATTCCGAATAAGGCGCAGGTCGGTGACATGGGCATCGACGGTCGCATCTACCCCATGTCAGCACTACCCACAGGCCGCGCCCGCGCGGACCAGTTTGCGTTCATGGACGAATGGTTCCCCATCCAAGTGAAGCAGCAGGACAGAGTCGGGCGGCCAGATATCGACATGTTCGAAGCCGCTATGATGCGCGAGAACCGGGACAAGGGGTTCTTTGTCGCGTTCGACTACACGCAGGACGCGCTGCAAGAAATCCGTCGATTCAAGCAGCGGACGAAGCGAGAAATCGTGGCTGTGACTGTGCGCGAGTTGCTGGAAGACGAGCAGGCGGCGCAGCGCATCCCACCATCACCCGCCAAAGCCAGTGCAGGCCGGATTCGCGCGCAGAAGGCGTCCGGCTGACGCGGCTGGGTAAGAAGAAATGTCGAGCGGCAAAACTTCCCGCCCCCGCGTACAATCAGCGCATGGACACGGCGAAGTTCGGTTCACTTAAGGACACAGTAGCGGGGGCGGTGGCCGGCGGGTACACAATCATTTACGACAATCGGTACAAGAGTGCCAGCCTGCCCCTGAATATAACCGGCGCGGTTTCTCTTGCTGAATGGCCAGGGCTGACGGGAAAGAACGGTGGGGAATACGAGTACGCGTTAGACGGCATGAAGATTATCGCCCAGCCAGCGCTGCTGCCCGACCACGGGCTGAATATGCGTCCGAAAGATAGTAAGGAGGCTCTCGACGTGCTTAGGCAAGTCATCGAAGTGCGGAAAGGTGTAGGCCCGACAGTCGAGTTTCTTCTTGGCGGGAAATAGGCGGCCCGAGGCTGGAGGGGCCGGGCGGATTCGAACCGCCGACCTAGAGTTTAGGAAACTCTTGCTCTATCCATCTGAGCTACGGCCCCGCTGCCCTCAGCTTAGCACGTGGCGCGGGCTGTACCCACCCTGTACAGGAATCAGGAGCGCAGCGCGCGCGCCGCTACACACCGGATTGAGCATTGATCCGCTCCGCCGTCTTGTAGGCGTCGACCATGCTCCAGATCCAGAGAATCGGGGCGATGATGAATCCGACGAGCACCCACATCAGAAGCAGCGAACACAAATACGCGATCATGAACGCCACACCCTTCCCGATCTGGCCGTTGTAGATCTGCCCCAGTCCGGCCACGAAGAAGGAGAGAACCACGGCCACGCCCGGACTCTTGGCCGCCCGGATGACCACAACCTGCGGCGCGGGAGCGGCTCCGGTCGCAGCGCCGGGTGCTTGTACGATCATTCCGCCCTGCGGAGTTCCGCATTGCGAGCAGAACCTGGCGTTGCCGATCTGGCTTCCACACTTGCTGCAATACATCCAAGTCCTCCGGGGCCGAACGGCGCAGATTGTACTCCGCGACGGATGAGTGTCAATCGCGCCGGTTGTGGCAAGATTGTCTTACCATGAAAACCCGAGTTTCCACCAAAGGCCGGGTTGTCCTGCCGGTTCCGATTCGCCGCCAACTTGGCCTGCGGGCGGGCGACCCGCTTGACGCCAAGGTGCATCGCGGACGCATCGTGTTGACCCCTCGCAGAACCCGCCCACAAAAAGTAAGCATTCTCGCTGATCCGCTCACCGGCCTGCCAGTCCTGAGCGCGGGTCCGGAGGCTCCGCTGTTGAGCACTGAGGAAGTCGAAGAGATGCTCTAGAAACCCAAGGCTAGGCAAGAATCTCACGGGCATTCCTAATTCCTGCTTACTTCCCCAGAACCAGCACTACAAAGGTGTTGGGCAGGATCGCGGGACGTGGACGCGGCTGGCCGGGAGTGGGTGGTGGCGGCGGACCGAAATCGGCGGTCACGAGATACACCTGGTGGGTGGCGGGATCGAGGGCCATGGTCCGCGCCCCGCGCTGCGTGGAGACGTTCTCCACCACCGCAAACTTCTCGGGCGTCTCCTCGTGGATCACGGTCAGGGTGCCATCGCCATTGGAAGCGTAGGCGTACTGCAACCCGGGATCGAAGCTGGTGGCATCGACGCCGCTTCCGATGGGCAGGGTAGTGATCACTTTTCCGCTGTCGGCATCCACCACCGCCATGAGCTTGTTGGCGCAGCCGGAGAACAGGCGGCGGTGTTCGCGATCGATGGCCAGCCCGCTGGGTTGTTCGCAGGGCCCGAGCGGCCAGCGCGCCACCACCTCCAGCTTGCGGGAATCGAGCGCCAGCAACTGGCTCTTGTCCTCGAGGTTGACGTAGACCCGCCCGTGGCCGTCGGCGACGGCAAACTCCGGCTTGCCCTCCAGCGGCACCGTGCCGGCGACCGTTCCCGTGGCGGCGTCGATGGCAGTGGCCTCGCTCGAGCGACCGTCCATGGCGAACACGCGCTTGCTGGCGGGATCGTAGACGATGGCGTCGGGGTTCTGGCCGGTCTTGACCTGGCCGCTGATCGCCAGGGTCTTGGAGTCGAAGATGGTCACTGTGTTGGCGCGGCCATTGCTGGTGAAGCCGCGGCCCAGCTCCGGCGCCAGCGCGATACCGTGCACACCGGCGGTGTCGGGAATGTCGCCCACCACCTTGCCGGTGGCCGGATCGAGCACGATGACGTGGGTCGCGCGCGAGATGTAGAGGCGCCCCGAGCCCGGGTCGAAGGCCAGGTAGTCCCAGCCGCCCTCGCCGCCCAAGGGAATCTTCTTGAGCAGGTGGTAGCCGGAAGCGGCAAAGATCGCCGTCGCGGCCAGCATCAGGAATAAGGGGAGAAGCGAGGGCGAACGGACTCTCATAGCCTTCATCCTCCGCGCCGGGTGGAGCGGGATGTTAGCCGCAGGCCGGCTGGCGGTCAAGGGCTCCGGCCTCGGATTCTTCCGGAAGCTAGTAAGACTGAACCAAGAGTCAAACTGATCCATGACCTTTGTTTTTGTTGACTGGAGCTTGGACCAGTTATATATCCTCATTATCAACCCCTTCCCCTAGTGTAGGCCAAAGGCAAAATCTGCCGGAAAAGTCCATGGAGGACACTTCGATGATGTTGACCGGGCTGCTAGCTCACAGCGTTGTCTGCCGCATGTTGTTGGCCGTGATGGGAGCGTGCAGGCATGGGTTACCTGCGATGCGCAGATGCTGGACAACTGCCGTTCTGGCCGCTTTTGCCTTGTCCCTGTTGTGCCCGGTGGCATTCGCTCAGGAGCGGGAGGAGCAGGAGGGTAGTCCGCGCGCGCGCCAGGAGTGGTTCTACCACCAGCGCGCGTATCCTCTCCAGCACACGCCGGCGGGGGTGCGCATGCGCGCCCTAGGCCAAAAGCTGGCCATGCAGCAGAGGGAAGCGGCTGCCGCCGCGCAAACGAACGTCGCCATTAACAACAGCACGTGGACGCTGATCGGGCCGCAGCCAACCACAACCCCCTTCTTCTATAGCTCGACTTCCGGGCGAGTCACCGCTATTGCGGTGGACACCTCCGATGCAACCGGTAACACGCTGTACATCGGCGGCGCCGAAGGTGGCGTATGGAAAACCACCAATGGAGGCACGAACTGGACGCCGCTGACCGACAGCCAGTTCTCGCTGGCCATCGGCTCCCTTGCCGTTGACCCCAACAACCACCTGAACGTGTACGCCGGCACCGGCGAAGAAAATTTTAACGGTGACGCGTATTACGGCGGGGGATTGTTGAAGTCCACCAACGGGGGGACTAGCTGGACGCAGGTCGGCGCCTCCACCTTTGGCGGCCCGCTGTCGAACGAGTTTTTCGGCGGTGCCTATATTGGGGCCATTGCGATCCAGCCGGGGGTCGCCTCCGGCACTCCCGTCCTGCTTGTCGCCAGCCAATACTCCAGTAGCAGCCAGAGCTTTCACTCGGGAATCTGGCGATCGACCGACGGCGGCACTACTTGGGCCCTTGTGCAGCCTGCGGGCGACGAGAATTCCTTCGGCACCTCGGTATTCTTTGTCAGCAACACCACTGCCTACGCCGGCATCGGCGGTTTTGGCGACAGCAACAACGGTGTTTACAAGTCTACGGACGCCGGCCAGACGTGGACGGCGGCGAATGGCTCTGGCGCGACCGCGCTCATCACCGGCACGAACGCCGGCCGCATTACGCTGGTCGCCGCGCCCTCGAGCGCTACCACGCTGTACGCCTCTATTGAGAGTCCTTCGACCAACGGTCTGGCGGGGATGTTTAAAAGCACCGATGGCGGCGCCACGTGGAATGCGATAGCCACCCCGCTGGGCACGGGAGGAGGCGGCAGCACCAACGATTTCTGCGGGGGGCAGTGCTGGTACGACATGCCCTTGGCCGTGAGCCCGACCAACGCAAGCCTCCTGTATGCCGGCGGTTCCTTCAACTACAACGCTGGCAACGGCGGCATTTACATGAGCACCAATGGTGGCACCAGTTGGAGTTCGGTCAACCCCGGTACCCTGAGCAGCGAAGGCATCCACCCGGATTTCCATGCCATCGCCTTTGCGGCCGGTGCAGGAAAGCTCTACGTGGGTGACGACGGCGGTATGTGGAGCACCACCCAGGTCGGCGCCACCAGTCTGGCGTGGACCAACCTGAACGCCACGTTGGCGATCACACAGTTCTATCCCGGCTTGTCCATCAGCATCAGCAACGCCAATCTCGCCCTGGATGGCACTCAGGACAACGATACCCAGTTATACTCAGGCTCGTTGTCGTGGCGGTACTCGACTGCCTGCGGCGACGGCGCCTGGACCGCCATCGACCCGACCAACTCCAACACCATGTGGACCGGCTGTACGCCCTCGAATTCCTACGTGAATAGGTCCACCAACGGTGGGAGCACGTGGAACAGTGTCAGCAGCGGCATCAGCGGGTCAGATCCGGTCAGCTTTATTCCGCCGCTGGTAATGGACCTGAAGAATCCCAACACCCTGTACTTCGGCACTAACCGCGTGTGGCAGACCACCAACGGCGCCAGCCCATTCTGGACGGCTGTCTCGCCTGACCTCACCAACGGCTCGCCGTTTGGCGATTACATCACGGCCATCGCGGTGTCGCCGGTCAGCTCCACGAACCTGTTTGCGGGAACCAGCAACAACCTGGTTTGGTACACCACCAACACCGGCACCACCTGGACGCAGATTACCAGCGGGCTGCCACCACGCTACCCGACCATGGTGCAAGGTGACCCGCAGAGCAGCAGCACGTTTTACGTCACCTTCTCCGGTTTCAGTGGATTTGGCGACAGCCTGGGGCACGTATTCAAGTGCGCGACGACCTCGTGTTCGGACATCAGCTCCAACCTGCCCAACACCCCGGTTAACGACATCGTCATCGATCCTGCAGTTGCCAACACCTTTTACATAGCGACCGACACCGGGGTGTTCATGACCAGCAACGGTGGCACGAGTTGGTCTACTTTCTCCAATGGCCTGCCCAACGTCGCAGTAGTCGGCATGAAATTGCATGCCGCTTCGCGCACCCTTCGCGCCGCTACCCATGGGCGCAGCGCGTGGGATATCAGCTTGTCGGCCACACAGACGCCAGAGACGCTTACGGTTAGTACCACAGGAACGGGCACGGGTTCGGTCACCAGTAGTCCCGCCGGGATCGATTGCCCCAGTACCTGCGCGACAGCCTTCAACCAGGGAACCGTAGTGAACCTGACACCGGTGGCGGCTATCGGCTCCGGGTTTGCCGGCTGGAGCGGGGCTTGCTCCGGTACCGGCGCGTGCGCCGTCACCATGAGCGCGGCCATGGCGGTCACGGCCACATTCAATACCGTGAATTACCCGCTGACGGTAAGCTTGGCGGGTACGGGCAGCGGCACCGTGACGAGCAGTCCGACGGGGATCACATGTCCGAGCACGTGCAGTGCTAGTTTTGGCGGCGGCGCAAGCGTGACGCTGACGGCGACGCCCAATTCAGGTTCTACCTTCAGCGGCTGGAGCGGGGCTTGCTTAGGCAGCGCATGCTCCGTCACCATGAATGCGGCTGAATCGGCTACAGCTACCTTCGCGACTACGGGCCCGGTGCTGACCGTCCTGTCCCCCTCCAGCGTAGTCGCCGGGGGCAGCAACCCGGTTGCGCTGACAGTAACGGGAGCGAATTTTGTGAGCGGAGCCACCGTGGTTTGGAACGCCACTAACCTAACCACCACCTTCAACAGCAGCACGCAGCTCCAAGCCTCCATCCCCATGACCGACTTCGCGACAGCGGGCGTTGCCTCGGTGACGGTGACCAATCCCGCGGGCGGCGGCACCTCCAATCCGCTGACCTTCGACGTCCTGGAAACGTTCGGCGGCTCGGGCGGGTACTTGAGCATGTTCGTGAACGGCGCCAGCCTGGCGAACTCGGCGCTCTTCCAGAGCGGCGGATTGATCGGTGTGGGCACCACCAGTCCCATTCGAACCCTGGATGTGGCCGGGGAGATTCAAGCCCGCGGCGGCAATCTCTTCTTGCAGCGCAACTTGACCGATCTGGCGGGACGGCGCAACTGGGCCTGGGGTACGGAAACCGCCAACGTGGGCGACATGGCGTTCTTCGTCAGCACGTCGAACAGTAACTTCCCCTCCGTAAATGTCCTGACCCTGCTCAGCAACGGCAACGTGGGCATTCATACCACCTTGCCAGTCACCGCGCTGCAAGTGGGCGGCGACATCCGGGTGGGCACTTCCGGCACCAACGGCTGCCTGCAGAACTTTGCTGGAACCGCGTTGACCGGCACCTGCTCCTCGGATGCACGGCTGAAGACCAACATCCTGCCCTTCGCCCCCA
>Ga0209517_10007996_pt1 | contig 12492 bp, 15 predicted proteins | sample PeaSoiMetSII2010_FD_187695 | JGI IMG/M metagenome (GOLD analysis project Ga0209517, IMG submission 187695) | Peat soil microbial communities from Weissenstadt, Germany - SII-2010 (SPAdes) (version 2) | ecosystem: Environmental > Terrestrial > Soil > Wetlands > Peat | place: Germany...
GGGCATTACCGGCCCATCCCGGCCAGAAGGATCACCGTGCCACGCAAAGCCCATCTCCTCCTCATCGACGACGACGCCAACACTCTCGCCTCCCTCGCGCGCGCCTTTCGCCTTGCCGGACACGAAGCCACTGTCTGCGACAATGCCCTCCGCGCCGCTGAAATCATCCAGAATCAGCGCTTCGACCTCATCCTCTCTGACGTCGTCATGCCCGGCAAAAGCGGCCTCGAGCTCCTCGAAGAACTGAAAAAATCCGGCGTGCAAACTCCCATCGTCCTGATCTCCGGCCAGGCCAACATCGAAATGGCCGTCAAAGCCACACGCCTCGGCGCGCTCGATTTCCTCGAAAAGCCTCTCACCACCGATAAGCTCCTCCTCACCGTCGAAAACGCCCTCAAACTCTCGCGCCTCGAAGACGAAAATCGCGAACTCCGCAATCGTCTCGGCAAGCACGAACTGGTCGGCTCCGGCCCCGCCATGACCAAGCTTCTCGCGCAAATTGATCGCGTGGCCGCCAGCGAAACTCGCGTCTGTATCTATGGCGAAACCGGCACGGGCAAGGAACTCGTCGCCCGCGCCATTCACGAAAAGTCGCCGCGCCACGAAAACGCCTTCATCACTCTGAATTGCGCCGCCGTCCCCGCTGAACTCATCGAGTCCGAACTCTTTGGCCACGAAAAAGGCTCCTTCACCGGCGCCGCCGCTCGGCACACCGGCAAATTCGAGCAAGCCGAGGGCGGCACGCTCTTCCTCGATGAAATCGGAGATATGCCGCTGGCCATGCAGGCCAAACTCCTTCGCGTCCTCGAAGAAGGCGAGGTCGAACGCGTCGGCGGAGACAAACCCATCAAGGTCAACGTGCGCGTTATCGTCGCCACTCACCGCAATCTCCACGATCTCGTCAAGAAAAACGAATTCCGCAGCGACCTCTACCACCGCATCTATGTTTTCCCCCTCACCCTTCCTCCCCTGCGCGACCGCCTCGAGGATTTCCCCGATCTCATCGCCCACTTTGCCCGCCAGGTGGCCGCGCAAAATGGTTGGAAGGAAAAACTCTTCGCGCCCGAAGCCATCGCCGAGCTGCGCCGCTACTCCTGGCCCGGCAACGTCCGCGAATTGCGCAATATCGTCGAGCGCCTCGTCCTCCTGGCCACCGGAGAAACCGTCACCGCCGACGATGTCCGCCTCATTCTTCCCGCTTCCAGTTCCTCCGCCGTGCCCGTCGCCACCGACAGTCCCAGCTCCGCCTTCGGCACACTCGTCGAACGCACCGAAGCCTTCGAGCGCGAAACCCTCCTCGCCGAAATCCGCCGCCGCAGTTTCCACATGACCAACGTCGCCCGCGCCCTCGGCCTCGAACGCAGCCACCTCTACAAGAAATGCCAGCAACTCGGCATCGACCTCCACTCCCTCCGTAAACCGGAGTAGCCACAGCAGAATCAGCCAGTCCTCAGGGTTGAAGCAGGGAGTCTGTTAGCTTGATTATGAAACTTTAACTTGACAAGTGCTTTAGGGGGGGGGTAGGATATCGCCACTTTACCAACATAGAAGGAGCGCTGCAGATGCGCACAAGTCCCACTGTGAGTCCCTACATCCTGCCAACCGTTCTTCTTGGTATCCTTTTGGGGATGACTTTGAAGAACGCAGATGGGCAGGACAATCCAACTCTCCCCGGGAGCACGCATTACGTGGTCCACGGGGAAGTCGAAGAGAAAGCCCGCCTCCTCCAAGACAACAATCAGGACACCTATCGCGCACTTGCCGACGAGATATTCAAGGCCGCTCACGGATTCGAGGCTTTGACCGTTATCAAAGGTATTGGGCCGACGAAAATACCCGCCTCTCTCGACACTGTCATCAAAGATCGGCTGGTCTATGCGGAAATGCAATATCGCGAAGGAACCGGAAAGGGCGTAACAGAACAGAGCATCGTGAACTTGTCAAACATGCTGGCGCATGAGATGAACCTGCCCAACTACACGCGGACGAATCAAGCGCAAGTGCACTTTATGCGTATGGCTCTCATTCGCTACAACCCCACCTTTATGGGGTACAGAGCGGTGCAGCCAGCCATTAAGGTCGGCGAGTCGATGAACGAGGAACTCTCCCCGCTGCAAGCAACCCATCTCTTGCTCGAAGTCTTAGGGCATAAGCTCTCTGACCCCACGTTTCAGGTGGCCCCGGAGGATTGGGAAAGGTACCGAGAACGAATGGAAGCGTGGCGCCAGGAGGCCGTCAAGCGTTCGGGCGGTGCAGTCCAAAACATGCTGATTCAGTTTGACGACTCAAAGTCGAACGAATTGCGTCAGAGCATCGGAAATCGTGTCAGCGCCATGTCTCCGATCGAAGGCCTGCTGCTGCTCGAAAAAGGTCTAGACTCGCTCGGGATTGGGAGATGAGTCATGAAAAGAGCCTATTCTTTACTTTTGACTCTTTCTCTACTCTTCTTCGTTTATGGCTGCGAGCCGGATCTGCCTCCCACGACCCCTGGAGGTGGTTTCTATGTGACCACATGGGGATGGAACCAAACAGTGGCCGCCGCTCTCCCGTTTCCAGTGGGCAGTATTACAATCCAGGGCGAATGGAGCAGTGACTGTCCCACTCAAGGCGGAGTGGGGGCATTAGGCAGCCCCGCTACGTGGGAACAAACTTCCACGCTGGAGAACGGAATCGCTTCGATCCTAGTGGTCAATGGACGAGTCTGCGCCAATTGGAATATTGCATGGCTCACTAATTCTCCCTTTCCTGGCTGTGCTGGTTTAACTGGCGAATTGTCCGTCCCATACGGTGCCCCTTATCAACAAACCCTGCCCATTGCCTGTATTCTCACCCCCGCCGGCATTAGCGGATCCCCCATTGAAATAAGCGGAGGAGATGGAGGTGATGGAGGCGACGGCGGTCCGGAAGGATTCACGTTCACGCCCGATCCCATTTATAACGGCACCACGACAGGTGCGATCACGGCCACAGGCGGCGGATTCAGCAGCGAGTATGGCATGCCGCTCTTCCAGTATTTCACAAGTAGTGGAACCCTCGTGGCTCAGGCTACGGCAACATACGTAGCTCCAAGCGGCACTTACGCGTCGGGTCCTGTCCCTTCGGGCATTTCATCGGCACCTGCTGGCGTATATTTTGGGATTATCAGTAATGCCACGGCCGGGGGCAGCTACCAGATAATTGGTTCAGGCACGGCTACCGTCGCATCTGGCACACCGCCAAGCGGAGGCGGCGGAGCCGGCTGCAGAAAGCCGCCCTGCTCGCAGTCTACGAAGAATTAGTTCACAAAGGGCAAACTTGCCTGGTTCCCTTTCGGCCCCGCCATCAAAAGAAAATGGCCGCAAACGAGCCTTACTCGACCCTGCAGAAGCACGAGTACGGTCGTGATTGCTGTTTCGCCGAGGAGTACGATGCACTGCAGGCGGCGGTTCATCCTAGCGACGAAACGCACAAGAAACGTCCGAACTAATAGCATGGATCCATCCGATCAGCGTGAGTTCGTCACCTCCCCGAAGCAGTGGAAGTCCTTTCTTAAAATCCTCGACCGTCCCGTGCGTCGCAAGCCGGAACTCGCCCGCCTTATTTCCGAAACGATGCCGGAGGGTCGTAGGTCCGGCAAACAAACGCACGTTCTCCGCAAGCCAGAATAGCGTCGCGCCACGCTGGGCGCGCTCATTCCAGGCTGCAACCTAAGAGTTGGCTCTACTGTCTCCTGTAGGTCAATGTAAATGAATATCTTACGTAATTAACCGATTTTACTTGACAAATTACATATTGCTATATACAGTTTGCATATCGCAATACTCGAAGGTTCTTCCACATGACTCTCGGCGACAAACTCCGCTCCCTCCGCATCATCGAGGGCTCGCTTCGCGGTTTCAACCGCCCCATGACCCAGTCCGAAGTCGTCGCGGCTATGAAAAAGGAACTGGGCCGCGGCCTCAGCCAGGCGTACCTTTCGCAGATCGAAAGCGGCGCGCGACCGCACATGACCAACACGTCCCGCGAACTCCTTGCTCGTTTCTTCCGTGTCTACCCTGGCTTCCTGGTGGACGATCCCGCGGGGTACTCCCGCGAACTACAATCCGAATTGCGCACCGCCGATGTCACCGTGGATTCCTGGCTTTACTCCGGCGCCGACCAATTCGCCTCGGATACGCAACTCGAACGGGCGCTTCTCTCCATCGCCGAAGTCCCCGATTCCCGCGCCGCACTTCTGCTCCTCGGCGAAATCCTTCGCACTCCAGGTCTCGCCGATCGCTTGAGCGAAGTTCTGCAACCTCGTCCCCTCACGGGATCGGGTCATCCTCCCCCATCCTCTTCTCGGAATTAACGCAGTCTGGTTCTTCCCCCGGTTTCGAGCGACGGGGTGTTGCTCCGCGAGGTGAAGTATGTCCTGGTCTGACTTCTATCTCTTCTGCTTCTTGTTCGGCACCATGTTCAGCGTTCTCTCGTTTCTCGCGGGCGCCATTCATCTTCCCATTCCGGCCAAGTTGCATCCGCATTTCCATTTCCACCTGCCGCATTTCCATGGCGGCGGTCACGGCGCTGGTCATGGTGCTGCCCACGGCGGCATGCGCGGTGGTGTCCGTGGAGGCGCGCGCGGCGGCGGTGTCCACATTTCTTGGTTCAACGCTTCCACCGTTCTTGCTTTCCTGGCGTGGTTTGGCGGAACGGGCTATATGCTCACCAAGTATTCGCATGTCCACACGTTCTTTGTTGTAACCATTGCCTCGTTCGCTGGACTTGCCGCCGGCTGGATTGTCCTGCGCTTCCTCATCAAGCTCATCGGTCCTTCCGATGAACCTTTGCGCGAAGAGGATCGCCGCATTATCGGCGCCATCGGCACGGTCAGCATGACCATCCGCGAAAACGGCACCGGCGAAATCATCTTCCCCGTGGGAGGCGCCCGGCGGTGCTCTGGTGCGCGCAGCGAAGATGGCCAGCCCATCGAAAAAGGCGCGGAAGTAGTGATCGAGCGCTACGAGAAAGGCATCGCGTACGTAAAGCGCTGGGACGATTTCGTAAAATCTTGAGTTTCTGAACCGGCATACAGGCATACAGGTCGAGCGTTCGCCGCGGTTCGAAAAAGGGAGGTTGTTATGTTCGGGTTGCCAATGAATGTGGTGGTCGGGGCGGGGATTCTGGTCGTGGTCACGTTGATGATCATGACCGTCATCGCCAGGATGTATCGCAAGGCAGGGCCGCACGAAGCGCTGATTGTTTATGGCCTCGGCGGAACGAATGTCTACACCGGAAGGGGCACAATCATTTTCCCAATGGTGCAGACCTGCAAGGATCTCTCGCTGGAGTTGATGTCTTTCGACGTCGCTCCGCAGCAGAATCTCTATACCAAACAAGGCGTCGCGGTCACCGTCGAAGCTGTGGCGCAAATCAAGGTGAAGAATGACAAGGAATCTATTCTCACTTCCGCCGAACAATTCCTGACCAAAACGCCGGCCGAGCGCGATGGCCTCATCCGCCTGGTGATGGAAGGCCACCTGCGCGGCATCATCGGCCAACTCACCGTCGAGCAGATCGTCAAGGAGCCCGAGATGGTCGGCGACCGCATGCGCTCCACCTGTGCCGAAGACATGAACAAGATGGGCCTCGAAGTCGTCAGCTTCACCTTGAAGGAAGTTCGCGACAAGAACGAGTACATCACCAACATGGGCCGCCCGGACATCGCCCGCATCAAACGCGACGCCGAAGTAGCCACCGCCGAGGCCGATCGCGATATCGCCATCAAGCGCGCCGAAGCTTCACGCGCCTCCGCCATCGCCAAAGCGCAAGCCGATCAGGAACGCGTCGCCGCGGAAACCGCTTCCCAAGCCAAGCAAGCTGAAGCCACGCGCGATCTCGACGTCAAAAAAGCCAACTACCTGGAAATCAGCAAAAAGGCCCAGGCGCAAGCCGATAAAGCCTACGAAATCGAAACCAACCGCCAGCAGCAGACCGTCATGCTCGAGCAGGTTCGCATTCAACAAGTCGAACGCGAAGCCCAGATCAAGATTCAGGATGCGGAAATCATTCGCCGCGAGCGCGAACTTATCGCCACCGTCTTGAAGCAAGCCGAGATCGAGCGCCAGCGCATTGAAACGCTCGCCAACGCCGAACGCCAGCGCCTCATTAGCGAAGCCGAAGGCCAGGCCTCCGCGATTCGCGCGCAAGGTGAAGCCGAAGCCGAGATCATCTTCAAGAAGGGCGACGCCGAAGCTCGCGCCATGAACGTCAAGGCCGAAGCTTTCCAGGAGTACAACCAGGCCGCCGTCATGGACAAGCTCATCTCCGGTTTGCCGGAAGTTGTCCGCGCGCTCAGCGAACCGCTCAGCAAAGTGGACAAGGTCACCATCGTTTCCACCGGCAATGGCGACGCCGCCGGAGCCTACAAGCTCACCGGTGACATCACCCGCATCGCCGCGCAAGTTCCTGCGCTCTTTGAAGCTCTCAGCGGCATGAAGGTCTCCGATCTCTTCAGCAAGGTCCGCGTGATTGGCGACAAAGCGCCCAAGCCGGAACCTGTTGATCCGGGCAAAGCATAAATCTCTTTCCGCCGGAGCGGGTTCGCCGCTCGCTCTGGCGCTTCGCTTCAAAGGGGGGAAAAGGCCATGAGTTTCACGTTGCAGCAAAAGCGCGGTCTCTACCTGGGGTTGAGCATTCTGGCAATCCTCGTTCTCACGAGCGTCGCTTGGGCGCAAATTGCTCACGCGCTGAGCCAATGCTTCCAGCCTTTCTAGCCGCACCAAGCGCCGCCAGGGCCGGGTTCTGTAGCTCAGGCCTTAAGGCCTGAGGGTTTCCCAGACGGCCAGCAGGATTTCGCCGGGCGGAAAACCCTCACCCCTAAAAGGGGTGAGCTACACAAAGGAATGATTCGGTAATTCAGAAAGGAGCTTCACCATGGGACTTTTAGATCGCGTCAGCACTTTAGTTCGGGCCAACCTCAACGACATGATTGATCGCGCTGAGGATCCCGAAAAAATGATTAAGCAGGTCATCCTCGACATGGAGAATCAATACCTCCAGGTCAAAACGCAGGTCGCCGTCTCTATCGCCGACCAGCACATCCTCGAAAAGAAACAGCGTGAACAGGAAGACACAGCCAAGGATTGGATGCGCAAAGCCGAAATCGCCGTGGACAAAAAGGAAGACGACCTAGCCCGCGCCGCTCTCGACCGCTTCCAGACGGGTCAGCGCCTCGCGCAAAGCTTCCTGGAACAGGTCAACGACCAGAAAGCGCAGGTGGAAACCTTGAAAACCGCTCTCATCAAGCTCGAGCAAAAGCTCGAGGAAGCCAAGTCCAAGCGTGAAGTCCTTCTTGCCCGCCATCGCCGCAGCGTCGCCCTCGATAAAGCCGCCAAAGCCCAAGTGGCCATCGGCGACGATTCCAAAAGCGCCGCTTTCGATCGCATGAAGGAACGCGTCACCCACAAGGAAGCAACCGCCACCGCCGAGGTCGAACTCCTGAGTGACGACGTCGCCGAAAAACTCAATCGCCTCGACCGCGACTCCGAAGTCGAGCGCCTGTTGACCGACCTGAAATCGAAAAAGGGCCTGCTGGCCTAACCGTTCATGGCGCCGTTCAGCACTACCCGTCATTCAGAAGGCCGTGTTTTTGTAGCGGCCGCCTTCTGAGGCGGGCGCCTTTGCCCAAAGAATCTCTCGTTCTATAGGAGACCGGGGCTTCAACCCCGGCGTAAAGGTACCGGAAGGAGTGAGCTTTAGCCCCTGAAGGCTGTGAGCTTCACACGGTTATCACAAATTAGATCAATTCGAAGAAATTCAAGGAGCGCATCATGAAACTCGCAAATGCAGTTCTCGTAGTTCTGTTCGCCTGCCTCGCCTGGACGCAGAGCGTCACTTCACAATCTGCTAAGAAACCCGAGGATCTCGCGCAAGCTTCCGCCCAATCCTGGCTTGCCCTAACCGATGCTGGGAAATACGCGGAGAGCTGGCAGGAAGCCTCCACACTGTTCAGATCCGCCATCACCCAAACCATATGGGTTGTTGACAAGATCACCCCCGCGCGCGCCCCCCTCGGCAAAGTCCTCTCCCGCAGACTCAAAAACGCCACCTACACCAAGACCCTTCCCGGCGCTCCCGACGGCGAGTACGTCGTCATTCAATACGACACCAGCTTTGAAAACAAAAAGGAAGCCGTCGAGACCATCACGCCCATGCTCGATAAAGACGGCAAGTGGCGCGTCTCCGGCTATTACATCAAGTGACGCCCAATCAGGTAGTGTGCCCACGCGCGTGCTCTGCACCAGGGTTCTAGAGTTCCTCCCCCTGTCTTACCTGGCAAATGAACTTGAGGGTGCCCATCCTTCGCCCGCCTCTGGCGGAAAGGGTGGGCTCTTACCCTCTAGCACCGCCATCGCTCTTTTCTTGTGCTTTGCTTTTCTCTGAGGTTCGGAACGACAGTCCCCTCAACCTATAACTCTATCCCTCAGCCTGGACGTATCGCCCAAGGGTGCCCGGAGTACAGTCCCAGGAGAGAATCCCTCCACTTCTATCGGAACGGACGCGGCCCACTCGTGATGATCCAAATCGAGGCAACCCAAAACGTAATGCCAATGGCCGCCGCGAGCCCAAACGCTTTCATGCGCTCGATTCCGTCCACCTCCTCAAAAACCATCATCAGCACCGCGATGCCACCTAATCCGACAAGCATACCTCCAACGATTGGGACGATGATTAGCCACCGATACATCTGTCCAAGCATGTAAGCCCGCATGATCTCGATGAAGCTCCCCTTGGCCTCGAAAAACGTCTTTGCCAATACATGCGACAACCCGATCTGCGCGACGATCCACACGATGGAATACGCCAGCGTCTGCGCGTAGCGCAACCCAAGAAGGCCCCCGGGCGTTGTGTAACCCAATCGCACGTCACGAAGCACAAGAAATCCGAATGGTATTGCCGTCCCTATTGCCAGGATCACCAGCCCGTAAACCAGCGAGTTGTTGTCTTTCGAGGCTTGTCGCACCGCGGCGTCGTCCCACGTCATGATCTTGGCTGCCTGGTCCAAATAATGGAGCGGCGCAAACTGTAAACCAGGCGGGGGCGCTAGTTCTTCAGGAGTGACCAATGGCGGAATTCCCGAACAGTTGTGCGACAAACCGTACTCCTGGCCGCACACGTCGCATTTCATAGAGACTCCGTTCGGAGCGAAAAGGAGGAATTGCACGCACTCTAACACAATATGATCTCCTTCTTGCAAGGGCGCTCCCTTTTCCACGCCGGGGGCCCCAGGCACGATGCAGGTGCCTGCGTCTTGGGTTCCTCTTCCTGCGCGGCCCGTGCGCCCCAATGCCCACAAAAAAAGCACCGTGGCGCATCGCGCCACGGTGCCTGAATCTATCAATGAAAACTACAACCCGGTTATGGGTGCGTTTCTACCCAGTGGATGGCTTCCTCTACATGATGGTGCGCCTTGTCAATGTGTCCCATCGCCCGCTCTTGCAGGCCCTGTGCAAACCTGTTGTCTTCTTCCTTCGAGATGTCCTCGTGCGCTCTGTTCAACAGCTCTATCGCGCGATGCAACCGTCCCGGCCAGTCCATGTGCGAATCCACCGGCGGATGATCGTTCAGGTCCTTCCCGTCATCAATCGCAGCCTTCTTGATCTCCCCGATGGCCGCGTCGATTTCATGGATGGCATCTTCTTCTTCGTGACGTAGATGGCCTCCGTCTGGCCGCTGCAGATGAGCGCGCGCATGGCGCAAATCGGTCAGCGCGTGCAAATAGGCGGGGTGCCGGTCCTGGGCAAACGTGTTGCTGCCGCAAAGGGCGAGGAACAGCGCAAAAACCATGGCCGGTCCGAGAATACGGGCAACTGCTTTCATAGAATAATTTTCTCCTGGTGTTAGTGTTTGCGTGCGCAAGAGTGCACCCATCGGAATTAGGGGGAAGCAAAACACTCCGGGCACCTTGTACCTTCAAACACAGTAGCAAACGAAAAGTTCCTGCTCGCCACCTTGTTCTCCTTTATGTCCAATTGCGCACCCGTCCCTTCGGCCACGCCGGCCCTGTCGGGGGTTATCTTCGTTTCTCTTTTTTTCCCGAATCCAGACCTCCGCATCGTGGCAGAATACAATCATGAATCCTTGGCTAATTGCTCCTCCCGCACTGGTAGCGGGCGCCGCCGCCCTAACCGCCTATGGCGCTGCTTATCCCCCCTCCCAACTTTTCGGCCCCGTCGTTACCCACGCCGCTTCCGCCAATCAATTGGCGCTCACCTTTGACGACGGCCCGAATCCCGCCATCACACCAAAACTCCTGGACCTCCTCGCCAAACACAACGCCCGCGCTACTTTCTTCTTCGTCGGCAAATTCGTCCGCCAGTGCCCCGATCTCGTGAAGGAAGCCGTCGCTCGTGGCCACGTCGTCGGCAATCACACCGACTCTCATCCCAATCTTTTCTTTTGTGGACCTGACGAAACCCATGAAGAATTGCATCGCTCGATCGCCGCTATCGAGGAAGTTCTTTGGGCCAAGCCTCGCTGGTTTCGCCCGCCTTTTGGTTTTCGCAGCCCCTGGCTCGGCGAGATTCTGCTGCGCCATGGCCTGACCAATGTCACCTGGTCCCTGATCCCCGGCGACTGGCGCGTCAAGCCCGCCGAATGGCTCATCAACCGCATGAAACCCATCGCCGCGAACGCTCAAACCAATCTCCCGAAGGCCAAGGCCGGTGCAGCCACTTCCGGCGACATCCTGTGCCTCCACGACGGCGATTACCGGCACCTCAACGGCGACCGCACGCACACCCTCCAGGCCCTCGAGTTTTGGCTCCCTCGCTGGCGTGACCTGGGCCTCGAATTTGTTACAATGAACGAAATTGTGCGGAAGGCGGTCGAGGCCTAATGGACGAACGTGCGTTTTATACGGAAAAAGAAGAGACCCGCAAGGTCAAGTTGGTCTGCCCGAGTTGTCACGGCGAATTCGAAGCACCGGTGCGCTGGAAGGTTTCTCGCAAGAAAAGAGAGCTTCCCCGCGGCGCCAGCGAGGAAGACCGGCGCAAATTCGCGAAAGCCACTTCCTTCATGGTCCGTCTTGATGATCTCGTGGCCTGCTACAAATGCCGCAAGCGCTTCGAGCTCACCGGCCAGTCCACTGTTCTGATTAACGACAATCTCGGCGACCCCAACGAAGATCCCGAGAATTTCGGCAATCGTTGAAGCGAAAGTTATCAGATATCAGTCAACCCCTCGCGCCGCTTCAACTTATATCTCCGGATACATCTCAAAAAACGCATTAATCGATTGCCTGAACGTCGCCTCGATTTCTTCCTTCGTTCCCTCGATCAAATGCATCGCAATTCGCGCCGTGCGCCCGTTCGTCAACACCACCGTCGCTTCTTTCACTTCGCCCAGATCATCCACCGGAAGCAGCCGCATCCCGTAAATCAGCGCCAGTTTCGCCATAAGTTTCCCCTTCTATATTTCCGAGCCACCAGCCTAGCCTTCCTCGCTTCACCGGTCAAATTTCGCCCTCCATCTCGCTGGCCTTCCCCGCAAAGACGTGGGAAGCTGTAGGCATCCTCGTTCCCCAGCATCGCATCCGAAGGGGCAGAGCACAGGAGGGACAGGTGAAAGCCGCTCGCATCTTTCAATTTCTCGCGACACTTTTCATTTTCTCGTTAAGCGCCGGCCCATATAGTTATGCCCAGGCTCCCGACGGGCCGCAGACCGACCCGCCACCGCCGGCCACACCTGTCAAGACGCTGACGCCGCGCCCTGCCGGCATCGGCGCCACGGTCACCGTTCCGTCGGGCACACGCATCGGCGTCGTCCTGGAAAACGGCATCTCCACCGCTACTGCCAAGCCTGGCGACTCCATCTATTTCCGCACCTCGTTTCCCATCACTATCAACAATAAAGTTGTTATCCCCGTCGGCTCATATCTTCGCGGAGAAGTTACCGATTCCAAGCGCGCGGGCCACGTCAAAGGCAAAGCCGAATTGCGCCTGCACTTGAACACGCTCGTTTTCCCCAACGGTTACACGGTTGATTTGAACGCAGATCCTCACAGCACCGATGCCGGCAAAGTGAAAACCGATCCGGAAGGAAAAATGACCGGTCCCGGCGGCAAGGGCAAAGATGCCGAGACGATAGCTACGACGACCGCAACGGGCGCGGGAATTGGCGCCATTGCAGCCGGCGCTAAGGGTGCGGGCATTGGCGCGGGCATTGGCGGCGTTGCCGGTTTGGCGGCGGTGCTGTTCTCGCGCGGTCCGGAAGCGCAGCTCCCCCGCGGCTCATCCATGGATCTGCAACTTGAACGAGACTTGCTCCTCGATGCCGATCAGATTCACTATTCCAACGTCGGCATGCCTAGCACAGTGATCGTGCAACCCGCCCCGCAAAACTAAAGCTGCTCGCTTCCCTGCTCATTGTTGTCATCCCGACCGGAGGCCCGCGCAGTTTACGGGCCGCAGTGGAGGGATCCCGGCATCATCCATCCGTGGCACAGTCACTCCTGACTGTGTTCTTGGGTTG
>Ga0209517_10007999_pt1 | contig 12489 bp, 5 predicted proteins | sample PeaSoiMetSII2010_FD_187695 | JGI IMG/M metagenome (GOLD analysis project Ga0209517, IMG submission 187695) | Peat soil microbial communities from Weissenstadt, Germany - SII-2010 (SPAdes) (version 2) | ecosystem: Environmental > Terrestrial > Soil > Wetlands > Peat | place: Germany: Weissenstadt...
AGAGCTTTTTCACAGCGCCGCCAGCAGATTCCCCAACAAATCGAGGGTTGGCCGGATCAAAAATAATTTTTCAGCGGTCGAATCCGCGAAGTCGGGTTAGGGCTTATCAGACGTCGCTACGTGACTCAATTTGATTGTCGTGTGGCGTTGATCCGTGGGCTAAGGCCGCACGGCTAGCTTCAAAGCATCGCTCCGCGGTGAAGGAAACAATCGGAGTGCGAAGTTGGTTGGCTGGGGTTTCGGGCGTCCTTGGCTTTCGAAAGCGGCAGCAAGCTGAGCAAGCTGCACGCACTCCAAGCGCTTCGCGAGGTTGGTTGCCGCAGCATAACCCGACGCTCGTCTGGCACCCCTGCCCGGGGTGCGATTCCATTTTCGAGCCTGCCTACCGGAGGTCTTGTCAATTTTTTCACAGCTTCTAAGCGACTCAGTCCGATTGTGGTGTGGCGTCGATCCGTGGGCTGAAGCCGCACGGCTAATTTCAAAGCATCGCTCCGCGCGATGAGGCCCCGCCTCGTTAGGGCCTTCAAAAGCGGCTTTGGGTCTCGACTGGGCTTTTTGGACTGCGCTCCAAGATAAGGCGGCCCGCGGGCGCATCCACCGTCACACGTTGGAATCGCGATAACAGCCCGTTGCCGAGGAGGCCGGCTTCGCCGGCGAAGATCGGCTTCTGGTGCACCTCGGTTGGCACCGTCTCAAACGTCGCGGTCCCGATTTGCACGGTGGTTTGTGTGACGGGAACAATCTTGCTGGTCAAGGCGACAGAGACCGTGGGATGGCACGCGGACGCGGGAATATCTGCGCTTACCCAGTGCAGCCCCACAGCACACCCGGTGTCCAACCGGACCCATTGAAGGGCGCCGCCGTTCACGCGAATCGGGATGCGCAACGCGCCAGCCTGCGCCTTCAACGGAAGAGCGATTCGCTCCTCCGGCGCAATGGTCTGCAGGACTTTCGCCGCTTGGCGTCCATCGGCGGCGGGCAGGGGACTGCCCGCCCTACCTGGCCCAGGGCTCTGGAGCCCTTCAGGAACTTGGCCGGAACGCAAGAGCCGGATCTTTTTTGCGGCGAAATCGATTTGCACGCAGTGCTCGTCAAAAAAGTCCTTCCCAATCAGGCCGTCCACTTGGCGGTTGCAGGCTTGGCTCAGTTCGCTCAAATCGACCGCCAGAAAGTCTTTCGGCAAGGGCAGGTTTTCAGCGGTGAGCGACAAGCGCTGCGGCCAATAACCGGTGGCCGTGGCGCCAACCCCTGCTACGGTCAGCCGACGGCCCCGCAGATGGCCAATCCGTTGGAGCGTAGGCAGATTGATCACGCTCATGCCCGCACCCGAGTCTAGCAAAAAACTGAGCAGCACGGCGGACCCACGGACGTGGACCTGAACCCAGAGCATTCCCTCACAGAACTCAAAAGGAAGCTCGGCAGGTGGCGCCGGCGCTTCGAACGCCGAACTCGAAGCTGCCGCCAAGACCAAAGCCAATGCCATGCGAGACCACATGTGTCCCCCTAATGCACTGGCTGTGCCCAACCGAAGAAGGTTTGCCTCTAAATGTTAAATTCAGGCCCAAATCCGCTAAAAATATATTAAAATAGGCTCGGTCTGGGTTCTTATGGCTGTCGCTTTTCAGGCAGACTGGCCAATTAACTGCAGGGATGCGCGGGCGGATGTTGCTGTTTGAGGATTGGGGGGGCGGCCGCCCTTGCAGGGCGCAAGATTTTTTGGCTTTTTCCCAGGACGTTGCCCTGGGCTGGTACGCTGCACGCCGTTGGCGTGCGGGACCGGCTGGACCGGCTGGCGCGCAAGCCAGCGGCGGCGGGCAGGGGACTGCCCGCCCTACCTGCCCTACCTGGCGCTTTTATCGCGGCCGGGCAATTCTCTGAAAAAGGCCGCTAATCGACTTCCTTTGGATGCGGCTCGAACAAAGGGTAGAGCAAAGGCAAAACAAAAAGGGTCATGACCGTGCCCGTGGCCAAGCCGCCGATAATGACGACAGCAAAGGGACGGGCTGTCTCAGCGCCTACGCCCGTTGAGAGGGCCATAGGCAGCAGGCCCAACATGGCCATGAGGGCCGTCATGACCATGGGCCGGACGCGGGAGACGGCGCCTTCGATGATTGCTTCCATCAAGCTCCGGTCCTCCGCCCGCAACTCGATGATGCGGGAGACCAGGATAACGTTGTTTTGAATCGAGATGCCGAACAGGGCCACAAATCCAACCAAGGCCGCCACGGAGAGGCTCAAGCCAGCTAGAGGCAAGGCCATCAAACCGCCCGCCGCCCCGTAGGGAACATTGAGCAGGATCAAGGTGGCGAACCGGGCCGAGTTGAAGGTGACAAACAGCAAAAAGAAAATGGCCAGCAGGGTGAGCGGCAAAACTACGGCGAGGCGCCGCTCAGCCCGCTGCTCGTTCTCGAAGGAGCCGGTCCATTCCAGGCGGTAGCCGGCCGGCAAGGGTACCTGGCTCGCCACATTGCGTTCGGCTTCTCCCACCAACGAACCCAGGTCCCTCCCACGAACCGACAGCTTGATCGAGGTGCGGCGTTCGTTCTCCTCGCGCACAATTCGCGCCAGGCCCGGACGCGTTTCTACCGCGGCCAAAGCCCCGAGCGTCACCCGCTCGCCATTGGAGCCGAAGACCGGGATGTTGCGGATCGATTCCACGTCGGCCACCGAGCGTGGGGCCATCTTCACCACTAAATCGAACGTGCGTTCGCCTTCGATTACCTGCGTCGCCGCCTGGCCTCCCATGGCTGTGGCGATGATGTTTTGCACGTCCTGGACCGCCAAACCGTAGCGGGCGATCATCTCCCGGTTGATGGTGATCTGGATTTGGGGCTGGCCCAATAGTAGGTCGGTGCCGACGTCCCGGGCGCCCGGCACTTTTTTGATTACCTCGACGATTTTGTTGGCCAACGTCTGCAGTTTGGTCGGCTCCTCGCCGTACAACTTAATGGCCAGTTCGCTTTTGACCCCGGAGACGGCTTCATTGACGTTGTCTTCGATGTACTGGCTGAACTGGCTCTCGACGCCGGGAATTTCCTTGAGATTGCGGGCCATGATATCACAGAGCGCCTCCCGGGTGTGCGCCGTGGTCCATTGCTCGCGCGGCTTCAGGCCCACACTGTATTCGCAAACGTCAAAACCGTTGATGTCGGTCCCGTCGTCCGGCCGCCCCAATTGGTTGACGACGTATCTCACCTCGGGAAAGGAGCAAAGGCGTTTGCGGACGTTCTGGACGATTTTGGCTGCCTCGAACGGCGAAATGGACTGGGGCAGAAACGTGCGCACCCAGAGGTCGCCCTCGTCCAGTTTCGGCAGAAACTCGGAGTCCAGGAAATGGAAAGTAAGGCCGCCTGCCAACAGCAAGCCTACGGCCAGCACAAACACCAACCGGCGGGACTTTAAGGCGAAGTCCAGGGCCGGCCGATAAAGCCGGATTAGCCAACGCACGATCCAGGCCTCGTGCGCGGCGATCCCGCCGCGGACAGCGTAGGTGGCCAGCACCGGCACCACGGTGATGGCGAAAATCGTGCCCGTAATTAAGGCGAAGGTGAGGGTCAAGGCCATCGGCTTGAACAGCCGCCCTTCAACCCGTTGCAGGGTGTAGAGCGGAATGAACGCGGTGAGCAAGATGACTTTGGAAAAAAGAATCGGCCGGCCCATTTGTTGCACGGCTTCAACCGTCACCGCCAGCAGCGAGCGCGTCTGGCCCCGCCGCTTCTCGAGAATCCGCAGCAGGTTCTCGAGAACGACCACTGACGAATCAACGATGATCCCAAAGTCGATGGCGCCCATCGAAATCAGGTTGGCAGGCACTCCGCGCAGGTCGAGCAACATGAACGCCCCCAGCAAGGAAACCGGCACGGCCAGCGCCACGATCAAAGCCGAGCGGTAGTTGCCCAACCCCAGAAACAGCGTCAGCACCAGCAGCACGAGCAGGATGCCCTCGACCATATTATGCCGCACGGTGTGCAGGGTGCGATGCACCAGCGCCGTGCGGTCATAATACATCACCAGCCGCACTCCGGGCGGCAGGTAGCGCCGGTTGATCGTGTCGGCCATCTTTTCCACCCGCTGGCATACATCCAGCGGGTTTTCGCCGCGCCGCATGATGATAATGCCTTCGGCGACATCGTCCTCGTCTTTGGTGATCTTCCCGCTGTCGCTTTCGGTCCTTCCCACGCGGCCTAAACGGACGGCATGGCCGATGACTACCTGGCCGATATCACGGATGCGGATGGGCGTGCCTTTGCGGGTGTCCACCGAGATGGCCTCGATGTCGGCGATGTCGCGCACCAAGCCCAAGCCGCGCACGACGTAGAGTTCGGAGCCATGTTCCACGTAGGAGCCGCCAGCGTTGTTGTTTCCGTTGGCCAAGGCAGTGAACACCTGCTGAAGCGACAAGTTGTAGGACTTGAGCTTGGCGGGATCGACCAGGACCTGGTACTGCTTGGTCAGGCCGCCGAACGGATTTACATCCACCACTCCGGGCACGGAGCGGAACTTCTTTTCCACCACCCAGTCTTCGAGCGCGCGGACCTCGACTTCGGGAAAGCCGGGCGAGGCTCGAAGGGTGTAGCGAAAGACCTCGCCGATGGGTGTGCCGTCGGGCGAAAGGCTGGCTTGGGCGCCGGTGGGCAAGGTGACCTGGCCGAGCAGTTGGTTGGCGAGGTTGCGGATGGTGGCATTAACGGCGTCATCCTCAAATACCAAGGTGATTTGGGAAAGGCCAAAGACGGAAATCGAACGCATGGACACCCGCTTGGGGATGCCGTTCATGACGTTCTCGATGGGAATAGTCACCAGGCGCTCGACTTCCTCGGCCGCGTGGCCGGGATAGAGCGTAATGATTTGGACCGAAACATTGGTGACGTCCGGATAGGCCTCGACCGGCAGGCGGACGTAGGCGTTGATGCCGGCCAGAATAAAGATCACCAGGCACGCCAGCACAACGACGCGATGGTGCAGGACGAAAGAGGCGAGCTTGCCGATCATGAAGGAAAGCGACTTTGCGAGAGCTTTTAGCCGGCGGGCTCGACCAACGCCTGCAACAGCAAAGCTCCTTCGGTCACTACTTTCTGACCGGGTTGGACTCCCTCAAAAACCGGCACCTTGCCGTCCATCTCAATGCCCAGTTTCACTCGCCGTCGTTGGTATTGGCCGGGAGCTTCCTCCACGAACAAGTAGGACTCGTCGCCCTTCATGAAAATCGCCTTGGCCGGCACTTCCACACCTCCCTGCGCCAGGCTGGCGCCGTCCTTGACCACATCGACGACCACGTACATCTCCGCGCGCAACAGCTTATCCGGGTTGCGGACCACGCCTCGGACCTGGACGGTTCGCGTGTTGGGGTCCATGGTCGCGCCGATCTTTTGCACGGTTCCCTCGAAGGCCTGACCGGGAAAGGCCAGCGAGTGAATGCGCAGCTCCTGGCCCGTTTGCAAATTGGGCAGCTCGGTCTCCGGCACGTCAATTTGCAGCCAGAGCTTGGTCGGGTCGCTGATGACAAAATGGGGCGCGAAGAGACTCGGAGAGTTGGCCAGCATCAGATCCGCCCGCAGTTCCTGGCCCGGGTTGATGTTCTTGTCCACCAATTCCCCGGCCAGTGGCGCGCGCAACACATAAATCGAGTTGGTCGCCTTATCATTACCACCGTAGTTGGCCAGTACCGCCTCGGCCCGGTCTCGCTCGGCGAGCGCCGCCACGTAGGCCGCCTCCGCCGCCTCGACATCCTTTTGCGCAGCCGCGCCATGCTCGAGCAGAACCTTGGCCCGGCTGTAGCCCTTATCGGCTGCCGCCAGGTTGCCGACCGCCGTCCGGGCGTTGGAAAGCGCCTGGCCAAAATCTGGCGAATCAATCTCAGCCAACGGCGTCCCGCGTGAGAGGGGCGCGCCCAGGTCGGCCAGGACGGCGGTGACTCGCCCCGCCACCGGCGTAAAAACGCGAACAGTGACGTCATCGTTCCAGTAGAGGCGGCCCGTCAGGTGGGTCATGGACAGTTTGCGCAACTCGGCCGCCTGCACCCCAATCGAACTTTTCTGCGGCGCGCTGTCAGCGAACGTAATGCGCTCACCCTCGATTTTAGGCTCGGGCAAATCCGCAAGGCGCTGCTCCTTCTTGCAGCCGACCAGGCCGGTCAGCGCCAGCAGGCCGGCCGCCTTCAAGGCCGTCGGATTCTTAAATAAGCATGCTTTCATAACTGTCTTTCCACTCCTCATTTGTTTGATCTCAATTCGGCTTCTGAGAGGACGGTGCGCGCAGCTTTGAGGTCCGCGACCGCACTGGCGGTGTCACTCAGGGCCTGGGCGGCCGCCAACCGCACGTCATTGTCCGTGCGCTCGGCATCCAACAAATCCACCAGGGAGGCCCCGCCCTTTTCGTAAGCAAAGGCCACCGACTCACGCACTTGGGTCGCCTTGGGCCGAATCTGCTCCTGGTAGCGGTGCAGTCGGCTATCGGCCTCGCCGTACTCGACCTCGGCGTTGGCCACATCCGCCTTGGCCTGGGTGCGAACCTTGCCGAGCGCGAACTCAAATTGTTGGAGGGAAGCCTGGGCAGCTTTGATGTTGCCCCCGTTGCGATTCCACAACGGCAAGGGGAACGACACGCCCAGATTGAAGGTGTCCACGGGCGGGCCGCCGCCCGGCGGGTTGTGCTCGTAACCGAGCGCAAAGGTGGGATCGGAAATGCGGAGGGCCTTTTGCAGTTTGAGGTTCGCCTGGCCGCCGCGCAGGTCCGCCTCGGCCGCCAGCACGTCGGGGCGCGCGGCGTTGGGTTTGGTTTCCGCCGGCGGCGGAGCCATCAAGCCGGCCAGCTTATCGAGCGACTCGACGGGGCGCCAACTCCCGCTGGGATGGGTTATACCCATGAGCACCTCGACGCCAATGCGGGCTTGGACCGCGGTGGCTTCCGCCGCCTTGGCTTGCAACTCGAATTGGTCGGCATTGATCTCGATCTGTTTCTTATCCGATTCGGAGATGTCGCCCGCCTTGAACCTGACCTCGGCGATTTGGGCCTCGTGGCGCAAGTACCCGGCCGATTGGTTGAGGACCAAGACATTTTCCTGGGCCAGGAGGGCGGCGATGTAAGCTTTGGTAACGCCCTGATCCAAGGTCCGCTTGGCATCATAAAAGCGAGCCTTGGCGCCCTGGATGCCGGCGCGTGCCGCCATCTGGCGGTCGTGGCGTTTGCCGGCGATCTCGATTAGTTGGCTGACAGTTGCCAGGCTGTCGTAGTTGCGGTCCCAAAGGTCGTTGCCCAGGGGCGTGGCGGCTTGGCGCGAACCGAGCCGAAAGGTGGACCAGGAGGCGGTCGGGTTGGGGAATTCCTTGGCGACGATCAGTTGAGCAGTCGCCAAATCAACGCCGCTCTTGGCCGCCAACAAGTCCCAGTTTCTTTCAAAGGCCGCCCGCTGAGCCTCGGCTAACGAAAGCGACTCGCCCGGCGGTTGGGGAGATTCGCCCGGAACGGCAGCACTGGACCCTTGCCCCGCCATGGCCGTAGTCAGCCACCACGGCGACAAGGCTAAGCCGACCACCACCAGTCTCTTTATTCCACCATGAACGATCATTTAGCAAGTCGAGTTTCATTGCAACATCGGGCTCCGCGAAGAAGCGCCGTTGCTAGGGTTGCATCCGAACTGCCAAGGTAAGGCTCAGCCAAGCCTTCGTCTGTCGGGTGGTTCCTATTTTTTGTGTAGGGCAATACCTGACAAAGGCCGGGGGTTCGGCTAAATACATCTGGCGGCAGAAAAGCGATCGGCTCTGCACAAAATCGCCACTGCCGGTGTCTATCAGGTACGAGCATTTATGAAGAATAGAATCTTGGAGCGCGAGAGCGGCCCAGCCCAAAAGCCGGAGCCCGCCGGCGCTCTGTCCAAGGCAGCAACACCCGCCCCGCCGAAACCGGGGGCGGCCGCTCTTGCCGCCCAACGGCCTGCCCCCGCCGCCCCGGGGCGAGTCGCCCCCCTGTTCCGGTCCATCGATTGGATCACCCTGGTCATCACCTGGCTCGTGATGGCCCTCATCTATTTCCTGACCGTGGCGCCCGAGTTGACCCTCGAGGACTCCGGGGAATTGGTCACCGGCTCCTTTTACGCAGGCATACCCCATCCGCCCGGCTACCCGGTGTGGTCGATTTATAGCTGGCTGTGGACCGCCCTGGTGCCCTGGGGGAACATGGCTTGGCGCGTGGCCTTGGCGGAGGCGGCGGCGGGGGCAACCTCCTGCGCGCTAATCGCCTTTTTGGTCTCCCGCGGCAGCAGCATGCTCATGGAAGGCATCGAGGAGTTGCGCAACATGACGGGCAAATGGGAAAGCGCGATTTGCCTGGTGGCCGGCGTGACGGCCGGCTTGTTGATGGGCTTGGACGGGTTCATGTGGCGGGAATCGGTGGCGGTGAACCGGATTGCGGTCTCGGCCGTGCCCTGGCTGATGATGGTGCTGGTGTGCCTGTTGCGCTGGCTCTATGCGCCCCACCAACGGCGCTATTTGTATTTTGCGCTCTTTCTCTTTGGGATTTGCTTCACGACCCATCAAACACTAGTCGTGGCGGCCATGGGCGTCGAAGTGCTCATTGCGGCCGGCAACTCGCGGATGGGCCGCTATCTCTTCTTGGGCAACAGCATTTTGTATCTCGCGGGTTACATCCTGATGAAAAACGGCCTGCTGGCGGCCTTGGCGGGCAACCCGCAAGTCATTGGGCTCTATCACGTGGTGGGGCTGGCGTCGATCGCCTGTTATTTTTGGTTTGCGATTTTGACCCGGGAGACCTTTCCGGAACTGTGCCTGGACGCCTCGATGACAGCGTGTGTGTTGTTTTTGGCGGCGGTGCCGGCGATGGGTATTTTCGGAGTAGTGCTGGCGGTAGGGGCCGGGGCGGCTTGGTTCAAATTTGCGCGGGACACCTGGAAGCTGGGCTGGGAATGGCTGGCCGCGATTATCTGCGGGGTGGCCTGGATTGGCGGTGCTTCGTTCTACCTCTACGAAGCCATTTCGGGCATGACTAATCCGCCCATGCAATGGGGCTACCCGCGAACCGTGGAAGGGTTCTTCCATGCCCTGACCCGCGGCCAATACGAGAAGACCAACCCAACCGACCTAACGGGTGATCCCAAACGCTTCATCGGGCAGTTGTGGATGCTGCTGGATGGACTGCGCGAATCGTTCACCTGGGTGAGCGTGTTCATTGCCCTGGTGCCCTTTGGCTTTTTGCTCAAGATGAAAAAACGCGAACGGGCATTCCTCATCGGCCTGAGCGCGATCTATGTCTGCCTGGGCGTGCTGCTCATCATTCTCCTCAACCCGACACCCGACAAGACCTCGGCCGACCTGGTGAAGGTGTTTTTTGTGGCCTCGCACACCCTGGTCGCTGTGTTGGTGGGACTCGGTTTGGCGCTGACGGCCTCGTTCATGGCTATGAATTACGAGCGCTTCCGGCTCTGGGGCTTGGGTGGCGGGGCCATTGCTACCGTGCTGGCGCTGGTCGTCCTGGTCACGGAGACGGGCAAGCATTATTTTGGTCCGGCCGGAGAGATTAGCTTGGGAGACCTGCCGCATTGGATCGGGCAGGCCTTTGCCAGCAACCAATACGGCCTGCCGATCTACGGGTGCCTGTTGCTGGTCCTGATCCCCATCGGCTTCATCGGCGCGTTGCTGGCCTACCGCACCCGGGCCCCACTCTTGATTACGCTGGGGTTGTTCCTGCTCCTCCCATTGTTCTCGGGCCTGTCCCACTGGTTTTCGTGCGACCAACGCAATCACATGTTCGGCTACTGGTTTGGCCATGACATGTTTACCCCTCCCTTCAAAGGCAAGGACGGCCAGCCCCTCTATCCCACCATGGCCAAAGACGCCGTGCTTTATGGGGGAACCGACCCCGGCCGGTTTTGTCCGACCTACATGATCTTCACCGAGAGCTTTACCCCGCACAAGTGCCAGCCGGCCGAAGACCAGAAGTTCGATCGGCGCGATGTGTACATCATCACCCAAAACGCGCTGGCTGACGGAACTTACCTCGACTACATCCGCGCCCATTACAACCGGAGCACGCAGATTGATCCGCCTTTCTTTTCGGAGTTGCTCCGCTCGGACGACGAGAAGCAGCTCAACTACAAGACCAACCTCTTGGCGCGGCTAGTGACCCCGCTGGACACGGTCTTCGAGAGCATTGGGGCGCGGGTGGAGACCCGCCGGCGCACCTTTACCTCGTGGTTCGAGGACAAGGATTTTACCGATTTGCCGGGCCTGGCGGCCAAGCTGCATGCTCAAGCGGACCCGCTCTCGAAATACTTGTACGAGAACCTCAGTCCGGAGACGCAGCAGTTGCTGGGGTCCACCGGCGGGGATTTGCCCCTGCGGCGCAGCCTGGCGGCCGACCTGAACCGGTTGATGGACCGGGAACTGAAGATCCGGAAGCAAATGACCGAGGAGAAAGCGGAGAAGGACCGGGTGGACCAGGCGATTGCCGATGGGAACAGTTCCGAGTCCAAGAAGCATCGATCGGAGGAACTGGGCAAGGAACTGGCCGAGTTGGGCAAGGTCGGGCCGCTGTATGAGCCGGCGCGCTTCAGCCAGGTGACGATTTCCGAATACCTCCAGGGTTTCATCAGCCAGAACCCGCAGAGCGACACGCGGGTACGCTTAAACCGCCTGCTGCTGGAAGCGGCGTATCCCAAGGAAATTACCAACAGCCTGGGCGGGGTGTATCCGGATCGGGAAATCTACATCGCGACTCCCGAGGATTCGTCCCGCTGTTTCCAGGAATACCTGGCCGACGCGCAACGCCGCATGCAACTTAACCAACTGGATCCAGGCGAGGACGTGCGACAAGTCGATAATCGAGTGCAGGTGTCGGGCCAGGTGGCCGTGATGAACATCAATGGTTTGCTGACCAAGGTTATGTTCGATCACAACCCCAAGAACGAGTTCTACGTCGAGGAGAGTTTTCCCCTTAAATGGATGTACCCGCACCTCCTGCCTTACGGCGTCATTATGAAAATCAATCGCCAGCCGATGGCGGACCTGAGCGAGGACGTATTGCAAAAGGACCACGATTTTTGGAAGCAGTATGCCAAACGAATGACCGGCGACATTTTGGACTATGACACACCGGTAAAGGATGTGGCCGCCTGGATCGAGAAGACCTATCTGCGTTACAATTTCAAAGGGTTTACCGGTGACCGGAAATTCGTCCACGACATGGACGCGCAGAAGGCCTTTTCCAAACTGCGCAGCTCGATTGGGGGGATTTACGCGTGGCGCCTGTCGGCCGCGCCGCCGGAGTACCGGCCCAAGACCGAGCCTCAGCGGCAGCGGCTGTACCGGGAGGCCGACTTCGCGCTAAAGCAGGCCTTCGCGTTTTGCCCGTACAGCCCGGAGGCGGTATTCCGTTACGCGCAACTGCTGATGAACTCGCAACGGGTGGATGACGCGCTGATCGTGGCCGAAACCTGCCTTAAGCTCGATCCTTACAATGGGCAGGTCATCGGCCTCGTCAAGGGCATCAAAGGCCAGATGGGCCAGCAGAGCTCTTTCCAGCAGTTGGAGGAGGAAGTCCGCGCTCATCCCACGAACTACCAGGCCGCCTTCGACTTGGCTCGGGACTACTTTCAGTTGCAGAACATGGAGCGCGCCAACCAGGTGCTGGATGGCGTGTTGAACGCGCCAAACGTGGATCCCAATGCCGTGTTTGGTGTGGTGCAGGCTTACCTCCAAACCAAAAACATGACCGGGCTGGAGAAGGCTTTGGAAAAGCTGGTCAAAGTTATGCCTCAGAACCCGGAAGCCTGGTACGACTTAGCCGGCTTTAAAGCCAAGCTGGGCAAGGCGGCCGAGGCCATGCCGGCGCTTGCCCAGGCACTGGAACTAAGCCGGAAACGCTTGGCGCTCGATCCCAAGGCTAACAACCTCCTCGCCAAAGCCCGCACCGATGAGAGCTTCGCCGTCCTGCGACAATCCCCCGAGTTTCAGAAAATGGTGGGCACCGAGCAGGCCGAGGCTCCCGCTGGGAAGTAACCACTGCGTTGGCGGAGAACACACGCGTTACAACTCGTTCCCACTGGCCTCGCTCTGCGCCGCTTCCAGGAACGTCCGTAGAATTTTCACGCGGGGTTGAGCCAGGCGCCGGGCCGAGTCAAGTTGCAGTTGGACCGGGAGTTGTTCCGCTTGGCGTTTCAGTAGTTCCAGGGCGTCGGAGAAGCGGATAAAACGCGTGTCCCGGCCCACTTTGCTGACTGCGCGAAGAATGCCGATCGCGCCGAGTTGCTCCAAAATGTCGGCATCTCGCAGCAAAACCCCTTCGAAGGAACCTGGTCGGCCCGAAGGCAAATGCGCGCAAATGACGTCCAGGACCGCCGGGACTTTCTCCGGTGGAAACCCGAATTGCTGCAAGAGACCGGGCGCCTCGCGCACCACGTACGCAATGTGGTCCCAGGTAGCCAGCGCGGCCGAATCTTCCGGCCGATGCCCGATGAACACCCCCAAATCATGCATC
>Ga0209517_10008000_pt1 | contig 12485 bp, 14 predicted proteins | sample PeaSoiMetSII2010_FD_187695 | JGI IMG/M metagenome (GOLD analysis project Ga0209517, IMG submission 187695) | Peat soil microbial communities from Weissenstadt, Germany - SII-2010 (SPAdes) (version 2) | ecosystem: Environmental > Terrestrial > Soil > Wetlands > Peat | place: Germany...
CGAAATCTGGAAACCCGCCTCCAGCGCTGCCTCGTCGCAAAATGACCAGCAGCAGGCTCAACAAGACGGCCGCGGGTCGTCGGGAGGACAGGGGTCCGGCGGCCAGGGCGGACAACAGGATCGCCAGCAGAAAAGGCCTGCCTGGCTCGAGGAAATGGAAGCTTCGCTGCACGGCGAACAAAACTAGGGAACTACATTAGGGAACAACGGAGGAATTTTCTATGACGATTCAAAGTCAAAATCCAGTCACCGACCCGACGGCAATGACGAACGCGGCGTCGTCCACCACTACGACGACACCCGATCCCACTGGAAGCATCGACAACCTGGCCAACGAGGATACGTTCCTGCAACTGCTGGTGGCCCAGATCAAGTATCAGGATCCGACCAACCCCGCCGATTCCGTTCAGTTCCTCAGTCAACTGGCGCAATTCAGCCAGCTCGAGCAATTAATTGGAATCCGGCAGGAGCTGCAGCCGGCCGCATCGTCGACCAGCGCCGCCGGGTCGTCCACCGCAGACCCGAATAGTGGCGGTACAGGTACCACAGGCACTACAGGAACGGCAGCCGCGCCAGCCGCGACAGCGCCAACCGGCACAAACAGCACAAACAGCACTACCGGGACCACGAATTAGTCGAAATCATTATTTATAAGAGGAGAAATTATACATGTCTTTTTCAACAGCACTTTCCGGACTGGCCGCGAACAACACGGCCTTAGACGTAGTCGGCAACAACCTGGCCAACTTGAACACTACCGGGTTCAAGGCGGACGCCATCCAGTTTAAGGACGTCCTGGGGGACACTTCCGGCTCTACGCAAATCGGAGCCGGCGTGGCCACCTCCGGCACTAGTTTGGACTTTACGCAAGGGTCCATCGAGCCCACCTCGGGCGCCTTGGACGCCGCCATCGAAGGGAACGGATTGTTCGTTGTGAAAGATGCATCGGGAACTACGCTCTACACCCGGTCAGGCAGCTTTAGTTTCGATGGAACCGGCACCCTGGTCACCTCGACGGGCGAGGACGTTCAAGGGTGGACCGCGGTCAACGGAGTGCTCAACACCAACGGAAACATCGGCAACATTTCCAGCTCAGCGATCGCCTCACAGCCTCCTATCGCCACCACAAATATGACTATGACCGCCAATCTGGATGCGTCCGCGGCGGTCGGCACTGTTTTTTCGTCACCCCTTCAGGTGATAGATTCGCTCGGTGTCAGCCACGTCCTGACGTACACCTACACCAAGACAGGCTCGAACACCTGGACCTACGACGTTTCCATTCCCGGAGAGGATCTTACCGGTGGCACCGCCGGCACCCCCTCTTCCCTGGCGAACGGCACTCTGACGTTCGATAGCACCGGCAACCTGACCTCTCCCTTGCCAACGGCTCCTGTTAACGTCAAAACCACTACCGGACTGGTGAGCGGAGCGAACAATCTGAATATGAATTGGTCGCTATACGCGCCGGACGGCACGTCGCTGGTGACCCAGTTCGCCCAAACGTCCGCGGCGTCGGCCACCTCCCAGGATGGCGTCCAGGCCGCGCAGCTCACCGGCATCACGCTGGGAGACGGCGGAACCTTGATGGCGACGTTCTCCAGCGGAAAGCAGATTCCGATCGCGCAGGTTGCACTGGCTGCCATCGGGAACCCGAACTCGCTGGTTTCCGTCGGTGACAACAATTACCAAGTGGGCACGAACACGCTTACGCCCACCGTCGGGTTACCGAATACCGGCAACCGCGGGAACATCCTGGGTGGTTCGCTAGAATCCTCCAACGTGGACCTGGCCAAGGAATTCACGAATCTGATTATTTACCAGCGCGGTTATCAGGCCAACGCCAAGGTCATCACGACGCAGGACCAGATCGATCAGGTGCTGCTCAATATCAAGCAGTAACATCGAGACGGCGAAGTATTGGGAATGACCGGTGACATTGAACGAACAAATCGCGCACTACGGTAAGCTGCCCCTGCCGCTCCAACCCGAGCTGGGACAGTGCAGCCTGACGGTCGGAGAAATTCTGGCGCTCGCTCCGGGGAGCCTGATCAAGCTATCCAGGCCCCTGGGCGAAAAGATCGACATCAACGTAGCCGGAGTGCGATTCGGGTCGGGCGAGCTGGTAAGAATGGGCGGAGTTTTGTCGGTGCGCATAGCCGCATTTCACATGGCTCACGGGGAATAAGCGGCGGCGAGTAAACACGAATGGAATGGACGGAACAGTTGTTAGCGGTGATCGTGGTTCTGGGATTGTTGTGTGGCTCCCTGTGGCTTTTGAAACGCAAAGGATGGGCGCGGACCAGTTTCCGCCGGACCGCACGGCCCGGACAGCCGCGTCTCGAGGTGCTCGACCGCTTGGCTCTCACGCCGCAGCATTCCCTGCATCTCATCCGCCTGGCCGACCGGACGCTGCTGGTCGGGCTCTCGCCGCAGGGATGCAATCTGCTGGAGAGCGGCCCGTCGGCGACTCTTCCTTCGATAGGACTGGAAAGTTGATGATCCGCGCAATCCGCAGCGCTTTACTCTTCCTGCTGGCTGGGACGGCGGTAGTCGCCGCGCCGGCCGCCAACTCCCCGCTAACCAAAATGGGAGTGGGCACCAACGGCACCGGCACGTTGAGCTTGCCGATGGAGATCGCGATCTCCCTCACGCTGCTCACGCTGCTGCCGGCAGCCGTGATGTGCATCACGCCGTTTCTGCGCATCACTGTAGTGCTGCACTTTTTGCGGCAGGCGCTGGGGACGCAATCGACGCCCTCCAACCAGGTGCTGGTCGGACTGGCGCTGTTTCTCACCATCGTGATCGTTCAGCCCATGGCCCAGGATATCTATCACAAAGCCTGGGAACCGATGGACCAGGGAAAGATGACCGCCAGTCAGGCGTTCGACGAAGGATCGAAGCCGCTCAAGACCTTCCTGGCCCGCTTCACGCGCGAAAAAGATATCAAGTTGTTCGTGGAGATCACCAAGGCCCCGCCTCCGCGGAATGTAGAGGATTTGAGCCTGTCGGTTCTCATTCCTTCCTACATCCTCTCCGAGCTGAAAACCGGGTTCCAGATCGGCGCGCTGCTGTTTCTGCCGTTTCTGGTGATCGATCTGGTGGTCGCCTCGGTGACCTTGTCGATCGGCATGATCCAGCTGCCACCTGTCATGATTTCGGCTCCGTTCAAGATCCTGTTGTTTGTACTAGTCGACGGTTGGAATCTCGTGGTCGGATCGCTGGTCAAATCTTTCTACTGAGTCTGGAGCCTTATTCATGACACCCGAAAACGCTATCCATATCATTCGCGAAGCCCTGATGGCCGCCTTCTATTTGAGCGCGCCTCTGCTGGCGATCGGCTTCTGCGTCGGCATCGTCATGAACCTGATCCAGGTGGCGACGTCGCTGCAAGATTCAGCCTTCAGCACCTTCCCCCGGCTGGCTGCGTTCCTGGGAGGACTGGTGCTCCTGATGCCGTGGATGCTCAATAAACTCACCAGCTACACAGCCGCCGTGTTCACCGATATCGCCAAGTATGGGCACTGAGCTGAAGCTCGAGCTGGGCACGCTGTATGCGTTCCTGCTCGTGCTGGCGCGCGTATCCGGCGTGTTTGTATTCGTGCCGCTGCCGGGAATCAATGCGGGTCCGGGCATCATCCGCGTGGCGCTCTCGGCCAGCATCACTCTGGCGCTGCTTCCGCTCTGGCCTGTGATCCCCTCCGCGGGTTTGAGTTTCGGAACGCTGGTGGGATGGCTGCTGGCCGAGGCCGGGTTGGGGATCGGCGTGGGAATCGCCGTCGCGTTTCTGGCCGAAATCTTTCAGATGGGCGCCCAGATTATCAGCTTGCAGGCCGGGTATTCGTTCGCCTCCACCATCGATCCCACCTCTGGCGCCGATTCCAGCGTCATGCTGTCCATCGCGCAGACCGCCGCCGGGTTGCTGTTCTTCGCGACTGGTCTGGACCAACAGGTTCTGGTGGCCTTCGCGCAGAGTCTCCGCGCGCACCCTCCGGGACAAGTGGTGCTCAGCGCTTCCATGCTGAACCAGGTGGTTCAGACCGGATCGGTCATGTTCAGCACCGGCCTGCGCCTGGTGCTTCCGATACTGGCCATGCTGCTGATCGTGGATATTTCACTGGCCTTGCTGGCGCGGCTGAATTCGCAGCTGCAGCTCATCGCGCTGGCGTTTCCCATTAAGATGATGTTGTCCCTGGGGCTGCTGGCATGGCTGCTCCTGGTATTTCCGAAAGTATTTTCCCAGGCCTCCGCACCCATTCTGCGCTTGGTCCGCCAGCTTTTGTTGAGCTGAGAGACTCCCACCGATGCCGGCCGATTCGCACAGTAAAACTGAAAAGCCCTCTCCGCGGCGGCTCCAGAAAGCCCGCCTCGAAGGAAAGTTCCCCGCCTCGCGCGAGATGGTGGCCGCCACCCAGTTCATTGTGTTCATCGTCATCGCCTTCGCCTGGTTCCCCGGCTGGCTGAACAGCATGAAGGCCATGATGCGGGCCTCCCTGGCCGAGTCTTTTCACGCCGACCTGAGTGTCGCCACCCTCCCCGGAATCGCCTCCACGCTGCTGCAGCGCGCGTTTATTCCGCTCTCCGTCATCGGAGGACTGACTGTTCTCCTGACGCTCAGCGTCCATTTGTTCGTCACCAAGTTTGGTTTTAGTCTCGAGAAACTCACGCCCGATTTTGGCCGGTTCAGCCCGATCAGCAAGATCAAGAACATGGCCTTTCAGGGTCCCATGGCGTTTCTGCAAGCCTCCGCCATGCTGGTGCTGTTTGCTCTGGCGATCGTCTCCATCGCGCGGCAAAACGCCGACCTGTTTCTCACGCTCCCGTTCATGAGCCTCGATACCGGGCTGCTCAAAGTCGGCGCATCGATCAAGGACATTCTTTGGAAGGCGGCCGCCATGTTCCTGGTGTTCGGCTTGATCGATTTGTTCCGCCAGAAGCGCAAATTCATGAAAGATCTCAAAATGAGCAAGCAGGAGATCAAAGAGGAATCCAAGGAGATGGAGGGAAGCCCGCTCATCAAGGGCAAGATCCGGCGCTTGCAGCGCGATCTCGCCCGCCGGCGTATGATGCAGAACGTCGCGACGGCGACCGCGGTGATCGTGAACCCGACCCACTACGCCGTGGCCCTGCGCTATGACCACGAAACCATGGCGACTCCCATGGTGGTGGCGAAGGGTAAGAATTACCTCGCACTGCGCATCCGGCAGCGCGCGCTGGAACACAATATTCCGCTGGTCGAGAATCCCCCGCTGGCCCAGGCTTTGTACAAGTCGGTGGACGTGGGCAAGGAGATTCCGGCGCATCTCTATCGCGCGGTGGCGGAGGTCCTGGCCTACATTTATCGCCTGACGCGGGTGCGCCGGTAACCACGCTCTAAGTGTTTTCCGCCGCCGTGCCGATAGATATTAAGAATGTGGTGGTTAGCGATTTTCCTCGTACAAGACGTTCACGCGCAGCCCGAGCGGATCCGGGCGGCGATGGCCGCTTCGATTGAAAAGCAGCGCGCTTCGGTCGAGCAGCAGCTCAAGTTCATCAAGGCTCCGGTGGCTCCAGCCCCGGCGATGGCCACCTCGTTCAATGTTCCGCCGCCGGCGGCCTACGCCTGCGAGCCGGTGGCTCAGCCCGAACTGACCAAGATGATCGATAACGTCTCCCGCGAACACAGCGTCGATCCGGCTTTGGTCCGGGAAGTCGCGCGCCAGGAATCGGGATTCCGGCCCTGCGCGGTTTCTCCCAAGGGAGCGGAGGGCCTGATGCAGTTGATGCCCTCCACCCAGGCGCAGCTCGAAGTGCGCGATCCATTCGATCCGCAGGAGAGCCTTTCGGCCGGCGCGAAGCTGCTGAAGCAGTTGCTCGAGCGCTACCATGGCGATCTCGCTCTGGCGCTCAGTGCTTACAACGCTGGAATGACTCGCGTGGACCGGACCTTCTCCATTCCGGAGATTCCCGAGACCAAGGGTTACGTGACGGACATCCTCGGCCGCTTAGGGAAATAATCGGTCGATATTAGGCTGGAGGCGCGCGGTCACATTACGATGATAGGTACAACTATGGAAAACCCCCAACAGAAGGTTGTCGTACTCGGGCTCGGATACGTGGGTTGCGTAACGGCCGCTTGCTTGGCCGAATTGGGTCACTCCGTCATAGGCGTGGATCGCGACGGATCCAAGGTGAAGAACATCACGGAAGGCCTTGCCCCGTTTTATGAACCGGGTCTGGAAGCGCTCGTGGAGAGCGGGATTCGGAGCGGCAAGCTGTGCGCCACCACTTCCGCCGGCGAGGCATTGCGTGACGCGGATATTGTCATGGCCTGCGTGGGAACTCCCTCGGAGCGCAATGGCAATCTGGGATTGGACCAATTGAAGCGGGCGGTGGAAGAGATCGCCGCCAGCCTGGCTGGCAGAAGCAAGCCTTTGACGCTGGCCATTCGCAGTACTGTTTTTCCAGGGACCTGCGAGGACGTCGTGATTCCCGCGCTAGCCCAGTTTCCCCAGGTCACCGTAGTTTCGAATCCGGAGTTTCTGCGCGAAGGATCGGCCGTGAAAGACTTCCGCGAGCCCTCTCTGGTGGTGGTGGGCGGCTCCGACGCCGCCGCGGTTCGCAAGGTCGCGTCCCTGTACGATGCACTGGGAGTGGAGGCGCGCCTGGTGTCCCTGCGTACAGCGGAAATGATCAAGTACGCTTGCAACGCGTTTCACGCCGTGAAGATCTCCTTCGCGAACGAAGTTGGAGCGCTCTCGGCGAAATTGAATATCGATGCGCGGGAAGTGATGACCACGTTGTGTCACGATACCCGTCTGAACATTTCCGCGGCTTACCTGAAACCGGGGTTTGCCTTCGGCGGCTCCTGCTTGCCCAAGGACTTACGCGCTCTTACGTACCGTTCCGCCCGGTTGGACGTGAAGCTGCCGTTCCTCGAATCCGTGCTGCCCGCCAACCAGGCGCACCTGAACCGCGCCATCCAGAACATCCTGGATCTTCCCGCGGAACGCATTGGCGTGATTGGACTCGCGTTCAAGGAAAATACCGACGATCTCCGCGAGAGCCCCGTGGTTTCTCTTTTGGAACAACTCATCGGCAAGGGTCGCAATGTGCGGGTCTACGATCCTCACATCAGCCTGGATTCGATTTACGGCACCAACCGGGACTTCATCCTCACGGCGATCCCGCACATCGGGAAATTGCTCGAATCGAAAGTGGAGACCGTCCTGGAATGGGCGGATCACCTGGTGCTGGCGCAGCCACCTTCGGCGGAAATGACGAAGGCGATCCGCGGCAGCCGGCGTCCGGTTCTCGATCTGGTCGGCTCGGGCTTATTTGCTTAAGTACGGTTCGTCCGCCTATTGAGCCCCGCGCAACAGCAGCATCACTTTCAGAGTGTGAAAAATGATGTACGCGTCCAGCGCCGGCCCCAGATTCTTGATGTAGTACAGGTCGTATTCAAGCTTGGTCAGCGAGTCTTCGATCGTATCCCCATATTTGTGGTTGATCTGCGCCCAGCCGGTGATCCCGGGACTGACCGAATGACGCTGCTTGTAGAAAGGAATCTTCTCTTCCAGCATGGCCGAGAACTCGGGCCGCTCGGGACGGGGGCCGACGATCGACATCTGCCCGCGGACGACGTTGAAGAACTGCGGTAATTCATCCAGCCTCAGGCGGCGCAGCCAGCGGCCAGCCGGCGTGATGCGGGGATCGTCCTTGGTGGCCCATACCGCCCCCGTGCTGGCCTCCGCGTTCGCATACATCGAGCGGAATTTATATAGCACGAAGTGCTTTCCATGCAAACCCACGCGGGTCTGCCGCAGCAGGATCGGTCCGGGCGAAGAGAACCTGACCACTAGTGCAACCACCGCCATGACGGGTAGAGTGATCAACATCCCAATGATTCCCAGGCCCACCGAATAGAGGTTTTGCAGCAATACCATCCAGCGCCTTGGGCCAAGTCCTCCGGAGTAGATGAGCTGAGAGGGCCGCAAGTCCGGGATGGAGACGCGCCCAAACACGGATTCAAAGGCTGTGGGCGCCTCCTCGATCGCGATTCCCGAAAATCGGAGGTCCAGCAACTGCTGCATCGGCAGGCGTCCCCGGCTTTCGGTCACGCCCACCACGATTCGGTCCGGCCGGTGGCTGTGGACCACTTCCTGCAGCTTGTCGAGATCACCCAACCATGGGGTCTTGAATAGTTCGGCTGGAGCAGGACTAAGGTATCCGACCACTGCCGATCCCAGTTCGGGCCGCTCCGCCAGCCGCATCGCGATTCCCCGCAAGGCTGCCGACGTGCCCAAGAACAGGACTTTCTCCACGGGCAGCGCCTTGCTGACCACCGCATAGAAGGCCACCCGCCACAGGGGCAGCACCAGCAACACCAGCAGGCTGCCGTATACCATGGTCCACTTATTCAGCTCGAGCCTTGAGCGTCCATAACCCAGCACGGCTTGCAGGAGGAACACGCCCCCCAGCGCCAGCGAGACCTGCTGTCCCAGATAGATACGTGACCGGGGACGCAAATGCTCGTATAAGTCCTGGAAATAGAGGCCCATCTGGATAGCTGCCACTACCACGGCGATGGGGAGCCAGCCTCCGTCGTAAAGCAAGTAGAACTGCAGATCTTCATCGATGATGAAGGATGCCGCCGTGATGTAGCAGCCCAGGAGAAGGACTGTTTCCAGCACAAAGAGCGCAAGCACGCTGGAGGGAATCGAAACGCGGAAGAGCCGGATCATCGGAAATCAGTCAAGCCTGGGATGTCGGTGGGGATCGCCGGCGCTCGGAACCCCGCACACCCGACACATCGCGCCAAGTTTAGCATTAGTGGCCTGCCCCAGCCATCGGGGCGGCTAGCTCAAGACTAAGCTGGAACCCTGCATGGTCACAGCCGAGAAGAAGTACTGCTAGTACTAGGACATCATGAAAAAGGCTTGGAGTGCGCGTATATTGCCCTTATGATGTTGAAGCGGGAAGTTAAGTTAAGCTGCACGGACGCAAGCTGATGGAGGCGTATACCCGCCCTGCGCCCCCCTCGCGATTTTCGGAGGACTTACCTATGGCGACTCCCACCATAGCCCCTCGGCCCGCAGGTGCGCTGAGGTCCGTGGTCGTTCGGACCCGGAAGCCTGGCAAGGCGCATGAGACCGAGCAAAAGCTTCGCGAAAATATCGTCCGCGTCGGCCGGCTTATGTTCGAAAAGGGGTGGATTGCCGCCAACGACGGCAATATCACCATTCGCCTGGACGATGACCGCATTCTGGCCACGCCTTCGGGCGTGTCGAAGGGCATGATGCGGCGCAAGGATTTGATTGTGTGCGATCTGGACGGACGCAAGCTCGCCGGCGAACGCGCCTGCACTTCCGAGATTGGAATGCATCTGACCATCTACCGGATGCGGCCGGACGTCCGCGCCGTGGTTCACGCGCATCCCCCGACAGCGACAGGCTTTGCCGTGGCGGGCCGGGCGCTCAATCTGGGAGTTCTGCCGGAAGTGATTCTTGGCCTGGGCTCGGTCCCGCTGGCCGAGTACGGGCTTCCAGGAACACCCGCGCTCTCCGCCGGAATGATGCCGTACATCCCTAAGTACGATGCGATGCTTCTGGCAAATCACGGAGCGGTGGCGTATGGCGAAGACGTCTTCCAGGCTTTCTTTCGTTTGGACACGGTGGAGCACTCCGCGCGCATCGAGCTCGTCGCCGCTTTGCTGGGCGGGCCCAAGGTATTGCCGCGCGTGGAAATCCAAAAGCTTTTTGAGGCGCGGTCCAGATATGGCCTCAAGTCGCGAAACGGTTTTGAACCCGGCTCCCCGATCGCCGCAGAAGACCTGGCCGACCCTTCTTAGATCCAGCCTCGCATGAAGTAGTAGAGAATCTTAGCGGATTCCAGGTTGAGCTCCAGGAAAACGTCCCAACGGCAGCTTACGCAGGAAGAGTAGCGCTTGATGGCATCCGGAAAAGGGCGGGGCAGCACCGCCAGGCCCGCTTTCTTAAACGCCCGGCGCGCCCGGAACATATGCAAGTCGCTGGTCATCAGAACATGGACCCCGGACTGCGCCGCGAGGAGCTTCGAGACGTTCACCGCATTTTCACGCGTGTTATGTGAGTCTGTTTCCACAGTGATCGCGGAGGAAGGGATGCCCTTCGCCATCAGGAAGTCTCGCATCCCCGATGCGACCGCTGACGAACCCGGCTGCGCGCCCCCGCTGATCACGATTCGCTGAAAACCTTCCGGGAACGCCCGCGCGGCATACACGGCACGCCAATAGGAGTTGAGGCCCATGGTGCCGTCCTCCAAAGCGGAGCCGCCCAGGACGATTAACGTATCGCCCTTCGGATCATTCCATTCGCCGGCCAACTGGCGCGCCCACCACCGGTCCACAGGTGTGAGCGTTACCACCAGATACAGCAGTCCAAAGCAGGCGAGAAGATTCCAGAGGTATCGCCAGGGGCTCCTGCGCACCTCTTGATCATACGCGGACCCGCTACAATGCGGGATATAGAAACGTGAGCATACCCCTTTTCCTCGGCTCGATCCTGCTGATCCTGTATGTGTTTGCCGGGTATCCTCTCTACCTTGGCCTCCTGGCGCGGTTTCGATCCCGCCCCTTACAGCGTAGTGCTTATCAACCCGCCGTCTCCGTGATCCTGGCCGTGCACAATGGGGAACGTTACCTGGCCCGCAAGCTGGATTCCATCCTGGCTTTGGATTATCCCCGGGGAAAGATCGAAATCCTGGTGGTCTCTGACGGCTCGACCGACCGTACCGATAGCATCGCCGAGAGCTACGCACCACGGGGTGTACGTCTGTTGCGGGTGGACCAGGGAGGCAAAGCCCTCGCGTTGAACGCGGGGATCGCCGCATCGCGCCACGCGGTACTGGTTTTTACCGATGTGCGGCAGACGTTAGCGCCCGACAGCCTGGCGCTGCTGGTGGAGAATCTTTCCGACCCCAGCGTGGGGGCGGCTAGCGGCGAGCTGGTGATTCGCAAGGGCGACAGCCTCGAGGAGGCATCCGTAGGACTGTACTGGCGTTATGAAGTGTGGATCCGCCGCCGCCTCAGCGCGATGGATTCGATTTTTGGCGCCACCGGCGCCTACTACGCGCTGCACCGCGAGCTGGCCGTGCCGATTCCGGCCGCAACTTTGCTGGATGACGTTTACTTACCGCTGGCTGCGTTTTTTCGTGGCTATCGGCTGGTTCTGGATTCGCGCGTACACATGTTCGACGACCCCACTCGCCTTCCCGATGAGTTCTGGCGTAAGGTGCGAACGCTTGCGGGAAACTATCAGATCATGAAGGCTTATCCGCGCCTGCTGTTGCCGGGCTGGCTGGGCGGCAATCGCATGTGGCTGCACTTTGTGTCCTACAAGCTCGCGCGGCTGTGGGTGCCTTTTTTGTTCCCGATTGTCTTGGTAACCAGCTTCGGGTTACCGCCGGCATGGCGCGCCGCGGCGCTGGCGGCCCAAGCTGCTTTTTATTTAGTGGCGGCTCTCGACCCGTTGATCCCCGAAGGCTGGAAAGCGAAACGCCTGACCAGCGTCGCACGCACCTTCGTCACATTAATGGCCGCCTCGGCTTGCGCCGTGATCATCCTGTTTTCGCCCAGCGCCCGGTTGTGGAGACCTACCCGTCTCGCCTCATTGGAATCCACCCAAACCTGAGATCAATGCGCGAACGGAGGCGCGCTGTGGAGGATCGATTCAAACTGGCGAGCAATTACCTCCCAGGAGTACTTGGTCGAAACCATCTTGCAAGCAGCGGCCGCCAGGCGGCGGCGCTCCTCCTGGTTGGCAAGCAGTTCCACGCACTGTTGGGCAAGCTCGGCGGGTGTGTCCGCTAGGCGGATGTTCTCGGGATGTTGCACCTCGAGTCCCTCGGCTCCGATGGAGGTTGACACCACTGCCGTTCCGGCCGCCATGGATTCGTAGATCTTCAGCCTGGTGCCGCCTCCGATGCGCAGCGGCACGATAGAGATTTTCGCGCCCCACAGATAGGGACGAATATCCGGTACGGTTCCCGTCACCAGGATGCCTGGATCCGCCGCGGCAAAGTCCATAATCTCGCGCGGAGGGGTCCGGCCGACCACCGCGAACCGGCATGCGGGCTGCTGCTTCCGGATCAGAGGAAGCACCTCTTTAACGAAATACGTGACTCCGTCGATATTGGCCAGCCAGTCCATCGAGCCCACGAAGACGATCTCCGCCTGAGGAACGGCATCGGGAGGTGGCGCGAAATACGCCAGATTCACTCCCGTGCCGATCGGAGTCACACGAGTTACACCAAAAAGCGAGCGCATGGCGTCAGCATCGATCTGCGAAACGGCCACGATGTGGCCCGAGGCCAGGCTTACGCGGCGCTCATATTCCAACATTCGCTTCGCCTGGACCTGGAAGTAGAGCTTGCGCAGCGGCGTCGCGGCATGTTCCACATTCCGCCGCCAGATCATGGTTTCCACGTTGTGCTGGAACAGGACGCTGTGTTCCAGGTCGGGGAAATAG
>Ga0209517_10008004_pt1 | contig 12481 bp, 10 predicted proteins | sample PeaSoiMetSII2010_FD_187695 | JGI IMG/M metagenome (GOLD analysis project Ga0209517, IMG submission 187695) | Peat soil microbial communities from Weissenstadt, Germany - SII-2010 (SPAdes) (version 2) | ecosystem: Environmental > Terrestrial > Soil > Wetlands > Peat | place: Germany...
CTATTTTGTAGTACGGTTTTAGACTCTCTCTTATACTCCGCTTATTGCAATACTCAACGGCGTCATACCAGTTCACCATTTCCACCGGCAAATTGTCGCCTCGGAATTTCGAGGGATTACTCCCCATGACCTCGACCCACTCTTTTTGAGTGATTTCAAATTTGCCGATATAAAAGCTCGATAGGGTTACACCTTTTCCGTAGTAGTTGGACTTTGTGTTTTTAAAAGTCCCGCCGTTGACCAACACAAAGTTTTCAGGCGCTGTTCCCGAAGAACTTCCGACAACAGCCAATATTGCCGTTAAGCCGGCAACGACCGTGATGGCCGCTAGTGTGAATTCTTTTCTCATTGAAATATGAAATGTCTCTTGCCCGTTGACTCAAATCAAGGAATCACATCCGTCTGGATCGGAGAGATTCAGATACGCTCAAAATCCGCTGGCCCACGAAGGCCGTCCCGCCGGCGCCCCTTAATCTCTCCGAATCGACTTTTCTAAAACAGATACCGCCGGGCCGGCGGCGGTGAACCCCGCCGGCCCTGGCGATATCAATTGATTTGCAGGGGTGTTGGCTACCACACCGTTGCGTTAACCGACCCACTTGCGCCGTTATATGCCTCTGTCCCGAGAATCTGATAGTTGAAATTACCCACCGTCATCCCGAGATTGCGCCAGTGGTTAAAATGGTTGCTGGTGGTCACTGTGTGGTTCGATCCGGTCGACGACCCGCCCCAGGCATCTAAATACTGCTCGAAAGTTGCGGTGCCTTCAATGGAAGGTTGGTTGACCTGCAGATGCTCATACGTGTTGTAGTTGTGCCCGTCGCTGGAAACACTGCCCTTATACGTGGCATTCCCCGTATAGAGCGAACCAAGCTCATTGATGTAGTACTCGACGAGCGGGTTTGTCAGCCATCCATAGATGGAAATGTTGTTATAGCCGCTGGCGTAGCCAACGTTGTAGCCGATGGTCTGAGCACTGCCCGTGCTCCAGCCTTTACCGCCCACCATGTCACCAACGTTAGACCAGCTGATTGCGTAATTGCCGGGGTATGTTCCTGCACTTGGAAATGTCATCGTTGCTGACCCGCTGCTGGTATACAACGAATAGTAGTACCCGTGATTGGTGCCGGTTCCATTGTTGTATACCGTCTGGGCTTTGGCCGCCGTGGCCATGCAACCCAGCGCTACGAGGGCCGAGAGGATTACTTGTCCAATTCGCAACGAAGCGAACTTCATTAGGCGCATACGGACCTTCCTTTCGTTTTAGTCTCGAGTAGAAACCGGGAAATGGGCCTTTGGCAACTTCTTGAATCGTCGACTTGTGCGGCACAGCGCTAGCAAGCCCCGTCTTGGGGGAAAAGTCCGCCAGCGTCCCGTGTCGTTGAGTCAACGCCGGGCGAATAGTAATTCAAGTCGTTAGCTATCGTAAATAGAAATCTTAGATGGCAACCTATTCCATGGGCAGGCGGCCCTCGATGAGAACGAAGGCGCTGTCAGGGCAAGGTTTTCGCGTGCAGTGTTTTTCGCACCGCGTCGCTGGCTACTCGCGCGCGCTCCTCAAGTAACCCGGCGCGAAGATCGAAGTGGCCAGCACGGCTTGCAGCAGAAACACCAACGCATTGGCGGGAATATGAAGATTGAAATCCACGAGGCTATGAACCAGCATCCCGAAACATGCCACCAGCGCCCCGATGTGCAACGCCAACTCCAGGGAGCCGCGGCTCGCTTTCATCGCTTTCCACCCGCGCGAAACCAGCACTGCCAGAAACGCGAGCGCCAGCAGTCCGCCGACGATGCCCGCTTCCGCCAGCAGCTCCACGTAATCGTCGTGCGCGTGATTGACGACGCGGCCGTCGTACAGTGTCTCGTACTTCGGAAAGACCTCTTGCAAGGTTCCGAATCCCGTCCCCAGGACCGGATGATCCATAAATATTTTCCAGGAGTCGTGCGTCATTTCCAAGCGCCGCCCCTCGCTCACTTCCAGACCACGATATTGCTGAAAGCGCTCCAGCGCCCGCCCGATTCCGATCCAACCCACCACGCCCGCCACCAGCAGGAGCACCACCGCGCCCGCCAGAAGCGTTCTCGCTTCCATGCGCTCGTAAAAAGCCAGCACCAGCAACAGTCCCACTTCGCACAGAAAACTGATGATTCCCCCACGCGAAGCCGAAAGGAACAACGCCCCGATCGGCAGCAGCGTGAACATGGTCAGCATCGGCCAGAGTTCTCGGCGTTCCCCCCGCAGGATCATCAGCGAAAGTCCGCCCGGGGCGATCAACTCCATCAATCCGGCAAAGTGATCGCGGTCCACGTAAGGGCCGAAGGGGACGCCACCGAACCGCAATTCGCGCACCCAGTACAATTTTCCGTTGAACGTGTAGTGCTGCACGATCGCGAAGAGGGCCACGGCGAATCCGAAAAACAAAAGAAACCACACAAAACTCCGCCAATCCTCGGCCGTCTGGAATGCCTGCACGGCCAGAAATGCGAGCAATACCAGCGCTGAGGCTTTGAGCCATTCGATGTGGGTGCCGAAAGGATAGGCAGTCAAATGTGCAAGGCTCTGCACCGCTGTCACCACCCAAAATCCGCCGAGCGCCCAGAGCAGGGGGTTCCAGCGGATCTCCGGGTTCTCCTCTTGCAGCACGGCCGCGCACCACAAGAGCAGCAGGAGGCCCGCCCCGATTTCCAGGACGGCCTCGGACCATGGTTCTACCGCTCCGTGCGCCAGCACGGCGAAGGCGATCAAGAAATAAATCCCGGCGCGAACCAGTCTCATCGTTTGTCTCCGGCGCCGGGCGCCGTCGGCACTAGCGAAAGATCATCCACCCAGGCCGTGCCGTCGATCTTGCCCCCGAAATCGGCTCTGGCCGGCCGGATCACCCGCACCGTGAGAATGTGGGTCTGCGGACCGGTTTGAAGATCCAGATCCTCGGGAGTCCACGGCTGCGTGCCCGTCAAGCTTTCCGTCGTCCAGGATTGGCCGCCCGGCGCCGGATCGAGAATCTCAAAGCGCGGGCCGCTGTCCGAGGTGATCTCATCCATCTGGATGAACCCGGAAAAATGGTAGTGGGTGTTCGGGTGAACGGGCACGTACTCCCACAGGCCGTCGAAATCCACGTTGGCCGTTCCATCGAAATCGATCGCCACCGAACGCACGCCCGTATGGGGCCGGCTGGTGTCGATGGCCACGATCACGCCGGGCTGCGGGGTGTAACGCCAACCGAATCCGCCGTTGGTGAAGTCCGTTTCAAAGCCGCCGTCGGTCACCAGCGAATCGCTCGCCGCCCCAGCCGGCGTGCCGCTGGCCTTCAGGGCGTCCTGCCAGACGCGCCAAGCGTCATCGACACGATTCTGCTGAATCAGGAGATCGAGGAGCGGAAAGGACTGCGAAAGATCGATCGGATTCCCTCTGTTCTTGAGCGCCGCCCACACCACGAGAGAAGCGTCGGCCTCTCTCGCGGGCACGAGATAAGCGAGCGCCTGCCAGTCCGCGTCATCGGTGTTTGGAAGCACACTGTCCAACAGGAGATGAATGTCGGTGGAGCTGTGCCAGCAGCGCGAGATCGCCAGGTTCACCAGCGCCGGCTGAACGAGCAGCGCGCGATGGATCTCCGCAAAAGCTTCATCCACTCGGCCTTGGCTGAGCAGAAAATTCCCGTACCGCCAGGCTACCTCGCCGGAAATCGGGTGAGCGCGCTCGGCGGCCTGATACGTGGCTTCGGCTTGAGCCGTGTCTCCCGCCATGTCGTACGTGCCGGCCAGATCGATCAGGATGTACGGTGAGCGCGGATCGAGCGCGGCGGCGTGCCGGTAGTACGTAAGCGCCAGGTTCAAGTCCGTGTTCTCGAAATCGAGTTGGCGGTACCGGCCCAGCTTTTGCCAACGCTCCGCGTTCGTCGGCTCGAGGTTGGCTGCTCGCAGCCAGTCCGAGGCCTGCGGCGATTCACCCCAGTGCGCCGCCAGCGCGTGCTTGCCCCCCTCCCAGCAAAGAACCGCTGCCACCGCGAGGGTGGCGAGGGGGAGAAGCGAGCGCCACAGGGGATTGGAAAGAGACCAGGACATCGGGCGATACTCTGCCCTGATTGCGCCTGGTTGCGCAAGAAGCAAACTCCGTCGGTGTGTCCGTTACTCGCGTGGCGTAGCCGGGTACCAGAGCGCTGCAAAAAAACAAAGGGCGAGCCGCGCGAATGACTCGCGGGGCTCGCCCAGTTCCCAGCCGGAAAAAAAGGGACGGCTACGACCTCAGCTCCTCCCCTTGGGCGCTCTGTACTTCGTGTCGATGCCGGCGCCCATCGCCTGCAACGCATCCAGCGCCTGCTTGGCCAGCGCTCCCCATTGACCGTTCGGATCGAGATCCACGGCCTTTTCAAAAGCCTCGACCGTGCCCGGCGCGATAATGGGAATGACCTTATCTCCTTCCGTCTTGGAGCCCATGGTGTTCATCAGACAAGTACCGAGCAAGTACCAAGTCTGCGCGTTCTTCGGTTCGATAGCTACGGCCTTCTGGAAAGGAACAATGGCGTCCGCCATCTTGCCTGAGTTGTACAGCGAGATCCCCGCGTTCCGCCACGCCGATGCCGCATCGGGCGGATCCGCATCCACGGCCTTCTGGTACGCTGCCAGAGCATCGTCCATCTTTCCCACTTTGGCCAGGTCGTTCCCGAGATTGTCGTAGGCATTGGCCAGATCGTGATCCGGCCCGATCGGTGGCGGAAACGAGGCAATCGCTTGCTGGTAAGCCGCAATCGCCTGGTCGACATTGCCATCCAGCTCGTACGCTTGCGCGAGGTGGGAGAGAACGACGTGGCGGTTCGTATCCGTCTCACTCAAAACCGCGACCGCCGCTTGAAATGAATTAACAGCGGTGTCCGCAAATTGCTTCAGTTGCGCCTGCAGCGCGTCCTTCTGGTCCGCAGGGGCTTGCGCCAACTGTTTTTGGATGGCTAGCGCCTGGGTGTAGGCCGCCACGCCGGCATCGAAATTGAGTTTCATCCCCGCGAATTTCTTCGCATCGGCTTGTTGCTGTTTCTGCTGCTGGGAGATTACGACCTTAATGTCCTGGGTAAACTCCTGGCCGCCGCTGACTTTCACTCCTGTCTCGAAAACCACGGTTCCGCTTTGATCCTTGACGTCAATATCCCATGTTCCGCTGTCCATATCGGGCGTGGTGTAGCGTCCCTTGGCATCGGTGGTGACCGTGAAGACGTGATGATTAGTTTCATTTTTGAAGACTAGGGTCACATTGGCAAAAGGTTTTCCATCGGCGTCATACACCGTGCCCGTCAAGTGGTTGCCCCCCTGTGCCGCGGCGCTCGAGCCCAGCAACGTGGCCAAGGGCCCGATCGCCAGCACCAGCGCGATCGCCATCCATAGAATCTTGGTTCGCTTTCTGTGCATGAGACTTCCTCCTCACTCAGCCGCTGCCAGGCGGCGACTCCCGGTCGCCCAAATCTTGGTTTGATTATCGCGCAATTCTCACCTTATATGGAATTGGGTCGGCCGCTCCCGCTTCTTCAAACGCACGCAGCCTGAGCCGACAACTATCGCACACGCCACAAGCTGCGTCTTCACTTTGATAACAAGACCACGTCAATTCAAGGGGCGCACCGAGTTCGATCCCACGCCGCACGATTTCACTTTTCTTCATGCCGATGACCGGCGTCTCGATCCGGATCCGCGTCTCCGGCCGCGTACCCACCCGGGCCAACTCCTCGAACACGCGGTAGTACTCGGACCGGCAATCAGGATAACCGGAGCTGTCTTCCGCGACCGCTCCGATAAATATCGCGGAAGCTCCAATCACTTCCGCCCAACTTACCGCAACGGAAAGGAAGTGCGCGTTCCGGAAAGGCACGTACGTAATCGGAATGCCGGTGGACGAAACGGGAGAGCCGGGCTCGCCCTCGGGCACCGCCAGCCGCGCGTCCGTCAGCGCGGAGCCGCCGATCTGCGCAAAATGCGTCAGGTTCACGGCCAGGCGCTCCGTCACTCGGTAGAAATCCGAAATGGCGTCGAACGATTGCCGCTCGCGCGATTCGGTCCGCTGCCCGTAGCTCGCGTGCAGAAATGCGGGACGATACGATTCGCGCGCCATCGCCGCAACAACGCAGGAGTCCATGCCCCCGCTCACCAGAACCACCGCTTTGGGAAGAACGTTCACCTTCTGTCCCTGAATCGTTAGCTGCGAACTGCGGGCGCCGCGCGGGCGGCCATCAGACCCCGCGCGCCGACGCATCCCAAATAAATTTATGCAACTGCAATCCCAGCCGCACCGGCAAACCGTCCGCCAAAATCCACTCGGCGACCCGCCGCGCTTCGAGCCCAGGCCACGCGCCGGCGGGGTCGGCATGCACCGGCGAAAATAGAACTTGGCGCACGCGCTGGCTCAGGTCATGTTCGCGAGTAAAATCGCGGGCAAACTCGTAATCGCGGCGGCTCGCGAGAACGAACTTGATCTCATCCTTCTGGTCCAGTTCGTCGAGATTCTCCATCCGGAATGTGCCGGCCTCGCCAGAATCGGGGCACTTCACATCCACAATTTTCATCACGTCGCGAGGCAACGTGGCAAGCGGACGCTCGCCGCTAGTCTCCACCAGCACCGAATATCCATCGGCCAGCAGCCTTTCCATCAGCAGGCGCGCATCCGGCTGGAGCAGCGGCTCCCCGCCGGAAAGTTCGACCAGGAAGATCCGTTTGCCCACGCCAGCGGCGCCTTCGGCGGGCCAGGAAAGCTCCTCCACGCGGCCGAGCACCTCATCCACGGTCAAGCGCGTGCCGCCGTAAAAGGCGTAGGCCGTGTCGCACCAGACGCAGCGCAAATTGCAACCCGTCAACCGCACAAAAATGCAAGGCAGCCCGGCGTGGGTGCTCTCTCCCTGAATCGAGCGAAAAATTTCCGTGACCAACATGTTCAACTGCTCCGCGCCCGGCGCCTGCGGCGCGTGTATCGATGCACCAGGCCCACCGCAATCGCAAACCCTACGGCCGCCATCACCAGGGGAATCGGCCGGAAAGGCAATCCCGCGTGCCGGAAAACAAAAAAGTATCCGACTCCCACCAGCGCCGCCGGAATCAGAACAATCAGAAATGCGCGATTCATTTTTGCCGCTCCGGCCCGCAACTACGGCCAATACGTGGCCGACGTCGTGTCCGTTTCCCAAACGGTGATGCTCGCAATGCGCGCGCCCGCCGCGCCGCCGTGCAACTTTTTCGCGGCTTCATCGAAAAAATATTTCGCAATGTTCTCTGCCGAGGGATTGATCGCGTCAAACGGCGGCTGATCGTTCAGAAATTTGTGGTCCACGCCGACAATGACGTCTCTCAGCACTTGTTTCACGTGAGAAAAGTCGTAGAGCAGCCCGATGGAATCCAGCTTCGTCCCTTCGAGCAGGACGCGCACTTTGTAATTGTGGCCGTGCGGATTCTCGCACTTGCCCTTGTAACCGCGCAGGGCGTGGCCGGCCGAAAAAGTTTCCTCAACGCTGACTTGAAACATGTGCGTCCCTTCGGCTTGTCGTTCTCGGGCGCGTCAGAGCGGCTGCCGCATGAACCGTTCTACTTCCGCGATATCCCGGGTGGTGGCGTACTCGGGCAGTGATTCCAGGAAAATTCTACCATACTGCATTCGGTGGATGCGGTTATCGAGGATGGCGAGCACGCCGCGGTCGGTGCGCGAGCGAATCAGGCGTCCGAAACCCTGTTTCAGCATCAGCACGGCCTCCGGGACCTGGTATTCCGCGAAGGGATTGCGGCCGTCCTCCTGGAGCGCACGCACCCGCGCGGCGACGATGGGATCGGAGGGCACGGCAAACGGCAATCGGTCCACGATCACGCAGGAAAGCTGGTCGCCCGGCACATCCACGCCCTGCCAGAAACTTGCAGTGGCGAAAAGCACGGCGCCGGGAGTCATGCGGAAGCGCTCCAGTAGCGCAGAGCGCGGCGCCGAGCCTTGTACGAGCAGCGGAAATTTCACGCGCCCGCCCACGCGCGAGAAAATCTCGTTCATCTGGCTGTAGCTGGTGAAGAGGCAAAACGCGCGGCCCTCGGTAGCTTCGAGAATGCGCACGATCTCCTGCGTCGCGCGATCGAGGAACGCGGCATCGCGCACGTCCGGCAGCGAAGACGGCACATAGAACAAAGACTGGGTCCGGAAATCAAATTCAGACGACAGCACCTTTTCTTCCGCGCCAGCCGGGACGCCCAGCCGCTGCTTCAGAAAATCAAAATTTCCACCGACGGCGAGCGTGGCCGAGGTGAGAACGATGGTGTCGAAATTTTCAAACAAGTGCTCGCGCAGAATCTGGCTGACGTCAATCGGCGTGGCCGCGAGGAACACGCCCTTGTTGCGGCGCTCGTACCAATAGACGTAATTGCGCTCCGCCGACTCCAGAAGGAACGCGAGTTCGTCGCGCAGTTCGGCGGCGCGCCGCGCGACTTGCAGCAGCGGCTCGGGCTTCTCGCGCATGGCGGCGATTTCCGATTCGAGCGACTTCACAGCGGCGATCAGTTCGTCGTACGACTCGCGGCTCTGCTCAAGAAATCCGGCGCGCTGTGGCTGATCGAATGCGAATCGCCCTTCGCGGGCGGGGAACAATTCAAAAAAGCTGCGCGAGCGTTCGCGAACGCGCGCGATACGCCGCAAGCTGGCCGCACCCGCCCGCGCCAGACGCAACGCTTGCTCGGCATCTCGGGCGAGTTCCTCGAAGCGATAGTTCGAGATCTGCTTGCCGAAATAATCGCTGGCGACGTCTTCGATTTCGTGCGCTTCGTCGAAAATCACCGCCGCGTATTCGGGCAGGATGCTGCCGAAATCATCCTGGCGCAGTGCGAGATCGGCGAAGAAAAGATGGTGGTTGACGATGATCAGGTCCGCGTCTGCCGCCTGCTGGTGCATCTGTGTGATGAAGCAGCGATTGAACTCCGGGCACTTCCGGCCGGTGCACGCCTCGCGGCGCCCATCGAGCTTGCGCCACAGCTCCGCGTCATCGGGGAGGAACGTCAATTCGGCGCGATCGCCGGTCTGTGTCACTTTCTCCCACGCTTTGATTTGCGTGAACCAATCCACTTCATCGAACCCCTTGAGGATCGGCTGGCCGTCCAGCTCGTGGACTTTCTCCCGGCAGAGAAAATTGCCGCGCCCCTTCATCACCGCGACTTTCAATTCCGGCGCGAAATGCTTCATCAGGAAGGGCACGTCTTTGTTGAACAGTTGTTCTTGCAGGGATTTCGTGGCCGTGGAAACCACGACGCGGCGCCCGCTGCGGATTGCGGGAAGGAGATACGCCAGCGTCTTGCCCGTGCCCGTGCCGGCCTCGACGATGGCGTGGCGCTTGCCGCGAAATGCCTCGTCCACCAGCATCGCCATCTGCATTTGCGAGGGCCGGTGCTCGTAGCCCGGGCCCATGCATTTATCGAGCAAGCCGCCCGGGCCGAAGATCTCCGCAATCGTCGGGGACGCAGGCTCAGTGCTGGGATTGCCTTGGGGAGTTGCCATCGCACGGACGGCGCGGAGCAGCAGCTCCTGCCGGAACAGCTACCTTAGCACAACATATCGGGCCGGACGCCGCGATAGGCTCGGACTCAGCCCGCAGGTTGCGCCTCAGTCTGGTTTGAACGGATCGCTTTCTTTTTTCTTTTCCTCTACCTCGTCCACAGCCATCCAGGTGTTAATGGACGTGAGATCTTCCTCGGTGGCCTTTCTCCCTAGATCCTTTCGGATTTTTCGCCGCATCCGCAGGCCGATGATCCAGGATGAGACTATCGTGAAGAGCGCCAACAGAACTGCGGAACCGCGCCCATTAATGTACACGGAACCTCCCACTTGCGAGGCCTTGGCCAACGACCACCAGAACCACGCCGAATTCAATCCGGCCCTGAACGACTCGGCAGAAATATACACCGCAACTTCCGAAAGGCTAGTGCTAAACCCGCTTTAGTTGCCACTGGCCGGTGCAGCGGCGCGGCCGGTCGCGCCGCGTTTGCTATACTCGCGCGGATGGCCACGCCACGCGCGAAGACGCTTTACCTGGTGGACGCGATGGGCTACGTCTTTCGCGCGTTCTACGCGCCGATGGCGCGGCTCAACAGCCCGTCGGGAATGCCGACGAAGGTGCCGTACCTTTTCTCGACGATGCTGCGGCGGCTGGTGAAGGATTATCAACCGGATTATCTCGGCGTGGCGTTCGACGTCGCGGGGCCCACCTTCCGCGACAAACTTTTCGCCGAATACAAAGCCCAGCGCCCGCCGATGCCCGAAGATCTTTCCGTGCAATTGCCATACGTTCGGCGGCTTTGCGAAGCCATGCGCCTCGCCGTTCTGGAATTGCCGGGCTACGAGGCTGACGACATCATCGGCGCGCTGACGCGGCAGGCGGGCAAACGCAAGCTCGACGTCACCATCGTCACGGGCGACAAAGACATGATGCAGCTCGTCGGCGGGCGCGTGCGCGTGCTGCGGCCGGGATCGGGGGCGGCGAAACCCGATCTCATAGTGGACGAAGCGAAAGTCGAAGAGTTGATGGGCGTGCCGCCGGAAAAAGTGACCGACGTGATGGCGCTCATGGGCGATTCGATCGACAACATCCCGGGCGCAAGAGGCATCGGCGAAAAAGGCGCGAGAGAGATTATTCGCCGCTTCGGTTCGGCGGAAGCCGCGCTGAAGAACGCCGGGAAAGTCGAGAATAAGCGCTATCGCGAGGCGCTCGAAAATGGGAACGAGATGGTGCTGCTCTCGAAGCAGCTCGCACAGATCGCCACGGATGCGCCCATCGAACTCTCGCTCGACCAACTCACGCGGCGCGATCCGGATACCGAAGCACTGCGCGAGCTTTACAAGGAACTCGGCTTCACGTCGTTGCTGAAGGATTTGCCGGCCGCTGCGAGCGGCGCCGCGGCCCAAGGGCAGGATTACGCAAAGCTCGATTCGCCCGCGGCCGTGCGCGAATTCCTAGTCGGCCTCCAGCGCGACCGAGAAGTCGCGCTGTGGCTCGAACTTGCGCCCGACGAGCGCGAGACCGAAGGATTCGGCTCGCACATCGCCGCGGCGGAACTTTCTCCCACGCCCGGCACGGCGCGAACTGCCTGGTTCGACGCAGGGGGCGAAATGCAAGCCGCTCTCGAACCTTTGCTGCGCGATGCGTCGCGACCCAAGATTGTTCACGATCCGAAATTATTCGATCTGCTGGCCGGGCCGGTGACCGGAATTCGCCACGCGACGATGCTCTATTCCTATCTGCTGCGGCCCACCACCGCGAAGCACGACTTAGCCGAAGTCGTCCTGCGTCATCGCAACGTGGTGCTCTCCGGCGCGCCCGGCGAACACGCCGATCAATTGCAGCATCTTGCCCCGCTGCTGCGCGCGGAAGTCGAACGCCAGAATCTCGCGGAGCTTTACGAGACTATGGATTTGCCGCTCGCGCCCGTGCTCGCGGCGATGGAACGCGTGGGAATTCGCGTCGATCCCGCCGCACTCTCGACCATGTCCGCGGTGATGGAGAAGGAGATTCGCAGCCTGGAGGCGCGCATCTGGGAATTGGCAGGGCAGGAGTTCAACGTAAATTCCCCGCAGCAACTCGCGGAGATTCTCTTCGACAAAATGAATCTTCAGCCCTCGGCCAAACGCGGACGCGCGAAAGCCCGTTCGACCGCCGCCGAAATTCTCGAAGAGCTGGCGCTCACGCACGAATTGCCGCGCAAAGTTCTCGACTACCGCGAACTCGCCAAATTGAAATCCACGTACGTGGACGCGCTCCCGAAACTTGTGGACCCCGCGACCGGCCGCCTGCACACGCGCCTCAGCCAGACTGGCACGGCGACGGGCCGCCTCAGCTCTTCAGATCCTAATCTGCAAAATATTCCTGTGCGCACGGAACTCGGCCGGCAGATTCGCGCCGCATTCACGGCCGAGAAGGGCTGGTCGCTTTTCTCCGCGGACTATTCACAAATCGAACTGCGCATCCTCGCGCATTTTTCCGAGGACCCCGTGCTCATGGAAGCGTTTCGCACCGGCCAGGACATTCACTCGCGCACGGCGCAAGAGGTTTTCGGCGTGGGCCCGATGGCGCAGACGGCCGAGCACCGCCGCGCCGCAAAAATCATCAATTTCGGAATCATTTACGGGCTCTCGGCCTTCGGCCTGTCGCAGCAATTGGGTATCGGTCAAAAGGAAGGGGCACAATTCATCGCGGCGTATTTCGAGCGTTATCGCGGCGTGAAGGAGTATCTCGATCGCTCGCTGGAAGAGACGCGGCGCACGGGATTCACGCGCACGCTCTTCGGGCGCGTCCGGCCAATTCCGGAGATCACTTCGCCACAGCCGAATCTGCGCAATTTCGCCGAGCGCACCGCGCTGAACACGCCGCTGCAAGGCACCGCCGCCGACCTCATCAAGCTGGCGATGATTCGCATTCACCGCGAACTCGCGGAGAGCGGCCTGCGCGCGCGAATGATTCTCCAAGTGCACGACGAACTTTTGTTCGAG
>Ga0209517_10008006_pt1 | contig 12480 bp, 9 predicted proteins | sample PeaSoiMetSII2010_FD_187695 | JGI IMG/M metagenome (GOLD analysis project Ga0209517, IMG submission 187695) | Peat soil microbial communities from Weissenstadt, Germany - SII-2010 (SPAdes) (version 2) | ecosystem: Environmental > Terrestrial > Soil > Wetlands > Peat | place: Germany: Weissenstadt...
TCGGTTGGAGCGGTTACCAGCTATACGTTTTCCAAGGTCACGGCCACCCACACCATCGCGGCGACATTTGCGGTGACGACCTATACAATCACGGCAAAGGCAGGCGCAAACGGCTCCATATCGCCTTCCAGTGCAGTTTCGGTAAATTCCGGGGCAAGCCAAAGCTTCACCATTACTCCCGCTGCCGGCTACCATGTATCCGGATTGACTGTGGATGGGGCTTCGGTCGCAGCGGCCACCAGCTATACGTTTTCCAACGTGACGGCCACCCACACCATCGCGGCGGCATTTGCGGCCACGACCTATACAATCACGGCAACGGCAGGCGCAAACGGCTCCATATCACCTTCCGCTACAGTTTCGGTAAGTTCGGGGGCAAGCCAAACCTTCACCATTACTCCCGCTGCCGGCTGCCATGTATCCGCAGTGTCTGTTGACGGGGTCTCGGTTGGAGCGGTCATCGGGACTTCGGTTGGAGAGGTCGCCAGCTATACTTTTAATACTGTCTCCTCCAACCATACGATTTCGGCAACCTTTGCGAGCAGCAGTACAGCCGTCGCAGACGCCGGACCTGCTCAAACGGTCGCCGAGGGTTCTGCAGTAACGCTCAACGGCTTAAATTCCACCGATGCAGGCGGACCGGGGATAGCATCATATTCATGGGTCCAGACCGGTGGAACGTCCGTAGCGCTTTCGAATCCTCATGCCCCGAATCCGGTCTTCTGGGCCCCAAGTTCGAAAGAGGGCGCACTGACCTTCAGTCTGACCGTAACCGATAAAAACGGCTTGAACTCAACTTCTAACTGTATCGTGAATGTGGTATCGAATACTATGCCGCCTGTGGCCAATGCCGGCCCTGATCAAGCAGTCGGTGAGTGGACGATAGTTACATTGAATGGATCGCAGTCTTCAGGTGATATTTACTCCTACAACTGGAAGCAGATAGACGGTCCTCCCGTAGCTATTTCCGATCCAACATTGCCTCAGCCTACTTTTGTTGCGCCTCAAACGGTTGGGGTCCCTGCGTCCATGAGCTTCATGTTGACGGTAACCGATAGTTCCGGCCTGGCAACCACTGACATCTGTTTTGTGAATGTCACGTGGGCTGATCTGCCGCCCCAGGCCATCGCGGGATTCGACCTGAATGCGAATGCGGGCAGTATCGTAACGCTCGACGGGTCGAAATCGAGAGCTTCAAACGGCATCGCCGGGTACCGTTGGCAACAGACAGAGGGAACGCCGGTCACTTTATCGAGCCCGGTATCCGCAACTCCCCAGTTTACCGCCCAGAATGGGGCGAAGTACGGAAACACACTGACCTTCAGGTTAATCTTGACAGATACGGCCGGTATGAGGTCCAGGGCAAACGGAACGGTGAATGTGAAGCAATTATTAATGGTTTTCTAATGGTAAGTTTAGGTAACGATTTGCACGGCGCGGGGTCGTGGGTTCGGGCTAACAGGTTTTTGCCCCTTACTCATCACCCCGCTACCTTCATTCCGGCGGTCAATGTGATGAGCTCGTATTCATGCTGACGGTTACATACACTCGGGATCAGCTAAGTTCTGCATCGAAATGTGCTGTAACAATTCAACCGCAATAAAATGGATTATCGGCAGAATCTCGAGCCAACTTCCAGCAAGCTACAAACGCACTCAGGGGTGGAGCCTTTCAGCTCCACCCCTGAGAAATTGAGCCTTGCTATTCCGATCTGACCCTGAAATCTAGACAAACAATCGGTTTTATTACGGGACCGGCCGCGCTCCTTCACAATCATACACCTCCGCCAAAGGCGCTGGCTTGATGAGTTCAGCCACCTCAAATGCGGTCGCACGGTTTGCATGCTAATGGTTATGTGGATAGAGTTGTGAGCTGGATCATGATCCTAAAACCGTCCCTGATTGTAGTTGACTTCTTGATAGTTGACGCCACATTTGAGGTTAGTCTCTGCACGGATCCCTAATAAAGAATCATTTCAAAAAATGGATCTCGACTATAGACAAGGGTTCGAATCAGACCGGACGAAGCAGGGAAAAACAAGAAACCCTCCACCTGCTCTTGAGGCTCAAGCTCCCTGTTTCTCAGCTTCGCTTTGAATTCGATACTCTCATAAAACGGCGGGTCCATGACGACAACCTGTCCTGTGGTCGTAACCGCGCCAAAATACTCCGGAATTATCTTTACTGGTTGGTTTGAGTGGTTCACTATCGCGATATGCAACATTTCCATTTTCATATTGGTCTTTTCTCGCGAAAGCAGATCATAAAGATCACACTGCCCCTTCATTTCGACACAGAACTGTACCCCTTCGGCAGTCTCACACACTTCCCTGCCGTAGACTGTTCCACATCTGCTGCTGACGGTTATGCAAATCAACAGCCCCAATGTGCACAGAACATAATTGCGCTTCACCACTGTTTGTGCCATTACGGTGAAATACTTTTTAACGGCCAAGCAGATAAGGTTCTCTGGGCACAAAGGTCAGGATCAGACTGGCCCTGTTTTCATTATAACTGCCCGTCCCTGAAGTGGAACCAGCAATGCCGTTTGTCTCTACATTGGAATCAGCAATGCTGTGAGTAAAGTGGACTGCAACAGACGTCGAGGGTCTCAATTGGTATGTCAGGCCGGCAAGAAGAGTGGTCGTGGTCTGGGTATTCCCAGGGGAGACTTGAAGGTAATCGCTATTTCGATAGCTCCCGGAGGCTAAGCCGGTAAGGCGCTGGGAAAATGAGTACGTACCAGCCAATGTAGATCCATAATACTGAGTAAAGCCCAAGTCCTGGGCTCCAAAAAAAGACTCGCCGTAACCGACGTCTCCGGTAAGCCTCACGGAGCCCCATTTGAATTGTTTGGCCATATCCGCATGCGCTTCATACCCCGATTTCGGTTTGCCCTCATCGACGTCGAAGAAATAATAGCCACCGCTTGCGGTAAGAAAGACTGTTGGGGATAAATGATAGTCGCCACCTGCAGAGACGTCATATACATGGTAATCCGTGAAACCCAGGGTAGCGCTATTACCGTTGATAACCTGGGTAGCACTGGCGCCCTCAAAATCCATATTGGTATCGGTGCACTGCAGGAATATGTTAAAGTCAGGTGATATTTTTCTTAAGAATCGTGAACTAAATACGGTCTCATTTATTGAAGGATCAGGAGTTCCTTGTTGAACGGAAAAGTCCCCTCTCGTGTACGCAGCCTTGAGATCGATCCCATATTGGGAATTGAACCAATATGCCAGATCGACTGAAGGACTGTGAGTCATATTGTTTTGAATGGTTGGATCTTCATTGGTCAAAATGGTGTTGGTGTAGTTAAAAGTAAATGAATCATTGCGCCCGAAGTCCTGACGAAACGCAGTGTTGACAAAGTTTGTCTCATACGCTGCTCTGCTCGTCCTGATTGTAGTATCTATTGGGGGAGTGGGCTGGTTAGTCTGTGTAAAAACAGGCTGGATGAAGGGAACCGGATCGTCCGTCCGAATGAAGGTGTCTGTTACAGTCAGTCTCGAATGCTTTTCGAGTTGGTCCCATGCATTCAACGATGCAGATTGCCGGTTTCCAAATTGCCCCTGTCCACCCCCTACTGCATCTGCATAGTAAATGAAAGAAGGGTCGTAACTGAGTTCCAAACCCTTTGTCGGTCCTGTCAGGTAATAGGTAATTTCGGGACTGACGGTTGAGATATAATCGGGTTTGGGGTTCGAAGGAGCCAAAGCCACGTTGTCGGTGTACTGCTCACCCACGGAAATTCTAGGCAGGAGGGCCGATCTGTATCCTGCACAAGAGATCAGGAAAGGCAAGAACACAGCCAGAAGCATCAAGGCAGAGAATAGCTTTCTCAGACGCTTAACGCACAACGATGGTATCATTGTCTTTAAGTTCCGGATTCTCAGTGTCTTTCCCTTTGACGAAGTCCTTGTAGTTGATCTTAATTCTCTTTTCAACTCCATTTTCTTTGCGAATCAGGAGAATTTCGTCTTTTGACGCCCATTCGCTGAATCCACCTGCGCGGGCGATGGCCTGTACAACCGTCAGGTTTTTGGCGAGGTCATACTCTCCAGGAGTTTTCACTTCGCCGATCACATAGAACTTCTGGCTTGCCGGCGTTTTGAGAGTCACTGTCACTGCGGGGGCCGCAACAAATTCTTTGAGTCTTCGCTGAATCTCATCCTTCAAATCCATCGGGGTTCGGCCGACGGCCCTGACGTCCCCAAGAAGCCCCACGGAGATCATCCCATCGGCTCTTACAAGAGCCTCTCCCGATAGCATCGGTTCCCGCCAGACAGTGATATCGAGAACATCGCCTTTGCCAAGCACATAATTCCCGTTGACCTCGTTGTCAGCCCCTTGCCGCACCAAAGCAGGCTTTCCATCAGGCGCTTTTGCTTCTGCCGCGTACGCGGGTGATTTCAGTCCACAATAGATCAAAATGGACAAGCTGATCAACAGACCAAGTAGAATCTTTTTCATAACTAAATCCCCCATCCCAAGACCGGTATTACCTCAAATGCCAAGGGATTACAAAAAGAATCTCCACTTTGACTCACGCTCAATAGCCAAAAATTCACTATTTCTTCTTTTTGCCGTAGCCACCCCCGTAATAGCCATACCGATTGTACAATTTAGACGGCTCATCATAAGCGTTGTATACAACCCCGATGAGTTTTTCCTTGTTGATCCTTTTAATAGCCTGCATTACAGCATCACGGGGAGTTTTGCCGTGGCGCACTACTAAAATGACTGCATCGACTGCGTTGGCGATCACGGTTGTTTCCGGGGCTAAAGCCAAAGGCGCGCTGTCTATTATGATAAAGCGATCACTGTAACGATCTCTGAGTTCTCGAATCAGCTCTCTCATTCTTTCGGAGGACAGTAATTCTGCAGGGGTCGTAGTCGAATTGCCTGCGGGCAGGAACGTCAGTTTGTCGAAAGCGGTTTTCTGCAACAGCCCGGGCAGGGCTGCCTTGCCTGAGAGATATGTGGACAGGCCCAGTTCGACCGGGGGGACGCCAAAGATTTTATGAGCCCTTGGGCTCCTGAGGTCAGCGTCCACCAGGAGTGCGTATTCTTCCGGAGTCTGGCTGATGCTTGCCGCCAGGTTACATGCTACTAATGTCTTGCCATCGCCCGAAAGAGCGCTGCTTATAAGAATGCTCCGAGGAGGATTATTTGCAGAAGGACGCGTTATCTTAGACCTCAAGAAACGACAGCTTTCAGTAAAAAGCGAATTGGGGCTGTTAAAGACAACCAATTCCTCTGAAACCAGGCTGTCTTCCTCAGAACCTCGTGAAATTTCTTCCATGGTTGATCTCCAATCCAATGGATTCCTTTTATGGCTTTTAAGGAGCCATGCCCATCTTGCGCATGATTCCTCTGATTTCCCCGGCACTTTTTAGCTACTCAAAACGCGCTTTCCTGCCAACGGTTGGAAGACTAACGATTACCTGTGTTTTGAGATATGCCTCGAGGTCTTCAGGACTGAAAAAGGCGGGGTCCGATATTTCCCGCAGATAGGCTAGACCGAAACCAAGCCCTAAACCGGCAGCAAGGACCATCATCATAACCTTGACCGGATTCGGCTTGAAAGGTTTAGGTGGCATGACCGCCGGATCCAAAACCCTAAATTGCGCTCCTTTCTTCCGCCGTTCCAGTTCCTCGGCCATCTTGGCATCGAGCTTTCTGGACAGCAGGTTGTCGTAGCGTTGCCGCACGGTTTCGTAGCCGCGCAAAACCTTGCTTAGCTCCACTTCTATTTGAGGCGCACGCTCGACACGCTGCTTGTAAAGTTCAATTTGTTCATTCACTTCCTGGATCTGTTTTTTATACGCGTCGATATTGGCGCTCATTGACCCAAGTTGCAGATCAACTCTATTTCGAGAAGAGCCTGATGGGATACTGGCCGGTCTTACAGCAGAGCTGTCACCCTGCTTTTTGAGCTCTTCGATTCGCCGTTCAAGAGCAACAATATCCGGATGCTTTTCCGTATACATTGAGCGCATCCTGCTGAGTTCGGCTTCCAGATCTTCCAGACTGCCGCTGGTTAGCTGGGCGAGAGTCATTTGCGTTCCGCGCGTGGGGCCGGATGTGCTTCCTTGCGCTGCCCTCATGGACGATTCAACTACGTTTCTCTCCGCATGGACGATCTCTTCCTGCGACTTCAAAAGCATGGACTGCTGCCTCTCATGTTCCATTCTGGCTTCAAGGGCCAGTGCTTGCCCCTTCAATTGATCCAAAATACTGATGTTAGACTGCAGTTGGTCAGGAAGCATTCCCATATTTTGCTTCCTGAACGTCTCAAGCTCTTTTTCGCGCCCTTCGAGTTCGCTTCTTAGGGATGAAGTCGCAGTGTCCAGGAAGTCAGTCGTGTTGGAGGCCACCTCTTCCCTCGTGTTGAGATTGTCCTCGATAAATCTGCCAACGATGGCGTTGGTCACCGGAGCGACGACGCTCTGATCATTCCATTCAAAAGTAACCTCAAACGACATATTCTGTTCTCTGCCGCCTGAACCAGCGCGAACATTGACCTGGAGGTTTCTCCTAATTCGCTCAATCATGTCATTGAGCGAAGTCTGTTCGTACGCTGAACCCTGCTGGCGCGAAGAGATTACATCTCGAATAAATGGAAAACGCTCTCCCGCAATTTGCACGATCCTTTCCAATTTGCCATCGGCCTTATTGCCGCTCAGGTGAAAATCTTTGACGATTCTTTCGATATTAGTCCGACTGCCGATCTGCTGGCTAATCGTGCTCAGCCGTCCTTCCATTGACTCTGTAAGGGTGGATTTGACAAATGCCTCCGGAATGCTCTGCGGTTCCAGAAGGACAAGGGTGGTTGCCTTATATATTTTGGGGGCTAGGTATAGATAACCGATTCCTGCGAAGACTGATAAAATACATGCAACGATAACCCACCACTTCCTTCTCAAGCATAGAGTCAAGTATCGTCTTATTTCAAATTTTGGAGTTTGCTGCATGCCGCATTCCCTCTTTCCATGAGTAGCCCCAGGAGCATTTCTCAAATATACTTAATGAATATGTTCCTAATCGGAATAAACATCGGTTTTACTTAACACAAAAAAAGAGAGAAGAAAAGCAGAGCAGCAATAAGGGGAGGACGGAAGGCGGACGAGGAAGACGGGGGGAACAATGAAATTTGTTCTCCAGACTAGGTCGTAGCGGAGGACTGGGTGCCGAAGACCGGCAATCTGCTCTCTTGCGACTCTTTTCTGTACTCCGTGCTTGAACAGTGAGTGACCGGCTAACTAGTGTCCATCCGGAATCTCCGGATGTGACACTTACAGTTTCCAATTCGGAAAGGAGGCATTTTTCGTCATGGCGCGTACAACCTTGCGAGCCGCCCAATGCGATTGACCAGCGCCGCACCGTAGGTGGCAAGGAAATCGAGGGCTTGCGCGGAGGCGTACCTGGGTCGGCCCTCGCCGCGCCCCATGAGCATCGGAGGAGCGTGGAACCATGTTCGACCCATATAGCCGAGCCCCGTTAGGGGTCGCCGCACAAGCAAACCCGAAGATTGACGCCGCCAGGGCGGAAAAGGACCCTTTCCGGATGGAAACTAACCAAGTCACGTGTTTGCGTCACCGCCTTCAGACTGATGATGGAGGGCGACGCCGGAATGATAGGGAATGATAGGCATCGAGACAATTTGGGGGGATTTTTGGGTGAAACTCAAGTGTCTTTCTCCAGACAAGAACACACCTAGCAGGTGAAGCACGGCCTTTTCCATTGACGACAGCCCGGAAGATCTTTTCCATTGCGGACCGGTACTGCAGAACGACCTTCAGGAACCTGAATCCCGGAAAGCGCTCCTGGATTGCGATCCGGCTAATCTTCATGCAGGGTCGTAGTAGTCGTTCAAGTTATCGAGGCCGACTACGTGAAAACCTTGATAGAGCGGCAACCGGGCAAAATGAAAACCAACGAATCCGGCGACGCCTGTAACTAGAATAGCACAAAACCCTAAGATCGTAAGCTGCATCAAGGGGGTAGAATCTAAAAGGGGAATGAGATCATCCTCACTCCCCTCCATGTAATGCAGAATCTAATACAAAGGAAAATTTTCGTTAGGCTTTCTTCCTAAAACGGCGAAGGAAACCCCATCCTGCCAGCCCACTGCCGACAAGAAACAAGGATGCCGGTTCAGGCGTGGCACTCAAACTAGCATCAAAGCTGACAATCGGTTGGCTGCCCCCCGTACCAGGGGTCAAAGTGATAATATCAGTCAGCGAGTAAGGGGAAGGGCTCGTTACAGCGCCAACAGCAGAGCCACCGAAAGGGGACCCAGCAAGTGCACCGGTACTTCCGATCAGACTTCCCGTGCCAAAGAGCTTGTCGGTTTTGTCAAAATAAGCTGAATCAACCACTGTTGCGGATCCGCCGATGCTGGTGCCCCCTATTTGAAGAGCAAGACCAACCGGCGACGCAGTGAAATCAGTCGCTGAGAACGCGATGGTAAGCACCTCTGAGGTTGGCGCCAATAGTGTGGCATTGAAGCTGAGTATGTCCATAACGGGATTACTTGCGGAGCCAATTGCCGGCATCGTAAGACCAGTCGTGATGTTAAGAGTGTAATCGCCAACTGTTCCACTGAACGTAACGACCCCAGAAGCACTGCTAGCGGTAACTGTGTCAGCGGCGACACCATCTGAAATCGTGAGAGTGGGAGTTGCGACTGCGCTCCCGACCGCCACAAATCCCAAACAAGCAACTACCATGCCCCAAATTACCATAAATCTTTTCATTGTTCTCATCTCACCTCCTTTGAATCACAAAAATATGCAGATTAGCGCAAGGACCATGCTAATCGAACATCCAGAAAGATATTTACACCTGTAGCTCGATTAAAATAAATCGCATCTCTTTATCTGCAAGATCCCTAAGCAAATTTATAAATGCTATAAAATGCTTCAGAATGCAAGGGGTATTCCAAGGGGGATAAAATGGGTAATAATATACCCAATGGAGAACCAAAAACGTTTAGGGATATAATTATGCCGGGCACCTCGAACGGAGCGTTTCCCATCCTGAATAATGAATCAATTTGAGATCTCCGCCAACTCCGATCTCTGCACTTTCAATCAAACCCTGAATCCGTTAATCCAAATTGAGCGTAGCGTCCTTATCAGGTTTTCCGGTTCGCTTTTTCCTCGAAGACTTGGGGCGGCGGGTCAGAACTTGCCCAGATGCCTGATAATGGACGACAATGGTTCCTCTCAAATAATCATTATCTACCAATCGAGTACAGCATGAACAGAGGCAGTCCGATTCAGTTTCCTTGATTTAGGCTTTATTCTCGGACAGTTTCCCAGCAGTCTTGAAGAGACATGTCACTGCTAATCTTTTTTTCTCATCATCTCTTCCAGAACACGCCTGGCTTGCAAAGCGTCCTTGAATTCGCCCCCCTTTTCTATGGTGCGATTCAAGGCAACCTTAGCCTCATCATAGTTTCCGAGCTTGTATTGCGTTATTCCCAGGTGGTACTGGATTTCAGCTTTGTTCGGTAATTTTGCGGCACTCTCTTTTAAATATTTTAATGCCATTTCCAGCTTGTTTTGCTTGTAGAGCACCCACCCGAGAGTATCTGCGACATCGGGATCGTTAGGTGCGCTCTCCCTTGCGATTTCTGCCATTTTCAAAGCTTTGTCGTTGTCGCCTACATATTCAGAATAAATACAGGCAAGGTTATTTGCAGCCTTCGGAAAGTGGGGATTCAGCGCTACGGCCTCTTCATACTCCTCCCGCGCTCTGGTAATATCATTCATCGTCTGATGCAAAATCCCCGAGAGCATGAGAGCGCTGATATTCTTCGGATCCATTTTGATGACTTCATCCAACCTTGCAAGCGCCTTGTCGGGTTTTTGGGTAGCGGCGTAGATTTGGGCAAGGTTGACGTAGGCCTGAACAAGTTTTGGGTCGATCTCGATCGCTTTGAGGTAAGCTGTCTCCGCCTGGTCCATTTCTTTGCGCACTTGGTGAACCCCACCCAGGAGCAGATAGACTTGGGCATCGTCCGGCGAGGTCTTGATTTGTTTCTTGATGCGGCTCAGGGCAGAATCAAGGTTTTTTAGGACGATATCGATCGAGACGAGCTGTGCCAGAGAATCCCCCATTGGCGGAGAAGCATTGAGAGCATCCTCGAAATACCTCACCGCTTCTTCCTGTTTTCCCTGACCGCGGAGCGCCAGGCCATACAAATACTTGCCACGAGCATCTTTCGGATTTTCCTCGAGGTATTTCTGAAGGGCCGTTCCCGCTGTGACGGCGTCTTTTTTGCCAAGGCAAGCCGAACCAAGCAGCAAATAAAGAGCAGGTTCTTTCGCCCCTTTTTTGAGCAACACTTCTAAATTATCAATTGCGGACTGGAAATCGCCGAATTGAAGATCGAGCTCGGCCAGCCGGACTCTTGGGGCGTAGAGATCGGGATCGAGGTGGACCAATCCGCTGAAAGAAGACCTGGCTTTGTCAAAGTCCGACTCCCTGAGATAGGCAAGGCCTGTCAAGTTCAGGGCATCCTCTGAATCGGGGTTGATTTTCAATGCCTTTCGAAGGTCGTCAAGAGCTTCGGCCGTTTTTTCTCGTGCGAGATTTACCTGCCCTCTCAATGTAAGGGCATCAATATGATTTGGATTTTTTTGCAGAATCTCATCGAGCAGTTTTATCGATTCAACGAAGTCCTTTTGGACAAACGCTATTTTTGCAAGGCAGATAGAAGCGGGAAAAAATTCGGGCGATTTCGCAGTGGTCTCCAAAAGTATTTTTGTTGCTTCATCGACCTTATTATCCATCAGGTAGAACTCGGCCAGTTTTATCTGCGCCATAGAAGCCATGGATGAAAACTCGACCGCCTTTTTGTACTCCTGTCCCGCCCGGTCATGATCTTTTTGCCTCAGGAAGCAATCTCCCATGAGCACATGAGCAGCCACTAAATCAGGCTGTTTGACCAATGCGTCCTTTATCGAATCTTCCGCTTTGGCATAATCCCCTTTCTTAATGTAAAGAAGCCCCAGAGCCAGATAAAATTTGGGATTATCCTTAAAAAAGAGGACCCCTTTTCCCATGAGCTTTGCCGTTTTTTCAACCTCATCGGAAGTCTTGACCGCCTCCGATAATAGGTCGTACGCTTGCAAATTCCCGGGGTCTTTCTCGATCACCTTGAGCAAGCTGTCAATTGCGCGCTGATGCGCGCCCGTGTGTTCATTTACTTCTGCTAAAAGCAGGACCGCAGGCATGAAGTTTGGGTCAAGGTCGACGGCTTTTTGAAGTGGCATTTTTGCTTTGAACGCGTCCCCGTTTCTCATATAGGCAAAGCCCAGCAAATATCTGGGTAAGGCGGTATTCGGCAGGGCATTGACGACTTCTTTGAGATCCTCTGAAGCCTGGACCGTTTCATTTCGGGCGAGGAGCAACTGTGCATGTATTGTTTTTGCATCGAAGTCGGATGGGTTTTCCTTGAGAACCGTCTGCAGATACTTATCGCATTCGTCGAGCTTTTGATTTTCAAGCGCGATTCTGGCCAGGCGTTGCAGGGCCGGAGGAAAACCGGGGGATTTTTGGAGCATATTTTCGAGGACCTGTTTCGCGTGGTCGGGATCTTTCCTGAAAAGATAGAAATCAACCAGCCTCAGATGCGCGGCGGAGACTTCCGGGGTCAGTTCGGCGGCGGTCTTGAATTCCTGCTCGGCCAGCGTGAAGTCCTTTTTTGCAACGGCAACGTTCCCAAGAGCACGGTGTGCTTCGGGCAGTTGGGTCTGACCTTTCAGGGACTCGAGCAAATACTTTTCCGCATTCGAGAGATCGCCCTTCTTTGCATGGAGTAAGCCTAGAGCAAGATTATACTTCTGAGGACCCCGGGCGGCGTTTACATACTTCAACCGGTCGAATGCATCGCAGATTTGATCGGGGGTGCTTGCAGTATCAGCCAGCAAGTCGAGAGCGTCGAGAATTTGCGAATCTTTATCCAGGATGAAATTCAGCTCGTTGCGGCCTTCCCCGAGCTTCCCAAAGTGAAAATAGCAGAGTGCCAGCTTGAGTCTAATGTCCAAGTCGGCAGGATTTGCGTTACTGACTTCTGAAAAATAGTGAAGTGAATTCCCGAAATCTTCCATCGAGTAGTAGGAGAGCGCGAGCTTTCGGCGGGCATCTACGTTATTGCCATCGACCTGGAGGACATTCATGTACTCGATTATGGCTTCCTTGTATTTTTCTTCCGAATAGAATTTGTTCCCCTTTTCCATATGAGCTTTTTTTAGATCAGCCGACGAGCACCCGATGGCCAGTAAAATTGGTAAGAGGAGGAATGCAGCCCGAAACAAAATCTTCATTTCTATTCTCCCTGAAGCGATCACACAAATAGCTTCGTCAATATCCAACCGCTAGTTCGGTATATATTTTGAGAGGATTGGGTAAAAAGAGCGTACAAAATCTGTCTGGGCTAGAAGGGCGCTGTCAGGACCATGGG
>Ga0209517_10008007_pt1 | contig 12477 bp, 12 predicted proteins | sample PeaSoiMetSII2010_FD_187695 | JGI IMG/M metagenome (GOLD analysis project Ga0209517, IMG submission 187695) | Peat soil microbial communities from Weissenstadt, Germany - SII-2010 (SPAdes) (version 2) | ecosystem: Environmental > Terrestrial > Soil > Wetlands > Peat | place: Germany...
GCATATCCAACCGCAGGCCCTGACCGAAGGCAGGGCTTTGCCGCCGGCGCAGCGGCTCACCAACGTCAACCTGGCCCGGGCGAACCTGAATAAACCTAACATTATCGCGGCGCCGGGCAATGTTAGGCCGCTGACCGCCCGGATTCCCAAGGCTCCGCCCGGGGCGGCCCAGGCGGTGAGAACGGGCATTCCCGGCGCGGGGCTGCCGGCCAAATCCATGATGAAGTTGACCCCGGCGCAGCAGTCAGCCATCGCCAAGGTACCGGCGGCGCAGCAGATCCATCCGGTGGCGCCGCCTCTGAGGGCCACGGTGAGTGGAAAACCTGCGGCGCCCGCCGGGGCTTTCAAACCGGAGGCGAGACCCGGCTACACGCCGCCGGCCCAACCCGGCTATAAGGGGCCTGAGCAGCCCGGCTATAAGGGGCCGGCCCAGCCCGGTTATAAGGGGCCTGAGCAGCCCGGCTATAAGCCACCGGCCCAGCCCGCCTATAAGGCGCCGGAGCAGCCCGGCTACAAGCCGCCGACCCAACCCGGTTATAAGGGGCCTGAGCAGCCCGGCTATAAGCCACCGACCCAGCCCGCCTATAAGGCGCCGGAGCAGCCCGGGTACAAGCCGCCGGCCCAGCCCGGTTACAAGCCACCGACCCAGCCCGGCTATAAGGCGCCTGAGCAGCCCGGTTACAAGCCCCCGGCCCAGCCCGCCTATAAGGCGCCAGAGCGGCCCAGTTACACCCCGGCGCCTAAACCCAGTTACACCCCGGCGCCGAAGCCTAGCTACACCCCGCCGCCGCGGCCCAGCTACACGCCGAGACCGGCACCAGCGCCGAGACCAGCACCGGCAGCGAGACCAGCACCGGCGGCGAGGCCGGCACCAGCGCCGAGGCCGGCACCGGCGCCAGCGCCAAAACCGGCACCGGCGAAGGCCGCACCGGCGAAGGATCAGAAGCCGCAGTAGCCGCTACAGCCGCTATTGCTTAGGAAATCTACTCCAACCCCAGGCTTCCTCCTATTTTGGGAGGAGGCCTGGGATTTTTTCCCCATCGCCAGATCTCTGGACCTCCAGCCAACCGGGATCGTTTCACCTCTCGGAAAATCCTGCGGCATCCTCCCCGGGCGATTACCCAACATCTTTGTTTGCCATTAATCCCGGAGCGAGCCGAGAGCCCTAATCTGTCTGCTCCTTTCCGGGCAAACAAATTCTGTTAGGTAAATAAGTTATTCTCGGCTCCATGAAGGAATGGAGCTTTTTCCCCCAGTCTGGTAGGATAGGGGGCAAACCGGAGACGTGAACTGGAACGGCCCGCGGGGGCCGTGGAAGGATTTTTTTAAAGGAGGAGAAGATGCCCGCTATCCAAGAGATTCGCGGCCAGGAGGTTCTGGACTCCCGGGGCCAGCCTACGGTGCTGGCCGACCTGACCCTGGACAATGGCCTGCGCACCAGGGCCATGGTGCCCTCCGGCGCCTCCACCGGGGAAAACGAGGCCCTGGAGCTGCGTGATGGCGGCCGCCGCTATCTGGGCAAAGGTGTGCTGCAGGCGGTCAAGAATATCCATGAAGTCATCGCCCCCAAGCTCCAAGGGCTGGACCCGGGGCATCAGGCGGCCATCGACCAACTGCTCTGCGACTTGGACGGCACCCCCACCAAGAGCCGCCTGGGGGCCAACGCCATCCTGGCAGTTTCCATGGCGGTGGCCCGGGCCGGGGCCGCGGTGGCCGGCCTGCCACTTTACCGGTATCTGGGTGGCGTGGCTGCAGCCACCCTGCCCATGCCCATGCTGAACATCATCAACGGCGGGGCCCACGCGGGCAACAACCTGGATATCCAGGAATTCATGATCATGCCGGTGGGCGGCGCCACCTTCGCGGAGGCCCTGCGCATGGCCGCAGAAGTCTTCCAGACCCTGAAGAAGGTCTTGTCCTCCCGGGGGCTGGCCACGGGAGTGGGGGACGAAGGTGGCTTCGCCCCGGACCTGCCTTCCCACGAGGCGGCCCTGGACCTGATCATGGCCGCCATCGAGCAAGCCGGCTACCAGCCGGGTACCGACCTGGTCTTGGCCCTGGACCCCGCGGCCTCGGAGTTCTTCGATAAAGGCTCCGGGGAATATGTGTTTAAAAAAGGAGACGGCTCCCGCCGGGATGCCCGGGCCATGACCGAGTATTACCGGAACCTGGCCGCTCGCTATCCCATCGTCTCCATCGAAGACGGCCTGGCGGAGGGCGACTGGGACGGCTGGGTGCACCTCACCCGGGAGCTGGGGGGCAAGATGCAACTGGTGGGCGACGACATCTTCGTCACCAACAGGCGTTATCTGCAGCAGGGAATCGAGTTGGGCGCGGCCAACGCCATCCTCATCAAGCTGAACCAGATTGGCACCGTTAGCGAGACCCTGGAGACCATCCAACTGGCCCTGCGCCATGGTTACCGCGCGGTCATTTCGCACCGCTCCGGGGAGACGGAAGACACCTTCATCGCGGACCTGGCGGTGGCCTGCGGGACCGGCCAGATCAAGACCGGCTCGGCCTCCCGCTCGGAGCGCATCGCCAAGTATAACCGCCTGCTGATGATTGAAGCGGAGCTGGGCGCCGCCGCCCGCTTCCGGGAAGACCGTTTCTGGCAGCGCTGAGGGCCGCCGCTGGCTGCCGCGGCGGCTTGGGTCGCCTCGCCTAAGCGCTCAGCTCGCAACTTTTTTGTTTTTGACATTACTATGGCCCGATGCTATTCTGGGCCAGACCTTCAGACAAGCCTGCAAAGCGAAAGGGGGAGACGGTGGCGCAGCGAATTTGTGGCAAAGGGGTGGTGGCCCTGGTCCTGGCTTTGGTCCTGGCCCTGCCGGTCCTGGCCCAGGGAGCGGACTTCGACACGAGCAAGTTCAATCAGGAAATAGGCCTGAACTTCGCCTACGGGAAGAACGACCACCACGCCAGCGTCCGGCTCTTCTCTTTGCTGCCCCACTGGGGCACTTTTCTGATACGGCCCGGCCAGAGCCTGGGCCCCTTTGGCCTCTCCTTCGTGGCCGAAGGCATCCTCAGCGTGGCCGATGCGGAACAGACCGGCTTCGAGGTGGGCATCACCCCCCTGCTAAAGGCGAGTTTCCTGCTCTGCCCCAGTGTCCTGGTCTATGGTATAGGGGGCGCCGGCGTGATCAGCGAAAGCATCAATAGCCCGTCCATCGCCCATGCCTTTAACTTCACCCCTCAGATAGGAGCCGGGGTTGACATTGCCCTCACCTCCCAGATGGCCTTCGAGGTGGCCTACCGCTTCCGCCATTCCTCCAACGCCGGCATCTACCCGCAGAACCAGGCTTTTAACGTCACCTTCTTCCAGGCCGGCCTGAATTATTATTATTAGTTCGCCGCAGTTTGCCACAGCCAGGCAGGGCCCTGGCCGGATAGCCAGGGCTCTGCCCGGGCGTCTTCCTGCCTTAGCCTCCCTTCATTCCGCGGGTGGATTAGGTAATTTTGCCTAGGGCAGAATAGGCACTTTTGCCAATTGCCCGCCGGTTCCCAAGAATTACTAATTAAAAGAAAGCTTTCCCCATCGAACTTTTGACCGGACCCGGGGCGGTGGCCTCCGGAGTGGAAGGGGAAGATTATGTCCGTGACGCTATTTTTTTCCGGGGTGGGTTTGGGCATGGTTTTCGGCTGGATTATCGTGGCCCTGTTGATTAATTTTCGGCTCCTGTGGCAGGGCCATATTGACGGCCTGGCCAGGCAAGGACTGGCGAAGGCCCTGGCCCCGAAATCTCCCCGGTAAAGAGGCCGGCAACGGTCTCTCGCGGTTCCCGGGCGAAACCTCGGAGAAGCCCGGCCCCCCGGAGAATTGCCCTGCGGGACCGGGCCGCCCCTTGCCGCCCTGGAAACGCCCTGGCGGCGACAGCCATCCAGTCACCCGGACGCTTTTCCCGCGGCTCCTACGATCCCCAACCCTGCCTTAACAAATTCAAACTAAAAATGAAGCAAGCAGGTGGCGTTGCCCTGCTCTGTGAATGGCGCGCCCCTAAAATTGTTTGATCAGAAAAATAATCTGGAGGTTAAATGATGGAAAAGAGCACTCAGAATCTCAAGGAGGCGTTTGCCGGAGAATCCCAGGCCAATCGGAGGTATCTGGCCTTCGCCGAAAAGGCCGAAAAAGAGGGTTATTCCCAGGTGGCCCGGCTCTTCCGGGCCGCGGCGGCCGCAGAAACGGTTCATGCCTTGAATCACCTCAAGGCGCTGAAGGCCATCGGGGCCACCGCCGACAACCTCAAGGAGGCCATTGCCGGGGAGACCGCCGAGTTCCGGGAGATGTATCCGGGCATGATCGCCGCGGCCCGGGAGGAAGGAACACCCGAGGCCCTGCGCAGCTTTGAGTTTGCCAACGCAGTGGAAAAGGTCCACGCCCAGCTCTTCCAGAAAGCCCTGGCGAATCTGGAGCGCAAGGAAGCAGTGGATATTTTCGTCTGCAGCATCTGCGGCCACACCGTGGAAGGGGAACCGCCGGACACCTGCCCGGTGTGCAAGGCCTTGAAAAAGTTCTTCCAAAAGATCGACTAGCGCGGGGGCGACCCAAAGGGTCGCCCTTACTCGAGAGGAGGGTTCCGTGGAATTAAGATTATTCCGCTGCCGGATTTGCGGCGATCCCTATCTGGGCAGTGAGCCGCCCAGCTTTTGCCCCTTCTGCGGGGCGCCCCAGAAATATATGACGCCCGCCGAGGAGTACGTAGATCGCAACACCGTCTCCAATCTCAGCAGCCGTTCCCGGGAAAACCTGGAAAAGGCCCTGGACCTGGAGGTGAGAAACGCCGCCTTCTATTTTTGTGCCTGCAACTGCGCCCCGGATCTCCCGTCCCAGGCCATGTTCAAGGCCCTGGCCCGCACCGAGAGCGAGCACGCCTCCCTCATCTGCAAGATCCTCAAGACGCCCAAACCGGAGATCAAGCCCGATGCTAAAGCCTGCCTGAAGGACCCCAGGGCCAACTTCGGGGCGGCCCATGAACGGGAGCAGCGGGCGGTGGCCTTTTACGGCCAGGCGGCCGCGGAAGCTGTGGAAGACCGGGTCAGGGAGGTCTTCGCTGCCCTGACCGAAGTGGAGACCTACCACATCGCCATCTCCGAGGCCCGGAAATAGGCGGAAATGCGTGGCGGGAGGTTTAACCCGGCTGCTAGTCCCCTGCCCTCTCCTCGTCGCCGGCCGGCTTCAGCAAGGTCTCCAGGGCCTCTTTGGCCGCCATCTGTTCGGCCTGTTTCTTGGTGCGGCCCTGGCCCTGGGCCAGGGAACGCTCCCCCAGGCGTACCTCCACCAGGAACTGGCGGGCATGGCTGGGGCCGCTTTCGGAGAGCACCCGGTAAGTGGGCGAGTCCTTGTAGCCGGCATGGCTGAGCTCCTGCAGCCTGGACTTGAAGTCTTGCCAGGGAGACTCGGCCAGCCTTCCCAGCAGCGGCTGAAACCAGCGGCTGGTCAGAGCCGCCGCCGCCTCGAGGCCGCCGTCGAGAAAGATGGCAGCCACCACCGCCTCCAGGGCATCGGCCAGCAGGGAGGACTTCTCCCGGCCGGCCTGCAGTTCCTCCCCGCGGCCCAGGAGGAGGTAAGAGCCCAGTTCCAGTTCCCGGGCCAGGGCCGTCAGCCGCCGGGCATTAACCAGCGCGGCGCGTCCCCGGGACAGCTCCCCTTCGGAACTCTGGGGAAAATGCTGCAGGAGCAGGGTACTCACCGTTAGGGCCAGGACCGCGTCCCCCAGAAATTCCATCTGCTCGTTGCTGGGGGCGGCCTCCGGGTTTTCATGGACAAAAGAACTGTGCCGCAGGGCCTGGTCCAGCCGGAACAGGTCCCGGAAGCGGTGGCCCAGAAGGCGGGCCAGTTTCTCCAATTCTTGTTGGCGCCCGGGGGTCAACGGGAACTGGCGGGCTGTGGGAGTCTTATCCGGTCCCATGGCTCACTGAGCTCCTTGGCGAATGAGATGAAACAACGTGAGAGCCTCGCTTGAGAAATACCGCAATTCCGCCCCCAAGGGAAGCACCGGGCCACAAAAAAGTGGTCCCCCCACCCAAGTCTGTCCCCTCCACCTCAGACCCTGCTGAAATCAATCGGGGGGGCGCCGCACCCTCAGGAAGTATTTTTCAACTGTGGCCCGGGCTGCCTGAAAATCAGGGTTTTCCCTGGCAAAATCAGGGAAACCCTTATTGTCAGGTATTCGCTTTAACCATATCCTCTTTTCAAAATAGCAGTTTAAGCGGCGCGGCGGGAAATAGAGTAATGGAAGCTATCATCCAGGTCATGGAATCAACCATCGCAGCCCGGGACCCGTATACGGTTGAGCATCAGCAGCGGGCGACCCACATCGCCACGGCCATTGCTGAAAACATGGGTCTTTCCCCGGCGAGCCTCAAAACGCTGCACGTTGCCGCTAGACTTCATGACCTGGGAAAGATCGCCGTGCCCATGGAGATTCTCTCCAAGTCCGGAAAGTTGACGGAGCTGGAATTCGCCATTATCAAGACCCATCCGCAGGTGGGCTACAATATCCTGAAACCGCTGAATTTTCCCAAGGAGATCACCCAGACCATTATCCAGCATCACGAACGCATGGACGGTTCCGGCTATCCCCTGGGCCTCAATAGCCAGGAGATCATGCTGGAAGCCAAGATCCTGGGGGTGGCGGATGTGCTGGAGTCTATGTGCTGCCACCGGCCGTACCGCCCGGCCCTGGGCATCGAAAAAGCCATGGAGGAGATCACCAAGAAACGGGGCATACTCTATGACCCCGCGGTGGTGGATAGCTGCCTGCGGCTTTATCATGAGTCCCCGGCGGTTTTGATGGGCGAGGCCTCCTATCTGGCCCGCAAACCCTTGGAGCCCTTGGACACCCTCCCGGAAAGGGTCACTCCCGATCTCTCCCCGGCATTGCCGGAAAAATTTGTCAGCCGCCCTGTGCAGCCGAAGCCCACCGCCTTGCCTCTGTCTGGGTCCCACGGCTTGGCCGGACCGGGGGAGGATCTGATCCGGCAACTGCTCGGTGACCGGGATCCCGAACCTGCCCGCCCTCAGTTTGAAAAGTCGGTTTCCGGACAGTTTTTTCAGCTGCTGGCTGGCCTGGGAGAGCGGGTGATCGCCGAGAGCTGCTCCCAGGAAACGATCCTCTCCGGGCTGGAAGCCAAGGCCACTGAACTGGATCGGGTGGCGACAGAGATAGAGCAATGCTTTGCCTCTCCTGCCGCTGGCAGCCCTGAGGCCAAGGGTTTCTTCCCCGCCCATGACCGCGGTCCGCTGGTTTTGCCCTGTGCTGCGTCAATGGCCCCCCAGCAACAAAAAACCAAGAAGCTCCAAGAGGTGAAGTCCATGGTCCAGGACTTCTTCAGCGAGAACCCGGACTTGGCCGAAGACCAGGATAAGGTGCAGATGGTGCTCTTTTCCCTGAAAAACTACGTGAGCATCAACCCCGACTTTGCCGGATTATCGTTTCGGGATAAATTAGAGGAAGCCGGCCAAATGGCCAGGGGTTTCCTGACTCAATCCGCCAAGGCCCAGTAGGAGAGGCGCCGCCCGGCGCCCTTGTTGGTGCAGGCCCTTGGCCAGTCTTGCCGGTTCTCCCAGATCGACGGTTTCGCGGTAACCCCTTTTTTCAAACTTCCCTTGACTTTCCCCTCCCTTGGGTTATTATCGTGATTAAGTCGCAATTACATCAGGTGTTCTTCGATGATGACTTCGGAACTCCAGATATTCCAGGATTATATCCGCCGGCAGGGGCTGCGCCGGACCCCGGAACGGGAGGAGATTCTCCGGGAAATCTTCGCGGTGCATTGCCACTTTGACGTGGACGAGCTCTATCTGCTGCTCAAGGGCAAGGGATCCAAGGTCTCCAAGGCCTCCATTTACCGGGCCCTCCCCCTGTTCATCGAATGCGGTCTCATCCGGGAAGTCGATTTCCGCGACGGCCACTGGCATTACGAACATATTTACGGCCATGCCCACCACTGCCATCTTCGCTGCCTGGGCTGCGGAGAGGTTCAGGAGTTCGAAGAGCCGGGATTGCAGCTCCTGGAGGAGCGGCTGGGCCGGAAATACCGCTACCAGATCAAAGGCCATCAGCTGCAGGTGCAAGGTTACTGCGCCGCCTGCCGGCAGAAGGATTGGGGAAGCCAGGGTGTTTAAACGTTTTGAGAAAATCGCCGCTGAAGAACTAGAATCACCGCAACTTTCGTTGGCCACGGCCATCGCCGGCCAGCGGCTGCGCATCACCGGCCACCGGGGCGGCCGTATGCTCCGGGCCCGCCTGTTGGCCGTGGGCCTCAACCTGGGCCAGGAAGTGGAGGTCCTGCAAAACAACCGGGGACTCATCATTATCGGCATCAACGGCGGCCGCGTCGCCCTGGGCCGGGGCATCAGCCAGAAAATCCTGGCGGAACCCGCGCCGGAATGAAGATTTGGGAGGGCGGGGCCGGGTTTCCACCCCAGGCTAAAACGCCTGAGCCACCGGCTCATTAACTCTCCCCCGCCACCCCCCTCCTCCAACCCCCCTAAGTTTATTAATCCATAGACTTCCAATTTTTTTTCCCTTAACATTATTTATTGTGGTTAATTTCCATCCGCCCACCCCTGCCGAATTTTCCCAACAACCTTTGGAAACCCTGGAGGGTGCGGTGGAGCGCCTCAGTTTCGCCGACCCGGAAAGCCATTATGCGGTGGTGCGTCTTAAGGTGCCGGGGGCTCGCCAGCCCGTCACCGTGGTAGGGCCCCTGGCCGGGGTCCAGGAGGGAGAGCAGTTGCACCTCAAGGGCAAGTACGAGGTGCACCCGAAGTGGGGCGAGCAGTTTAAGGTGGTCTGGTGGTATGCGGTGCTCCCCACCACCATGGCGGGGATCACCAAGTATTTGGCCTCGGGGCTCATCAAGGGAATCGGCCCGGAGCTGGCCCAACGCCTGGTGGCCAAATTCGGGGCCGAGACCTTGAGCGTCATCGACCAACAGCCGGAGCGCCTCCTGGAGGTGTCTGGCATCGGGCCCAAGCGGATCGAACAGATCCGCCAGAACTGGCAGAGTCGCCGGGAGATGCGGGATACGGTGGTGGCCCTGCAGGGATTGGGGCTGGGCATGGCCCAAGCCGGCAAGATCTACCAACGTTTCGGGGCCCAGGCCCTGGAGGTGGCCACCACCAATCCCTACCAACTGGCCCTGGATATCCAGGGGCTGGGGTTTTTCACCGCCGACCGCCTGGCCGGGCGCCTCAATCTGGACCCCTTGGCCCCGGCCCGCCTGGCCGCGGGTCTGCTGCACGTCCTGGACACCCTGGCTGGCGACGGCCATGTCTATGTTCCCGAAGAAGAACTGTTGCGCCAGACCGAGGAATTGCTCCAGGTGCCCCGGAAACCATTGCTCCAGACCCTGGAATCTCAGGCCCGGGAAGGGCGGCTGAACCTGCCGGAGATGCCGGGGGGCCGCGGGGTCTATAAGCGGGCCGCCTGGGTGGCCGAGACCGGGGTGGCCCAGGCCTTGGGACGCCTGGCCGCCACTCCCGGCATGGCGCCGCCCTGGCATCTGGACGAGCTCCTGGCCCAAGTGCAGACCCGCCTCCATCTGACTCTCTCCGAGGACCAGGCCCAGGCCGTGACCGCGGCCCTCACGGAGAAGGTCATGGTGATCACCGGCGGCCCCGGCACCGGCAAGACTACCATCATCAGTTGCATCCTAACTCTGTACCAGGGCCTGGGAGCCCGGGTGCTGCTCATGGCCCCCACGGGCCGGGCCGCCAAGCGCCTGAACGAAGCCACCGGGGGAACAGCCTCCACCATTCACCGGGCCCTGGAGTTCTCCCCCCAGACCGGCGGCTTCCGGCGGAATCCCGCCCAACCCCTCTCGGCCGAGGTGGTGGTGGTGGACGAAACCTCCATGGTGGATATTTACCTGATGTACCACCTGCTGCGGGCCATCCCCGCCAGCGCCCGTCTCCTCCTGGTGGGAGACTCCCACCAGCTCCCGGCGGTGGGACCCGGCAACGTCCTCAAGGACCTGATGGACTCGGAGGTCATTAAGGTGATGCGCCTCACCCAGATTTACCGCCAGGCCCGGGAGAGTCTCATTGTGGTCAACGCCCACCGGATCAACCAGGGGCTCTTCCCGGTTCTGCCCACCAAGCTGGGGCAAGGCGATTTCGTCTTTAGCGAATCGGATGAACCGGAAGATCTGAAACGTCGCCTGCTGGACCTGGTGAGCCAGGAGATTCCCCGGCATTACGGCCTGGACCCCATGCGGGACCTCCAGGTGATCACCCCGATGCACCGGGGGCCGGTGGGCATCCAGAACCTGAACCACGAACTGCAGCAACGGCTTAATCCGGAAAACCACCCCTGGCCCTGGGGCGGCCGGACCTTCCGCCGCCTGGACAAGGTGATGCAACTCCGGAACAATTATTATAAAGAGGTATTCAACGGCGATATCGGCCAGGTGTGCGGCTATCTTCCAGCCACCGGCCAACTCCAGGTAGATTTCGAGGGCCGGGTGGTGACCTATGACCCGGGTGAGAAGGACGAGATCACCCTGGCTTACGCGGTGACGGTGCACAAGGCCCAGGGCAGCGAATTCCCCGGGGTGGTCCTGGTGCTCTCCACTCACCACTACCTGCTGCTGCAACGCAATCTGCTCTATACCGCCCTCACCCGGGGCCGCCGCCTGGTGGTGCTGCTGGGGAGCAAACGGGCCCTGGGGATGGCCATTCACAATGACCGGCCGGTCAAGCGCTATACCCATCTGGCGACGCGCCTGCGGGAAGCCCTGGCCCCGACTAAGACTGCAAAAATGCTTGACATTTAAGGCCCGCAAGGGCACAATCAAAGTAATGGAGGGTATGGGTGGTTACAGATCTCTTCACGGTATTGGAACAAAAATTGGAGATGGTCGTCGGCCAGACCGCCAGGCTGAAGGAGGTTAACACGGTCCTGGAACAGACCCTGGCTGAAAAGGAAAAGGCCCTCAAAGAGGCCGAGGCCGCCCTGGACAAGCTTACCCAGGAGCGGGAAATGATTCGCCAGCGGATCGATAAGATCCTTAATCGCTTAAAAATCCTCGATACAGGAGAATCGGCATAAACCCGGGTCAAGAGCCACAACCGGTCAGAGTGGAGATATTGGGGCGCAGCTTCACCTTGAAGGGGAGCATCTCTCCGGACGGCCTGCAAGCCGTGGCGCGCCGTGTGGATGAGCAACTGCGGGAACTGCAGCGGTCCTTCCCCGCCAGCCCCCTGGCCGACCTGGCAATCCTGGCCGCACTTAACCTGGCATATGAATGCCTGGAGAGCAAGGAGGATTATCAACAGCTCCATGCCGAGATCGAACAACGGTCGAAACTGTTGATTCAAATGCTGGAGACCCATGATTCTTATTTCCCCCCCGGTCCTTGAGAGGCACGCCCCGGCGGTTCTCGGAGGCGGAACTCTCCGGTCAGGGAGGAACGGCATGGGGTGGGGTGAACGGGAAGAGCGTCGCAGATTCGGGGCGGATTCAAAATATGAGTGCACCGGTCAGAAATATTGACCCAGGTGAATATCTTTAGGAGAGATCTCATCCGGGGCCAACCCCGGGAAGCGATAAAATACCGGAAGGGAGGAAAGGGGCCGGACTACGGGCGCCTCTCCTTCACTATGGATTTGAGACTTAGTAACCTTTAACTCTGGCCTGATCCCCAAAGGTCAGCTAAGCAGTACCCCAATTTCCGCCCGCGCCCCGCTCCCGGTGGCCTCAAGCGCCACGCCTCACCCACAAGTCTGCAAGTCGACCTGCGTTGACGCCTAAGCCGCACCCGTAGGTGCGCCCCTTATCGGCGGGGGGCCTTCGCCACGGTTAACTATATAGGCACGGGGGAAATCCCATGAATATATTGGCACACCTCTTGGTTGCAGGTCTGGCCATAGCCATCGGCTTCACCGCCGGTTTCTTCTATCGCAAATACGTCATGGATGCCCACCATGAATCATTGGAAGCCCTGGGCAAGAAGATCCTGGATGAGGCCCGCAAGGAAGCGGACACTATCAAGAAAGAGTCCAAGCTGCAGGCCAAGGATCAGCAGCTGCAATTGAAGATGAACTTCGAAAAGGAGACCCTGGAACGGCGTCAGGAACTCAGCCAACTGGAGCGCCGCCTGCTCCAGAAAGAGGAACACCTGGAGAAGAAGGGAGAGGTGCTGGATGAACGTGACACGGAGCTCATGAAGAAATACAAGCAGGTGACCCAGCGGGAGGAGGAACTCAAGGGCCAGATGGAGAGTTACCAGCATTTGCTGTCGGAGCAAAACGCCCGCCTGGAACAATTGGCGGGGATGAGCGCCTCCGAGGCCAAGGATTTCCTTCTCAGCGCCATGGAGCGGGAGATCCGGGCCGACGCCGCCCGCATGGTGAAACGCATCGAAACCGAGGCCCGGGAGCACGCCGACCGCAAGGCCAAAGAGATCATTGCCCTGGCCATCAAACGCTATGCCTCCGACTACGTTACCGAGCAGACAGTGTCGGTGGTG
>Ga0209517_10008010_pt1 | contig 12475 bp, 12 predicted proteins | sample PeaSoiMetSII2010_FD_187695 | JGI IMG/M metagenome (GOLD analysis project Ga0209517, IMG submission 187695) | Peat soil microbial communities from Weissenstadt, Germany - SII-2010 (SPAdes) (version 2) | ecosystem: Environmental > Terrestrial > Soil > Wetlands > Peat | place: Germany...
ATGTATCTCAGCGGGTTGTTCTTGGTGTAGGCAAACCAGTTGCTTCCGTCCCTTGCCGGGTCCTCGGTGATGAATCTTCCCAGGGTGGGGTCATACCAACGGGCGTTGGAGTAATATTGTGCCTCTTCCTCGCGTCGCACTTGCACGCCCCTAATAGCCCAGGCCCGAGCGCTCAACGTTTCCTAAGCGGCTGCCGCCAGAACGATCCGTTTCAAAGAGCCAGGGCGCCGCTCCTAACGGTACACCTCTCTACGGTGGCCGACCCTCAATACTAACACTAGCACTTTCTGCTCCTCAATGCTGTAAATGACCCGGTAGTCTCCGATCCGTATTCTCCAGCCATCTCTCTTGCGCAGTTTGATGCTCCCCGCCGGATGAGGGTTAGCAGCCAGGCCGTCAATTGCCTGTTGGATTTTCTTTCTGTCCTGTAGACCAATGCGATTGAGTTCTTTTACTGCTTGCCTTCGGATCTCTATCCTATAGGCCAAGTTGTTTCTTCGCTTCTTCCCAAGGGATCAAGTCCGGATCTTTCACCGCTTTGTCAAAGGCACGGATGTCGTCCAGTTCTTCTGCCTGCTCAAGGAGCCGTTCATACACGCTGATGGGCAGCACGGCCTCCGTCCTCTTTCCTCGAGCGTTCACAATATAACGCACAGCGGCTTTCTTGCCGCCTTTCTTGGCTGTCTTGGTTGCCATGGACATATCTTAGCTTTTCTCCTCTCTCCAATCAACTTCAGTGAGCGCTGTCCCGCCGGCGTCTCCTCTTGTTCGAGGGCCGCCGAGGATCACACAAGCGCGCCACAAGGCGCCCCACGCGGGCCAGGTACTCGGGGTCCACCTCCCGATACAGCTCGTTCTCCCTGGGGTGAAACCGCCGGTAGATGCGCTTCAGGTTCTCCAGCAGCTCGTTGGTGTAGATCGCCGTAGTCTCGATGCTCTCGTGGCCCAGAAGCTCCTGCACGTAGCGAAGGTCCGCCCCGTGGGCCAGAAGGTGCGTGGCCGTTGAGTGGCGAATCGAATGCGAGGAGAGCCCCTTACCCTGGAGGCCTGCGCGCGCCAAATGTTTACGAAACCGCCGGGCCACCGCGGCGGCGCTGATGCCAACCCTCCCGCTCAAGAACACGGGCCGCTTTGGATCTCGCACACCCTGCAGGTGCAGCGCCACAAACGAGGCGGCCACCTCACTCACCGGTAGCACGCGATCCTTGCTCCACTTGGCATCGCGCACGATGAGCATCCGCTCCCCCAGATCGATATCGCCAACCACGAGCTTGCCCACTTCACCCGCCCTGAGGCCCGAAGAATACATCAACTCGAACAGCGCTCGATCGCGAAGCCCGAGGCGCTCATGCACGTTAATGCCATCCAGAAAGCGCGTCATCTCTTCCTCGCTGAAGGACGGTCGCAGCCGGTTCCGCTCTCGGGGCCTGAAGGAGACCTCGCGAACAGGGTTTCTCAGCACGAGCTCCGCCTGATACAGAGCGCTGAACAGGAGCTTCACCGAACCGTGGAAGAGAATCACTGAGCCGCGGCTGTAAGGGCGGCCCGTGCGGCGGGACACCGCGTCAGCCTGTCCCTGAAGGTAGCGCTGGATCTCGGCGGCGTTCACCTCGCGCAGATCGTGGATCCCTGCCTGTTCGGCGAACTGAAAGAAGGGCTTGAGGTACGCAAATCTGGTTCTGACGGTGCTCGGCTTGAAGCGCAGGTTATCCAGGTGCTCGAGCAACACCGCCTGTGCCCGCCGCGCATCAAGAGACGGCATTCTCGCTCTCCATCCACCGTCTGGGATGGCAGGCGTCCACCACGTGGCGCAGGTCCTCTTTGTCCACGCGGGTGTAGACCTCGGTATTCCTAAGCCGCCTGTGCCCGAGGATGCTCTGGATGTGGCGGATGTTGCACCCCGCCCGCAGCAGGTGGAAGCCCACCGCATGACGAAAGCCGTGGCTTCTCATCGCCGGCAGTCCCAGCTCCGCGCAGGCTCTGGCAAGCTCGCCGTTGACCGCATGTCCAAACCAGGCCCAGCCCGTACCGAACAGAAGACCGTCGTTCCTTCGGTGCCACTCACTGGCCGCCCGCTCACGGACCTTCTCCACGTAGAGCCTAAGCACCTCACGGGCAAACTCGTTCAGGAATGCCACCCGAGCCCAGCCGCCTTTGCCCTCTCTCACCGTGACCGTACTCCGCGCGAAGTCGATGTCACTCACGGCAAGCGAGGCCACCTCGCTCACACGAAGCCCTGTGGAGTACATAAGCTCGGCAATCACGTGAAGCCGATAGCGGGCCAAGGCGGCCTTCAAGTGCGCCGGCTCATCAAAGCGAGCCAGTGCGTCCAGCAGCGCTTTCATCTGGGTTTCTTTGAGAATCCCTCGCGGAAGTTTCTTCTCCACTCGAAGCCGGCGCACCTCTTTGAACAGGTTACTCACCACCAGACCGCGCCGCTTGGCAAACTCGCAAAAGGCGCTGGCTGCCGAGAGATATGCGGCCACCGTGCGTCCTGAGTAGGGTGCCCCGTACTTCGTGCGCTGTGCTGAAAGCCACCCGATGTAGCCCTGCGCGTCCCGGGGACGCAGCGAGGGAAGATCAAGCGAGCTCTCATCGAGATAGGCGAAGAGCTTAGGCACGCGGTTACGTAGCCCGATGAGCGCCTGTTCGCTTCGGCCCTGGGTCTTGCAGGAGGCCAGGAAGACCGCCAAAAAGTGGGCCACCCCTTGTGTGTCCTCTTGGGTGTATGTCTCTGGCTGGAGGTCGGTCCACTTTTTCCCGTCTATACCCGGTAACGAATTAGCGTTCAAAAGTGGGCCGTGGCCCACTTTGGCCCACTTGGCCCACTTTAGACCTTTTGGAGTTGCAAGCTCACCCATCGGTGGTCTCCATGGCCTCTGGTGTGGGGATCATGCTCAGGTCCACCAGCCGGATGGGCTCGTCCCGGAACAGCCGGTAGGCGTTTCGACTGCCGCGGCTTCGGGCACCGACCACCACAAGATACTCCCATTCGCTAAGAAGCTGCAGGTAGCGCTTGATCCAGCGCTGAGCAAACCCGCAGGCCTCGCGGATCTCCCGCTGCGTGACGGCCACCTCGCTCACCCTTAGGCTTTCGCGCTTGGCTTTCTCCCGCAAGAGCGAGCGTACCGCCTCGTAGAGCTCGATGGCGCTGGGCGGGAAGCTTGAAAGCGTGGCCGGAAGTGTTGCGCAAAGGATGGTGTAGGCGATTCGGTAGTCGATGAGGTCGCACTCGATGTAGCGCACCGTCTCCCCCGTGGAGCCGTCGCGGCTTTCCATCTCCTGCTTCTGGAACTGTCTCAGGAAGCACACCCCGGCGATGAGGTCCACAAAGCGCTCGTGGTCACGCCTGCTTCTCATCAGGGCATCGGGGAAGACCAGCTTTGAAGCAAAGGGATTCACGATCACTCGCGGTGTGAGGAGCCGCTGGGCTGCGTGGTGACACTCGATGATCCTGGGGATCACGCGGCGCTCTTTGCTGTGACGCTCCAGAGAGTACTTCTCCCTTTGAGCCTCATGGATGCGCCGGGTTTGCTCGCGGCTCTCATCGGCGTTGACCAGAAACGCACGCGATGCGTTCTCTGGGTTCATTTCCGTTCGCGTGGAGCTCATCACGCAGGAAACCACCACAGGGCTTCTCACCGTGCGGCTGGAGAGCTCGCCTGTCTTTGCGTCCTTACTCACCACCAGGCGGGAAAGCTCGTGCGAGGAAAGCATCTCGCGGATCTGGTGCTCCACCACTTCCGAATGCACCGCTTCCCCCAGGATCAGGAACTTGTGCAGCAGCCCTCCTTCACCGATGTAGTTAAGCGCTTGGTCGGAGAGGCTTGAGACGGCAACGACGTCCTCCGGGGGCATAAGCCTCCGGACCGATTCCACCAGTAGGCTCTTTCCCGAAGCGCTCTGCGAGAGGATCACCACCGAGATCGGGTCAGCCATCTTGCGCGAGGAGGCGGCCACATACAGTAGCTGCTTGTTAAGCTCTTCCCCCACGTAGCCAAGAGCGGAGAGGTCAGCGGTGATGCGATCAAAGAAGTCAGGGCTTTGAAGCAGATCCATGCCCGCTCGGTGCTCTGCGTCGGTGAGCTCGCGCCGCTCGGAGGCGTTTGCTTGGAGGAGCTCCCGATCGCGCTCGGCCTCAAGGTAGTCCACGATGAAAAGCAGGTCCTTCTCCACGCGTGGGGGCTCAAGGGAGAGCGCTGCGGCGGCCGCGGCAGAGAACAGCGAGCGCGACCGGGCGGAATAAAGATCCACGTTGTCCAAGAAGGAGCCGCCGCTGACGCTCTCTGCCCGAACATTCACACGAAGCGAGGACACGAAGGATGGCCGGACACCAAGCAGGCGATAGCGCAGCGAGGGGCTCTCAAAGACGTAGCGCGGACCCTGTCGCGTAACGTGAAAGGAAACGTCCCCCTCGAGCTTCGAAGCCCGAACCTGTGCGACGGCCATCAGCTCCAGCACTGTCTCCTTGGTAAGCCCGGCGGTGAGCGCCTCATTCCAGTCCTTCACTGCGGGAGGCGCAACAACCTTCACCGTGAAGCCTTCGACGAGAAGCCTCTGGGCCAGGTCCTCGGAGGCCTTCCTGCCGGCCTCATCAGCATCGAACCCGATCGCGACGGTCTTCACTCTCTGGTCGTGAAGCAGCTTCGCGTGCTCCTCCGTGAAGCCGTTCACTCCGTAGCAGGGAATGACATTCGGGATCCCCAGGGCAATGAGAGACAGGGCGTCGACGATGCTTTCGGTGAGCACGAGCTCTTCGTGCCAGACCTTGGCTGCCGCGCGATTCACCAGTCCACGGTGAGGTCCGGGCAGATAGAGGTGGGCAGGGCCAGCGTTGGAGATGATGCGCCTGCCGTAGAAGCCGACCACGTGGCCGCTCTCATCCAGAAGCGGCGCTACGATGCAGCCCTTGAAGTGCTCTACCCCTGAGGCCTTCAGTAGGCCAAGACGCGTGAGCTCCTGCCTTTGGGCAGAACTCATACTCACGCTGAGTTTTCCCGCGCAGTAGCCAAGCTTGAACTCAGCTATGAGCGGAGCTCGGTCCAGACCGCGCGAGGCCAGGTACGCCCGAGCCTCAGGGTGAGCGGCGAGCTCGGAGGTGTAGCGGGAGGCGACGTCGTCCAGGAGGAAGTGAAGGTCACCCGCTGCCTGCGTCGGCTCGGATGTGTCGGGCATCCGAGCCGACGCGCGCTTGCCGTTCGACGGTGAGAAGCTGGTATGAGTCTTGAGATACTCCAGGGCCTCGCGAAAGCCCACGCCCTTCATCTTCTGCACCAGAGAGACGACGTCCCCTGATTCCCCGCAGCCGAAGCAGTGATACAGACCCTTCTCACGGTCCACGGAGAGCGAAGGCTCTTTGTCCTCGTGCCAGGGGCAGTTCGCAGCGAACCCTTTGCCCTTGGCGGTTAGCTTCACGCCGAAGGAGCCGAACAACGCCACAATGTCCACACGGCCCTTAATTGCCTCTTTCTCGAACTCCTCCAGAAACCCTTCCACCACCAGGGTCTTTCGTCCGCCGAGTTTGTCAGTGCTCATGGCAAGCCTCCCAAGCGGGAGAGAAGCTCGTCGCCCAACGCCTTCACTTCGACAGCGGCGCGGCTGGATCCCAGGTTGGTGTGGTGAATTACGCCTTTACGGGAGGCGATGGCTTCCTCGATGCGGATACTCTTGGAGAGTACGGTGGTGAAGACCTTGTCTCCGAACGAGCTCTCAATCTCGCTTCTGATCTGGCGGGTGATGGTGGGAATGCTGTCATAGGCATTAATGATCACCCCCAGAAGGGCAAGGCCGGGGTTAAGGTTCGCGTGCACTTTGCTTACCGTGCGCATGAGGTCGTTGGTGCCCTGCATCGAGTACAGCGAGGGGTTCATTGGAATCACCAGGTGATCGGCTGCAGCCAGGGCGTTCACCGTGAGCACCCCCAGCGAAGGCGGGGTGTCCAAGAAGATGTAATCGAAGGCACCCACCGCGGGGCCGGCCAAAAGTATTCTCAGGCGGCTATAGGCGTCGATCTCACCGATGAGGGATTTCTCGAGTAGTGACAGACGGAAGTCCCCAGCGTAGAGGGAGAGCTGCTCATCCAACTTCAACGGCGGGAAAGCCTCCGATGTCAGCGCGTCATACAGCCCGCCGTCGTTGCCGTCGATGAGGCTTTTGGTGAGATTGCCCTGGGGATCACAGTCCACAAGGAGCACTCGGTGCCCAAGGCTCGAAAGGTATATCCCCAACTCCCGCGTCAGCGTGGTCTTTCCCACGCCGCCTTTCTGGTTTGAGAAGATCACCACGCTCATGGCTGGTCCCTCGAAGTCGTCTGCTCGTGTTGCCGAAGCTGGTTCTTGGCCTTCTTCTTTGCAGAATACACAAGGGCGTTCACCTGCCCGAAGGCACGGCGGAAGGGAAACAGCGCGACCTTGGCGTGGCCAGCGAAATACTCATTTTGAAGCGAAGGGAGCTTCTCACCGCGGAAGGTCAGACGGCAGGTGATCCCGCCATCGATACGTTGTGCCTCGATGCCCAGCAGCTCGCAGCCGCCCATGAGGTAGAAGGTGCTTTCATACAGATCAGTGGTGGAGATGGTGTCGCTCACGCCGAGGTCCTTTCCGAGAGCGGCCTGTCTTTGCAGGGGCAGGAGGGAGGGGCTATACTGCCCGCAAGCAGAGAGGGCTCGCCCTCTGTGTGATGGGGCTCCGCTTCTCAGGCGACCAACCATGGGGAAGCGGGGCCTTTTTCGCTCCCGCCCACGGCGGGAACCCTGGCTTTTCCAAAGTGCGTCAAGAGCCTTTTACGGGTTCTGTTTTAACACCATCAGTGGTAAGCCGTCAAGGCTAAATGTTATACTTTTTTCGTGCCGGGAAAACTCAAAAGGCAGCCGACGATCGAAAGCCCCGATAGTCAAGAACTTGGCAAACGAATTGCTGCCATCCGTAAAAGACGCGGAATCACTCAAGCGCAGCTTGCACGACTCATCGGCATCGGGCAGACACTCATTTCAAGTTACGAAGTAGGCAGAATAACTCTCTCGGCTGAAATGCTTTTTCGATTGGCAAAAGCCTTGAACGTTTCTCCCAATGAAATACTGGGAGTCGGAAACGGAAAAAGCGGACTTGACGGGTCCAGTCTCAGAATCATGAAACGGCTGATAAAAATCGAACGCCTCCCACTTGCCAACCAGAAGGCGCTCCTGAAGAACATCGATATGTTTCTTAAGGCCGCTGAATCTCAATAACCTACACCCGCAGCAACGTCTCCTTCTTTCCGGCTCGCTTCGCCCCCTTACGGTACACGCTGATCTCCAACCCCATCCCGATCCCATGCAGGTACTCGATGAGGGTGGACAGTTTCATGTCCTTGCGCCGCTCGAGCTTCGAAACCGCAGTCTGGGTGAAGGCCTTGATGTCAGACTGCTTCACCCCTTGGCGCTCGCGTAGCTTCGCAAGTTGTATGGCAAGGATCTCCCGATCCGCTACAAGTCGCGCTCGTCGGATCCCGTCCGCGCTCATCATGTTTTCCATCGCTTTCACTGCATTCTTCACGATGGCCATATATCTCCCCCTCTACCCCGTAAGCGCCCAATCAGCGCTTCGGCCTCTTCAATGAGCTTCTTGTAAAAGCTCTTCTCATTCTTACCCTTCTTGTCCCCACCAACCAGAAGAATCGCATGACGCCTCTCATCGAAGTAGTACAAGACCCGTAGAGCATGAACGGCCGTTTTTGCTCTGAGCTCCTTGAGATTCGCGATACGGCTCCCTTTCAACGTATCAGCGTGGGGGCGTCCTAACTGCGGCCCAAACTGCTGCAAAAGGAGCACCTTTGCCAGCGTGACCTCCTGGACCTCAGCGGGTTGTGCGGCAAACCATTGCAGAAACTCCTCTGTAGCTTCCACAGGCCACATACTTCATTGTCTCACTTTCGGTATATGAAGTCAAGTTCATATCCACCCGTGCAGGAAGCGACTCCGGGCTTGAGTTCTCCCAGGGGTCGCCCTTGAGGGGCTCCGGGGAGGACCGCGCTACTTCCGATAACGCGCGCGTTATCGGAAAGTACGCGCTGAACCCAAGCCCTCCGCTCGCCCTTCGGGGCGGCCGGGGATCACTTACTCGGCTCGGGCATCCCTGCCCTCGCCGTATCAGTCCAGCGTCCAACAGATGTTTGCTGATCCGGCGTGTGCAACGCAGCGTTCCACCGCCCCTTCGGGTAGACAGAACGTCATTCTGTCTACTTCCTGCACGGGCGGCCGATCTTTTTCTTCTGCAACGCCTCTTCATCCTTGGGTCGGCTGCGCGAGGCGTTCTCCGCCCCCAGGAGGAGCTTGTCTTTCCAGTCTTCGATCTCGGCCACCGTGATCCCGTGCTGGCGGGCCGCTTCTTGGATGCTGAGTCGTCCTCCTGAGAGGTGCTTAAGTCAACTTCAACCGCGTGTCAGACGCCAACTCCTACGTCATGCGATGTTTTCATGTTGAAATGCTTCTTAGGCGTCGACGACGGGTCATCCGAAGACACCGCAGTGATCAAGATCTGTTTGGTGCCGATCGGAGAAAGGCAGAGTTTGACCGAGGCGATTGTAGGCATCGCTGGGACTCTGGAGAGAGTCCCTTTGGCCCTGAAGTCGACAGCACCGGCGCCTTTGACAATGATCTCGTTGTACTCACCCAGGACCGAAAGGTCCGATGGACCTCGGTCCTTTGAGCGATTCTGGGCCTGGAGGATGAAGACTGGAAGACATTCTTCGTTGATGTCCGGAGGAATGCTTACGAAAGTGAGGCATCGATGAGCTGGCAGTATGAAAGGATGCTCGGTGGCTGCGACATACAAGTGCGCTGTTAGCCATGCTTCAGGAGTTGTTGAGTCTCGCGTATTAAGCGTTAAGTGCATATCAAGCACTTCCACAAAGGGTGGAGTGTTTAGAGGATCAAACATTCGTATCAGGTCGGAGTGTCGCGCGCTTCGGATACTCGTGCCGTCCCTCCAAGGAATCTCGAGTTCGACTGGGCCTGCTTCGGGTTTCCCGTACACCGGGTTCTTGACGAGATAAGGGAAACGATCTGTCTCGAACAGCATGGCAAGAACGGACATTGAGCCGATAGGAATCATCAATTCAGTGAGATGAGGCGGAAAAGGTTCGAAGTAGTGAACCACCTGCGGCCACCAGTTTGCCATTTCCAATTGTGGGCAGCCGACAACGCCTTTCTCCTGGTCAAGCCCGATAATCCATAGAATCGGATCTCCGTTCGCGGCATTTGCGTGTCCTGCAATCCGTCGCGCGGCCTTGTAGGGCTCAGGGAACTGACCCTTCAGCTCGACGCGTGAGTCCTCCACGTTGTGGTGATTGGTAATGAGCGTATTGATATTATGGACCCAACTCTCGATCTCAACAGTGCGCATACAGGCACCTCCCTCGAAACGCAAGAGTCTCAAAGTCATTGGCGTCCAACGCCAAGTTCAGTTGCGCCGCTGAATCACCGGCGCGAAGCGAAACCCTTGCGACGACACTCATTCGAAACAAAAGACTGCAACCAGGTGCTATTCAATTAGTTGTGTCATGTGCCGGAGATCGGGCAATTGGCTCGACACGTCTGCCGGGAAGACTGTGCCTTCTGGAAGCTCTTTCTCCGACAGACAAATAAAATCATAGGAACGACCGCCCGTCCCGACCGGTTCCGTGGCCACCGAAACCACCTTGTCGGAGCCATACTTGAGTTGTGCCATTGCGCTTATTGCATGAAGGTAGTCCCTACGCCCCTTCCGATCTGCCCTGGTGAATAGGTAGAGAAACACCTGCCTGATTGAACGCTGGATATGCGCGACGACTCTTGCCTCGACGGAGCGAGCGGCGATTGCCGCCTCCAATAGCTTCTTGCCGATAGAGATACGCCGTTCGCGGTCCAAATACCCATAGATCTCGCCCACCTGGTGCGCCAACCGCTTTGCGGATTCTAGGTCCTTCACAAGGTTGGGGTCGACATCGTGGGCATGCGCCACAATGTCGTCTACGAGCAGCCCGAATTTGTAGTCCTCTCTCTCCTTAATCGGGGATAGGAGGTGTTCCCTGCGAACTCTGAGAGTCCTCTCGCGAACATCGTCAGGGACCCGGGCAAGACTGGGTCCGAGCAGTATGGGCAACATTTCAGCGATCCTACCCATGCTGAGGGCTTCATCGTTCATAAGTGGTCGCAGCCCCATTTTGACTGCCTCGTGCCTCAGCTCAAAGTAGGTGATGAAGTCGGCCGCGGTGTCCATCCTATCGACTGTGAACAGTAGGTCATCGAGGGTCATGATGCTGAAGGGATGCTTTGGTGCATCTCGTTGGCGAAGAAGTCCGTAGGGATCAAACGGCTCTCCCTTGTGGGCAGCAACGACAATGCCATAGAGATGTGTGTGCTTTGATAGATCAATGCGTATTTTTGCGCCCGTGAGTTCGTTTATGAACTCGGTCACAAGACCTTCCGTGATCATACGGAGGCTGCCGCGCAACTGTCCGAGTGCGTCATCGAGGGCCGACTCGCACCAGTCCTTCGGCGTGCGTGCGGAGCTGTGGGTCTTATTCTGGACAACGATCAGAGTGTCATCGTAGACGACCAAGGCGTCGCTGAATTCGCGGCCCTGCCGACCCGGCGGGTTTCGATAGACAAAGTCGCGAAAGAACGAATGCTCGAGGTACCACTGGGTGAGCTTCTCGTTGTCCTTGCTGACCTCCGCAGAAGGAAGAGGAGCCGCCGTAGCGTCAAACCGAGCCGCCATTTGCTTATAGATGTCCATGGCACCTCACTTCCCGCCAGTGCTACCTGTGCCTAACATAGAGTTCGACAGATGGACACCTCATAGGACGTGGCCCCGCAGACTGCCACTGCAAGGTTGCCCGCCACGACGGTCCGTTTGGCACGCGGAGGGCCGCTACCGTCACCCGCACTCGATGACGACACCTTCGGTGCGGCCTCTTGCCGCGGGAGCTCACGGTGACGGTTACCGCCGGCAGCCCCGCAGGTGAACGGAAAACACATTACCGGGTGAGCCCCGGCGGCCGCAAGGCCGCCCCCGCGAACAAACAGCGCGCCACGGACGGCGCGCTGACGGTAATGCGTTTTCCGTTCAGCCCCGTAGCCACGATGGCGAAGGGGCGGCCTGCGGGGTCTTTAGTATTCGCTGTCGTACTTGGCGATCGTCTTTTTGTCCGCGTCGATCGTCAGGGAGAATACTGCCTCCGTCTCGTAGTATTCTCCGGGCTTGTCCTTTCCTACCCCGATCATCGAAGGCTGTGTCAGATGGCGGAGTATGCTTGAGGAAACTCCCACAGCATGGCTGAAGAATGTTGGGTCACTCTTCGACAAGTCATAGAGAACATTGCCGTACGCGTCAACGATGGTACTCTTGTCGATCTTTCCGAGGATAGCTACCAATGATCCTTTGACAGCGAGAACGTAAACAACATCGAGTACATTCACGTAGCGGCCCAAGTAGTCGCGAAAAGTTGTCCCGCTATATCGGTATGCAACGTATATGTCACCCAGCTTTGGAGCAATGTTCTTGTAGAACTGACTATCGTTGCTAACCTTGTAGACCTCCAACCCTGCCAAAGTCGACTCGTTCCAGGCCTGCCCATAGCATAAGCCAGCCGAAGCAACGCAAAGAGTGACAAGTAGGATCATGCGCCTCATGTACGCCACCTCCGCAGCCTATTTGCCCCAGTACTTCTCCACGAGCGTTAGCCAGTTGATGGTGCCCTGCGCATCTGGAGCGACCGGACCTGCCGCGCTCCTGATAAAGGGCGCGAAAGTCTGATTCGTTTGCCCTTGCTTGGCCTCAATTAGTTGTGTCTGCCGGTCAGCATTTCGTCCGGCCTCCCACTTAGTCCCAGGAGCGCTGGCGTCGATGATCTGATTCTTAGTCTCATTTCTCCGTTGCATACCTACACCAACGTTGACATGGCTTATCCCTGACTTCTCAGCTGAAAAATCATAGAAGTTCAACATACCTTTCTCGCCTTGCGCCCCAGTATTGACCTCGGGCTTCACGTTTACAAAATCTGTTGCCCCGCTAGCCATGTCCGCCGCTCTGGTGTACTTTGGGACTTTCTCAAACCCCATTTCTCGCAAGCCGTAAACAACGTTTCCGCTGCAGTCAGAACCGGCAAGACTAGGCGCGCGGTCATGAGTGTAGGGCGTTCCCACCATGCTCCTCTCGACGAGGCTGAACTCGGTGTTCATTTTTTCGTTGAACTTCGCCAGGCCAGGTGTGTTATCAACTAGCTTCGAGTAGTTTGCGCTCAGTCCCGCCTGCGCGCTCGGCTTCGCCGTGGACATCTCGTTGTAGAACTCGTCAGCAATCCACAGTCCGGTTGGATCGATGTATCTCAGCGGGTTGTTCTTGGTGTAGGCAAACCAGTTGCTTCCGTCCCTTGCCGGGTCCTCGGTGATGAATCTTCCCAGGGTGGGGTCATACCAACGGGCGTTGGAGTAATACAAGCCTGTGTCCGCGTCGAA